>Ga0272443_10002150_pt1 | contig 26010 bp, 24 predicted proteins | sample SSMAcet12_FD_193581 | JGI IMG/M metagenome (GOLD analysis project Ga0272443, IMG submission 193581) | Marine sediment archaeal communities from Little Sippewissett salt marsh, Falmouth, MA, United States - SSM-Acet-12 | ecosystem: Environmental > Aquatic > Marine > Wetlands > Sediment ... | reverse complement strand
TTCAGTAACGGTATCCATAGCAGCACTTACTAAAGGCATACGCAGTTTAATTGTCTTTGTAAGCCTTGTATCTAGTATTGTATCCCTGGGAGTTACTTCTGAATAAGCAGGAGCAAGCAGAACATCGTCAAACGTAATTCCTTCCATCATCTCCATTTTTTCCCTCCGTTTCAATTTATTCAACAATAAAAAAATATCTCTCTTCCAGTATTTCCTTTCTCGAAAAATCATATTCTATGCCATATTTTTCCACAATTTCATTTTGTTTTACCGAGGCTATTTTCCCAATTCGTGTCCATTCATATCTTGACAAAGTATATCCTCCGGGTTCATACTCAGAAATATAAATTGTGTCTCCAGAACTGTAAGGAAAAGCGGGGTTAAAATTAATCACCTGTTTTTTCTCAATAAGAGCAAGATCTGGGTAAGTTTCTTTGCTTTCATTTTTTTTAACCATAACTTGAGCACTGAATTGTTCATTCCAGATGGGAATGATTTCTGCTGTTTTACCCCGAGAGTTTTTAATTTTACCAATGACAGCTGATAAGGCAGGAGAAACCAAATAACCATTTTGCGGGATTGTTTCATTTGCGATAATTCTTAGAATTTCCTCTTCTCTAGTACCATAAGTATTGATCAATACACCGGTACGTATCATATCCGACAAATCCATTTGATCACTGATAGATAAGTATTCCCGCAATTGCTCGTATTCTCGTTTGTAAATCATTGAATAAGAAGTACTGATCAAGCGCTCATATTCCTCATTGTTTAATTCAGAAGCGCGTTTGTTATTTCTGACGAAGGAATTGTAAGATATTCTTAAGTCTTCAAGAATTACGTGATAATTTTTAACTACCCGTTCTAACATTTCATGTTGTTCAGAAAAAAACAAGGCAAAAACCATCCAAATCATCAAAAAAAGAGAACAAAAAACAAAAGCCTTTTTCTCCGCTTTGATCATTGATTAGATTACCTCCCGAATTAACGGATGCATGGCCTTGTTTCTTTGAATAACCATATTCCCACGAACACAAAGATATTCAGGTTCTTGGGGAACCAAGATGTTAATGTCCAAAGCCTTTTTCATATAATTGATAAATCCCGTGTAATTGGCCAATCCACCTGCAAAAATGATCCCTCTTTCCATGATGTCCTTGATTAATTCCGGGGGAATACCCTCCATACTTTCTCTTAAAGATGCAACCATGAACTGTAATTGCTTCAGTATCAATTCCCACAATTCTTTTACAGTAACGAAGATTTTTTTTGGCAGTCCGTTCTTTTTATCGATTCCCACTATAGGTCCTATTTTCTTGTCCACTGTCTCATTTTCATTTAAAGCATTTTTAACCATCTCTTCTATGGAGTTTTCACCCAATAAGATTTGATGAATGTCGCTCATATAATAGGAAACTGATCTTTTGATAGATTGTAAACTGAAATCAGGGGTTGCCGAATGTACAATGTTGGATAAAGAAAGAATGGCCACTTCCGTGTGCTCCGATCCGGTGATAACAATCATATTTCCTTTTGATTCTGCAATATCTATTCCGGCACCAACCGTAGCGGAAACAGCAGAATCCAGTAGAAATACCTTTGAAGCTCCTGCTTCAATAACCGCTTCACAAAGCGCTTCTTGTTCAACCACTGTTGCATTAACAGAGGTATTAATCACGAAATCAGGTTTAAATAAACCCTTCAAAGACTTTTCTTTAAAGAAAACCAAATGAAGGACTTGAACCATTGCATTGTAATCACAAATATGCCCCCCTTTGACGGGTTTGATAAAGCGAAAATCAGGTGGTAATTTCCCCATTAGCTGCTTTGCAGTATCTCCAACTGCGGTTGTCTCATTGTAAGCATTTTTCAGCAAAGAATTAGCCGTATTGACTATTATTTCACCTGTTTTATCACAAATTTTTAGTATGTCACTACCGGCATCCAAGCTGAAGATGTTTCTAAGCAAAAAAACCCCTTCTTTCGTATAAGGGCCGGGAAATCCCGGCCAGTATTTTTCACAATAAATGCACGAATAAACCGCTTCTCAATTTAGGCTCAAACCAAGTGGATTTAGGAGGCATGGTTTTATCTGCATCCGCTACATCCAACAGTTGTTCCATTAAAGTGGGATACATGGAAAATGCACATTTCCATTCACCGCTATTAACTTTATTTTCAAGCTCTTTCAATCCTCTTATTCCTCCGATAAAATCGATTCTTTCATCAGTTCTTGGATCTTCAATTCCCAGAATGGGATTTAATAGATTATCTTGTAATATCGCAACATCCAATGATTTCACCGGATCAGCAGTATCATAACTGTCTTTTTTTGCTCTCAGTGAATACCACTTTTTATTCATAAATAAACCAAATTCTTTACTGGTAGAAGGCGAATATGAAATATTACCCTCTTCTGCCACATCAAAAGAGTCTTTAATACGGTTCAAAAATTCTTTGTCAGTTAAACCGTTTAAGTCTTTCACGATCCTGTTGTAATCTAAAATTTTCAATTGATTGTGGGGAAATAAAACAGCCAGGAAGAAATTGTATTCCTCTTTACCTGTATGGTTTGGATTGGAATCTCTTTTGATGTCTCTTACTCTTGAAGCGGAGGCTGCTCTGTGATGACCGTCCGCTATATAGAGGGATTCAACCGGTAAAAAGGCGTCAACAAGCTCTTGCTTATTATTGACTTTAAAGATACGATGGCGACAGCCGTATTCATCGGTCAAGTCATAGAGCGGTTCGTTGTGAGTATTAACCAAGATCAAATCATCAATCTTTTTTTCACTGCGATAAGTCAAAAAAACAGGACCGGTATTGGCATTTGTTGCTAAAATGTTATTAACCCTGTCATCCTCTTTCTTTTTTCTTGTAAACTCATGCTTTTTGATTTTTGAAGCCTGATACTCGTCAACTGAAAAACAACCTGTTATTCCTACCTGCCTATGACCTTTCCATTCTTGTTCATAACAGTAAAGTTGTTCTTCTTGTTCCTGCATTAAAATCCCCTGATCCATAAACTTGTTCAAGTTTTCCGCAGCTTTTTGATACACTTGTTTATCATAAGGATTAATTGAAGGATCCAAATCCACCTCAGGTTTAACAACATGAAGGAAAGAATAATTGTTTCCCTTGACCTCTTTTCTTGCTTCATCTGAGTTCAACACATCATATGGCTTACTGGCCACCTTTTCCACTAATTCCGCTTTCGGTCTTACAGCCTTAAAAGGCTTTAAAATTGACATGCTACCATCCCTCCTCTAAAGTGAAACTCTCTTTAATCTTCTGATATTGCCCTTTCTCTATTTTTTTTATTTGTTCAGTTTCAATCAAATCACGTAGAACTTCTCTTACCAGATTGTACGAGTAAAAACGAGTAAAAAATCGTTCGGTAAACCTTTCCAGTTTTTCCATCTGTCTTAATAACTGGGTTTTGCCATGGAAATCTTCCTGTTTAATTAAAGCATTTATCTTGCCAACCAGTTGATTGGTGAGGTTTGTGTGTTCTTCCAGTAAATTGTCCATTTCATCGTCATAAATTCTGACGGTACTATCAACTACCGCTTCTGCTGTAAATGCATGTTTGTCTCCCGTCAACGGTGCAATCCCTATAAACTGGGGTCTTACGGTAATATCTAGCAAAGTTAAAGACTGAAAGGCAAGGTATGTAACAACCTTGCCTTCTATCAATTTATAAATCTTTCTGTCCGTTTCACCTTGAATAAAAATCAATTCTCCGGCAGAAAAATTTCTATTTTCCATTTACGACTCCCTTACCCAGTTCTCCTTTACCGGTTGCGTTGAAAAACTCATTGTCTTCATCTTTTTGAACAATATGTTCATGCCATTTATACGCCTCTTGTGCAAATCTGCTGATAATAGCATCCAAATCTGAATTTTCCAGTTTCTCTTCAACCTTTTTTCTTAAAGAGGGCTTTAGTTCCCACTTTTTATCATTTTCTGGGGTGAAGATGATTTTCTCAATATCCTTTTCATTAATCCCTTCATCCACCTTTTTTAGAAGTTTGAAAGTGGTCTCGATAAAGACGTCACCAACCTCTCTGGCGTGCTTCTTTAACTTTATCGCTTTGTGATAGTTGGGTGTTAGCTCCTTTTCAAAGTGTACGTATGAATACATCTTTTCGCCGGATCTCTTCATCTGTGAATTCACCTCCTCGTTAAATCTGCCATTTTGTACCTTCAGGTCCATCTAAAAGCTGAATCCCTTTTTCAGAAAGACTATCCCTTATAAAATCCGCTTGTTCATACATCTTTTTTGATCTCAATTGGGCTCTTAATGAGATCAATGTTTCCATAACATCATCAAAATTAGAACCTGATTCTTGTTGTTTCTTCGAGGGAACTTCAGTGAATAAACCTAACACATCTCCAATTTCCCCTTTGATGATCCAGTAAGCTTCAGAAAGTCTTTCCCTATCCTTAGTCGTATTTATTTCTTTAACAATGTCAAATATCATGGATAGAACTTTGGAGGTGTTAAAATCATCATCCAAATATTCTATGAACTGCTTTCTTTTATCTTGTACCCATTGATTCGCTGTTTTTAAATAATCGGGAACGCCTTCACATATTTCCTCGACCCTTGTTAACGCGTCACTAACCCTATTGGCTGCCTTTTTCCATTCTTCAAATCTCTCTTCTGAATAATCAATAGGACTTCTGAATTGGGTGGAAAAAAGGAACATTCTAACTGCGTCACGACCATATTTTTTAAGAGCTTCACGAACAGAAATGATATTGCCAACCGACTTCGCCATTTTGGCACCATTCATTTGTAACATGCCATTGTGAAGCCAGTAACGGGCAAACACCTTACCCGTACAGGACTCGCTCTGTGCTCTCTCATTTTCATGATGGGGAAATATTAAATCATTACCTCCTGCATGAATATCAAAAGTCTCGCCCAGAATACTGGTAGCCATGACGGAACATTCTATATGCCATCCTGGTCTTCCCTTTCCCCATGGACTTTCCCAACTGGGTTCTCCGGATTTAGCGGGTTTCCATAAAGTAAAATCACCGGGATTTCTTTTTTTCCGGTCCACTTCAATTCTCGCACCTGACATCATATCTTCAAGTTTTCTATGGGATAATTGTCCATAGCCCTCATACAAGGTCACATCATAAAAGACCTCTCCTTCTACAACATAGGCAACACCTTTGCTGAGAAGCTCTTCAATAAAAGCAATGGTTTCTCCCACATAATTGGATGTTCTGGGATGAATATTTGCATCTCTCACACCCAAATGCCGCATATCTCTCAGATATTCCCGAATAAAGGTTTTAGTTATCAAATCAAAATCCCAACCCTCTTCGTTAATTCTATTAATAATCTTGTCATCGATATCTGTAAAATTCATAACGTAAGTCACTTTAAAACCCTTATATTCAAAATAACGGCGAAGAGCATCAAAAACAACCGCTGGCCTGGCATTTCCAATATGTACTGTGTTGTAAACGGTAGGACCACAAACATACATACTAACCTGGTTTTCTTTCAACGGCATAAAATCCAATTTCTCTTTTGCCAATGTATCTGTAAATCTTATCATATGCTATCCACTACTCTCTCAAGGCGTTTAAGCATTTGATTTCTACCGATAAGATGAATAACATTAACCAACTCAGGCCCATCTTCTTCACCGGTTAAAACTACTCTCAACATATGATAGAACTTCTTGGAATTGACCTTCACACGTTTCGTTACTTCCTTAAAAAGTTGATAAATTTCAGGAATATCCCAAGAATCGGCTGATGTAACCTGATGATATAGTTCAATGAAAGCGGGGTCTGTATCATCGTCTTTGATTTGTTGAGACCACTCTTTTTTAAAAATAGGTTCCTTAAAAAACACTTCCAATCTTTCAGGAATTTCATCAAATTGGTGAATCTTCTTCTTTAAAGACACAACAGCTTCTCTGATCCATTTGTAATTCGATTCGAAATGTTTCTCATCCATTAAACCGGCATCAATAATATATTTTTTAGCATGGCGAGTTAGTTCATCATCGTCTAATTCCCGAATATAAACACCATTCATCCATCGAAGTTTTTGTTCATCATATATAGCTGCACTGGAATTGACCCGTTCAATGGTGAATTCTTTCACCATCTCCTCCATGGACATGATCTCTTTTTCTTCTGGATGAGACCAGCTCAGAAGAGCAAGATAATTCATAACACTTTGGGGCAAATAACCCATTTCCTGATATTTTTCAACTGAGGTCGCTCCGTGTCGTTTGCTCAATCTTGAACCATCCGGCCCCAATATCATTGAAACATGCGCAAATTTTGGCAGGGGATATTCCATCCCTTCAAATACTGCCAATTGTCTAAGTGTATTGGAGAGATGGTCGTCACCTCGAATCACATGACTGATTTTCATCAGGGCATCATCCACCACGACAGCGAAATTATAAGTGGGCAGTCCGGTACTTCTTAATATAACAAAATCACCCACCGTACCTTTTTTAAATGTGACTTCACCCTTAATCAAATCGTTTATTGTATAGTCCTTATAGGGCATCTTAAAATAAATAACCGGTTCTATGCCTTTTGTTTTGTATTCTTGTCTTCTTTCAGGAGTATCAAAGTTACTCAACATCTCTTCATTGTAATGAGGTGATTTTTTCTGTGCCAGTAATTCTTCTCTAATCTTCTCCAATTCTTCCGGATAAACATAAGCCTCATAGGCCTTCCCTTGTTCAACCAACTGATGAGCCACCTTTTTGTAGATGTCCATTCTCTCTGATTGTCTATAAGGGCCATATTCCCCGCCAACACCTGGGCCTTCATCCCACTTAAAGCCAAGCCATTCCATTGTATTCAATAAAGATTGTTCCGACTCAGCGGTAGACCTTTCTAAATCCGTATCCTCTATCCTTAAAATAAATTTCCCTTCGTTATGCTTTGCAAACAGATAATTAAACAAAGCCGTTCTCGCACCACCAACGTGCAAATAGCCCGTAGGGCTGGGAGCAAATCTCACCCTGATCATTTTTCTACCTCCAAATCGATATATACTTTAGTTTTATAGTATAACATAGGAGATCATTGCCATCTACCTATAATTCCATCAGCCTGACCATTCCGACCATCATCCCAATGATTTTTGTTTCCCTTTCAGGAATTCGCTTTCTTTTTAGTGAAGGGTTGAGAAACGCCACCTCGTAAACATCCGATTGTTTGGAAACACTCCCAATATACAGTTCATTTTGATGCATTAATGCAGTAATATTTCCCCTGATAGAATCAACAGATGAAAAAATAATCACATCGTCCATCAAATAAAACGGGTACATGTACCGAGATAAAACCGGACCCAGTTTAACTGCCAGATCACCTTTTTGAAAAAGCACATGCCTTTTTGTAGGAATCAAAGGAGATTCTTTTGAAGGATCATACTCTAAAACGGTTATAGTCTTATCCGCTTCGGGATTGGGATCATCACTGAATCCAAAAAGGTAATCGTAAGAACAACCAAAAAAATCTTTTATCCTTTCTAAAATTTCTTCTCTGGGCATTCGTTTTCCCGTTTCATACATACCAACAGCATTGGTGCTGGATTGAATGGCATTGGCAAGTTCCTCCTGCGAAAGACCCTTTTCATTTCTTAATTCTTTTAAACGTTTGGCAAATTTATCTCTAAACATGTCATCCCTCCCCTTATTAGTTTATCACGAATCGTATACACAATAACCTTGCCCGATGAACGTGGATATTTTTATTTCACGGACGCCACAAAAATTCCTTCAAATTGACTTTTTCACCTTTAAACACTACACCTTCTTGTTCTAACAAAGATTTTTGAATGGCATTCGCTTCAGGATCTTTCATACTTATTCTGCCACTACTGTTAATCACACGATGCCAAGGCAAATACATCTCCTCTTTTACATTGGAGAGGGCATATCCCACCATTCTGGGGGTACAGGTTCCTTCAATTTCTGAAATCAATCCATAAGTGGCTACTTTTCCTACAGGAATCTGTCTGATTACATCGTAAATGCGTTGATAAGTTGTTTTTTTGGATTCCATATCATCACTTTCTTTCCCATATAGCTTCTCTTTCCACATACTCTATGTCCAACAATCTGTCATTGTTCCACAGCAATCTGAAATTTCGTTTTTGTCCTTCTAATTTCATACCATTACCAATTAGGGTGAAAATCCAACGATCGGCTCTCTTAATAACTTTCCTGGCTTCTTTAGCAATGTTGAGAGGTATATCATAGTTCAGCATGTACTCCAGTGGTATGGGATAAGGAGTTTCAAGTATGAGGTAACCATTTTCAAATTGACAGTATCCACTCCATGCATAGCCATTGACCAATTGTATACCGAAAACACCTGATTCGTTGATAAAACAACTCTTTATCCCTTTGTCTCCCTTCCATTCTCCCTGAATCGTTTGGAAGATATAATCCTCATCTGCAACATAAAATGCTTCAATTTGGTCGATATTGTAGACTACTTTTGTACCATCTTTAAAAGCAATCACCAATTGTTTTGAAAGGCAAACGAGCGAAAAAATCAACAAGAGTAAAGTAATTAATATCAATTTCTTAAACAATTTAAAGCACCGCCAAAAGAATATGTCATTTATTTCATTAAATTTTTTTTATTTTGAAACATCATCCCTTAATTTTCCATAAGCATAACAATCGTGCCAAATAGGCCGGTTATTCTCGTCTCGCCGGAAAAAGGCTTTTTTTTCAAAATAACCCTCCCGTTTCATGCCCAGCTTCTCCAATACTTTCCAAGAGGCAACATTGTTCGGATTGCAGTAAGCTGTTATTCGGTGTGCATTCCAATGAACAAAGGCATGTTCCATTAACGACTTTGCCGCTTCAGTACAAAAACCTTTATTTTGGTAAGAGGGGTTGAAAATAAATCCAAGTTCCCAAGTCATGAACGCCAGTGGCTCGACATGTGAAAAATACAAATGTCCAATCATCTTATTCATTTCTTTTTGAGCAACAGCAAAAAAGGCATTCCCATAAGATCGATTTGCAGCCATTTCTTTTGCCTCTTCTTGTGTTATAGGATGACCGGGTTCGAATGTATAAATCTCCTCTAAGGAAAGATAATCGTAAAGATCATTCCAATCCCCCGGCTGAAATTTTCGAATGATCAATCTGTCCGTTTCTATCATTAAACACCTCAACTGTTAATTACGTCTTTTAATATCACAACCGTTTATATATCATATTATACATGATATGGATTGCAGAATCAGTATGTATTACAAAATTGGAAATCATGGAAGGTGAAAAAATGGATTTTTATCAGACGATTGAGAAAAGACACTCCGTGAGAAGCTTTCAAAGCTATCAACTGATAGAAGAAGAAAAAAAACTTCTTAAAAGCAAATTAAACCATTTAATCAGTATTCGTCAAGACAACCTCTTGAACTGGAAACTTGAAGAAACCACTCAAGCATCGGGAAGATTCTATGCTAAACATGAGGCTCCCCCTGAGGACTATTTGATTGAGTACGGATTTCAAGGTGAACAGATTATTCTATCTTTAGTGGAACAGGGATTTGATACGTTGTGGAAGGCAGCCGGTATCCCATCAGATATTCCTGCATATCTCATATTCGGAAAAGGAAAAGGACAAAAAACATTCACCGAAAAGGTTATGGGTTTATTCGTTAATGCGGGTAACAGAAAGGATATCTCAACATTTCTTCAAGTCGAACCATCTACCTTGACAGATTCTCAAAGGAAAATCATTAAAAGTTGTATCCTGTCGCCCTCGGCCATTAATAAACAACCCTGGTCATTTCATTTCCAGGATGAAAAAACAATGGAAATACGCATCAGTGGAAAAAGCAAATACAACTATTTAGATACAGGGATCTGTTTATATCACGCTTATCAGGCGTTTGCCATTGAATATAGAACTCCGGATTTGATCAAAAAAGGAGATTTTCACTGGATCGTTAAGGCATAGCCTAATCTTTAGACTATCACACCTTTGTGGGCATCCGTATTCTTGCGGATGCCTAAATCTTTTAGTTTAAAAATTCTTTTACGGAATCCCGTATCAATTCATCAATCTCTTCTTTAGAAAGTTTTGTCATCTGATCATACATCTTTTTATAGACAAAACCTGCCTTTTCATTCATCACCTGGCCTCCTGGAAAAACCCTTTTAAAAACCGCCTTTTCAACTAATTCAGAAGGGAAGTTTTTTTCAAAATACTCCGTTATCTGTGAATCTTCCGCTTTAGAGGCACAACAAACAAAAAGCCCAATCTTCTTGCTTTTCAATGCATTCACATATTTTTTCAAAAACGATTTCAAGGTTCTAGGCGTTTTCCCCATGTAAACCCCGCCACCAACAATAATGCCATCCCATTGTTCTAAATCTATTTTTTTTGCTTGCTTCACATCCACAGCCTGACTGTTATCTCCAAATTCTTCCGCCAAACGATTGGCATACATTCCGGAACTACCGTATTTACCCGTAAAAACTATCAACACTTTCATAAATTACCTCCAAACTTGTCAATCTTTGATCTCTTCCATACCTAACCAGATACCTTTTTTGTAAAATTTCAAGCCTATGACTCACTTCACCTCATAAGGCAGTGTTTCTCCCGACAAACCCGCGATAATATTTTCAGCCACCATCACAGACATCTTACTTCTTGTGGCATAACTGGCCGAGCCAATATGGGGTACAACAATACAGTTATTTAGTTGTAACAACTTTGAATCTGTAGGTATTGGCTCAGGATCGGTAACATCCAATCCGGCCCCAGCAATCTTTCCAGTTTCCAAGGCATCAATCAAATCTTGAGTATTGATTACAGCACCCCTGGCAGTGTTAATAAGAATAGAGTTGGACTTCATTTGATTCAAGGCCTTTTTATCAATTAAACCTCTACTGGAATCGTTTAAATTAACGTGCAGGCTAATATAATCAGACCGGCAGTAGATTTGATCCAAAGTGGCATATTCAACATCCATTACCTCTTCTACATCGGGTTTAGGTGTCCTGGAATGATACAACACTTTCATGCCAAATCCCAATCCCCTTCTGGCCATAGCCTGACCAATCCTGCCAAAACCGATGATTCCAAGAGTACTCCCCCATACATCGTGCCCCAATAACAATCGAGGTCCCCATGTATGCCATTTCCCTGCTTTAACATATTCTGAGGCTTCAGTTATTCGTCTGGATAGCGCCATTAAGAGTGAAAAAGCCAGATCAGCTGTGGTTTCCGTTAAAACACCCGGTGTGTTTCCTACTTTAATGCCTTTTTTTGATGCGTACGTCACATCGAGATTATCAAATCCAACAGCATAATTAGCAATCACCTTCAGTTTTGGCGCATGATCCAGCAGTTCTTTGTCTATTTTATCCGAAAGCATACTTACTAAACCACTCACATTCTGAATTTTTGAGACAAGAACATCTCCAGGAATCGGCATTTCCTGTTTCCAAACATCAACTTGATAATGTTTCTCCAACAATTCTATTCCCTCTTCAGGGATTCTACGGGTAATAAACACTTTTTCTTTCTTCATTTACAAATCATCCTTTATTCAAAAACTTGATTCACACTCATTTCCATTTGAGGAAATACTACTTGATTATACTTTAAAAGAATAATCTTTCATAATTGTTTTATTAACAATCAACTTGAATATTTATCCAGGTGCAATGTTACAATTTTTACGATCTTATTCAATTATTATGCTATACTGTATCGGAAATGTCATTTTTATGTGAGGTGAGTTAAATGAATGCATATGATAAATTTAAAAAAATGGTGAAAGGGGAAATGTCTCAATGTCATTGTTGTATACATTATAAAGAATCTTCAAGTAAAGACATATGCGATGCTTTTCCCAAGGGAATCCCACAAGACATTCTGAATAACTATATCTGCCATAATCAAGCTTTCCCCGGTGATAACGGTATTCACTTTGAGCCAAAACCGGGATATAAAACCATTAAAATAAAAATGAAAGAATGTTTCTAATCCGTTAAAACCATACCTGTTTTCCTTCCGTACGTCTTTGCCTGATGGACAAAAGCCTCTAATCTAGTCTCAATACCGGAATCCGATTGGCCATCAAACGCAATATCAATCCAAGGCATATTATCATGATCTCTTCTGAAAGTATCAGACAATGACGCGATAATCGTTCCCGGCAGACATGAAAAGGGCAGTATGGCCGCAACTCCGGAAATACCGGTATCTGCCAAACACGCTGCTGTCCCCAGTGCCAATGGTGGATCACCTACATAATCCCTATGGATATAAGGAGCGCTGCCATTCAAGATTTCTTCAACACTAAAACATCTATCTGATTCTACAACTTCCTCCATAGCCTTTTCAAATCCGTTCCCTATTTGATGCTGGAAGAAGCCTTGAACCTTTGCTAAGATTGCCTTTCGCCAGTCAGAAGCCCACATACTTTCTTCAAAATATCGTTTGGATGAGAGTTCAATCCATTCTCGTACTGGAGCCATGATGGTTTCCGCTCCCAATCTTTCCAATCGTTGTTTGAGAAAAGCACTGCAATAAGGGTTATCCCGCATGAAGATTTCTCCAACAATAGCAATCACCGGTTTTCTGGGTATATCCTGCTGTTTAATTGCACCAAAGGCTTCCCCTGCTTCTTTCAAGACTTTTTTTGCACCTTTGCCGCCGGTTTCGATCACATGTATCAATTGCTGTAAATATTTCTGATAGACCCGTTCCGTTTCACCTTTAACAGCCTCGTAAGGCTCTTTTTCCTGGCGCATTTTTCCCAAAAACTCGGCACATAACAGTCCTTTCCAGATCACGAGCCTGAATTTCACACCGTTTTCTTTTAAAAAATCTGCATAGGAGTTCTTGTTTGTCGGTGAAATGATTTCTACATCTCCATAACCCAGTTTTTCAAAAATAATCCGCTGGTATTTATGATATTGACCAAAACGGCACGGTCCCCCATGAGAGGGCATAAAGAAACCAGTTTTCGAAGCTTGAAAGCCGGTTTCATGTATCTTTTTCAGAAAACTCCCTGTAGTACAAATCATGGGAAAACATTCCTTTGAAGAAGCGTATTTTCTACCCCATTCCAGATCCGTGTCATCCTGCATAGGCAATACACGGGCTTCAACTCCACAAGCTCTCGTGGCAGCTGCCAGCATATGAGCTGTATCGTTCATGAAAGGAAAATAAAGTACCCGATCTCTTGATGGAGAAGACTTAATAACTGAAACCTTTGAAGGTTGTTTTTTATCTACCTGAGCGGTTACATCTGCTTTGATACTGTCCAAAAAGGCTTCGCAACGAGTAATCATTCCGGCATCAGCACTGTGTTCATCTACTTCCAGTTGGAGATAAGGCTTTCCGCGCATCTCTTCATGCACGTAATGAGACAAGAAAGAATCTGGGCCACAACGGAAATTTGTCATGTACACTGCATGTAAACGCTTGTCTTCAGCGATGAATCGAACCCCTGCCAGAATTTTTTGGCCATTGGGCCAGTACATCATATCGTAATCGGTAAATAAACCATCAGACTTTTCTCTCAAGGGAAGAAAGTCCAACGGAATAGGGAGTACGTTTAAATCGATGAGTTTCTCAACCAGCCCTAAATTAAGTTCGGGATCGCCCGTATTATAGGGTCTTCCCAAAATGACAACGGGAACAACACCTTTTGGAAGATTTTCCAAGATTTCTTTCCCCATCTCAACCAAGGAATTTTCAAAGGCGAATTGAGCTTTTTCAGCTTTTTCTTCAGCTGCTCTTACTCGTTTGGAATGAATATCGAAGGTTTCCTTCATGAACTTAGTCAGATCAGCTAATAATTTTTTCTTTCCGTATTTGAAATGAACCGTGGGAATCAAAAATTTTTCCTCACCCGGTTGGTCTTTCACCAATCCTTTGATCATAAATGGATAAGACTGAACCCAGGGACAATTGTAATTGGCCGTGGGATTTTTCTCATCCGAAGGAGTATCTACCACGAATGGTGCGAAGATGTAATCTACATCTTTTTCAAGTAAATCGTTAATATGTCCATGCATCAGTTCAACGGGAAAGCAGGTTTCAGCGGTTAACATGCTTAGCGATTGGGATACCAGAGGCCTATCGGAGGGTTTGGACAATACCACCTGAAAACCCAGATCTTCAAAAAAGGTTTTCCAATAGGGAAATCTTTGATAATAGGCCATTAACTGCCGAGGAATTCCGATGGTTGTCTTTTGAGTTTCTTGAACATTCTGATTTTCACCGTTAAAATCTTCCAAGAGTAACTTTTCTCGCATCGCAAAAAGATTTGGTATCTCCAGTCTTTTTCTTTCCTTCTCTTCTTTCACCCCAGTGGGTTGATAACGATCACAACGATCCCCGAAAAATAGAGGAACATCTTCACCATCGATCACCACTTTGTGAACATCACAATGGTTTTCACAACCCTGGCAGATAAAACGTGTCATATTATATTGGGCCTGGCTGATTTGAAAACCTTTAAATGCCGTATTTTTTGTACTTTTTTTTATCTCCTCTTTTGCCAACATAGCAGCACCAATGGCACCCGTCACATCAAAATGAGGGGGTACACTGATCTTCTTACCGGTGATCGCTTCAAAAGCCGCAACCACAGCCGGATTATTGGTAACACCTCCTTGAAACAGGATATGTTCTCCAATACGCTTGGCCCCTACAACCTTTTGAATATAGTTTTGAACGATGGAATAGGCCAACCCACCAACCAGTTCATCTTTTTGAGCACCTTTTTGTTGATGAGAATTCAAATCGCTTTCCATAAATACCGTACATCGATCACCCAGCTTTGATGGTCGCTTTGCGCCCAGTGCCAAGGCACCGAATTCATCTACGATATTAATCCCCAATTTTTCAGCTTGTTCCTCCAGAAAGCTTCCGGTACCGGCAGCACAGACCTTATTCATCTCAAAATCAACAACCACTCCGTTATCGATGCTGATGTATTTAGAATCCTGACCACCTATTTCAAAGATCGTATCCACTTCGGGGTGAAAATAAATGGCTGCTTTGGCCTGTGAGGTGATTTCGTTTTTGATGGTATCTGCCCCGATAAAATGACCCGTTAAATAGCGTCCCGATCCGGTTGTTCCCGCAGCTTTTACCCGTACAGACTCTCCAACTTCTTCGTGTATCTCCGAAAGCCCTCTGCGAATAGCTTCCAAAGGTTTGGAAGCGGTTGGCAAATACCGTCTGGCAATAACATTATTATCATCATCAATGAGTACAACATTTGTGGATAAAGACCCTACATCGATCCCGAGGTATACTTCCGTCACTTTATCTTCAGCAAGCTTTATAACGGGCTTTTCCAATTTAGTATCAAGTTTTACAAGTTGTGACCAATAAGGCAAATCGGTCTTTGGAGTTTTCAGATAATCTTCCAACGCCTTTAAACCTTTAAAGGTGTGATCTCCATCTTTTTTGTGATCCAAAAGGGTGTAAACAGCCCCGATGGCGCCCATTGATGCATGATGCTTTGGGATAATCAATTCACCGTCATGTAGGGAAAAAATCTCCCTAAATGCCCTTACAACCCCTGCATTTGCTGCAACGCCTCCCTGAAAAGCAACGGGTTTTTCCACTTCACGACCTCTTGCCAAATTACTTTTAACGTTGCGAACCACAGCAAAACACAAACCAGCTACAATATCATGAACAGGTGTGGCAATCTGCTGTAAATGAATCATATCGCTTTTGGCAAATACACTGCAACGTCCGGCAATATGCGGAGGCTTTTCGCTTCTTAGAGCCAATTCACCAAATTCACCTTCAATGGAAATACCGATTCGCTTGGCCTGCTGATCCAAAAAACTCCCCGTACCGGCAGCACAAACGGTATTCATGGCAAAATCAGCCAGCTGAGGGCCGCTTCCATTCCCGGAACCATTCATCATAATGAGTTTTGAATCCTCTCCACCCATTTCGAAAACCGTTTTTACTTCCGGATGCAAAGCGGCTATGGCGTTTGATTGAGCAACTATTTCATTGACAAATGTTCCACCCAATAATTGTGTAGCGAATTTAGCTCCCGTTCCCGTGATAGCCAAGGTGGAAAAGGTCCCTTCAGGATATCGGCTTAAAAGTTCGGAAAGCACCGTGTACAAGGCTTGAAACGGCCTACCTTTGCAAAGCGTATAGTGTTCTTCAACAATCTCTCTATTCGCCCCAATCACCACTGTGTTGACCGAAATCGATCCGATATCCAACCCTAAAGACAGTGATTTCATCTATTTACCTCCGTACTTGTTTTTAAATGCAGTAAAATAGCAAAAAGCTTTTTAAAATGATATTAAGAAAGTATACCATAATCCGGGACTCACTTTGAGCTTTATTTTTAAACCCCATACTCTAAACCCTTTCTTTATCATACTCCTTGACAAAAGAAAAAACAAAGTATAATATAACTCGTTGAGGAAGTGTTTTGTCATACTCATGTCTTTAATGCTTTCTCTGAATACAAGACTTAGTAAATACTTACATAAGGAGAAAAAAGATGATCACGATACTATTACTGGCATTAATATATCTGGCGTTTATCAGCTTAGGTCTTCCCGACTCCCTCTTGGGTGTTGCGTGGCCTGTAATGAGAGTGGGTTGGAATCTGCCCCTTGATTTTGCCGGTTTGATTGCCATCCCCATTTCCGGCTCCACCATCCTATCAAGTCTGATCAGTGGCTTTACCATTCGAAAATTGGGAACGGGTAAAGTTGTTTATATCAGTTGTTTACTCACCGGAGGAGCTTTGTTAGGATTCTCTTTGGCACCCTCATACATCTGGCTCCTATTTTTGGGTATTCCTTTGGGATTGGGAGCAGGATCGGTGGACGCTGCCTTAAACAACTATGTTGCTCTACATTTTAAAGCCCATCACATGAACTGGCTACATGCCTTCTGGGGAATCGGTGCAACAGTGGGTCCCCTTATCATGTCGGCATCTCTCACCACTGACTCATCCTGGAGGGGAGGTTACCGTACGGTTGCTATTATCCAGCTGTCTCTGGCAATCCTGTTTATCTTATTTTTCCCACTTTGGGCAAAACATAAAACGCAACCCGATTATAACAAGGCAGTTGAAGCTGAGCAGCATGAGAGTGCTAAAAAAATACGGATGCTGCAAGTGTTTAAAATAAAAGGGGTTATGGCCGCTATTGCCACATTCATGTTTTACGTGACGGCTGAAATGGCTGTCGGTTTATGGGGAAGCACGTTCCTGGTCGAGGTCAAAGAAGTAGCCGCCGAAATAGCTGCTTCATGGATAGCACTTTACTACGGGGGAATCACTCTGGGAAGAATATTGGCGGGTTTTATCTCCTTCAAATTGAACAATATTCAGATGATCCGACTGGGTGTAGGTGTTTCTCTGATTGGTGTGATTCTCCTGTTACTGCCTTTGCCGGAAATCATGATCTTACCCTCGTTACTGTTAATCGGATTGGGTTTTGCGCCAATCTTTCCTTCAATGGTCCATGAAACTCCAAATCGGTTCGGTTCATCCGTATCTCAAACTGTCATCGGTTATCAAATGGGATTCGGATACATGGGCAGCGCGATCATGGCACCATTAATTGGTGTTTTATTAAGAAACATCGCAGTCTGGATATTCCCCATCCTCATTCTTTTATGTGTAATGGTTGTTCTTTTGACAACGGAAAGGCTTAATCATATGGCACAAATTAAGTCTTAAACTTAAAAAGAAAAAAAAGACCCTCTTGTTTGAGCTTAAGAGGATCTTTTTTTTATAACTAAATCTATCTAAACCATTTTTAAATCACCGGTTGCCATCTTCTGTCCGGTTTCTTTGTTGAACACATGATAATTGGTGGTGTTAAACGTTAAACCAATTTTCGTATCCACAGGAAAATCCACTCTTCCAAAAGCAACCACGGAAAGGATGACATCTTTGAGCTTAACTTTAACAATTGTTTCCATCCCGGAAGGCAATGTCGAATAGATAGTACTGGTATTCTGATCGGAATCGGTTAATTGAATATCCTCAGGCCTTATTCCCAGATACACCTCTTGTCCATTAACAAATTCCCCGGATTTGGTACGAAAATTCATCATGAAATTCATCTCATCATTCTTTAACATGCATGAATCCTCATCAATCTTTTCTATCTTCATCTCAAGAAAATTCATTGAGGGGTTACCAATGAAGTCCCCAACAAATCGATTGACCGGATCATCATAAATCAACAGTGGGGTATCATACTGATTTAAAACACCTTCATTAATCAAACATATCTTTGTTGCCAGTGTCATAGCCTCCAGTTGATCGTGAGTTACATATACGAAAGTTGCCTTGATCTCCAAATGCAAACGTTTTAGTTCCGAACGCATGTCCATCCTCAGTTTGGCATCCAAATTTGATAGGGGTTCATCCATCAACAACACTTTGGGGTTTGGCGCCAGGGTTCTGGCAATGGCAACACGCTGTTGCTGCCCTCCCGATAATTCTGCCGGATATCTGTTCATCAGTTCTGAAATCTTAACCAATTCTCCCATCTGCTGAACTCTGTTTTGAATCTCATCCTTTTTCCACTTTAAATTTTCAAGCCCAAAAGCAATATTCTGATTAACTGTCATATGTGGCCATAAAGCATAATTCTGAAAGAGCAACCCGATATCTCTTTTATCGGGGGGCAGATTGATTTGCTGCTCGCTGGAAAAAACAATTTTCCCATCAATGCTGATTTCACCTTCAGTTGGTGTTTCCAATCCGGATATCATTCTAAGTGTGGTGGTCTTTCCACAACCCGAAGGTCCCAGAAGTGTCACAAAATCCCTGTCCTCTATAGTCAAATTCAGATTCTTTACAGCATATACTTCACCAAATTTTTTAGTCACATTTTTTAAGATAATTTCCGGCATCTGTCATTACCCCCCTATTCCTTTATCAATACTGGCTCCGGTTACTTTATTGATGATGAAATTAAATGAAAGCACGATAATGATGATCAGCAAAACAATGGCATTGGCATACTGATCCCATCCTTTTTCGTTGTATTGAAACAGCATGGTTGTTAATATGCTGGTTGAAGGCGTTACCAGTAATATATACAGTGATAATTCCCGCATACTTGAGATAAACGGCAACAGATAACCTGAAATAAAAGTAGGTTTTTGTATGGGAATGATGATTCTTACCATACGCTTCCACCATCCAACCCCAAATATTATTGCCGCTTCTTCAATCTCCTTTCCCAACTGAAGAATGGCATTAATCCCGGCACGGGAAGCGAAAGGCAGATATTTGACCGAACCAACCAGAATAAGTATGGCAAATGTACCGTATAAAGAAGGAATAATACCACGTTGAACGGAGAACATGGATAAATAAATCGCACCAAATGCCATACTGGGTATCAGATAGGGAAAAAAGGCCAATCGGTCTAAAAAGTTTGAGGTACGTTTTCCTCGATTCTTCGCGACGGCATATCCAATCAAAATTCCCACTGTACCGGCTATAAAGGCCACAGCCAAAGAAAGCATAAAGCTGTTTGTTAAGCCTTTATACACGTATTTGTTTTTAAGGATCCCGGGTTCACCACTGGCTATATCAGGTCTTCCTTCACCAGTCCAAAAAATGGTGGAGTAATTGTCTAAATTGTAATTTCCGGGTTCCACAAGAAATGACTGAAGTGTGAAAGTGAGTAGTGGAATAACCGAGATGGCAATTAGGATGAATAATAGAATCAATGAAATAATCGTTCTTGCTTTTCCGAGTTTAACAAGCGATATATTGGAGCTTTTTCCCGTAACGGTTGTGAATCCCTTGCGCTTTCCAATGATAATCTGATTGATTGTGAGTATCAAAGTCCCAATGATAATCATCAACGAGGCAATTATATAACCAACCCCGGGATTGACACCGTTTAAGGTCCTGAACATCTGCGTTGTAAGCACTTGGAATCGAACAGGAGCGCCTAGAAATGCTGGTACGGCGAAAGCGCTCATGGAACTCGAGAAAACAAGAAGAAAAGTGGATAAAACAGCAGGCATAACGATAGGGATGGTGATTTTTCTTATGATTTTAAATCTGGAAGTCTTGAGTATGACCGCAGCTTCCTCCAAGTTGGCATCCATGTTTCTGAGTATACCGCCAATAAGTATATAAGCAAAAGGCGCATAATGAAGCCCAAGTACAATGACAATCGGGAAAAATCCGAAAGCAAACCAGTTTGGAGTTGGAATACCTGTTATTGCAGTAAATAACCCGGGAGCACCACCAATATTGCTGTTTTTAAAGAAATTAAGCCAGGCCATTGCCAAAGTCCACGAGGGCATGATATAGGGAAAGAGCATGAGAGTGGAGATTGCCTTTTTAAAGCGTAAATTCGTACGCGTAATTAACCAGGCAAAAAGCCCCCCAACAATCAAGGCAAAGGCACAAGTTGCTAGAGAAACAAGAATCGTGTTGAATAAAGGTTTGTAGAAAAGATTCTCACTGGCTCTACTCAGGAAAACATAATTCCAGTGATACAAAGTCAGATCTCCAATTTCAGAACCTCTGATTCGACGCGCTTCAGACGAATGCACCGTAAAAGTATCCGTTGCAATGGAAAATAGAGGAACAATTGTAAGATACACCAAAATGATCAGCAGGACGACTAAAATGACATTTTCGGGTTTTTGAAAAAAGTTACGGGATTGGTTGAGAATTTTATTCATAGAAAATCACCTATTAAGTGAAAAAACCGCCAATTTAAAAAATTGACGGTTTTTTTATTTTTTTGTTTAATATGCGTAAGCGTTCCAGAATTCTTCCACATCAATCCTGTGGTTAAAGAGATATTCCGGATCTTCTCCAATTAACAGTTTGGACCATATTTCAAAACTGTTGTCTCCGGGATAAGGCAAAATGTTGGGATTTGAGGAATAAGTACCTTCAGAACCGGACCAGGGTTCAAAACCCTCTTCAGTGAGAAGATACTCAATAAATAATTTTGCTGCATTGGGGTTGGCAGCATTTTCCGTCAACATGAGATAACTTGGATAATAAAATCCAGCAAAAGGATCCATTCCCATGATTGGTAACAATGCCAAATTTTTAGTATCTCTGTATCGTACTTTTGAATAGGTGCAAAGTCCAACCTTATCTATACCTTGCCCTCTGATTCCAATAGATTCCGCCATAGTTGTGTCACTCTTCATTAATACAAGACCGTTTTCGAGAACGCCTTTAATCCATTCATAACCTGCATTTTCCTCTGTTAATTCGATTGGTTTTCCATAATATCTTTCATAAGCAGCTGCAAGTTCTTTGGCAATTTCCGGTTTTGTGATCATTGTCAGGAAGTTCATATTAACACCTTCCTGGAAAGGATCTTTAAAGAAAAACTGTCCTCTGAATTCAGGATCTGTCAAAGCCCAAACATTAACAGCTGGTGGGAATGTAAAGGTTTCAGAGTTATAAATAAAAACTTTTGTGATCATTGAAAGTCTCAATGGATTCTGATAATCTGCAGGAATGATATCCTTAAAATCTTCAGGCACATAGTTTTCGAGATAACCCGGTTCTACCAGTTCACCAAAAATCCTACCCCCATCTTGCGCGATAACAAAATCAGCGCCAACGATACCGCCACCGACTTCTTTAGACACTTTCTCAATCAATTCGTAGCCTTTCAAGTTAAAAGCTTCCACTTCAATACCGTATTTAGCCTGAAAAGCCTCAGCTGCGTTCTTAATTCTGCTGGTGATTGAATATACAACAACTTTCCCTTCCTCTTTTGCAGCATTAATGAGTTCAGCTGAAGCTGAAAAGGCCATCAATGCCAACAACACAAAAATTACAACGAACAAAAAGTTCTTTTTCATGATGTCACCTCCAAATTTTTTAGCTACAAATCTTTTGATTTTACAAACAACATTTTATAGTGTGATGAAGTTGATAATTCTTAATAATTATACCAGATATTGATTGGTTGGGAAAGATGAATTTATTCTTATGTTTATTTTATCAGAAAATACAATTAAGATACAAAAAAGTCTATTATTTAGGTATAACAGTTAAATTTTTGCTTATAAGCGTTTAAAAAGTTTTTGTTTTTTTAATCTTTTGAAACGTTTTTTTCGATAATGAAAACATTCTGCCCTTTTTCATAAGTGTAATCGATATGGTCTGTCATACTTTTAATCATATGTATGCCAAGCCCCCCAATTTCTCTTTCGTGGGCTTGGAGATTAGTATTCACATCTGATTTTTCAAGAGGATTAAAGGGTATTCCGTTGTCTTTGAAAGTAAACCGGACGATCTTTCCATCATTTTCAAAATCGATTTCCAGATCGCCGGATTCTTTTTTATATGCATAATGAATGATATTGACGATAATCTCTTCGGTTACAGTCATTAGAGAAAATATATATTTCTGCGGGACATCAATACTTTCCAAAGCTTCTTCTACAAATCTCACAAATGATTGGAAATGACTCATTTCCGCCTTTGATTTGATCCGCTTCAAAATGATCGACCTCCCGTTTTTCTCTATTTATGACAGATCCATTATTTTTGTAAAACCGGTTGCATCAAATATCTCTTTAACCACTTCATTTGCACCAATTATTTTCATGCTGGTACCCAAAGCATTGATCTTTTTTTGGGCACTCAACAACACTCTCAATCCTGAACTGCTGATATAATCCAAAGCTGAAAAATCAAATGTAAGGTTAACATCTTCCTCAGTGAATACATCCTCCAATTCCACTTCAAGCTGGCTTGAAGTGATGGTATCCAATCTTCCCTTTAATTCCAAAAGCACTGAATTACCTTCTGTTGATTTTTTAATTTCCATTTGTATACCCCTTTTTATTTTTTAGACTTTTTTATAATGAGCTCTATTTTTTTCAAAGCTATCGACACGATAATATCATCAGCAAATTTTTCAATGATGGATTTTTCTATGTCTTTTAGAACTTCATCATTTTCCTCAACGCTCTTCTTTTCATCATCCTTCATCGACCATGCCGCTTTTCCTGAAGGAGTTATGACAGAAGAATAAATAACCATGTCGTTTGACATCTCATAGAAGATAAAGGGATTTTCTCCCACAACACTATCTGATGCAATATAATCAATAAAGCTGGAGATTTTACCCAAAATCCCCTTTCGAGCCGTATTTTTCTTGTTCTTGGACAGCTCGATTAATTTATTTCTTTCTTCAGGACCAAGATCGGCATTGCCTTCCAAATGAATTTCAAAATCCTTTTCCTTCTCTTCTACCCATATAGAACCGCTTTTAACGCCAATGAGGGAAGAAAAAGCAGTGATAGCCTCTTCTGCCAATAATCTGGCAAAGGCAGCATCCTTCTCATCAAAACCAAAAGAAAGTGCACCTTGCTCTACTCCTTCAAGCGCTTTTTCCTCTGTTGTTAAACTGCCATCCAACTTTAATGCTTCTTTTTTCATAGATTACCTCCATAATTTCTGTCTAATGATCTTCTTTGTATTTCATATGAAATAACAGCATGGTAATATCATCAGCCTGCTGAGCGCCTTTAGCAAATTTCTCCACTTCATGTCTAACCAGATCCATCAGACTCTCCGGTTTTGTTTGCTCCGGTAATGTGTTCAAATAATCGATCAGTCTTTCCGGAGAAAACAGCTCCTCTTTTCTGTTTACAGCCTCTGTTACACCATCGGTGTATAAAAAGAGGATATCACCCGGATTGATTTTTGTCTTGTAAACTGAAAAATCAACCTTTTCAAGCGCCGCCAACGGACAATCACTTTTAACTTCCAACCATTGAAAATTTTGGGATTTTCGTTTTATCAACGGGGGATTATGTCCCGCACTGGCGTAAGTAAATTCCCCGGTCTTAAGGTCTATGATTCCCATAAAAACAGTTACGAACATGTTCGATTCGTTATTCTCGCACAGGGTATTGTTGGATTGATAAAGGATGCTGGCAAGGTCCGTGTTGTTAACAGAATAGGTCTTTATAATTGATTTGGAAATCATCATAAACAATGCAGCGGGTATCCCTTTCCCGGATACATCAGCTATGAGGAAACCCAAATGTGTTTCGTCAATCATGAAATAATCGTAAAAATCTCCGCCCACTTCTTTTGCAGTATGCATTTGCCCGTAGATTTCAAAATCATCTCTTTTTGGAAATAACCCCGGAAGTGCTGAAAGTTGAATATTCTTTGCAAAGGCCAGTTCAGAGTCAATTCTTCTTTCCGCTTCATGAATGGCATCCTTTAATGCATCTACCGTTGTGTTGATTCCTTTCGAAAGCATTTGAAATTCTTTGTTGTTTTCTACATGAACTTTTTCATCCAAATAACCTTTGGTAATCTTGGAAAGTGTACTATTCACCTTATAAATCCCATTGATAACTACCACTTGAACCAATCGTGCAATAAGGAAGAAAATGGCACAGAACAGTAAAATATTGAATAGGATCAGCATATTTGTTCCCGTATCCCTTGAAAAATACATTTCACGAGTGGGTAGAGTTCCCATAATTAAGTATTCATCAGTCTTTCGATAGGAAATCAAATAATCGTCATTATTAATTTCACCAAGAAAAGACCCTTCTTCATCCTTAAAATCAGTCATTTTTAAGCCAATATCATTCAGCAACTTTCCAATATTATTTTCATCATTTGTGCTCAGAATATATCCTTGAAAATCAGCAATGAGAACACCACCTGAATTGCCAACTCTAAAGCCGGGTGCCAGGTTCTTAATATCGGCCACTTCCATAGCATTAATTAACTTTTGTGGCTTATATCCAATTTGAACAATACCGGGGCTGTCAACTCTTGCAACACCTACATACTGGAATATTTCTTGATTAATACCCCTTGGCATGGGATCCTGTGCTAATTTAAAATCGGGCTGGTTAATAGCGGGCAAAAATTGAGAAGATTGTTCCGCAGAGGAAAAATCATATCCAATAAAGTCGGGAACCGTTCCTGCGATTAAAATACCTTTTTCATCGGAGATATGAATCTCATCAACGGAAAGTAATTGACGAATGTCCTCTATTTCAGAGGCACTCGACACAATCTCAGGCTTTAATGACAACATCTTTGCCAGAGCTGATGCCTTTGCCAATGCGTTTTCGTCCGCTTCTTTTCGAATCCTGATAAGATTCTTTTCATTCTGATAGATTTGTTTTTCAACATCAGAAATTTTCAATTGAATTAAAGCATTGGCATTCTCAGATGCCTGTTTGGTTAGAACTGAAAAAGACACAATCAAAACACCAATGAAGGCAATGATCATTAATGCAAACAACCAAATTAAGAAGGTTTTTCTCAAAATCCCACTCCTCCACCGGAAAAGGCCATACTTTTTCAGATTTCTCACATACTTTGTTAAAGATCACTCAAAGTCTATCACATCATGATTTAAGAAGTCAATGTAAAGACCGTTTAAACTTTACTCAACCATGCGATATAATAAAAATGATCTTGTATTGTTTATGGAGGTGTTTAGTTGTGCGAAAATTTAATCTTATAACCATCAGTTTGATTTTTTTAATTTTTCCTCTTTTCATCGCTTGTAAAACAATCCCAATTTCAACCCCGGAAAATCCAATACAAGAGGAAGAAAACACCTATTATTGCGCGACAAACGGTAATGATAACAATGACGGCACCAAAGAAAAGCCATGGAAAACCCCCGGATTTGCCGTTCGGCAACTTCAACCCGGTGATACGTTAATCATAAAAGCTGGAGAATATATCTTACGCCAATTCCCAGACGATATCTTAACCATCCCATCCGGAACAGCCCAAAAACCAATTATTGTGAAAGGCGAAGGATTTGACAAAACAATTTTGAAAGGCGATGATAATCTCTACGCCATGGTCATATTAGATGGGGTCTCACATGTGACTCTCTCGGACATGTCACTCACCAATAATGATTTAGGGTGGGTCAGAGACGGCATCAGTGGGGTCAACGAAGCAATAAGTCAAATTATCCTTGAAAACCTTTATATTCATCA
>Ga0272443_10002149_pt1 | contig 26011 bp, 23 predicted proteins | sample SSMAcet12_FD_193581 | JGI IMG/M metagenome (GOLD analysis project Ga0272443, IMG submission 193581) | Marine sediment archaeal communities from Little Sippewissett salt marsh, Falmouth, MA, United States - SSM-Acet-12 | ecosystem: Environmental > Aquatic > Marine > Wetlands > Sediment ... | reverse complement strand
TGACCCTGACGCCGTCGATTTTACGGCGTATTTTCATGTTCCATATCAATTTGAATATTCCGGTCGGGAAAAGGCGCCCGTTCAATTTGATCAATACTTTGTTGATATCCGGGAGAGCCATCGAGAAAGCCGCCGGTTCACCGTCAACCTCGGCGATCAATATCATGTCGGGATCGGCCACCTGCTTGAGGTCCTTCGCCATGTGCACGAATTCATCGTCGGGCATCGGTACAAAGCCCCAGTTTTTCGACCAGGCGTTGTTGTAAATATGGTTGATTAATTTTATTTCATCGTCGAAATGCGAAAAATCCACCGGCCGGATCTTGATCCGGTTTCTTTCCTTTAACCGGTTAACCACTCGCACATGCCGTTCCGGCATCGGCTTCTCATCCGTCATCATATATGCATACAGATCCATGACCTTTTTGAGGCCGAATTTTTCCGCCAGCCTGGGAAGGTAAGGGGGATTGTACGGATTCATAACCACCGGCGGCGAGTCGAATCCCTCCACCAGAAAACCGACTTCGTGATTGGTCGAAAAATTGGCCGGCCCGCGCATCTTATCCATACCCTCCGATTTCAAAGTAATCATGGCCACCTTGAGAAGCTTGCGGGCGACATCAAAATCGTCGATACAATCGAAAAAACCGAAAAAACCGACGTTTTCCTCGTGGAACTCGTTATGGTTATAATTGATACAGGTGGCAATACGTCCGACCGGTTCATTATCCCTTACGGCAACAAAAAGTTTCGTCTTCGCCCCGCGGAAAAATGGATTTTTCTTCTTGTTGAAAAATTCTTTCCTCTCCGATATCAACGGCGGAACCCAGTTGGGCTCGTCCTTATATAATTTAAACGGCAGAGTTATGAATGTGTTCAGTAGTTTCGATGATTCGACTTCGATGACATCTATATTTTGTGACATGTTGGCAATACTCAGGAAATAATGCCAATTTTCTTGCCGATTAGCTCGAATATCTCCAGAACGCGGTCGAGCTGTTCATCGGTATGAGTGGCCGTGTATGATGTTCTCAGCAACGAATTGCCGGGCGCAACCGCCGGTGATACAATAGCATTGGCAAAAACGCCGTTTTCGAACAGCTCTTTCCAGAAAGTAAAAGTAGCCATATCCTCGCCGATATATATCGGAACGACCGGCGTCTCCGTGGCACCGATATTGAAACCGAGCTGCTTAAAGCCCTGGTGCATCTTACGCGTGTTTTTCCACAAATTCTCGCGCCGCTCCGGCTCGTTTTGAATTATCTCCAAAGCCTTTATTACAGCCGCTACATTCGAGGGTGGAATCGAGGCCGAAAAAATCAACTCGCGGGCGAAATGTTTGACATAATCGATAACCGTTTCGTCGGCAACGATGAACCCGCCCAGCGAGGCGAAAGATTTAGAAAAAGTGCCCATGGTGATATCAACCTTGTCGATCATGTCGAAATGCTCGGCCGTTCCGCGTCCGCCCTCACCGAGAACACCAACCGAGTGAGCGTCGTCAACCATCACCCGCGCGCCGAACTTGTTGGCAACCTCAACCAGCTCCGGCAGTTTGACAATGTCGCCTTCCATCGAAAAAACACCATCGACGACAATGAGTATCCCGCCCTTGAACCCGTTGTTCATAAGGTTGGTCAGGACACGCTCGAGATCGTTCATATCATTATGGGAAAATTTTACTATTTTGCCGTAGGAAAGACGGCACCCGTCAACTATCGAGGCATGGACCGAACGGTCGATAACAAGGACGTCGCCCTTGCCCACCAGGCATGAAATCGTGCCGAGATTGGCCTGGAAACCGGTGGAATAAACCAGGGCCCCTTCACGTTTAAAAAATTTGGCCAGCTTCTCTTCGAGTTCGATATGCAGATCCAGAGTCCCGTTGAGAAATCGCGAACCGGTGCATCCCGAGCCGTATTTACGGGCCGCATCGGCGGCGGCATCCTTGACCCTGGGATCATTGACCAGACCCAGATAGTTGTTGGAGCCGATCATTATCAGCTTGCGATTGTCTATCACGACCTCATCGCCGGGTTCCGACGAGATAGGATTAAAATACGGGTACACCCCTGCGGCCCTCACTTCATGCGCGGCCGTGAAATTAAAACATTTATCAAACAGGTCACTTCGTTTATCCACAATCTGTTCCTTGGTCTCCACTTCCATTACCTCTTTTTAACATATAAACCTGAATATTAACCAAATGCCTTATTTATGTCAAGAAAAATGATATCTCCCCAACACCCTTTCGCGTTTCGTAACTCGTTGTACGACAGTATAATATGTGTTCGCGGCGACCGCCATGAGATGTTTCAATCTCTTTTTATTACAGCAATATAGGCCGGACCCGCGGAGTCAATAAATCTTTCGACAAACCAGCCGGTACCTTCCACAATATGCTTCATTTCATCACGCGTAACAAGTAAATAATCGAACCACGGCGTAATATAAGTTTTGTACCTGATGCGTATTCTGCATTGCCCCGGCATACGTCCGCGTCTCTTGTTGCGCCTGTGGTATTGAAGGTGGAACGGTTCGGCGGTATCGGTATATTCATTGGATTCGGCTATAATAATCGCACCCGGTTTGGTTATGGCCCTGAAACGGCGCAACAGCCAGCGTGCCCTTCTAAAATCACCCATCAGGCCGAAATTGTTCCCCAGCATTATCAAAGTATTGAATTTACCCAGCTTCGAACTGACCTGAGTGATCGACATTTCCCGGACATTTTTCAAACCTCTTTTCCGGCAGGTTTGTAGAGCTTTCGGTGAGCTGTCGATTCCGACAACTTTGAATCCATCCGCCTGAAGATACAAACCGATGCGCCCGGCGCCGCAGCCAATATCGAGAACGCGCCCACCGGCAAGGCGCACCGCTTTTTTATAATGCACCGGCCAGTCCCTGTACTGCGAAAAATAAACTCTCGGTCCGCCGGATATGTCACAATAACCATCGTCACGCTCGACAATTTCATATCCGTCCTTGCCGAGTGAATAATCGTACATGGCATGACCAAAGGCGTCCTGGTGATCATGGATCATATGTCGAATCCTGTTCATTATGCTGATGGACTCTTGATTCGAAAAGATAAGACAATATAATCGATTTGAGTTGATTCGGGTAGTCTTTTCAAAAAAAAACCGCCCGGCTTTGGGGGCCGGACGGCTGAGCGCGTCTAAAGCTTTTTACTGGCCAAATGTCTTTTTGGCCTTCTTGATAAGCTCATCACTGATTTTCAACCCTGATTTACGCATGACCATCTTGTTGATAACATACTCGACTTTACCCTTACCATCATTGCCCGTGACAAGCTCGACAATGACACCATAGCGAGCATAACCCTCAATATCGGTGACAGTCAGGATCGGGCGTTTTTCGGTCTTTTTAAGCACTTTCGCCAGGTCGGATAACTCACCGTTGCCCATATAGACCAGATTCGAACCGCTGAAATCATCCTTTATTGAAATGGATTGGATCTCGATATTTATCTTCAGTTTTGAATTTTCCGCTGCCGTCTCTTTCAATTTCTCGACAAAGGTCGGCTGATCGATAACTGAAATCACAAAAGTATCGTTGCCGGCCGCACTCTCATCCGGCCATTCGGTGTTGCTTATCAGATCAAAGATAAAATCGGCTTTTTGAACAGCCGCTTTGTCCGATAGTTCCTGACCAATTAAACCGACATTAACAGCGAGAAATAAGACTAAAATCAGCAGATACTTTTTCATACCCGTTCTCCATTTTTGTAAAAATCAGTATATTATCGAGGTTATCACCCTATATCGGCATAACAATCAAAAGAATAAGATGGTTTCTGTCTTTTATGGTCAATTTTAAAAAAAACCAAATAATGGAAAAAAACAATAAAAATAAGAAAAATAAGGGAAATAAGAAAAGTCCCGCTTATGCGGGACTTTATTTACATTTAGTCTTAGAACCGTATATCAACCGCAACCTTCGCAGCCGCCCTGACCGCAACCGCCGTCGCCGACTTTAATTGAATATCCGCTTCCCATCTCATTGGTTATAAAATCAATGTTAATTATGCCAACCTGAGTTAGATATTCTTTCAGTTTGGGATCGATATAGGCTGTAATGTCATTGGAGCTGATAGCTTCCAAACCTTCCGTTGACTCATCCAGAGCCATTCCGAGTGATGGACCGCTTCAGCCGGCGCCCATAAAATAAAGAATAAGATTCTTGTTCTTCTGAGCTTCAGATTCAAGAACCTTCCTCAATTCCGAACTTGCCTTGTCAGTTATCTGTAACATTCACTATCACCCTTCTATTTTTCTATACTGAACCGCCAAATTACAAAAAAGTTCAGAAAAAACAAGTTAATTTGGGCCTTTAAGACTCGATTTGAGTAAAATTTGCCCGTTTTTTTAAATTTTTTACAATATACGGCTGTTAAGAATGACAATTTGACCTTCCAATGGCTGATTTTTGAGGAAAATTAAGAGAAAAGAACCGTCTTTCATATCACCGGTTGATTAAGTATCCGACATCTAGTCGCAGCCAATACCCAAAGCGCCCATATTTACAATACAGCCATTGTTATCTCTGGCGCAGGGTGATGTTGGTTGAAGCCGGAAATCACCGGCGTCCTCGTTGCAGAATTGAGGATCGGCCTCGATATTACCGTTAAGCCGGCTCTGGTCGATTACATTGCCGGCCCAATTCCCATCCGAGTTGGAAAAAACGTCGGTACACATTACAGAGGGCTGACTGCTGGTTTCATTGGAAAATATGCCGCCGCCCTCACCCGAAAAGGCCACAATACTGCCGGTAATTGTCGGCAATGCGGTTCCGTTCAAAAAAAACGCTCCTCCCGCCATTGATGAATTCCCAACAAAGGTGCAACTCTGAAAAATCGGCTCGGCCCCTTTGCACCAGACCGCGCCGCCGCTCGTGGTGCCGGTATTATTCACGATTATGCAGTATCTGATGGTCGGTGTCGAGTTGCGTATCCACAGGGCACCGCCGCTATTGGTATAGCCGTTCTTTATCGTGAAACCGTCAATCACCGCATCATTGGAACCGCCGTCGATAATAAATCCGGAATGACGTTCCTCGACCGATCCGCCGCAATCGATAATGGTAGATACCGGTCCGTTGACCGATTTGAGTATAACCGATTTACCGGCCAAATCTATATCCCGGTTCCCGGTCCCGGTATAAACGCCGTCAAAAACCAATATCGTGTCGAGATCATCGGCCATATTAATCGCCAGTTGTACATTGGGCGCATTGGCCGGAACCCTGATTGTCGAGGAATGAGAATCAGGTAACTCGACAACTTCGACCTCGGTGGTGGTGTCGCCGCAACCTAAAAAAACGGCCAGGCATAATATTGGCAGTATATGTTTAATCTTCATCGCCGAGAACTCCAAAATTTTACTCCATAATATCTACGGCCGATATTTGCCCGGTTTTGGCGTTCTTTATGGCGCAAAATATCACTTGAGAAACAGCATCTTTCTTGTCCCGGAATAATCCCCGGCCTCGATTCGGTATAAGTACAACCCTGTCGAAACAGACCTCCCCGAATTATTTCGGCCGTCCCACCGGACCGAATATTCACCGGCGTTCCTGAACTCATCGACCACCGTTTTCACTTCCTGCCCGAGAATGTTGAATATCCTGATAGTCACATGCGATTTTTCCGGGAGTGAATACGAGATGGAAGTTCCCGAGTTAAAAGGGTTGGGGATGTTCTGTGCAAGCGTATATGCATGCGGTACTATTGCTTCCGCCTCATCGGCGACATCGACCGGGAAATCGAACGGACCGTTCAAAATAGACCGCATTTCGGTAATCGCCGTCAGCCGGTCGGTATCGCGTCCGACAGCAAGCTTGACCAGGACATACTGGCTGTCGCCCGGATTGAAATCGAACGGCCCGAAACTCCCCAGCATCATCCGGTTGCCCGGATTACTGTCCAGTTCGCCGCTCGGGATAACCGGGTCGCCGGTTACCTGGAAAACCGAACCGTTGGCCGGCAGACTGCCGTCCTGCTCATACCCGCGCATAAAATTGTAGGCCCAATCCGCATCCTGCGGATCGAGTCCCCCGATATATTTGTAAAATGAACTCATACGAAGATTCCTATAATCCTGTACATACCCCCTGAAATAAAGGGCCGAATCCCCGGGTGAGGAAACAACCGGGCCGGCGATAAGTTTATAGCCGACCGCGGGCGGATTACCCGGATACTGAGTGTCGTTGTTAGTCGCGTTGTAGCAGTAATAAGTGTCGTCGGCGGTGTCGCAACCGACAAGATCATCCGCAAAATCACCCAGATCCGGATCGAGCCAGATCGACAGGTGCAGGTCCCCGATCATATTTGCGCCCTTGTTGAATAGACAATACTCCATATAGACAGCATTTTCCTCGCCAGGCAGATCAGATGCCCAGGTGGTCTGCCTGACTTCGATACCGAGCGGCGCGCTGAATCGCGCCCGAAACGGGTTGCCGTCGGGATTGGCGTCGTTATAAACCGACCACAATGTTTGATCGCCAAGACAAACCGGTCCGCCGATGGCATTAATCGGGGCGCCCTGATCGACCGGCCAGTCAAGATAATCCTGATTGGGATTCGATGCCAGACTGTCCGAATACAGCTTATACACGCGGTAGATATGGTCCGCATCTGCCGTCGAATCGAATGTCCCGTTAATCATCGGTCCCGGCCAGAAATCGGACGAAAACTCCGCCAGCGCAACCCTGGTTTCTCCCGATACCTTACCCCCCAGCCATATCCCCGAGGAATAAATCAGCGAATGCGTTATGCCGTTTTCGATGTCTTCCGTGGTCGTGTACGGATAATAAAGGCCGCCGATACCGGCCGGGAAAATATCACCCCCTGCATGAGATATCATCCCGACGTTACTGTATGTCATCAATAACTGATTGGCATCGATATAGGCGTCGTAATCTCTGTCCTGGGCCGAGAAATCTCCGGCCCGAATCGGCAAAATAGCACAAATAAAAATTAATCCTGCTATTATACTCGGAACCCTGATTTTAACGATAGTTTTCATGACAACAATCCCGTGTTTGACAATATTCTGCTGCAAATTAATCACTCGTACAATTAGGACGCAATCATAAAAGCATCTTGCAACATATTTTATATATGTATAATGTTTAATGAAACTATCTTAGATATAAAAAGATAAAACATCAGAATATTACGAATTATTATCATCATTAGGCCGATTTTCACAGAAACGGCCATTTAATACCTCAACAAAGTCCCCGCAGATTTTTTCACACTGCGGATGCATTCGTTGATGTAATTGTTTTTGAAGACTGTTGTAAAGGAGCATTGATATATTTATTGACAAAAATGGATATTTTGTCTATTATGTATAGAGAGATATACCTGCCTATGATAACGTATTAAATCGCATTTCGGGAGGAGATCATGACCGGTTCATTTTCATTCACACATTTGCACAGATTATTTTTAATGATTATTTTTCTCTGTCTTCTGCTTGTTGCGGGAGTAGCAACAGTTTTTGCAGAGACGGCCACGAATACCGAAATGGATCGGGTGTGCCGAAACTGGTTGAGTTACATGACCTTTCAGAAGGGGGCGTGGGGCGGGACGTCGGATCCCGCAATTGTCGATAATGTCGATGTGGTCGCCGGGGGGCGCGTAATCGGGCATTGTTATTCGATTTCACCCGATGGTTTTGTCCTCGTTCCCATACTGAAGGAACTTCCACCGGTCAAAGCATACAGCGAAACCGGTTGCCCCGATTTTGAGAAATCGACCGGCCTGCCCGGATTGCTGAAAGATGTTCTTCTAAACAGAATTGAGCTTTTCGAAAAAGTATATGGAAATATAGGTGTTATTCAACCGGTCAGGGGTGATATTCTCTTTGGACAAGAACACCGTGCCGCCTGGGATACTTATACCATGACTTCGGATCAGTTCGAGCAGGAATTTCTTAGTAAAGGAACAATGGAGTCGATGGATGAACTGGGCCCGTTATTAACAACATTATGGCATCAGCGTCCGCCATACAGCGACTCCTGCCCCAATTGCGGCACTTACCCAATAGCCGGCTGTGTTCCCCTTGCCGCGGCTCAGATCGTGAATTACCATCAATGGCCGCCGTTCGGCGTCGGAAGCCATACCTACTGGTGGGATGCTACCTATTGCAATGGAAACAATTCACAGTATTTGACGGCCGATTTTTCCGACTCCTATACTTACGATGAAACCGACAGCAGTGTCGCGGAACTGTGTTTCGAAATGGGCGTGGCCTATGAGGCCGAATATATGAGCGGAGCCACTTCCGCCAGTTCATTTATGACGCCGTCACTTTTCCCGGAGTTTTTCAGATACCGGGACCAGATAATCGACGAATATCGAATCGGTTACTCGGTGGAAGAGTGGTACCAGATAATTCGAGACGAGATCGATGCCTTCCGGCCGATTATTTATTGCATCCCGGCCCATAATATTGTCTGCGACGGGTACCGGGATGTGGGAGATGAGTACCAATATCATATGAATTATGGATGGACGGAAGGGCAGGCGACCCTATGGTACACCCTCGACAATTTATACTGTTACTGGATGCCGGATTCACTCTGTCCGTTTGAACAGGAATATATATTTCGGAATATTGAACCCGCCTATAATGTCGGAACCTATGCCGATCCCCAAATCGGGCAGATTCCATATGAAGTGGTATTCAGCGGTATATCGGAACTCGCTGTCGACAGCTGGACATGGGATTTTGGCGATGGGGATTTTTCCTTCGAACAGAATCCGACTCATATCTATGACAGCGCGGGATTTTTTAATGTCTCCCTTCAAATAACCTCGGACGGAGAAACCTATACCGAGACAAGAGACAGCTATATATCAGCCCTGGCCGATTCGATAATGGTAGTGGATGTGTATGGTGGACCGGGAGAGATAGTGCAGGTCGGTGTATTCGGGAAAAACATGATTTCTATTGAAGAAATCGAAATCCCCGTAGAATATATCGGCGATCTTGATATCGAATTCGATTCATTCAGCACTATCGGTTGCCGGACAGAGGAATTCAAGGTACAGGAACTTCTCTATAATCAGGATAATAAACTGTTTTTCCATCTCGATGCCCGCAGCTTCTTTGACACTTTGCCGGATCTGGAACCCGGTAGCGGAGAACTCGTGAAGCTGTATTTTACAATTCCCGCCGGGGCATCATTTGGTGACATCACGACTATCAGCATGGAAGGATTTGATAATTATCAGCCGGCTTTCTATCATCGACCGTATGTAACCGGCTCGCAGGGGACCGGTCCGAGCAGCCACCGGCCGTTTTTGCGGTCAGGGACGGTTTCGCTTCCGTTTTTGTGCGGTGATGTCGACAAGAGCGGCGGTGTTAATATTCTTGATATTACTTATCTGATAAATTATCTGTATAAAGACGGTCCGCCGCCGGATCCTCCCGTGTCCGGCGATGCCGACGGAAGCGGCGGTTTGAATATTCTGGATATTACGTATCTGATAAACTATCTCTATAAAGAGGGTGGACCGCCGATTTGTTAAGAGCGCTTTCGATAATCCACTAACTGCATTTTTGCCAAAAAACGGGCCGAAATCAAATGAAGATTTCGGCCCATTATATGACAGAAGATTTTTTTATTTAAGCAAAAGCATTTTCTTTGATTCGGTTTTATTGTCGGTTCGGATTTGATAGAAATATATCCCGCTGGCCTGCCGTTTCCCCGAATCATCGCATCCGTCCCATGTTACCGAATATCTTCCGGCCGGTTTGTCGGTTTCGGCTAGAGTCGTAACTCTTTGTCCAAGAATATTGTATATGGCAATTTCGACATGCGACCTGGATGGCAGTGTGTATTCAATAGTCGTGGCCGGATTGAATGGATTGGGATAATTCTGGAACAGCACGAAATCATCCGGGAGCAGATTATTATCTTCTTCATCGACCGATACCGGAACCAATTCCGATCGATTCCACAAAATCACTACATAATCGGTATCATAATAATCGGTCGTGGCGGCGACAATATCGGGATCGCCGTCGGAATCGATATCGGCGGCACAGGCGGCGCGGCTGTCGAAGCCGACCTCGAAACACATCGGATCCATAAACGACCCATTACCGAGATTCAGGTGGACGCAGAGCTCGGCATCCCAGTAGTGACTTATACAGAAATCGGTGTAACCGTCCAGGTTGAAATCCTCGGCGAATATATGGCTTCCGCCATGGGGCATTGCGGCCGTATCGGGTTCCTGGAATGTGCCGTCCCCGTTGTTCACATACCAGAACAGGGCATAACTGTCGTGGAATACAACCAGGTCCGATATTCCGTCATTCGTAAAATCAATTGGCAGGATACTCTCGGCGTAATAGCTTATCGGTACATCGGTCCCGGACGTGAAGACTCCCGAACCGTCATTGAGCAGCATCGGCAAACTGTATGAAGTACCGTAGTTTGTCATAATCAGATCGATATCGCCGTCGTCATCGAAATCGTCGGCCGCGATTCCATGAAGACTGGAACTGATCGGGTAGCTGACGGCTTCGGCGAATGTACCGTCTCCGTCATTGATATAAACGGATACATCCCCCGAATAATCATTGCTTACGGCCAGATCGATGTATGCATCGCCGTTGAAATGTGCGGCGGTCAACTGATAAGGCCCGTCACCGGCGGCATATTGCGTTTGCGGATAATAAAATCCTCCGGTACCGGTGTTCAGTTGCACCGAGATACTATCGGCATCATGATCGGCGGTAACAATATCGATCGTGCCGTTGTTATCGAGATCGGCGGCGACAATATCGTAGGCGCCGGACCCGATCGGCCAGTTATTATTAAGTGAAAGAGTGCTGTCGCCATTATTGACAAAAACCGTTATATCATCGGAACTTGTATTGGCGGTGACGAAATCAGGATCGGCGTCGCCATCGAGATCGGCGGTAACGATGCCGTGTGAATAGGTGTTTTTGGTCTGAGAGTATTTAACCGGTGTGGGGTAACTGCCGGTTCCATCATTATACATAATCATTACCTTGCCGCCGCCGTAATTGTTCACGGCTACGATGTCCGGAAATCCATTGTCGTCCACGTCGTCGGTGGTGACCGCATATGGATCCTCGGCAAAATAATCGACCGGCGCGGCAAATGACTCGCCGGCGATATTCTCCATCACCGAAACCGTTTTGGAAAGACGCCCGGTCACGATCAGATCATTGTCACCGTCCTGATCGACATCGGATGCACACAGGGTCAAATTGTCGTCCCCGACGGCATAAACAACCGAGTCGCCGAAAGTTCCGTCACCATTACCCATGAAAATAGTAATCCTGTCATCGCGGTTGGCCGAGATAACATCATAGTGGTCGTCATTATTGATTTTTGCCGCAATGACATCATAGGCATCACCGCAGGCCAGGCTGGTAATCGAATTAAATTGTCCGGCGCCGTCGTTCAGTAGAACCCTGAGCGTATCGTAATTGTAATTCGATGTTACCAGGTCGATATATGAATCGCCGTTAAAATCGGCCATGTCGAGGCCGTAATTCCAGCTGTTACCGCATGGGTAATCGATGCGCGTGTCAAAAGCCCCGGTTCCATCGTTTACATACATCATAATATATGATGACGTCGCCACGATAATGTCGATATCGGTGTCACCGTCGGCATCAAATGTGACAATATCGGTACCATTGTTGTAACAGTCATACGTAACAGGAGTCTCATTGAATGTTCCGTCGCCGTTCCCGAAGACAATCGAGATTACATTATCATACTCCAAATGATTAGCGACGATTAGATCGTCATTGTTGTCGCCGTCGACATCATCGGCATGGATTACATAACCGTAATCGGAGTACTCGCTGCCCAGCATAACTTGTGGGCCGGGTGTGAAACGGCCGTGGGCATGTCCCCAGAAGACATAAATCCGGGAATAATTCTGAGTCAGGACCGCAACATCCATGGAGCCGTTATTGTCAAAGTCAGCCACACAGATATCCTCGATCGCATAATAAAGCCCGAGATCGCGATAACTGTCCAGCAGACGACAATCATCGGCGTCCGCCACAGAGCTAATAGTTACTAATACAGCCAACAGTATTAAAGCTTTACACATAAGCCTCCTCCAAAAGTTTTAATACTTAAAATGTTAAAATTATTGCAATTTAATTATCATCATAGTAATAGAAGACACTTCTACATCTTTTCAAATATATGCCAGACTTCCGGATCTGATCGCATGGATAATCCACTGCTCTCAGATTTATTAAAAAAAATATAATGATTATAAATTGCAATATAAAAAGCGATACCCTTTGTTTTTATTACACTGTTGTATCTGTTACTAATTCGGCAAATACGGGCAAACCGGAGTAATTGAATAAATTGTGACAAAATGCTTTATGTATCGAATCAGGCGGAACGGCTTTAAATTGCATAAAAAAAGGCAGGCGGTTAAGCCTGCCGATTTTTCATTGAAAATACTTCTACTTTTTCCCGACTATCGAAAGATATTTCCTGTCATCGACAAATTTGCTCTTGATGAAATTATTGATCTCGTCGAGCGTGATCTTTTCGGTCATTTCGATCATGTTGAGAATCGCCCGGTAACCGTAACCGGCATACTCGTAAACGGCCATGTTATTGGCGCGGCTGCTTTTACGATCTATATAAAAATTCAAATTGTTTTTCATATTGATCCTGGCATCGTCGAGCTCCTCGGCGGTGATACCGTCGCTGACAAGCCTGTCCCATTCGCGGTCGAGCGAGCCAAGCGCCTTTTTGACCTTGGATGTGTCGGTGCCGATAGCGGCGCGGAACATGGCCCCGTACTTGTCGGCGCTGTACTGGGTGTAAATAGCATAGGCCAGCTTTTCTTCCTGGCGCAAATACCACAGCCGCGAACCGACATTACCGCCCATAATTTCATTGAGAAGAACAACGGCGGTCATTTCTTTCGAATCGAGATGGTTAAAAGCGAAACCCTTATATACAAATGACTGGTTGCGGTCATATGATATGAAACCGTCCTTCTCCGGTTGCAGGGCAAGTGACGGCGCCGCGATCGGGGTCACCTCGGGTTTGATTCCCTCGAGGCCGGTCCGGATAATTCCCGATATTTTAGCGGGCGGCAGGTCGGTGGACACCGAGAAAATAATATTGTTCCCGCCGACCAGTTTCTGGTATTGCTTTTTTATATCCGCGACCGTAATTCCCTCGATTGACTCGATTGTCCCCAAAGTCGGAAGACCATAACCCTGATCTCCGTATATCGTCTTCCAGAACAGCTTGCTCGATGCCGCCGACTGGTTGTCGTCGGCCGCCTTTATGGTACCCTCCGTCTCGTGTTTCAACTTTTCGAATTCCTCCTCGGGGAAAGTAGGGGATACCAGGCAGTGCGAGACAATTTCCATCACCCGTTCGAAATTATCGGTCAGTGAAACAAATGATATCGCACTGTAATCACGGTAACAGTCGGCCCTCACCGATGCACCCAAAAAATCGAGCTCCTCGGTTATCTCCGCGCCCGACATGACATCGCTTCCCTTCAGGAGCATCTTCGTCATCAGGTTGGTGACACCGTTGTTATCGATCGTCTCGGCGAGAACCCCGCCCCCGATGAGAATCCGGGCGGCTGTCAATGATGTCGTCTCGTCATGGTTGACAAGAACCGTTATCCCGTTGGCCGTCGTCGCCTTGCCATAACCGTCGGCGCCCGTTTCGATTGTCGGACCCTGACTGCCGCAACCGAGCCAGAGAACGGCCGTTAACACTATAATTATCGAAATCGAAAGTTTTGTTCTGTTTATCTGTTTCATTTGGGCACCACCATTGATTTGACATATGAGTCGGTGTTGAGATATTTCGCCGCCGCGGCATTGAGATCGGCCAGGGTTACATTTTCGATATTATCAGGATAATCTTCGATAAATTTATACCCGATAAATGAATCATACTGGGCATACGAATCGGCTATATTCAGGCCGCGCTCCATCCCCATATAATAACCTGTCCTGATACTGTTTTTCGCCTTCTGCAATTCTCGCTCGGTGAAACCGTCCTCTATGACATCCTGCAATACAGCCACAATCGCCTTCTCCACTTTTTCCATATTGGTCGGATCGAACGAGGCGGAGGCCAGAAGAGTACCCTCGTATTTACTCGTGTAAAAACCGAAACCGACCGAGTAAACCAGACCCTCCTCGTCCTTCAGCTTCTTCCACAGCCGGCTCGATTCGCCGCCGCCGAGTATATTGGCCATAATGTCGAGCGGGAACTGATCCGGGCTGTCAGCCTTGGGGCCGATCGAAGTCATCAGCAAATAAGCCTGGTTGACATCTTTTTTGAATTCGAGTTCGGTGATTTTGTCATGCTTTGGCGGCGGAACATATTTGTCAACTGTCTCCTCCCCCCGGGGTATGTTTGCAAAATATTTTTTGACCAGTTCGAGCGTTTTTTTGGCATCGACATCGCCGACAATAACGGTGGTCATATTGTTCGGCGCGTAGTATCGCTTGTAATAGGCATAGACCGAATCACGCGCAAAATTTCTCACGTTTTCTTTCGGTCCGAGAACATTCTTGGCGTATGGATGATCGCCGAAAAGCGTTTTCAACGACGAGCGGTATGCCTTGGCGGTCGGATCATCTTCGCTGATGTTGATCTCTTCGAGCACCGCCTGCCGCTCCTTGTCCATTTCCTCCTGCGGGAAATTTGACCGGAACAGCATATCGGAATGAATCTCCAGTGCGAATTCAAGATTCTCCTTCGGCAGCGATATGACAAAATCGGTCCAGTCGGATGACGTGTACCCGTTGAAATAGGCCCCGTGACGTTTCATGGCGTCGCCGACTTCCGACCCGGTCATCTTCTCAGTCCCGCGGAAAAGAATAAGATGCTCGAGCAAATGAGTCGCGCCGTCGTAATATGCCGATTCATTTTTGGCGCCGACGCTGACCGTCGTCGAGATATTCACCTGCGGCACCTGGCGATTTTCGAGAATCATCACCTTCAATCCATTGTCGAGTTCGGTGATGTGCCAATCCATAGCCATCCCGAAAGCGGGAACAAGCAGTATCAGCAAAATGATAAATGAAAAAAGACGCATTTTTTTATACTCCTGTATATGTTAAATTATTAAGTGCCATTCCAGTGACAGGAAAAGACAGGAAAAAGAAGTCCGGATACCCCGCAATATCAAGCATATTTATAGCTTCCATTATTTGGTATATACGAATGGCGGCAAAAATTGTTTTGGCGCATGTGAAATAAATGGGGTGGCTTCCGTCGCCCGGTATTCACCCCTCGAATGCGGAAAGCGCGGCATATTCCAAATCATTTTTCATTTTGTCCACGGCAGCCACATAGGGACCTCATCAATATACCGGGCGTAATCATCCCCGAATTTCTCGAGAAGCAATTTTTCCTCATACCGGGCAATATGATGATAGAAAATTACTATAATTACGAATACGCCGAGCGAGACCAGCGAACACGAGAACAACAGCAATCCGAGAAAAAACATTATCGAACCCAGGTACAGAGGATGCCTGACCTTATTGAAAATACCGTTCCGGATTACTCCCGGTTTCTCCCGGATCTCCTTGAAAAGAATATTATGACCGGCCATTGCAATATACCCGCCGAGAATTAAAACGACAACGGCGACGGCCGTTCTTATATAAATCGAAATATAACCTGCAATAAAATTAGTGTAGTTCAGTACGAACGAGTCGAGTATCCAGACAACTAAAAATGTTACAAGCAATATCATCTGCCCCGAGTCGCCGAATTTATGCTCCCCGGCCAGATCCTTATGATCTTTGTGCGCCTTTTTTTCAAGTTTCTTCTTTTCGGTCATAGCTACCTCTCCCGAATACCAAAATCAAAAAGTACCTGTTGTCCGTCATTTTTATAATACATCAGTCGCGATGATTATGTTACAAAAATATAAAAGGGCGGATAATTATATCCGCCCGTTGATGGTTACAATTCCGGGATCCGCCCGATACGGATCCCGATCTATGAATCAATCAGCAAGTGCCGTCGGCTCTAAAAATGAAAGGCCGCGCCGAGCTTTATCCGCGAGGCATCGAAATGCAACCCGTCATCGAATGTCTCAAAATCACTATGGTGATAACCGTAATAATCATAGTAATCGAGATCGAGCACGTACCACTCGTTCTGAAGGGTAAAACCATACTCGAGAAGCAGACTGAAATTCCTCGCCAGGAACCACTCCATACCGACCGAGGCTTCCACGCCCAGCCCGATAAGGGTGTTGTTGTCGATATCGACATCATCCGCCCACGAATAAGGGAAACCGTCGTAGTATGTCAGAACGAAATCGGTGTTGACATCCTCGATACTCAACCTCGGACCGATACCCCAGAAAAAATTCATATTGCCGCGGGGGCGCGGGCTGAACATGTACTGCACCGACAAATTAACCCCGGACAGATCGAAATTATGCCCGTTGATGAATGATATCGAATAGCCGTGGTCGTTGAAAATAAGATCTGAGGAATGGTCATGCATACGGTCGATAAAACCAAGATTGAATCTCACCGCGTTGTGTTTCGAATAATATTTCATCATCGACAACCGGATACCGCCGTACTCATCATCATCATCGTCATCACCGACTTCCTCATCCACAGCTATCTGGAACGACCATTCATTCAGGGGACTCTTTTTATGCCTTTTTTCGCGCCTCTCCCTGCCGGTGATATCGATTGCAAACGACGATTGAAAGAAAACCGTCATGACCAATATCGAGGCAACAATCACCAGCACCCTTTTTATTTTATAGAGTTGCATCATCTCCACCTCTCCTTAGACGTTTAATTTTTGAATCTTATTGCTGCTGTATAAAGAACAGGCAAACAGTGTGCCGAAATCATAAATGGTTGATAGGTAGCGGGTTATAATACCGCCCCCGGGAAGGGTCGCGCCGATCCGCACAAAAATAGTTCAAATCAAAATGAAAATGCAAAATATTTGGATGGTTGTCTCATAATGATTTTCATTATTGATAATTTGCCAGTAGTAAATCCGTTTGTTAATTACTTTATATTTTGCTATTTATAAAAAATATGAAAGAAATCAAAAAGAGATGTGCCGGATTGTATGATAACAATTCATGACCATGTAACGGGGAGATGATTATGAGCGCCGATAAATATATACTCGCCTCCTATGCTGAAACTGCCGGGCAGGTGCGCAATGCTTACCGCCTTACCGAAAGCCTCCGGACATTCGGGGGTAGTTTTGCCGATATCCCGGTATGGCTCTATATACCGGACCGGGCCGAGTTCAGTCTCGAATCGACCGAATATTTCGGTAAACTCCATTCGCGCGGAGCTGTGGTGCAAAACAGCCCGTTGCCCGAAGATGCCGCCTGGTTTTATTATGCCGGAAAAGTATACGCCGCTGGCAAGGCGGAACAAAAGGCCGAAAGCGCCGGTGTTTCCCTTATATGGATGGATGACGACACAATTGTCATGTCGGAACCGGATGCCCTTACGCTTGCGCCCGATGAGAGTTTTGTCTGGTGTCCGGTGATGCATAACCGCTCCGGTTCGCTGTTCGATTTACCACCCGATGATTTCTGGGGTCGTGTCTATGAGCTGCTGGCGATTGATGATGAGAAACTCTTTCCGATGATAACACCGGCCGACCGCCGGAAAATAAGAGCCTATTTTCATATCGGGCTTATGTCGGTCAAACCGGATCGCGGTATTTTACGACGCCTGGTGACCGACTTCGAAAAGCTATATAGCGACCCGGATCTGGCGGAGATGTGCAGGAGCGATGTTAACAGACGGATATTCCTGCACCAGGCGGCTTTGGTCGGTGTCCTGAATATTGTCGGACGCGGCGAAATCAGGGAGTTGCCCGATATTTATAATTATCCGATTTTCTTTGAAAAAGGTTTTGAGTCCGAACGGATTTTTGACTCGATTGAAAACGCGGCGACCATCCGCTCGGTTGTCTCTCTCGACAAAATTGGCGAAAATTGGCATAAAAAGCTGGTCGGATCCGAAAAAAAGATATCATGGCTTAAAAAATGGCTCCCCGGTCACGATATCGGTTAATATGTGATAATAATGTTAAGCGCATGATATACAATGACTTGTGTGGTCCGGAGAGGGATTGTCGAAAAAAAACGCAAAATAAGGAACTTTAAAGCCAAAATTATTGTATTTTTCTTGTGGACTTTTGGAAATTTACTATTTATATTTAGACGTTAGAATTGGTTTTTATCACTGCTTTACAGAGGCTTTGTTCGTATTATCAAATCTCAGAAAAAAGTGAAGAAGAAACCACCGCGCAATGGTGCGCATGAATGCGTTTATCTCGGCAGATAGGGTCCTTTAAGGGATTGCGTCTAAGGCAGAGATAAACAGACCGGAGTGTAGAATGAATATCTATGTAGGAAACTTGTCGTTTGACACGACAGAAGATCAGTTGCAACAGGCATTTGCTAGCTATGGTGAAGTTACAAGTGTCAACATTATTAAGGACAAATATACCGGGGAATCCAGAGGCTTTGGTTTTGTCGAGATGGCCGATAAAGAAGCAGCTACCAGCGCAATCGCAGGTGTGAACGGCCAGGATCTGAACGGTCGTACGTTGAACGTCAACGAAGCGCGCCCGCGCGCTGATCGCCCCAACCGTGGTGGTGGTGGTCGTGGCGGTGGCGGCGGCGGACGTCGTCGTTTCTAAAGATAATGATCCGGCTATCAGCCGGTGAATATATAAGTCTTTATAATGTCAAAGAGGCCGATTTCTATCGGCCTCTTTTTTATGATTTCCATTAAAACCACACCGTGAAAAAAAGAATTAGTGGAACCGGGCGACGGCTGCACTTGTTTATACGATCGAGGTTAATTTGATTTTCTTTATCATTGTCATATTGATTTTATGCCTGATGTACGGATACATCGGATGGAGACTGATAATCCCGGCACAGTTAAGCCCGCGTGTCAATCTGATCCTGTGGGGCATCCTGGCCGTTTCGGCAGTTTTACCCTTTTTGCCGATAATGCTGAGATTTAGGGGAACGGGCGGTTTCTGGGTCGATACAATTGCCTGGATTGGATATCTCAGTTTCGGTTTTCTCACCCTGCTGTTTGCCTTTGTCGCGGTCAGAGATATTATTACTCTGCTGGCCGCCGGGATTCACAAGATAATTCAACTCGCGACTGCTTCTTACGGCTCCGGCCGGGACGTCGCCGAAAATGCCGACCCGGAACGCCGACGCCTTTTGACCAACACGGTCAATATCGGAATTCTCGGAGTCACCGGAGCTATGACCGGTTACGGCCTCTTCGAGGCAACACGCAAACCGGATATTGTCGAGATCGATATACCGATAAAGAATCTTCCCGGCGATCTCGAGGGTCTCAGGATCGTCCAGATGTCCGATATTCATGTCAGCCACACCATCAAGCGGCGGTTTGTTCAGCGGGTGGTCGATAATGTTAACGAGTTGAAACCGGATATCGTCGCCCTGACCGGCGACCTTGTCGACGGTTCGGTTAATCAGCTTCGCGACGATGTCGCCCCGCTGGCCGAACTGGAGGCTAAGTACGGTTCATATTTTGTTACCGGTAACCATGAGTATTATTCGGGGGTCGGGCAATGGCTCGATGAAACCTCACGCCTCGGTTTCACCGTCCTTCTCAATCAGCACAAAATTATCGAGCGGGGAGAGGCGCGACTGCTTATAGCCGGGGTGACCGATTATACCGGCGGACAGTTTTCCAAAGATCATATTTCGGATCCGCACAAAGCGATGGCGGGCGCACCGGATGCTGATGTGAAAATTCTCCTGGCCCATCAACCGAAAAGCATCTACAAGGCAGCCGAAGCCGGTTATGATTTCATGATTTCGGGACATACCCACGGCGGCCAGTATTTCCCATACCATTTTCTGGCGGCGATGACCCAGCCGTTTATATCGGGTCTGCATAAATATGAAAATACCCAAATTTATGTCAGCCGGGGGACCGGCTACTGGGGACCGCAGATAAGAATCGGCGCCCGTTCCGAGATTACCCTGCACCGTCTCGTATCCGCCTGATAAAAATCGAAATTCTATTTATCCCGTGATCGCATCAACTTGTAATATTTGAGGAAAGTATAATTGAAAGCATATTTGCCGAGGATAAAACCGGCCGCGCCGTCTTTCCAGCCGCTTTTAGCTATATACCATTTAAACCAGGCCGCTATCGAATGGCCGATAACCGCCGGCCAGTTGCCCCTCCTGCCCTTGTTTTTCAGATCGACCGCGGCCAGCGAGGTGTACAGTTCCATCTTATTTTTCAGCTCATCGACCGACTCTATGGAGTAATGCCTGACCGAACCATCCAGGCGGGCGGCGCTTTCGAAACCGCCGATCGTTTCATGAACATTCTTTTTTTCGTGCGCGAAACCGACCACCTCTCTGTTGAACAAACGAACCGGGTAATCGGGACTGGATATGGGATAATAAACACGAACCTCTTTGCCCAAAACGAACCAGCGGCGCTTGATACGGAAGGCCTCATAGGGACGTCCGTTAAAGGTAAACCCGGCGGCTTTCAGCTCTGCAAGCGCCCGCGCCAATTCCCCGTCCGGGACCTCATCGGAATCGAGATACAGTACCCATCTGTGGTTGCATTGATCAATAGCGAACTGCCGCTGATTGACAAAATTGTCCAGTGCCCGATATATAAAGCGGCCGCCCAGATTCGCGACAATCTCTTCGGTCCGGTCGGTGCTTCCGGAATCGACAACCAGAAGATCATCGATGACATCCCTTATCGGTGAGATAATTTGCTCAAGATATTTACTGCTGTTGAAAGTCAGCAGATAACATGATAGTTTTTCTTTCTTACTGCTCATAGACTTTCTGGTTTTATGGTTCCGACCATATTCAATATAACAAATTTATACTGCGGATGAAAATAAAGATAAAACCGGGGCGCGCCATTTGGCCGCGCCCCTCGAAAAATCACCATGCTTTTCCGGTGTAAATATTTTTTGGCCGGTTCGATCCGGTTTGCCTAAAACGACCAGTTGACTATGGGGAACACCGGGAACGCCCCCCCCTGATCGATAATATTCACCAGCCCGATCTGCAGTCCTTTCATACTTCCGGCATAATTTACAAAACCGAGCTGAAAACCGTTGGCATAGTGGGCATAATTTACGAAGCCCCACTGGAAACCCTCGAAATTCCCTTTCACCGCATTGACGGTATTATTCTGCCAGCCCATGAAATCGGCATCGACAACGCCGACCAGACCCCACTGCACCCCCTTGGAAATACCGGCCGTGGTGTGATTGACCAATCCGAGGTCAAGACCGGTGACGGTAGCGTTTCGACCGTAAATTAAATTCAGCCGAATTCCCGAAATTGTGTAATCCTCGGGGAAGATTTGTACCGGCGTGAATAATGAAAGTTGAACCGGTTTGGTTTCGGCCTGGGCGGAAACCGGCGCCGCTGCGAATACAATGACCAGAACGGCAAGCATCAATACTGCCCGTAACTTCCCCAACATAATATCCTCCTTGAAAATATCGGTGAATAAAACTTATCTATTGTCTTTTGATAATACGGTAACCGATTGTCTTTTCGCTTTCCTCGGGATTGCTTGTTTTCAATAGAATACGTCCGTTATGTCTGATCTTTGTCGGTAAATTATCTTCTGACAGGGTACAGATTAGCTGAAATTGCTGATCGGCGGCGATTATCTCGCGTTCGATCGAGAGATAACCGTCGGGATCGCTGATGTCGATTATTTCCAGCGGCAGACTGTCGCTGCGGTTGATGATCGTAATTTTTTTGACATCGCCGTTGAGTATCCCCGATGAATCGCTGAAAATATATGTGAGATTTTCGGGCTTGATCTCGATTTCGCCGATTACGGTCCCGGATAATCTCAGTTTTGTATCCGGTTTGTCGGGATTACTCGATGTAACTGTAACGGTCTGGTTAATCCGGCCCAGCGGAAGACCCGGGTTGATTGTAATATTTATTTTTACCTTACCGTTTTCATATTTACCGTCGTCGATCTCGGCCGTAACGAATTCCGATGATGTGCTGATACCGGTTATTTTGGTTTTGGCCGTATCCTTTATCTCCAGAAAAGCGGCCCTTGTCTTGGAATCGTTTTTGAGAACACTGCCAACACTCATACTTGAGGTGGTAAAACCGAAGTCGATTTCGACAATACCGGTCATAGTGATACTGGTTATCGGATTCACCGGGTCGTTCGATGTCACTTTGACGGATTTACTCTGCTTGCCCCGCCGATGTCCGGTATTGAACGTAACCTGTATTTTGCCTTCCCCGCCCGGGGGAATCGCCGCCTTGGTAAGGACGGCCGCGGTGCATCCTCACGACCCCTTCGCTTTTATCAGTTTAAGCGGCGCGTCGCCGGTGTTTTTTACCGCATATTCATGGGTGACTTTTTCGCCCTGTGCGACTTTTCCGAAATCATAGATGGTCTCGGGGAAAAATATGGTCGGCGATCCGCTTGAATCGACCGCCTGCGCCGAATCGACAGCCGCATCATCACCGGCATAAACCGTCGAATTAGAACCTGGAAAAGAAATCAATACGATCGTCAGCACTATCACCGCGCCGATTATAGAAAATGAACACCTTCTCATAAAAATCTCCGCAATATATTAAATCCGTCAAGTAATCGACATTAAGCAGACATTATATTATACAAAATATTCGTCTCTTGGCAATTATTATCTTTCAAGAAATCAGAAGCCCGCTTGCCATGGATTTATAATATCCCGCTTTGAGCCGGGATTTTTATTGTCAGTGATTGCGGCCGTGAAAATTTCACCCAGAAAAAAATATGTTCATTTGCCTGAGGCATTACTCCTGAATTCATCAATCAATCTGGCGTCGAACCAGTATGCCATACTATCATTGCTGACAAAGAATATGTATTTGCCGTCCGGTGATATTCTTGGTTGATTTGAATCCAGGTCGAATTTCGCGCCAAGTTGTTGTGGTTCGGACCAACCACCATCATCTTCTCGGAAGCTGATATAGATAGAAAAGATGCGTGGATTGGTGGAACCTCTTGGGTGAATTCTGGCAAATATGATATAGTCATTTTGTGGAGAAATAACCGGACCAAAGACAGCTTCTCCGAATCTATTATTATCGAAAATCAACCTGGGCTCTTGATATTTCCCGTTGCTATATTGAGAATAGTAGATTCCACCGCTGTTCTCGACATCTCTAAGGCTGCCACCGAAATAAAGGTTACCATGTATATCAAGAGAAAATTGCCAATGCATAGAAAATTTATTGAAAATTGTGTCAAGAAGCTGCGGTTCTGACCATCCTTCCGGAGCCTTTTCCACAAAATATAGTCGCTCTTTTTGATCAAATCCCTGTTTGGAGCGTAAATGCCCTTGAAAATACAATCGCTTTCCATCGTAGGAATAAAATGGACTCCGATGGTTGTAAGCCTCATCCAAAAACCTGACTTCCGAAGGTTTTGTCCAGCTCCCCTCTTGAAATTTGGAAATGATCAAGCCCCCATGCCATCTGTGCAGGTCTCCGTTGTTGGGAGTCCAGCAGACTTCCTGAAAATCCGGTGCAAAGGTCACATTAGCGTATACACGGTCTTCAGAACTTACGATCCCCGGAGCAAATATTTCCGGTGTTGTAACTGGTGTCTTCTGCCCCATATATTTACCCTTTAGAACAGGAAAGCCATCGTCATTCGCCACCAAAAAAGATGACGGCATGAAGAGTGCCAAAATCGCAACACTAATTAAGGCTAATCTCATTTTTAAACCTTTCTTTTTATATCTTTAATTAAGATTACGTATGGGAGGTTTTTTTGTTACACGCCTCATGTTACTATTTTCAACGAGTTGTAATCAACAAGGCATGTTTAATTCTGCTCGAGAATGTGAATTCCCGCCGGCTTTGGGGAGATATATTGAGGCAGCATACTCAGTATGTCTTTGGCCTCCGGGGCGCAGAAGCGCCTTTTGGCGGGCAGTGGCCCGTTTTGGCCTTCGGTCTGCCATAGCGGTCATTTCCCCGGAGTAATCGGGATTACTCCGGGATACGTATCCTATCGGTGAAAAAAATCAGTTGGCGTCGATTACCTGGCCCGATCCGGTTATGACCTGGGTGATAGTCGGATCACCCTTGTAAAACAGAGAACCGGTCCCCCCGATAATCACATCGAGATAATCCTCGGCATAAACCTGCGCGTTACCGACCCCGCCAAGCAGGGCTATAGTCGTGTCGGTAACAAATTCGAAAGCGGCAATGTCGCCTATTCCCGAAAGGTTCAGGCTATGCGTTTCGGTATTACCGATCAGATTGAAATTCCCCACCCCGGAGTGAATCGTCGTCAGATAATCGGTATCGATCTCGAGAAACATATTACCCACCCCGGACAGTACGATCTCGGCGGTGTCGGCCGCAAGAAGATTCATGCTTATAAAATTCCCCACACCCTTCAGATCAAGCCCCTCGAAATCGGTCATGGTTATATCGACCGAAAGCTCGAAATCTCTGAGAGTGACATTAGCCGGCGAAGAAATGGTCAGCCATCCGCCGCTGACGCTGGTCGTTATATAATCCATGATATTGTCATCCACCGTGATACTAACCGACTGTGTCATCCCGTAAGTGAGATGGACATTGCCGACTGTCGAAAGTTCGACCGAATGAAACGCGCCGACATTCCTCTCCTCGGTGTCCATAACACCCGATCCGGCTATATCCTGCGAGGAAACCGGATCGTCGTCGTCGTCGCATGACACACAGAGTGTCAGCATCAGCGACAGGCAAATCATAACCATTGATTTGTAAAACATACCGCCCTCCAATATATATTTTATAAATTGATAATCTGCAATGTTGTCCTGTTTAGTGGCAATATGTCCAATCGGCTTATATCAGTCAAGAACAAAATCCTCGTTTGTGTATATCTGTGTAATACAATCATGGGCAAGGGTTTACAGCGAAATGGGTTCGTTTGGTTTTTTTTGTTCAATTTATTTATATGGTGTCAGGTCACAATTCCGACCAGAGTCGAAATCAGGACCTGACACAACATTAAATGTGGCCCTGTTTTGTGGTGTCGGGTCACCGCACCCGACACCCGGCGGTCGCCGCGGCGACCGCCGATTACGAAATTGATGTACCTCAAATGTCGTTGCGAGCGGAGAGATGCGCCTGAGGCGCATATCGGAGCGTGGCAATCACGCGGCTTTTTGCGATAAGGCTGACCTGGAGGAAACAGCGGCGAGATTGCGACGTCACTCATCCCCGCCGGCGGCGGGTATGAGTTCCTCGCAACGACGTGTATTGGGCTTTTTTGATTAAGTGTAATTATTGTCATCTCCTGTCATACCTTTTTTCATTGTACTGTTAACGCATTCATATAATTACAGAGAAATGGGTTCGTTTCATCATTTTTGCCTTTTCTTTTCATTATCCCCTCTAGAGAGGGGTGCCCTGCGACCCGACAATGTCGGTCGGAGGGCGGGGTGTGTAAAATGGCGGCATTATGGCAACATGATAAATTTCCGTGTAATATAATCATGGTCATGCGTTTATGGCGAAATGGGTTCGTTTCCTCATTTTTGTTAATTCTGCAATGTGGTGTCGGGTCTCTGTAAAATCCTGAGCTTCGAAGGGCACCCGACACCCGGCGGTCGCAAGTGATTTTTTCTTGTAGGTCAGGAGTCTTGCACTCCTGACATTCATGCGAAGCATGAAAAAGTAATCGAACAAATTGTCAGGAGCTTTGTCGCTACGCGCCAAATCCTTCGCCCTTCGGGCCTGTTGGCCCTTTGGGCTTCGGACGAGGCTCCTGACCTTGTATCTTATCCTCAAGGAGATTTATATATTAGACGGACCGGGATGAAACTGTTCCTGCCCTCAGGTTTTTAAGCCTGTTACGTAGATTAGTTCGCCCGGTCCGTTAACAGGATAGCCCTATGC
>Ga0272443_10002148_pt1 | contig 26013 bp, 32 predicted proteins | sample SSMAcet12_FD_193581 | JGI IMG/M metagenome (GOLD analysis project Ga0272443, IMG submission 193581) | Marine sediment archaeal communities from Little Sippewissett salt marsh, Falmouth, MA, United States - SSM-Acet-12 | ecosystem: Environmental > Aquatic > Marine > Wetlands > Sediment ... | reverse complement strand
TATTATCAGTGATAAAGGCATGGGCACCTCAAAAACCATTACGGTCAGGAAAATTTCCAATGGTGTCGGCGTAGAGCGTATCATTCCTTTGTGCTCACCAAACATCGAGAGCATCACTGTATTGAGAAAAGGAAAAACCCGTCGAGCAAAACTGTCTTATCTCAGAAAACGTACTGGTAAAGCTGCATTGAAAGTCAAAGAGCGCAAGGTTTTTTCTCCATCCAAATAGGATGACCTTGAATCTGTAGCTTTTAATTTGTGCAGACAGATCTCCGTAAAAAGCCTGACGCCGGTCAGGCTTTTTCTGTTCGGACAGGGAGGAGGAGCGATGAGTGCCATTAAACTGTCAAGCCATTGAGCTATTTGGCTAACCAGCCATTCAGCAAAATCTTAAGTGCTGAGGACGGTATAAAAAAGGAGCGTGTTGTGCGTTGTGAGAGGGAAAAGATTGCGTGTTTGCAGGAGAAGGTTTTTGCCTTCTACCGTGAGAACAAAAGGCTGTTTCCGTGGAGGGAAACCACGGATCGTTACGCTGTTCTCATCAGTGAGGTGATGCTGCAACAGACCCAGGCGGGGCGGGTTGTGGAAAAGTATCTTGCATGGATGGAGCGGTTTCCCGATATCCCTGCTCTTGCGGATGCATCTCTGAGAGATGTTCTTGCATCATGGAGCGGGCTTGGTTATAATGCAAGGGGGCAGCGCCTTCATCATTGTGCAAAGCGTATCCTCATCGAGCATGCCGGGGTTGTGCCGTCCTCGCAGGAAAAGCTGATCGGTTTGCCGGGCATAGGTGCCTACACCTCCCGTTCCATACCGATCTTTGCAGATAATCTCGATATCGCGACGGTCGATACCAATATCAGAAGAATCTATATCCACGAACTCGGATTACCGGAAACCATACGACCGGGCGAGTTACAGTCTCTCGCTGAGGAAATGCTGCCGAAGGGCAGAAGTCGTGAGTGGCATAACGCTCTTATGGACTATGGCGCACTTTTTCTGACCGGAAGAAAAACAGGAATACGCTCTCTTACCCGACAGTCTTCATTCAAGGGTTCAAAACGGTGGTACAGGGGAAGAGTTATCAAGGAGCTTCTTGCAGTTGATATGATGTGTCTTGAAGAGTTGACCGGTCGATACGGTGAACCGGTAACTGAAGCTCTGGCCGAGTTGGAAGAAGAACAGTTCGTGGAGCGCCTTGGAGGCCATGCGTCCTCTCCCTGTTTCAGAATTCGGGAGTAAGATGCTGATAAGAGCGGTGCTGGTTCAGGCTAATCCGAGTTATAGAGTGAGTTTATGGATTTGTAGAGATCGTTGATATCTTTTTCAAAGGCTTTGCTGATCGCTTTTCGTTTCAGCTTGAGGGTCGGTGTCAGAAAACCGTTTTCAATCGAAAAAGGTTCTTTAATGAGAATGAATTTTCTAACCTTTTCATGTGTAGCAAGTTGTCTCGATATGGTGCGCAAAAGCGATTCATAGATTTTCAGGATCTCTTTATTCTCAAGAAGCGATTCTCTTGTTTTCCAGGTTATCTGTTGTTCATCCGCGAACGATTCAAGTTCTGAAAAAACAGGAAGAATGAGCGCTACAAGGAACGGTCTTTTTTCACCGATAACCATTACCTGATCGACATAGCGGTCTTCTGTGATCAGTTCCTCGATTGGAAGAGGAGCGATATTTTTTCCGCCTGAAGTTACTATGATATGCTTTTTTCTGTCCGTGATCTTCAGATATCCGTCTTCATCGAGTTCCCCGATATCTCCGGTATGGAACCAGCCGTCATGGATGACCTCTCTGGTCGCGCTTTCATCGTTCCAGTACCCTTTCATAATACTGGGGCCTCTGAACAGCACTTCACCGTCGCTCGCGATTTTTAATGTTACATTATCCAGAACAGGGCCGACAGTGCCGAATTTTACTTTTTCCGGGCGGTTGACATTGGTTACGGGAGAGGTTTCGGTAAGGCCGTAGCCTTCAAGTATGGTTATGCCGAAAGCCTGAAAAAACTCTCCGATTTTCCGGGGAAGAGCGGCCCCGCCTGAAACAAAGTATCGAAGATTACCTCCGAATCTTTCCTGAATTTTTGTGTACACAAGTTTATCAGCAATGCCGTGTTTCAGGGTGAGTGTCATAGAGGGTTTTCCCTCATGCAGTTGTTTATGGTAGTTGATTCCGGTAGAGCGTGCCCAGTTGAAGATTTTTTGTTTTGTCGGGCTTTGCGTGTTGACCTGTTTCAGTATGTTCGCTTTGATCCGGTCGAATAACCTCGGAACGGTAAAGATAATGGTAGGTTTGACCTCGGCAATGTTAAGCGAGACGGTTTCGATACTTTCTGCGAGGTAGATCCGGGCACCGCAAGCAAAGAGCAGGTAATAGCCTCCGGTTCTCTCATAGGCGTGCGAAAGCGGCAGGAAAGAAAGACTTCTGTCAGTGTCATCGAGCTGTATGACTGAAGAGCATGACTTGACATTTTCACAGATATTGCGGTGCGTGAGCATGACGCCTTTCGGCAGGCCGGTAGTTCCTGAAGTATAAATGATCGTTGCTGTGTCGTCGGGCTTGATCATCGTGTAACTCACATAATCTGGAGAGCGTTCAAGGATTTCACGACCGGTTTTCTTGGCTTCGGAAAGTTCCGTGGCTCCCTCGACAGTTTCATCGAGCCGGTTCAGAACGATGAGAAATTCAAGATCAGCAAGATTTTGCCATATGGAAAGAATCTTGCCTAACTGAAGCATGTTGGAGACGACAATTGCTTTTGATCCCGAATCCTTGAGGATAAACTCTATCTGATTGGAGGGAAGTGAAGGGTAGAGCGGAACATCTATGGCGCCGATGCTCAGGATTGCCATGTCGGCAAGATACCAGCCCGGCCGGTTTTCCGAGAGAATGGCAACGCGATCTCCAGCTTCGATTCCCTTGTGTTTCAGGAAAGCGGCAAGCGATGAGACATCCTCACTGAGAGAGTCGTAAGAGATGGGCTCATATGACCCGTTAACCTTTCGGGAAAGAGGGAATGCTTGCTTCTGCCCCCTGTAATGGCTGAAAACATGGGAAAACAGTTCCGGAAGGGTCTGGAAGTCGGAATAAATGAGGCCCATAGAGTGTCCGGGTTTAAGCTTTTAAAAAATAGAGCTTCACTAATACCCTGTGGCTTCCGTGGGGGGCGTAGAATCAGGGTTCGATATTTCTATCAGATTCAGACCTGAATTTTCTGTAAAAAAATATTTAACAATACTTTGCAAGCTTTGCAAATGTTTGTTGCGGCTGCAGCTTGTTCTGTTGCAGAAAACCCACAGTAAGCATGAGAAGAAAGGGGTTGGCAGGAGTGGGATGGACGGTTATGCTGCCCTGTGTACTCTTCATGTTAATTACACGGGGTGATCCGTCATTCATCAACGAAGAACGTCAAAGGTGAAAAGTCAAAAGTCAAAAAGAAGATTAAAAAGAGTTCTGGATTTTTTGATGGTGCTTCACTTGCCTCGAAATAAAGGCGATGGATTCTCGTGTAAGACCTGTGAAATACGAACCCTGATTTCACGGGTCAAGCCCGGGGATGACAGTCAGGAGGGATGCTGGTAACTATTTCCTGCTCAAAATACGAGAAGCTGCCCTTTTAAGACAGCCTCTTTTTGCTGAGGCGAAGAGCGGATTCGAACCGCTGTAGAAGGTTTTGCAGACCTCTGCCTAGCCACTCGGCCACTTCGCCCTTGATACAGGGAGGTAAATGTATAGAAAAAGATCAACGTTTACAAGCTCTTGAGCTCATGTTCAGTGCTTTTGCTGTTCACTGTTCTTTTGCGCAACTGTTTCTGTACTCCTCAAGGGCTTTTTCGATGTATGCAACCCCTTTTCCGGAAATAAGCAGCTGCATCGACTCTTCGAGAATATCCTTGATTTTTTTTCTCTCCCAGTAGGCCAGAGCTCTCATTGTTTCAAGAGTGTCAGGATGCATGACAAATGAGGCTATGGTCGTTTTTCCTTTGGAACTTTTGCGTTGTTTTGCTGCAGGATGGTGTTCATGCGGAGTTTCCGACGATCTGTTTTGTACCGTCCCTTCAAGCAGGCTGTTTATACCGCCGGAAAAATTTTTCTTTCTGTTCATTTCAATGTGATTGAATGCATTGATGTTTTTTGAATCTCTCTGCGACAGGACGATGTTTCCTTTTCAGGTGCTCAGGTAAAGCGCAAGAGTGATTCTTTATGTCTTGTTTGTGCTATTAGCGGTATTATTAAATAATATACTATTTATTTAATGTTTTGGTAACACTCAAGATTTCCCTGGTCAGTGCTGTATAGTCCTCGGCGCCGTTTGATTTATGGTTGTACGCATAGATGTGCGTTCCGGTTCCCGGAGCTTCTGCAAGAGAGACATTGTTTCTTATTTTCGACGCAAGGGCTTTGCCTTTGAAGTGTTTGTCGATAGCCGCGACGACGTCTCTATTGAGGATTTTCCTTTTGTCGTACTGCGTGACAAAAATACCGGCAATCTCAAGGCGGTTGTTGATGCGTCTTTTAACTTTTTCAATGACTTCAAGCAGCTTTGTCAGTCCGTCGAGCGCGAGGAATTCCGCTTGTATGGGAATGAATGCCAGGTCCGCTGCAGCGAGAGCATTTATTGTCAGTAGTCCAAGTGATGGCGGGCAGTCTATGAGAATCAAGTCATAGTGGCTACGCAATGGATCGAGAAGCTCTTTGAGGATATATTCTCTGCCAGTTTCAAAGCTCAGCTCCACTTCAGCGGCACTCAGGTCGAGAGAAGAGGGGACAATGTCAAGGTTTGGCTCATGGTTAACAGGAATAATTTCGTGCTTTCCCCGAAGAGCCTCGTAGATCGTGATTTCAGGATCCTGAATCCCGAGAGAGCGGCTCAGGTTTGCCTGCGGATCGAGATCTACAAGTAGCGTCTTTTTCCCCATTCGAGCCAGCGCGGCACCAATGTTAACTGTCGAGGTCGTTTTGCCCACCCCGCCTTTGTGATTTGAAAAGATCAGGATCATTGTATGTTTCTGTGCGTTTGAGACAGCGTATAGAGATGGTATTCAGTTGCTTATGAATAATAGATATATTGGCGCTAAATACAATGATATTCTTCTGTTTATTATTATGTCTATTATGTAGATATAACGTATTTGTTGATAATGATAAAATATAGTTATTTCTGATTTTTGTATTATTAGTTTTATTATTTGTCTTATGACTATTCGTGTTACTATGCTTAAAAAAGCGCTATGCTTGCAGTTCTCGCTGTAGTTCTTTCCAGAGATTTCTGTACGCTATTGAGGCCGGAGCATGGGGGCGGACTGCATTGAGGGGTGCCCGGTAGATACCCATTTTCTCGACTTCCGAGTTATAGGGTATGACCTGATGGAGAAAACGTGACTTATTTCCGTATTCCTCAATAACCGCCCGGTGCATTGCCTTACGTCTTTCGAACATGGTGAAAAAACCCTTGATTTTACCGGTGTCGAGTTTGTTTTCCTTGAAAAAGTCAAGCAGTTGTTCGAAGGTGCGAAGCGATAGTGTTGTCGGGATCAGAGGCACGAGAATGACATCTGACGCAGCAAAAATGCTTTCAGAAAGCAGTGTGAGGTTTGGGGGGCAGTCAAAAAAGATGTACGGGTATTCGGTATTCAGTTCCTGAATATTGTTTTTCAGCTTTTTCTGAGGCTTTTTTTCTTCCCGCAGTTCAAGGTCAAGGTTTCTGTAGGAAAAATCTGCAGGGAGAAGGTCGAGATTGTCAAAATCCGTTCCCTTGATATTGTTATATATTTTTTTGTTCCCCTTGAGAAATTTTTTGCTGCTGTATTTTTTGTCGGCAACGATACGGAAGTAGAAGGAGCTTGCGCCCTGAGGATCAAGATCGCAGATCAGCGTCGGTGATGCTGCCAGTGAGGAAAGATAAGCCAGATTGACTGCGGAAGCAGTTTTTCCAACGCCTCCCTTGATGCTGTAGAGTGCGATGGTTTTCATGGTTAACGGTAATGTTTGAAGAGCTCGTTGAACATGGTTTGTGTTTCTGTGCGGTCAAATTTTTCGAATCTGTCATGAAACTCCTTGCGTACGGTTTCCCGTTCATGATGCAGTGCGGTTAAAAGGCCTCCGATAGAAGCGGCAAGCCGAAGCGATTCTTCTTCGCATTCCAGAGATGAAAGATACGTATCAAGATAGTTCTGCTGTATTGAAAGATCAACGAACAGTCCGAGATTGTCCTGCAGGTTTTTCAACTGACGCACAACCCGGCGCAGTGTTTTCAAGGGAAAAAGAGAAGAGTAAAATTCCAGGAGATAGCGAAGTTTTTTACAATCGAGGCGTAACGCGTGAAGCTCAGTGTCTGTAGCCTCGGGGCTGGAGGCTCTTCCGTGCCGGATTACTTTTTTCCATGCTTTTCTTATAGATGAAACAGCAATATCAGAGGTAATGCACCGGGCATCCGGAGTTGTGTCGGGATCAGACGGGTGGTCACTTTTGAGAAATGATTCCCATTCCTGAAGAAATCGTCTGTGTTTTTCTGATGCAATGTGCCTTGAGAATGAGCGCAACTCTTTTTTATGGCTGTTTCGCAAATCCGTGAAAAACGGGTTCAGGGAGTCACGCATGGATGGAGGAAGAAGTTTTCGGAAGCGGTCAGCTTCAAGCAGGTAGACATCCTGATCACGAAGATGGTTTGTTCTTCGTCCGAGTCCCCTGAACGCCTGCTTGTAGGTGAGCAGTTCTTCAGGAGGCAGAATTCCTTGCAGACGGGCAAGAATTGAGCGTGTTCTTCTGATCGCTACACGGTAGTCGTGCAGAAACTCCGTGTCGATATTTTTTGGAATCCAGGTTTCATTTGCATGGATGACTGAAAGTGTTGAAAGCAGCAGTTCACGGGCTGATTCCAGTATGGTGTTTTCAGGGCTCAGTTTGACGGAAGTTTTTGATCCATTGCTTTCAGGCTTGCAGGAAGCTGCGCTGAGAAGGGTAGTATAGAAGGCCCTGTAGGTCGATTTTGCGGCGCACGCGGGGTTATTGAGAATGTGTCGGGTGAGTTTCCCGAATTCTTTATGAAAACCTCTGACGGGGGTAAGCGTGATGAATCGTTTCGTTTCCTTGTCAGGTGCAGACAGGATTGAGCGAAGTTCTATGGTTGCGACGGTTTTTACGTTCCGGTCCAGTACACGCATTGACTGTTCCAGAGTAAGCACCGTTCCCAACCGGAGAAAAGCCCGTAGTTTTGAGAACGCCTGCAAGGAAGATCTTGTTTTTTTATCAGGAACCTCTTCCGGGAAAAAGCTCTGTGGGGTCCTTCTGAATCGAAATGAGCTGACTTTTCTGCCGTTGTCGATATCGATGAGGCTCAGTTGATTTCGGCTCAGGATGATGGCTGTATTTTTTCCCCATGCTCTCCAGTCAAAGGTATCGTAAAGGTGTAAGGTTTCTTTTTTCTGTGTTTGCGCATCAAGGGAAAAAGGAATGTTGGGGTCTTCTGTAATTCCTTCTATATCAAAGAGTTCTGATATACTGAATACTTCCGGAACGAGATGTGTTATCATGAGAAAAAAGTTATTAACTGTCAGCCTCAGTCTCTGATTCTCAATATAGCAATTACTTCATTGAATGTATTGCCGGATGCCTGCATGATTCCCATGGATTGGCTCTTGCAACTGTTGTTACGGTTAATTACTTGTCAATGCTCCTTATAGTTGTTCTTGAGGCTTTTAAAAAGACACGGTTTTTCTTAAGTTAAGCCTTTATTATTCGAGCTTTTCAGGCAGACCGCCAAACTATTTTCAAGAGAGCAGCATGAGTCGCTGGTTCATTTTTTTCAGTATACTGGTTGTGTTTCTTGCGGGATGTTCAGCCAGGACGCCGTCTGACGGAGCTTCAGATGTCATGACTGTAGGGATGGTTTTTGACGTGGGTGGTCGTGGAGATAAATCATTCAACGATGCGGCCTATCAAGGTCTGGAACTCTCCAGGGATTCTCTCGGAGTGGAGATTCTTTATATTGAGCCGACCGGTGAAGGAGCTGACAGAGAGGCCGCATTACGCCAGTTGGCTGCAGACCCGCAAGTTGGTCTGATTTTCGGCGTTGGTTTGCTCTTCAGCGAAGATATCGCTGCAATAGCTGAAGAGTTTCCCGACAAGAAGTTTGCATGTATTGATTTTCTCTCTCAACCGGGCGAACAGATTCCGGCTAATCTTTCCGGCATAGTGTTCCAGGATAAACAGGGGTCCTATCTGGCTGGAGCAATTGCCGGCCTTGAGACTGAAACAGATATTATCGGTTTTATCGGAGGTATGGAATCGAGTATAATCAAGCGGTTTCAGAAGGGGTTTACAGAGGGGGCGATAAAGGTGAATCCGGATGTTACCGTTATATCAGGCTATATCGGCATGACCGGCAGCGCTTTCACCAATCCGGCTAAAGGCAAAGAGCTTGCTCTCGGCCAGTATGCAAAGGGTGTGGATATTATCTATCAGGCTGCAGGGGCGAGTGGTCTGGGTGTTGTTGAGGCTGCGCGCGAAACTGATAATCTGGTGATCGGTACAGATCGCAATCAGGAAGATCTTGCTCCGGGATATGTATTGACAAGTGTTACCAAAGCGATTGATCGTGCGGTTTTTACGACAGCAGAGCAGCTTCAGAAAGGTGAATTTTCCGGCGGCAAGGTGAATGTCTTCGGTCTTGACGGCCGGTATACCGACTACGTCTACAATGAAAAAAATGCTGACATGATCGAAACTGAAACTCATGTCAGGGTTGAAAAGCTCAGAGAGCAGATTATTAATGGAGAGTTGAGGATGAATTGATGAATCAGCCGGTAATACTCTATACTTTCGTTCTTTCGAATCAGCTTGATCAGTTCATGTCGGCTGAGTTCCCTGAACCAACAAACTTCCCTGAAACGGCTGATGTTCAGGAAGCGATTAACACTGAGCAATAGGTGCCCAAAAAAATACTTGTAACCGGTTCTACCGGTTTTATTGGTTCTCGTCTCGTTAGAAGACTTCTGCGGGCAGATAATGAGGTGTATGCTCTTGTCCGGAAGCGATCGACTATAGAGGCTCTTGAGGATATAAAAGACAGGATTCACTTTGTCGAAGGTGATATCACGGTAGCGTCATCTCTTGAAAGCGCTTTTCAGGGGATGGATCAGGTCTATCATGCCGCCGGTTATACTTATATGGGCGGCAGGAACGGAAAGGACAGGCTTCTTGACGCCATAAATGTGGACGGTACCCGCAATGTCATGAACGCAGCACTTTTGAACAATGTAAGCCGCGTCATACATGTCAGTTCCATAACGGCAGTCGGTATGTCGAAGAAAAACGGCAAGCCGTTTGACGAATCATCCCTCTGGAATTTCGGGGAAATAGGTCTGCATTACGCTGAAACCAAAAGACTCTCCGAAGTCGAGGTTAAAAAAGCTGTCGGGAAAGGCCTCGACTGCGTTATCGTCAATCCCGCTTTTGTTTTCGGCGCTGGAGACGTTAATTTTAACGCAGGCAGACTTATCAAGGATGTCTACCATAAAACAGTGCCTTTTTATCCTCTTGGCGGCATCTGTGTCGTAGATGTGGAGATTGTCGCTGACGCCGTCGTGCGTGCTATGGAGGTGGGGCGTACGGGTGAACGCTACATTCTTGGCGGAGACAATGTGACCTACAAAGAGCTTTCGGATATCATATCCAGAGTGACCGGAACGCGAAGGTTCATGTTCCCCCTGCCCTATCCGATCGCGATTCTCGTGCACCGGTTTTTTTCTGTTTCTCCCTTCAAAACCCGGATATCCAAGCTTTTCAACCCCATGATGTTCAGAGTTGCTTCAGAGTTTTTATATTTCTCTTCACGGAAAGCAATTCGTGAGCTCGATATGCGGACTGAACCTATAGAGTTCAGTATCAGGCGGGCTTTCGAATGGTATAAAAAAGAAGGGTTGCTCTAAAATACCTGGATATGCCTTCAAACACTATTGTTGAAAGGGTGGCTGCTGATCTCACCAAGTATCCTCCTTTTGACCGGCTTGACTCTGCGCTTTTGCAGGATCTCGCTGAATCTGTTTCCCTCTCCTATCATGAGGAGGGAGAAGTTATCTTTGTCAAAGGAGATCTTCCGAAAAAGCACTCATTCATGGTCATGAAGGGGGCCGTACGCCTTTTTGAGACTATTGACGGGAAGGAGGTTCTTGTAGACCTTTGTGACGAAGGTGATGTGTTCGGCGTCAGAGCTATTTTTGCTCATCACGAATATGTGCTGTCGGCCCAGGTTGCCGAAGAGTCTCTTCTGTTTGAACTGCCGGTTGACAAAATCAGACATCTGCTTGAAACCGATGCAAGGGTCTCCCTTTTCTTCGCGGGCGCTTTTGCCCGAAGTGTCGAAGAGATCGAGCATTCTCTTTACGAGGCTTTTGACGTAGGCCAGAAGCGATACAGTGAACAGTCGTACAACAATTTTCTGCAGAATGAAACCCTCGAGGTCAAGCCCGTTTCTTCGGTAATCACCTGCCCTCCTGATATCTCTATACAGGAAGCGGCAAAGATCATGTCCGACAGACGTATCGGTTCAATCATTGTTGTCTCATCGGAGAATCACCCGCTCGGGATCATTACCGACACGGATCTTACCAGAAAGGTTGTCGCCCAACCGGGATCTGTCAAGGAGCAGCCTGTAGGCACTATCATGAGCAGTCCCGTCTACACCATCAGTGAGGGCAAAACCATAGCAGATATGGTTATGCTCATGGTTAAAACCAAGCTGCGGCATTTCTGTATCACTGAAGACGGTTCTTCTGACAGCCCGATTACAGGGATTATTTCCGAGCATGATATCATTATGTCCGAGGGGAACAATCCCGCGGTGATCATGAAAGCTATCATGCAGGCTTCAGATCAGGATCAGCTCAAGGAGCAAAGAGATAACGCTGAAAGCCTTCTTCAGGTGTATATCGCTCAGGAGGTGGCGACACATTTTATTTCCAATATCATAACGGAAATAAATGACGCGATCATAACCAGAGCGATAGACTTTTCACTTCAGGAGCTTGAAGCTGAAGGGACGTTCAGGCGACCTGACATTCCGTTCTGCTGGCTTTCTCTGGGAAGTGAAGGGAGGAAAGAGCAGTTGCTGCGTACCGATCAGGATAACGCGATTATCTATGCTGAACCTCCGGCAAATCAGGCAGAAGCGGTACATGATTTTTATCTGGCGCTTGGCAGAAAGGTGACGGCGATATTGCAGCATTGCGGTTTTGTCGTGTGTCCTGCCGATATCATGGCCAGCAATCCCGTATGGTGTCAGCCTGTGTCGGCGTGGAAAGGTTATTTTTCAAAATGGATAGTCACCCCCGAGCCGAAAGCGGTTATGCATTCGACGATATTTTTCGATTTCAGGCCGATCTACGGAGAAGCGAAACTTGCTGCGGAATTGAAACAGGAAATATTCTCGCTTATCTCTCAAAATCGCGGATTTCTGGGTTTCTTCGCCAAAAACGCCCTGCAGAATCCGCCGCCGCTCGGATTTTTCCGAAACTTTCTTGTCGAAAAGAGCAGGGACCATGCCAATGAGTTTGACATCAAGGCAAGAGCAATGATGCCTCTCTCTGATGCAGCGCGTGTCCTGTCTTATGAGTTGAAGGTTCCTGAATACTTCAGCACGGTTGAACGGTTCAAACGTCTTGGTTCGCTGATATCCGGGATGAAGGATCTTTGTTCAGAGGCTGCGGCCGGTTATGAGTTTCTTATGCGGTTGCGTGCGGTTAACGGTCTTGTAAATAACTCATCAGGTCGTTACATCAAGCCGGAAACCCTGAACAAGATCGAACGTCAGACACTCAGGAATGTATTTTCCACCATAGACAAGGTTCAGAAAACGCTCAACTTACGATTCCAGCTCGATTATTTCCGTGATTAACTTTCTTGCGAAAAAAAAAGCGGCACGCCGATGCCGGAAAGGAGAGCTTCCGGACAATGTCTGCAGTTATCTCAATGCGTTTTCCGGGCATGCTGATCTCAAGCTCCCTATGGGCAATATTCGATTTGTGGTCTTCGATACCGAGACGACAGGTTTCGACACGACCAGAGATCTTGTTATCTCGATAGGAGCAGTCGCGATCAACGCTCTGCATATCGACGTGCAAGACTCATTTGAGGTGCTCATTCGGCGCGATAACGTTGGAGAGAAAGAGGCGGTCACTACCCATGGTCTTTTGTGTAAGGACCTTGATGAGGGCGGTGAAGAGCAGGAATCACTCGATGCGTTCATCAACTATGTCAGCACCGGTGTTCTGGTGGCACAGCATGCGGACTTCGATGTCGCCATGATCAATCGTATGCTTCGCCAGTACTATGGCTTTGAGTTGTTCAATCATGTTATCGATACGGCAAGTCTCGCGAAAAGACTGGAAAAAGGCCCCTACTTCAATCTCGCGCACAAAAGCGGCGAGTACAGACTTGATATGCTTTTGGACCGGTACAATATTCGATTGCATGACAGGCATACGGCTGCCGGCGATGCTTTTTTGACTGCCCAGCTGTTACAGATGCTGCTCGCGAAAGCAGAGCATTCAGGGATCAGGTCGCTCAAAGAGCTGCTGTTAACATAAAGAAGCCGGAATGAAGGAGCAAGAAGCCGAAGGGAAAGGACTATCTTCTCCTACCAATCACCAACTATAAGTCAAAATCGCTGAATAGCCAGATAGCTGAATGGCTGAATAGCCTTCCCTGCATCCTGACACGTAGCACATAACACCTTGGCTCCCTCGCCCCTTCTGTTGTTCTTTTCTCTCGTCTCTCGATTCTTGTCTCTCTTTTCCGTTCTCCGGCCTCCGGTTTCCCCATATTCCTCCTAACCCAATACTCAGCACTCCCCCCATCCCCAATCACTTCTTCCTTGCGAAAATCATCATTCTCGGTGAGGTTTCCTCGTCAAACGCTGATCCTTTGTACTCTCCATATATTTCCATGATTTCAAAACCTGCAGATTCAAGCATCTCTTTGATCGTTTCAGGTTTGTAGAGCCGGACTGATTCTTCAAAAGAGAGCGTCTCTTCAGGTGCGTTTATCGTGATCTGTTTGCGGACACAATCGTTTTCGAGACTCCTTTTTTCAGTGATGGACAGATCATCGATGGTTCTTGACGAAAAGGGAGTAAGGTTTTTTTTCAGGAACACCGGGTTAATCAGGTCGAGGACGTACCATCCATCAGGTTTAAGGGCATGGTGAACATTTCTGAGAACCTGCAGATCCTCGTCTCTTGTCTTAAAGTAGCCGAAACTTGAAAAGAGCTGTACAATCAGATCGTAGGCGCTGTCTGTCGAGAGGTGGCGCATGTCCTGCCGGGTGCATGCAAGAGAAAGGTTCTCTTCAGAGGCACGGGTCTGTGTGCATTCAAGCAGAAAAGGAGAGAGGTCGTTGGCTGTCGTCATATAGCCCCGTCTGGCAAACTCCAGGGCATGACGTCCGGCACCGCAGGCGATATCCAGTACCTGTATATCCTCCGGCGTCAGGGAGTCCAGGTTTGTCTTCTGCAGAATGGTTGCCAGACAGGTATTTGCTTCTGTTTCATCCCTGTGGCTGTAGACTTTCAGATAGAGGGGGTGATTGAACCACTCTGCAAACCACTCTTTTTCTGGTGTATCGGTCATAGTGTTTTATTGATGAGAGAAGGTGTCAGATAACCTGAACAGTTAATGAGAGTTCGAAATCCCGAATTGTAGAACTATACATAGAGCCGATCATGTGCCTGGATTCCCTCCTGAAAACCGGTAAGAACGCTCAAAACTACATACAGTCATGCCGCCCTGCGTAAGAAAGTCAAAGGTCAAAAGTCAAAAAGAAGATGAAAAAGACCTCTGAATATTTGCTCAGATTTCATGGGTCAGGCACGGGAATGACAGAAAAGGAAATGTTTCCCGTCCTGGTACGCTCTTTTTTTCCTTTAATGAATTATTCGGTTAAGATCCTGAAGAAAAAAAAAGAGCCGTGATGTTCTCACGGCTCTCGGTCAGAATACTATAGATGTCTTTACTTGGTCACGCTGCTGACAAAATCAGCAAGTACTTTCTGGTCGTTTTCGCCGTTAGGAATGCGAACGTTTTTTTCCATGAATTTCCAGCCGCTTGTTTTCTCTGATTTGACAGAGTAGACAAGCTTGGCAACTTTGAAATCCGCGCCGGCTTTACTTGATGTCTTGTCGCCGAATGTTTGTTTCTTGGCCATATCTCAGGTATCGATTTCGTGATGGTTTTGCGGAAACTTATCCGCACAATAATTGAAAATCAATGTAAGAAAAAAACATTTGACGGACAAGAAATGGACAACGTCAAAAATGGGAAATCAAAACTCAAAAAATGATACTGATGCTTGGTTTTACTTGTTCGATTCAGGTCTAAAAGAAGAGCGTGAAGGGGGCGTCGTCAAACCGGTTAAAGAGAAAAATACGGCATAGCTTTTTCGATGGTTCTGAGTGTCACGTTAGCCCGATACAGGAGTTTGCAGGAATTTTTCGTTATGGCGGTTATTTTTTTACTCCATCAGGTGTTGACTACGAGACAACAAAAACTCAAGGGCACTTCAAATCAGATATAACACCATGTATGCATTGAAAGAAACAGACACAAGCGTCCTGAAAGATCTGCTTGAAAACAAGGATATACGGCTCCTCGATGTTCGCTCCATTGACGCCTACAACGGTTGGCCGATTCAGGGTGAAGCACGGGGAGGGCACATCAAGGGGGCGAGAACGCTGCCTGAAAAATGGCTCGATTACCCTGAGTGGCCGAACATTCTTCAGTTCAAGCATATTCTGCAGGATGACATAATTGTTGTGTATGGCTATACGCTGGAAGAGAGCAGGAAAACAGCCTTGCAGTTAGTGGAACATGGTTACAGTAATGTCTCTGTCTATAACGGTTTTCTTGCCGAATGGTCTGCCGACGATTCATTGCCGATGGAGAAACTGGCAAACTATCGCCAGCTTGTGTCCCCTGAATGGGTCAGGATGCTGATTTCCGGGGGAACCCCACTTGCATACGGCAATGACCGCTTTGTTCTTTGTCATGGCCATTACCGCAACCGGGACGCCTATCTCAGCGGACATATTCCAGGGGCGATTGACATGGACACTCTCGCGCTTGAATCCCCTGATACATGGAACCGGCGAAGTCCAGCCGAGCTGAAGGCGGCTCTGGAGCAGCACGGCATCACCGCGGATACCACGGTTGTCCTTTACGGCAAGTTCATGCATCCCGACAATGCAGACGATTTTCCCGGTAGCGCCGCCGGGCATATAGGCGCTATCAGGCTTGCTTTTATCATGATGTACGCGGGCGTGAAAGATGTTCGCGTGCTCAACGGAGGATACCGCTCGTGGGTAGACGCCGGTTTTGAGATCAGCACGGAAGATGTTCCGAAAAAGCCGGTCGCCGAATTCGGAGCAGATATACCGGCACGCCCTGAGCTCGCGGTAGACACACCCGAAGCGAAGAATATGATCAAGTCTGAAGACGAGGATATCATCTGTGTCAGAAGCTATCCGGAGTATATCGGCGAGGTGAGCGGGTACAACTACATCAAAATGAAAGGTCGCATACCTGGAGCGGTTTTCGCCGATTGCGGCAGCGACGCCTATCACATGCAAAACTACCGGAACCTCGACCACACCACCCGGGAATATCATGAAATCGCAGATATCTGGGAACATTCGGGTATTGTTCCTGAAAAACATCTCGCGTTCTATTGCGGCACGGGATGGAGGGGAAGCGAGGCCTGGTTCAACGCGCTGGTGATGGGATGGCCGAGGGTTTCCGTCTACGACGGAGGCTGGTTCGAGTGGAGCAACGATCCTGATAACCCCTATGAAACCGGAGAACCGAAAGGAAACTGAATGGATTATTCTGAAAAAGAGGTTTTTGAATGCGGACATGCCGAAATTGTGAACTATTTGCCCGAAATCGGGCTGGATACGGCGGTTACCGAAATTATCGCCGGATTGAGAGCGAGTCCCAAACGGATATCGAGTAAGTTTTTCTACGACAAAACCGGATCGGAGCTGTTTGAAAAAATCACCGTTCTCGGTGAGTATTACCCCTCACGGACGGAAAAAGCCATTCTTGAACAGTTACCCCTTGAGGAGGTGACCGACTGCCGGGATGTCGATATTATCGAACTCGGCAGCGGAGATCACAGCAAGATAAGCCTGCTCCTGAAAAAGGTTCCGGCTGATCTGTTAGAGAGCATTCGCTACTTTCCGGTCGATATCAGCCGTACCGCGCTCGAGTCCTCGATCAGGGAGCTTTTCTGCATGTTTCCGGATCTTGACGTGCAGGGCATTGTCGCCGACTATTTCCATCAGATGCATCTCGTTCCCGGAGAGAGAAAGAAGCTTTTCTGCTTTCTCGGCAGCACGATCGGCAACCTCGAACGTCAAGAGGCGACCGCGTTCGTCCGGGATATCAGCGATACGATGGAGGCGGGAGACGGTTTTCTGATAGGGTTCGACAGAGTCAAGGACGCGGCCGTTCTGGAGCGCGCATACAACGACGAGGCGGGTATTACAGCACGCTTCAACCTGAACATCTTCAATGTCGTGAACCGTCTGATCAAATCGGATTTCAATCCGGATGATTTCAAACACAGAGCGTTCTACAACAGGGAGCTGCGGCGTATAGAGATGCACCTCGAAGCCGGGAGCGATGTCCGTGTGAAGAGCCTGTTCGCGGAAGAGGATTTTCTGATCAGAAAAGGGGAGCGCATCCACACCGAGAATTCACACAAGTTCGGGGAGTCGGACATCCGGACACTTGCCGAAGCGGCAGGGCTGGTGGTGAAGAATGTATTCTCAGATGAAAGGGAGTGGTTTAGTCTGGTGCATTACGGGAAGAGAGGATGATTTTACGGGCTTTTTCTTGGTTTTTGTTCGGCAACAGCTGTAAGTGTTGTCTGTTTTGTGCTTTTTCGGCTGATCTTTTTTGATTGAATGTACTTATTTTGATACATTGGTGCATGGATAAACCTAAGCTTGATGTACGATTCTATAAAACCGATAGCGGGACTGAGCCTGTGCGGGATTGGTTGCGTGGATTACCTGCATCAGATAGGAAAAAAATCGGTGAGGATATCAAGACCGTGCAGTACGGCTGGCCTCTTGGTATGCCTTTAGTGCGCAAGATGGATAAGGACTTATGGGAAATACGAATACATCTGCAATCAAGGATTGCACGAGTGTTTTTTACTGTATCTGGTGAGATCATCGTTTTGTTGCACGGTTTTATTAAAAAATCGCAAGCAACTCCAAAGCCCGATTTGAAATTAGCGATAAACAGAATGAGGGGTACGTAGTGAATAAGAAAAATATAGGCAGCAGCTTCGATGACTTTCTTGAAGAAGAAGCGATTTTCGATGAAACAACCGCGGTAGCTATAAAGCGGGTGATAGCCTGGCAAATCGATCAGGAAATGAAATTGCAAAAACTGACAAAGTCAGCCATGGCGAAGAAAATGCATACCAGCCGGTCAGCGCTGAACCGTTTACTCGATGAAAACGATACGAGCCTGACTCTCACGACGTTGTCACGCGCGGCATCCGTGCTGGGTAAGAGATTCAGGATTGAGCTTGAGTCTTGAGACGGCACAGGGGAGGGATTATGCAGGTGGCATTGACACTACGACAGCATCCGGGGAGATGGTGTTCAACATCTTCGCAACGTTCACGCAGTTAGAACTTCGGTTGATTCAGGGGCGGACACAGGCTGGGTTGAAGGCGGCACGGTCAAGGGGAAGAAGGGAGTCAGGCCAAAAATCTCACCGAGCGATGAGAAAGTGCAAATGGCCAAGAAGATGAGCAAAAACACCGTAATCAGCATCGGAGAAATCTGCAATACCCTGAAAATATCGAGGACCACGTATTACCGGTTTCTGAAGATTGGGGCAAATAATTCAGATTGAGAGTTATGCGGTTGCAGCATAAAAATGATAATAGATATCAAAACCTACCCATGGATAGATAGGAAGCTCCTGTTAGATGCTGATTCAAGATGTTTTTGCGGTATATTGTTGGTGAGAGGTAAGACATTCTATAATACAGATAATAGTTAATGTTAGGCGGGGATAACCGATGCAACTCAACCGTCCTCGAATACCGGCTAAAACGGAGAGGCATATCTTTGTCGAGGCCGGCCATAGATGCGCCTGCTGCGGTTCGGCATTTCCCCTTGAGAGGGCCCACATTGTGCCTTGGAGGAATTCGAAAGATCACTCGGAGGCGAACCTCTGGTCTGCCTTTGTGCAAATTGCCACGAACTTGCTGACCGCGAGTGGGACAGCAAGACCTTTTACGAGTACAAGCGTCGACCGTGGATCAACCGACAGAACCGGTTTGACCCAAGACATCCAAAGATCGAACCTCGGTGTGGTGCTTGGCCAATTGCAACACAGAAGGACACTTTCTGCGCGCTTGTGAGCATTTCCACGACGATGAGTCTAAATGACGGAAGGAAGCCTCGCAAGCTTATGGAAGCTGACCTGCGAGAGTTTGTGAGGTTGTCCCCGCTTATTGAAACTCAATGGGCCCAATTCTGTACCCTTATCGGGATTGCCAAGAATGAACGGCCGAGCTGGCCACCAACTTCTGTCGACGACTGGTTCGCGCTCTGGCGTATTATCAACGCCGCGGCGAAGAGTGCACCATGGTCGGTGTCAGTCATTTGGCGTCTTTGTGGGGGGCTCGTACCGGCTGAGATGCTGGGAATGCCCGAGGAGACAGAAACGCTTTTCTGCGAAATGCTCGCTGAACTTGGAATGTCGGAACACGAATGCGGCCAGGTCATTAGCCAGCTGCGGACCGAGTCCATCGAAACACGCGCGAAGGCTGGGACAATCATAAAGGTATGGCTAGAGGAGAATTGGATCAGCATTTCACGAAGCAGGGTTCCCAAGCCCCCGTCTAACACCGCGCTACAGTCCGACGGACTTCGCCTGCAGCTGAGCGCGAACGTTATGCCCGATAATCAAACTCAAAGCGACCGAGAGGTAATATACTTGCTTGGTGTCTGGGAGGCCATCGAGAACCTGGTGAACTTTGCGCTGTTCGACCTCTTAGGCGACGGAGAAAATCGACAGGTCATTTTCAAGGACTCCGCGCACCAGACGCTTTTCAACATTCTGCTGGTTGACTTCCTTTCTCCCACGGATTCGAAGGGCCCGGTTCCGAGCAAAGAATATTTGGGTGCGCTCCAAGAGATTGTCAAAGAACCTTCAATTGGGTCGAAGTGCTCAGCTACCGAACTGGATAACGCTGTGACAGAATTTGTCGCTTGGCTGGATACTGAAGTGACGGTTGATGTCTGGCTAGCCTCAATTGCGAAGCAGGTCGAACTACGAATCACACGCAAGCAGTTCCTGCGAATGGCGGGAAACACGTCCAAGCACAATTTTCTGCGCCTCGCTCGCGTCGCTGAGAGTTTTAAAAAAATAGTAGCCAAATCAGGCGTCACTATTGATTCTGGTGAGGCGTTATTGGCGTTGTCGGATTTTCATGCACGTTTTCACACCGATATCCTTAACTACCACAGTAGTACGGTATGTGAATTTCTAAACAACATAAGGTGGGCCATGTTCCATTATCTCACCGAAGAAGTTCGTAGTGCCTATGTGCCCAGTTCGGACGATGGCCTTGGTTATGCATGGCGGTTACCAGCGGGTCTTTCATCCCCCTATTCAAAGGAATGTGCATGGGAGCTGTTCAATGCACTAAGATCGCCTCCGTATATGCTCAAATTCCGTGTGTCTCGATGGTTGAAACTCAGATACTAAGTGGGGAAAGGCATAACAACAGCTTCGACTCGAACTGACCCACCGTTAACAGATACATAAATGAATGATGTCTGTTGAAACCAAAGTATAAAGAATGAATAAGGTCAACAAGCGCTTTAATCGGATTGAATTAGAGAACATAGTCACTTGTAATGCACGAACTTTGGAACCGAGCCACTACAAGATCACGAGCATTCTGGTTACATCAAATGCAAGTTAATCCATGCTAAGGGAAGGTCAGTCATCTTGTCGGATCAAATCTATCTCGACAACAACGCAACCCAATGGATACAACCGTTGTCATTTACACCACCTCTATTAGTGAAGGTTGATGATGACGATATTAAGGCATCGTTTTACGTAGATATTTCTTGCGGCAACACAGTTAAGATTGAGTTTGATCACGCAGGTTTTGTGCATAAAGGCAATGACGGTTCTATATTTTTTTCCTGCAAAATAAAGGGAATTAAAGAGCTATCCGAGTTTGCCACCGGCGGGTCACGGTTCAACGAATCTGGGATTCCAAAATTAGCATTATACCATCATACAAGCGACGAGACAAAGCCACTAATTAAGAAATCCGGATATTTTCAAGGTTCAAAATGGAACATCTAAGGGAACAAGGAGCTTCTGAACGTTCACTATGTCTATTTTACATGTCTCGACAAAATCTTAACCGCGAAGCAGTAGTGTCCAATTATAAGTCGAATAAATTCAACTGGTTACAGTTGCAGTATTCCTGAATCGTGCCAGCAGAATTCGTAACTAATTGTAAAATATCAACTTGCTCAAAAACACTGACACTCAAAATCTGTAGAAAAGTGTAGAGAGTTATATCCAAATTAAGTTTCTTTTTTGCCAAAGCAATTAATACGTATACCGAGATTGCTATCGGCTATGCCGATATTAAAGGCTTCTGCTACTTCGCCCCCATTGAGCGCGTGCGCGAGCTGGGCCATGTACTGACACCCGGGCGCTATATGGGCCTGCCGGATGATGAGGACGACTTCGATTTCAAGGAACGCTTCACCCAGCTCACGGCGGAGTTTGAGACGCAGTTGCAGGAAGAGGTAAAGCTGAATCAGGCCATACTGGAAAATTTGAAAAAGGTGAAACTGGTATGAGTCACAGTTCAATGGTATCTGCTGATGATATACACAAGCACATTTACGCTCTGCGTGGTGTTCATGTGATGCTCGACGAAGAGCTGGCGGAACTGTATGGCGTGGAAACCAGGGTGTTAAATCAAGCTGTAAAACGAAATGTACAGAAGTTTCCTGCAGAATTCATCTTCCAGTTAACCGAGTCAGAATGGGAAACCCTGGGGTCGCTACCCTCAATGGATAACGCTCTAAGATCACAAAATGTGACCTTAAAGAGCGGTCGGGGACGACATAGAAAATATCTTCCGTATGTCTTTACCGAACAGGGTGTGGCCATGCGCCGGTTCTTACAATCCAACGCCCAGGTATTTCAGCGATTGGATAGTCTCGAATTACAACAAGCCCAGACGGATCAGAAAGTTGAACGAGTTCTCAACGCCATCGAAGATAAATCGGCGAAACCCAGGCAGGGGTGAGGGTGCAACTGCTGACAAAAACCATCAGCCGCCAACTCACCCAGGACATCGACAAATTCAATGCGCAATACCCTGCCATTGAAGCGCAGGAATTCAAACTTGCCCACGACCGGTTTCTGATCATCGACGACAGTATCTACCACATTGGCGCGTCACTCAAAGACCTGGGCAAGAAATGGTTCGCGTTTTCGAAGATGGAGATGAAGGCGATTGAGATGCTGGGGAGAGTTGGGGTATGAGTGAGTGGAAGGAGTGCGTGCTTGGCGACATAGTGATATTACACTATGGTAAGGCTCTTAGAACAGATTGTCGCAATGGCGGCAACGCTCCAGTTTATAGCTCAGCAGGTTTAACGGGCACTCACGATGAGCCATTGGTTAATAACAAAGGTTTGATCGTTGGCCGTAAAGGTACTGTGCAATTCTTAGAGTGCGATTTTGTCCGTTTCCTGAAGCGACCCCTTATACGTCAGACACTTTTAGCGCTTGCCAATTGTTCACTTATTTGTTAACATGAGTCATGCGGATTATCAACTTTTTCAAGACTTCGGCCGGTAAAAGTCCAATAGATGATTTTCTGGAATCTCTTTCATCAAAAGAGGCAAAAAAAGTTTTTTGGGTGCTCAATCTTGTAGCTGAACTACAGTATGTACCGACAGAGTATTTCAAAAAACTGCGGAACACCGATGGCATATGGGAAGTGCGAGCGTCACAGGGTAATAATGAGTTCCGGTTGCTCGGTTTTTTCGATGACGGAAATCTGGTGATTCTTACCAACGGTTTTGCAAAGAAAACACAGAAAACACCGCCGGAACAGATTGCACTGGCCGAACAACGCAAGAAAGATTATCTCAGGAGGAAAAACTATGGATGACCTGCAACGCGCAATCGCAAGGCGCAAGAACAATGATCCTGAATTTGCTAAGACCTTTGATAAAGGATACGAAGAGTTTAAAATCGGGGTCATGTTAAAAGAGGCAAGGCAAAGCGCTGGGCTTACCCAGGAAGCACTGGCAGAAAAGCTGAAAACCAAAAAATCGGCAATTTCAAGAATTGAAAACCATGCCGATGATATCAGGCTTTCAACGCTCTACAATTACGCCGAAGCCGTAGGGAAAAAAATCCAGCTCTCTATTCAATAATTCTTGCAAGAGTAAACGTCGTTTGTTTTGTAGTGAATAATATCATGCCCCAACCATCCACATACACCGACAACCTCATAACCATAACCGACAAGGATATAGCGTTTTGTATCGGTTTCACCGCGGAAGACGGCGCGCGTGTTGAGGAGATTATGCGGTCGAGGGGGTTGATGGATGATGGGTGAATTCCTGGAAGACGGGCAGGCACAGGGGCCTGCCCCTACGAGTGTCTGTGAAAAGACCGGGGGCGGGGGAAGGGCGAAAGATTTTTCGCCCCTACGGAAGAGCAATGTAAGGATGGACTGACAGAGTTTGCCTGCACAACTCAACAGTTCAACAACTCAACATTCTTTCACTCCAATCCATGCAGCATTCCCTTGTGATAGATTCCCACAGCTCTCCCTCTCATGCTTCTGTTGAGGAATGGGGTGTTTCTTGATTTGGAGCGGATGATGTCTTCGGTGCAGGTCCAGGTTTCTTCAGGGTCGATGAAGGTGAAGTTGGCCGGGCTGCCGGGTTCGAAGAGTATGGGGGAGAGGCCCATGATTTTTCTCGGGTTGGTGGAGAGCAGTTCTATCGCTCTGTAGTCGGTGATTTTTTCTGTGTGCACCAGTTCGGAGAAGGTGAGGCCGACGGAGGTTTCGAGGCCGATGATGCCGAAGGCTGCCTGATCGGCGGGGCACTCTTTTTCATGGCGCGCATGCGGAGCGTGGTCGCAGGCTATGGCGTCGATGGTGCCGTCGGCAAGTGCTTCGAGTATCGCGTCGCGGTTTTCGCTGCTGCAGAGCGGCGGTTTCATGATGTAGTTGCCTTTATCATCAGCTTCATAGAGATCTTTTTCGGTGAGTGTGAAGTGATGAGGCGTGACTTCGCAGGTGATCTGTATTCCTTTCGCTCTGGCCTGACGGACCAGGTCCAGAGCGCCTTTTGTACTGATATGCGCTACATGGTACTTTGGGGGGGATATCGGCGGATTGAGCTTGTGTTTCTGGAGGTACTCGATCAGATGGATGTCTCTGGAGAGCGTTATGACTTCCGCTACGTCGGGGATTCCCTTGAGCCCCATCAGGGCAGAGTAACCGCCTTCGTTCATGACGCCTTCTTTCGACAGGGAGGTGTCTTCGCAGTGCTGGATTACCAGCAGGTCGAAGCTTGCGGCGTATTCAAACACCAGCCGCATCATCCGGGCTGTCTGTACAGCGGTTCCGTCGTCTGAAATAGATGAGACGCCATAGGAACAGAGCTTGCCGTACGGGGAAAGTTTTTCTCCCTTGCTTCCCTCGGTCATTGCGGCAACGATCTCGATATCGACGGGCAGATCTTTTGAGTTGTGTTTGATGAACGCGGCTCCAAGGGGGCCGTCAATGACCGGTCTGGTGTTGGGCATGACGGCCACTCCGGTAAACCCTCCTGCAACCGCGGCTCTTGACCCGGTTTCCAGTGTTTCCTTGTATTCCTGGCCCGGTTCCCTGAAATGGCAGTGCATGTCAAACAGCCCTGAGGCGATAATTTTACCGCTCATGTCGATGACGCGGTCATGCGAACCGGAAGGGATGGTCTCTTCTCCAAAGGTGATCGTATCGATCATTCCTGTTTCAGAAACCTTTATGGAGCCCTGCATGTCGAGATTCTGTGCAGGGTTTATGAGTCTCGCGTTCTGGAAGATTATGTTCATGGTTACTTTGCCTGAATGATTGTGGTTACTTTTCGACGGCCGCGTCGAGAACTGCCAGCAGCTAAGGGCCGCTATCGCTGTTCAGGAAGAGTTGCGCGCTCAGTGTGTCACCGTTCTCTACCCGACCGACTCCTTCAGGTGTTCCTGTAAACAGGAGATCTCCTGACTTTAGTCCGTAAATATACGACAAATAGGAGATCAGCACAGGAATGTTGAACAGCATTTTTTCGGCCAGGCCTTTCTGGACAATGCCGTCATTGAGCGTGAGTTCAAATGCAAGCTTGTCAGGAGCGGGGATATGATCCGCAGGGATGAAGTCCGACACCAGCGAGCTGTTTTTGAACCCTTTGGACTTAAGCCAGGGCTCTCCTCTGCCTTTTGCATCCATCTGTACATCACGAAGGGTCATATCGAGCCCTGTACCGTATCCCGCGACACATGACAGGGCGTTTTCTTCAGTCACATTGTCCGCGTCTCTGCCGATGAGCACCACCAGTTCCGCTTCATAGTGCATGTTGTTCGATATGGGTTTTCCCTGATAGAGAGGGATCGACGTCTTCTTGTTGGAGGAAAGTGAGGAAGAGGGCTTGAGGAAGATGATCGGTTCCTCAGGCTTTTTGGCTTTTTTCCCGACTGCTTCTCCTTCTGACTCCCATTGCAGCATCTCTTCAGCGTGCAACTGGTAGTTTTTTCCGACACAATAGATCGAAGCGGGGTTGAGCGATGCGGCTGCTATGCGTTTCATACTGAAAGGGTATCATCCGGTTGGCGGTTGCAGATAAGGGTACCGCTATTAATTTATTCCGCAATTCAATTGCTTCGTTAAGCGGATAGAATGAGGTTTCTGCACTCCGTTCGCCTTGTTTTCAGGTCGCTTACGACAATAATAGAGGTACCTACAAATGTATAAATATTTCGGCAATTCAGCCGCCGTTTACGGGTGGCTTAACGCGTCACATACAGACGCAATGTGACAACTCCGTTGAGCGGGAGTATAATAGATTGATAATTTACTATCTTTAAAATCAGCTTATTATTACTTTTTGTCTAACATAAGGGCTCCCGTATGTGTGTGGCGCATGCCCAAGATTTGTACTATAGGACATGAACAAGGCTGAAAGCAAAGAAAGTATCAGACGGGATTGCCGCGACCTTCGTGTTTCGATGAACAGTGACGAGTGGCGGTCAGCAAGTCGTCGCATTTCTCAAAATGTGGCTGAAATTCCTGAATTCCGCGAGGCTTGCACGGTCATGCTGTATCTGTCCATGAATGAACGGCGTGAAGTCGACACGGCTCCGTTGATATCGCTCTGCTCTTCTGCAGGTGATATTTCCATGGTTGTGCCCCTGACTCGTGGTGATAGGCTCTCTATGGTACCGTTTAATGAGGGCGACAAGGTGGTTGACGGCAGGTTTGGTCAGCCTGAACCTGTTTCAGACAAAAGCTGTGCGGATGTCATGCCGGACGTGGTCATTCTTCCGGTGGTTGCCGTTGATCGGGAAGGGCGGCGTCTCGGTTATGGAAAAGGATACTATGATCGATTCATTGCAGGGATGAGATTGCAAGGGGCAAAGCCGTTCACGCTCGCACTGGCATTTTCATTTCAGGTTGTATCGTACCTGCCTGAAGACCCGTGGGATGAAAAAATTGATTGTGTGGTTACCGAAAAAGAGGTATTGAGGTTTTAGATAACGTCGAACATTGTATACAGAATGGACAAGCATGCAGAAGCTGAAAACGAAACGGTGAACAAACAGGATTTGAGCAGCCCCGCGTATTATCTGAACAGGGAGTTGAGCTGGATGGATTTTAACCGAAGGGTTCTTG
>Ga0272443_10002147_pt1 | contig 26019 bp, 23 predicted proteins | sample SSMAcet12_FD_193581 | JGI IMG/M metagenome (GOLD analysis project Ga0272443, IMG submission 193581) | Marine sediment archaeal communities from Little Sippewissett salt marsh, Falmouth, MA, United States - SSM-Acet-12 | ecosystem: Environmental > Aquatic > Marine > Wetlands > Sediment ... | reverse complement strand
CAGTCGAACGCAGGGGGTCTGACGGCTCCGCCACCCGGGAGATACGAATGGATGACAACATCGTAACACCGAACCGCTATCCCGCCGAGGAAGGTTTCGAGACATCACTGCGGCCAAGCAGCTTCGGCGAGTATATCGGTCAGCACAAGCTCAAGGAAAAGCTCTCCATATTCATTGAGGCTGCGCGCGGCCGGGAAGAACCTCTCGATCACGCTCTCCTCTACGGACCTCCCGGTCTCGGGAAAACGACCCTCGCCCATATCATGGCGCGTGAGATGAATGTGGATATCAAGGTCACTTCAGGGCCCGTAATCGAACGTGCGGGTGACCTCGCCGCGATTCTTACGAACCTGAACGACCATCAGGTGCTCTTCATCGACGAAATTCATCGATTGCCCCATGTCGTCGAGGAAATCCTCTATCCTGCCATGGAGGACAGCTATATCGACATCCTCATCGGGCAGGGACCGTCGGCTCGCTCGATGAAACTGACCATTCCTCCCTTCACCCTTGTCGGCGCCACCACCCGGGCGGGACTCCTCACCTCCCCCCTGAGGGATCGTTTCGGGATGAGCTTCCGCCTGGAATTCTATTCCGGAGACGAACTGGCCACCATTATCAGGCGATCGGCTGCAATCCTCGATATCACCATCGAGGAGGAAGGAGCCCGTGAAATCGCCCTCCGTTCTCGCGGCACGCCCCGTATCGCAAACCGCCTCCTCAAACGGGTCCGCGATTTCGCCCAGGTCAGGGCGTCGGGAACCATCTCTCGTGCCGTCGCCTCACAGGCCCTGGAGATGCTGGAGGTCGATCACCGCGGCTTCGATCTCATGGACAGAAAAATACTCCTGACAGTCATCGAAAAATTCAACGGCGGCCCGGTGGGTATCGACAGCCTCTCGTCGGCCATCGGCGAGGAGAAACAGACAATCGAAGACGTTTACGAGCCATTCCTTATCCAGGAAGGCTTCCTGCACCGGACCAACCGGGGACGTGTGGCAACACAGGCAGCCTATGATCACTTCGGCATCAAGATGGCGCGCCAGGCGCAGGAAGAACTTTTTTAGCACGGCCGATTATGAAGATACTGCTCCACATATGCTGCGCTCCCTGCGCCATTTACCCACTCGAGACACTGCGCCGGGAGGGACACGATGTTACCGGCCTTTTCTTCAATCCGAACATCCACCCTTACCAGGAATATAAAAAAAGGAAAGACGAAACCATCGCCTATGCCGACAGGGAAGGTATGAAGTTGATCACCTTCGACGACTACCCCCTGGAAGAATTTCTCCGCGGTATCGCCTTTCGTGAAGGCGATCGCTGTCGATACTGTTATTTCACCCGTCTGAACCGTACCGCACACATCGCACGTCGCGGAAAGTTCGACGCCTTCACGACGACGCTGCTCTACAGTAAATTTCAGGATCATGCACTGATCATCAACATCGCGAAGAGCGAAGCACAGTCACAGGGTGTCGTCTTTCATTATGAAGACTTCAGGACAGGATGGAAAGCGGGCATCTCCAAGTCGAAAGAACAAGGGATGTACCGCCAGCAATACTGCGGGTGCATCTACAGCGAAAAGGAACGATTCTACAAAGAACCATCATCACCCAACCCCCGTGATCCGTGAGGGAGATGCTACAGCAATTGTGGTGATATTGCAACACCTGTGGGCCTCTGTTTCACTCAATGAGGCGCACCGATTTTTTGACGGGCGAATTATTTACACAATTACAATATGATACCGTTACCTTCCGGAACCGGGACCTGAACCCTGCTTCGTGGCATATATGTTGCTGTTTTAAAAGGTCTTACGGAAATATTAGGAACAGTATATAATGCACAGACAGAAAACAATTGAAAAGGCTTTCACCTGCAGCAGCGTGGGTCTCCATTCCGGCAGAAAGGTCACCATGACGGTGGCGCCGGCCGAGGCGGACCGGGGGATCATGTTTGTCCGGACAGATGTTCCCGGCGGGTGCTCCATAGAGGCACATGCCCATAACGTCTCTGACACCACACTGGCCACGACCCTGGGCACGAATGGAACACGGATTTCCACGGTTGAACATCTGCTTTCCGCCTTTTTCGGTATGGGCATCGACAACGCCACCGTTGAGGTCGATTCCTTCGAAATCCCCATCATGGACGGGAGCGCCCGGCCATTCGTCACCATGATAAAGGAAAGCGGTGTCGCTAAACAGGACGTGGCCCGGTCATTCGTTGTTATAACCCGTCCCGTCACGGTGAGCGACGGTGAAGGCACGGCAACTCTCCGGCCCGCCCGGCAGTTCGCCATTGATTACGCCATCGATTTCCCCCACCCCTTCGTGGGAAAACAGAATTACAGCATGGTATTCTCTCCGTCTGCATACGAGGATGATATCAGCTACGCGCGAACCTTCGGATTTCTCCATGAAGTGGAATATCTTCAGGCAAAGGGTCTTGCCCTGGGTGGATCGTTGAACAACGCCATCGTCCTTGATGAAGAGAAGGTCATCAACAAAGGCGGATTGCGCTGTCCCCGGGAGTTCGTCAAGCACAAGATACTCGATGCCGTGGGAGATCTCTCTCTCCTGGGCAAACCGATTATCGGCCACCTGGATGCCTACAAATCAGGGCATCGGCTCAACAATCTCCTTCTGAGGAAAGTGCTGGCGGAACCGAACTGTTACGAAACCGTCCGTTTTACCGACGATTTTGAATACGCAGCCCTCACAATGGCTGATGGTCCCTCACCTCTTTTTTCGTATGACGGCTGTCCCGGCCGGCAATAGCATCCCTTGCGCATCCCTTAAATAAACCTTGATTTTTATTACACTCTTTTCTATCATTACGCCTCCTTTAACGTCGTGACCCCGGTCTCCGGACGAGCGGGATGCCGGATTCTCCGTACGGTATTTCTGCGACGGTTCCGGGGGAAAAGAATCGTTAGGCACGCATATTCTTCATGCAGAAAAAATGCATCTTTTTCATCATAGCCGTCGTACTCCTCGTTGCCCCCGTCCGCGCATCTTACTCCGCGGAACCCGCCATCGCCGATTTTATCATTACGAACACCCGGGAGAACGTGATTGTCTATTTCACAGTGGAGAACTGCTTCACCGATGATATGGAAAAGGCCATCCTTGCCGGCATCCCGGCAACATTTACCTTTACCATCGAACTGCACCGGGACAAATTCTTCTTCGACACAAAGGAAAACGTTATCCAAATCAAGCATACCCTGAAATACGACAACGTTCGCAGGATATTTTTTGTTACCTACCGGGGTGAAAGCCAAAGCCAGGAACAGTTCAAGTATTTTTTTCAGGCCAAGACCGCCATGTCCGATGTAAGCGGCATTGTTGTCACGACCCTGCGCAGCCTCGCGAGGGACACCAAATACTACGTACGGGTAAAGGCGGAGATGGAAAAGGTTAAACTCCCCCTCCATCTGGAAAATATCTTTGTCTTTGTCAAACTCTGGAATTTTGAGACCGAGTGGGCTCGAAAAGACTTCATCTATTAACGGTAACCGGCCATGAATGCATCACAAACCACAGAAGAAAGAAAACGGCGGCGCGAACGGATCATCATAGCCGTGACCATCGTTGTGGTTGTGGTACTGACATTCATTGAGAGCCACCTCTCGCGCATCGAAAAGATCCTTCCCTCGTCGAGCGACGTCATCATCTTCGGTCTGATCAACATCAATCTCATATTGATCATCCTCCTGATATTTCTCATCGTGCGTAATCTCGTCAAACTCATCTTCGAACGCCGAAAGGGAATCCTCGGTTCACGACTCCGCACCAAGCTTGTCGCGGCGTTCGTCAGCCTCACGCTGATTCCCACGATCGTGCTCTTCGTGATATCCATCCAATTCCTTTCCTATAACATCGACAACTGGTTTGAGCTGAAGCTGGGCAACTCCCTCGATTTCTCCCTGGAAATTGCACAGGACTACTATCAGACCTTTTCCCGTGACACCGTGACTCACGCACAGAACATCAGTGAATCCATCATGTCGAAAAAGCTGTATGAGAACAGTCGCATTCCCGATCTGGAAAATATGCTCGCTGAAAAACGACGGGAAATGAATGTGGCTGCCGTGGAAGTATACCTGGACAACAGGCAGAAGTCCGTTTCCGCCACGGCCGAAGCCTATCCCGACATTCCGTCCTTCACCCCCTCTCCGAAAATCCGCGAAGACATCTTCGGTGGTCAATCTCTTTCTCTCGTGGAGTCTCTTGGGGGAAGCGACATCATCCGGGGTATCTTCCCCCTGTACTCGACGGTGAATTTGACTGAGGTTATCGGCATCGTCACCGTCAGCACGGTGATTGAGAAACCAATCGTGGACAAGATGGGCGTCATCTCACGAACATCTGAAGAATACCGACAGTTGAGTCTTCTCAAAAACCCTATTAAGATCAGTTATATCATCATGCTGGCCCTCGTCACACTGCTTATCACATTCTCCGCCACATGGTTCGGCCTTTTCCTCGCCCGGGGCATCACGGAACCCATACTTGATCTCGCCGACGCCACCCGGGAGATCGCCAGTGGCAATCTCGACTATCATATCGATCTTTCATCGGAGGATGAAATCGGCGTCCTTGTCGATTCCTTCAATGCCATGACCCAGGATCTCAAATGGCGCACCGAAGAACTCCGGCAGGCAAACATCGACCTGGAACAGCGGCGGAAGTACATTGAAGCAGTCCTCAAAAATGTATCTGCCGGTATCATCTCTATCGATAGTGAGGGCCATGTTACAACTATCAACAACGCGGCGGAAAAAATGCTCGCCATCAAGACGAAAAAAGTGCTTAATCACGTGTACCACGACCTGCTCAAGTCGGAACACAAGGTCCTTGTGGATTCCTTCCTCGACGAGCTTCTCCGCGGCGGCACTGATTTCCTTGAAAAACAGATACAGCTCATCATCGAAAACAAAGTCCTCACCGTGCTCGTCGCCGCTGCCATGCTGCGTGACGAGCACCAAGCATATCTCGGCATGGTCGTCGTCTTCGAGGATATTACACATCTCCAGCGCATCGAACGCATGGCGGCATGGCGTGAGGTCGCCCGCCGGGTTGCCCATGAGATCAAAAATCCCCTCACCCCCGTCAAGCTGTCCGCCGAGCGTTTGCAGAGAAGATACGCCGATACCCTGAACGCCGGTGACAGTGCCGTCTTTAACGAATGTACAAAAACGATCATCCAGCACGTGGATCTCATCAAAAACCTGGTAAACGAATTCTCCCGGTTCGCCCGGATGCCCGTCACCACACTCGTACCGGACGATCTCAACGTTGTCATCGAAGACTCACTCAGCCTCTACCAGGATGCACACAGAAATATCTCTTTTCATTTTGAAAAGGACGAGGGTCTCCCCGCTGTGAACATCGACGCGGAGCAAATCAAACGCGTCATGGTCAACCTTCTCGACAACGCCGTTGCCGCCCTCGCGACCATTGAAGAGGGAAGACGTATTGAAATTATCACCCACTATGATAAGACTTCTCAGAAAGCGCGTGTCGACGTAAAAGACAATGGGCCCGGCATTCCCCCGGAAGACAAGGTTCGTCTCTTCGAACCGTATTTCTCAACAAAGAAATCAGGATCAGGTCTGGGCCTGTCGATTGTCGATTCGATAATCGCTGATCACAACGGGACGATTCGCGTCTATGACAATAAACCACAGGGAACGATTATTACTTTTGAGATTCCCACACAGTAGGATGAATTTATGCAGAGAACGATACTTGTTGTCGATGATGAAGAAAGCATTTGCCAATCCCTGAAAGGTGCCCTATCGGATGAAGGGTACGAAGTCTGGACGGTCCTCAGTGGCGAGGAATGCCTCGAACTTCTGAAAGAAGAGCGTCCCGATCTCATTCTCCTCGATATCTGGCTCCCCGGTATCGACGGCATCGAAGCCCTGACGCAGATAAAGGCCCGCTATCCGGAGATCGAGGTCGTCATGATATCCGGCCACGGAACGGTGGAGGCCGCCGTCACGGCAACAAAGCTTGGGGCCTTTGATTTCATCGAAAAGCCCCTGTCACTGGACAAGGTTATCCTCGTCGTCGACCATGCCCTTGCCCTTGTCCGGCTGGAGGAAGAAAACAAGCAACTCAAGGACAAGTACCAACACAGCTATGAGATACAGGGACACACCCCTCTCATCAGCGACCTCAGAGAGATGATCGATATCATCTCGCCGACGAATGCCTGGATTCTCATTATGGGGGAAAACGGAACGGGGAAAGAGCTCGTGGCACGGTCCATATACCGCAAGAGCCGTCGCGCCGACAAGGCATTCGTGGAGGTTAACTGTGCGGCTATCCCGGAAGAATTGATCGAGAGCGAGCTTTTCGGCCACGAAAAAGGTGCCTTCACCGGGGCAACCACAAAAAAACGGGGAAAGTTCGACCTCGCCCACGAGGGAACTCTCTTCCTCGACGAGGTCGCCGACATGAGTTTGAAGGCCCAGGCCAAGATCCTGCGCATCCTGCAGGAAAAGAAGTTCGAGCGTGTCGGCGGGAACCGGTTCATCCATACCGACGTGCGCGTCCTCGCGGCAACCAACAAAGACCTGGAAACGGAAATGGAGGAAGGCCGCTTCCGGCAGGATCTTTATTACCGTCTTCACGTCATACCGCTTACGGTACCGCCCCTGAGAGACCGCCTGGCAGATATCCCTATCCTGGCACACCAGTTTCTCTCCGATTATGCCGAGCGTGAAGGGAAAACGGAAAAAAAGATCACCGATGAGGCTATCACACTGCTTCAGCAACACGACTGGCCGGGTAACGTCCGTGAATTGAAAAACGTAATCGAGCGTCTCGTTATTATGACGGGGACCGATGCCATAACGGCCGACAGTCTCCCACTCCTCATGAAGGAGCACAACGTCTGGAAGAGCGAATCTCCCGTCGTCGGAACACCGTCTTCCATCAAACATGCCAAGCATGAATTCGAGAAGAAGTTCATCGCCGAGAAACTGCGGGAGCATAACTGGAACGTATCAAAGACCGCTGATGCCATCGGTATCGAGAGAAGCAATCTCCACAGGAAAATCAAGTTGTTCGATCTCGACGACGTTAAGGAGAAATAAACAGTGTCCCGTAAGGGAAGAGCGCCTTACGAGTGTAGATATAAAAACACCTTGTCGTGAAGCAACTGAGACGACTGTTTGTCACCGACGAGTCCAACTCGAATCCCGACACTGGTCAGATCTTTCGCTTTATAATCGACGGAGAATCGTACTTTTTCACCATCGATAACGGCCTCTATAGTTCCGTTGCTGATATGTTTGTCCGGCACGACATCAACGGAGTTCATCTCGGCGACGGTCTTTTCGCACGCCTCCCACACCCTGTCAAAGGGAAAAGCATAATCCGTTTTGAGCTCGCCATTGATGAAGATATACGTTCCGGCACCACCCGTTACCGCCGCACCGCCGATCAGTGCCGGCGCGCATCCCGTAATGAGAAAGGATACGACGACAAGCAAAATCCCTATGTGTTTTCTCTGCACCGTCATGATACGCTCCTTTGACGAGTTGATGATGATTTTCTCACGCGGGAGTTACTATAAAAAATGATTACCCTCTTGTCCATGTTTTTCATTGTTATGGATACCCTTTTCTGTTACGAAACACATCGTTGTTGATTCATTCCCGTCACGTGACGGGACCGCTCCGATCGCCGGAAACGAGCTCCCGTGGGAAAGAAACCTTTCGTTACGGTATCCGACGCGGAAGGGATCGTACTGTAAATGCTATTACGGCAAAAAGGAAAGAAATCACGGTGAGAAAACACATCTTCTTAGCGGTGGTGATTCTCGTTTTCACCTTTTTCCCGTCACCGGGAAAAAGCTTCACCCTCACTTCTCACATCAACAATGAGATCATTCACCTTTCCTCGACTGCGCGTCACCTGTCCCAGGGTGAGGTTGTGAAAGTCACGCTTGCATCAGCCGCCGTTGCCGGTGCATCCGCCCGTTTCAACGGGAACGATCATGCTTTCTTATCATCGAAGGACGACACGTACTTCACTCTCATTCCCCTTCCCTTCGACATGAAGCCGGGACGATACGCCCTGACCGTCACGGTCGATACCACGGAAGCGGAAAGCAGACAATTTTCATTCACCGTTAATGTTTCCCCGACGGATTTCCCTTTTCAGCGGATTACCGTGGACAAACAATACGTGACGCCGACCGATGATGTCATGGAACGTATCACGAATGAAATCGCTCTTGTCAAGGACGTCTATGCATCCGGATCAGCTGCCTGGCTGGGAACGGGAACATTTATCATCCCGTCACAGGGAACCATTCGAAAAAACTTCGGAGAGAAAAGGATATTCAACAACGAGCGGCACTCCATTCACAAGGGTGTGGATATCCGTTCCGCTCACGGATGGAAGGTCCGTGCCGCAAACGCGGGAAGGATTGCCCTCGCCCGTGATCTGTACTTTGCGGGGAACACCGTCATCATCGATCACGGCGGCGGCCTCTTTTCCCTCTATTGCCACCTCTCCGCGATAAACGCGCGGGAAGGAAATCTCGTTGCGAAAGGCACTGTTATCGGGTCTGTTGGTGCCACGGGACGCGTCACCGGGCCGCATCTCCACTGGGGCGTGAAGCTCGGCGGATACGCCGTCGATCCCCTGTCCCTCACCTCAATTCCCTTTGATTAATCGGGAGATGATAAGACCGTGGAGGAGAGTCTTAGTATTGCCCTTCCCTCTCAACGGCACTTAACTAATCGGCGACCGTCCGTCAAAGCATTTCAGACACAGTGACTCCCGCGGTAGGTGAAGAGCGCGGACAAAGGCCTCTAAGTCATTAAACTTGACGGAATCCGCATCGACTCTCTTGGCCATCCATCGTTCCAGTTCCCTAAATTCATCCTTGGTATGAACATCTCCCGTGGGGAGAAACCGTCGGGCGATCAACTCTTCGTATGACCGGGTGGATATACCGAATTCGCAAGGATACATGAGGGGCGGACAGGCGATACGCACGTGAACCTCACGGGCGCCTGCCTTCTTCAGTTCCCTGATCTTGTTCATTATCTGTGTCCCCCGAACGATCGAATCGTCGCAGAGGACAATCCTCTTGCCCTTGACGGCATAAGGGAGTACGGAGAGTTTCCGTTTCGCCATGCGATCCCGGTCGATCTGGGTTGCCCGCATATAACTTCTGTCGGCATAGCGGTGATAGAGAAAGACCTCCTGGTAATTCAGTGCGGACCGTTCATGGTACCCGAGGGCGTGCCCGATACCGGACAGGGGAACAGGTGCAACAATGTCAGCATCGACATCGCCTTCTTCATGATCGCGGCGCGCCAGCTCTCCACCCAGGTTGCCGCGCGCTTCCTGCACGTAGACACCGTCAATAATCGAATCGATACTCGCCGTATAGGCCCATTCGAAGGTGCAATGCGCCAATCGCGGTGACGGCAACTGCCGTACCGTGGTAAAACCCTTTTCGTTGATGAGAACGATTTCCCCCGGACGGACATCCCGCACCACATCCATGTCGAGATTCTGCAGAGCCCGTGACTCCGAACTGACGGCACAGCGCGTCTCATCTCCCCCAAGAATCAAGGGACGGAAGCCGTAGACATCCCGCGCGGCATAGACACCATCCTTCGTGAGAACGACCAGCGAATAAGCACCCCGCACTTTTTCTGCAAGAGCGGCAATACCCTGAATAACGTCGGATTCTTCAATAATAATCTTTGACAGCACTTCCACATGGTAACTCTTGTAGAATGTCTTGCCGCGGCTCATCATTTCCTGCATCAGATCGTCACTGTTTATGACATTGCCGCTGAAAGCGACGGCAATCTCGCCGACACGTGCCTGCCACTTCATCGGTTGCCGCTCAAAAAGACTGACATGACCGATCCCCCACGTACCCGTGAGAAAACGCAGCTCTTCGTCGGTAATCCTGTCGATCACCTTTCCATGGTGGGTGACGTGTTTGATTTCTCCATCATAGATGGAGATGCCGCAGTATTCCTGACCGCGGTGCTGAAGGAAATCAATTCCCTGGTAAATGTCGTGAACACACTGCTCCTTCGAATAAATGCCGAAGACACCGCAATTATCCCGGATCGACTGCGTCATGTTAAACCTCTTTGATATCCCGATGATATTCCTGCAGGGATTTGACCGTGCCCGTTCCCCGTCTCACCGCGGCGATACCCGTCGCCGCCGCCGCTGCCGCCGCGGTCGTTGTAATATAGGGTACCCGGTAGCTGATAGCCGCCTTTCGGATATAGGAATCGTCATACTGGCTCATCTTACCGCTCGGGGTGTTGATGACAAGGAGAAGATCCTTGTTCTTGATACCGTCCACGATATTCGGACGTCCTTCGTGCATCTTCAGGATAAGCTGTGAACCAATGCCGCTTTCCTGCAGGAAACGGTGCGTGCCCCGCGTGGTGACGATGGTAAAGCCCAGGTCATAAAAGGCACGTGCCACATCGATGATGGCTTTTTTGTCTTTATCGGACACGGTGATCAGGATATTTCCCTCCGAAGGAAGATACTGCTGTGCCGCTTCCTGCGCCTTGAAGAATGCCAGGCCAAAAGAATCCGCCATGCCCAACACTTCTCCCGTCGAGCGCATCTCCGGACCGAGAAGGGGATCGACCTCGGGGAACATGTTGAAGGGAAACACCGCTTCTTTGACGCCGTAATGAGGAATCAGTCGTGCCTTCAGATTGACATCTTCCATGGTTTTTCCGACCATCATCTGCGTGGCGATGCGCGCCATGGAAACGGCACAGACCTTTGAAACGAGGGGAACCGTCCGGGATGCCCGGGGATTCGCCTCGAGCACGTAGACGACATCATCCATGATGGCGTACTGCATGTTCATGAGACCGACGACGCCGAGTTCCTTCGCAATTTTTTTCGTATACTCATGGATCGTGGCAATGTGTATTTCGGGAATTGTCGTCGCCGGAATGACGCAGGCGGAATCGCCGGAGTGAACACCGGCCAGTTCGATATGCTGCATGACGGCGGGAATGAAGGCGTCCGTGCCATCGGCGATGGCATCGGCCTCCGCCTCGATGGCGTTCTCGAGAAACTTGTCGATGAGAACGGGTCGCTCGGGCGCAAGGTTCACGGCTGCGTCCAGATAACGGCGCAGTTCCTTTTCGTCATACACCACCTCCATACCGCGACCACCGAGAACATAGGATGGCCGGACCATCAGGGGGTATCCGATCCTGCTCGCGATGACGAGTGCCTCTTCGAATGTACTGGCCATGCCCGATTCCGGTTCGGGGATGTCGAGCTTCTCCATTTTCTGGCGAAAGCGGTCACGGTCTTCCGCAAGATCAATCATCGCCGGTGGCGTCCCGATGATGCTGACACCCTCAGCGGCAAGCTCCGTGGCGATATTCAGCGGTGTCTGACCGCCGAATTGAACGATCACCCCGAAGGGTTTCTCCTTTTCATAGATACTCAGGACATCTTCCACGGTCAGCGGCTCGAAATACAGCCTGTTCGAGGTGTCATAATCGGTGGAAACCGTCTCGGGATTACAGTTGATCATAATCGACTCAATGCCCTCGTCACGAAGTGCAAAAGCGGCGTGAACACAGCAATAGTCGAATTCAATACCCTGCCCGATGCGGTTCGGACCCCCGCCGAGAACGATGACCTTTTTCCCGTCTCCCGTATCGACGGCATCCGGTGCGTTGTAGGTCGAGTAATAGTAGGCCGCCTCCTCCACACCGCTTACCGGAACGGCATGCCACCCCTGGACGACACCGCAGGATTTCCGCTGTTCCCGGATGTCGCGCTCCCGCCGTTCCACGAGATCGGCGAGATAACGGTCTGAGAACCCGTCTTTCTTTGCACGGGCGAGTAACTCATCGGGTATGTCTTTCCCGCGACAGGCGAGAATTTCTTCTTCCAATACAACGAGTTCCCGCATCTGTTCGATGAACCAGGCTTTGATGGCCGTCTTCTTATGCAAATCCTTGACGGTAGCACCTTTCCGGAGTGCCTCGTACATGATGAACTGTCTCTCGCTTGAGGCTTTTGAAAGGAGCGTCATGAGCTCCTCCAGCGACCTCTCGTGAAAGTCGCGCGCGAAACCCAGGCCGTACCGATTGATTTCCAGCGACCGGATCGATTTCTGGAGGGCCTCTTTGTACGTCTTCCCGATACTCATGACCTCGCCCACGGCACGCATCTGAGTCCCCAACTCATCCACGGCACCACCGAACTTTTCGAACGCCCACCGCGCGAATTTCACAACAACATAATCACCGGAAGGCGTGTACTTGTCCAGGGTCCCCTCTCGCCAGTAGGGTATTTCATCGAGTGTCAGACCCGCCGCCAGCATGGATGAAATCAAGGCAATGGGGAAACCCGTCGCCTTGGACGCCAGTGCGGAGGATCGGGATGTCCGCGGATTGATTTCAATGACCACCACCCGTCCCGTTTCCGGATCGTGGGCAAACTGTACGTTTGTCCCGCCGATCACCTCGATGGCTTCGACGATGGCGTAGGCATATCGCTGGAGACGTTCCTGAAGAGCGGATTCTATAGTCAGCATCGGTGCCGTACAAAAGGAATCCCCCGTGTGGACACCCATGGGATCGACATTTTCAATGAAACAGACGGTAATCATCCGGTTTTTGGCATCTCTCACCACCTCGAGTTCGAGTTCTTCCCACCCGAGGACAGATTCTTCAATGAGGACTTGGCCGATCATACTGGCGGCGATCCCGCGGGGCACGATCGTGGTGAGTTCTTCCTTGTTATAGACGAACCCCCCGCCCGTGCCTCCGAGCGTATAGGCGGGCCGTACGACAACGGGATACCCGAGTGAGTTCGCTATCTTTTCCGCTTCTTCCACACTGTACGCGGGCTCGCTCCGGGGGATTTCGATGCCGAGACGGTTCATCGTCTCCTTAAAGGCGATACGGTCTTCACCCCGCTGTATGGCGTCGATATTGACACCGATGACAGTGACACCGTATTCGTCGAGAATCCCGTTGCGATGCAGTTCCGACGTGAGATTGAGCCCGGATTGACCGCCCAGGTTCGGGAGGATCGCATCGGGACGTTCTTTGTCAATGATCTTCTTCAGCGATTTAACATTGAGGGGTTCCACATAGGTGGCATCTGCCATGCCGGGATCGGTCATGATCGTCGCGGGATTCGAATTCACCAGGACAATCTTATAGCCGAGTTTTTTCAGCGCTTTACACGCTTGCGTTCCTGAATAATCGAACTCACAGGCCTGACCGATAACGATCGGCCCCGATCCGATAATCATCACCTTCTCGATATCTTTTCGTACGGGCATTCCGTGCTTTCCTTCTACGGTAGTGAGGTTGTCAGGACAGTATTATTATGCGAAGTGTGGCGAGTATAGGTGAGACGGGAATCTCTGTCAAGATGTAAATAACCGGCGGACGCCGTCCCGTCACGGGCCGCCCAGGATGGCATTGTCACCGTCCACCGCGTTTATTCACCCCGCAATTTGGCAAACTCGCGTAATGTTTTTTCCTCTTTTTTCGAGAGGTCGGTGGGAATTTCCACAAGAGTCTGGACGATCTCGTCGCCCCGGCCCAGGCCCCGAAGATGGGGTATGCCTTTCCCCTTCAGGCGAAAGACCTTCCCGCTCTGGGTCCCTTTAGGAACTTTCAGTTTTTCGTCACCATTGAGGGTGGGCACGGAAATGGTGGCGCCGAGAGCCGCCTGAGTCATCGATATGGTAATGCGGCAGACGATATCGTCTCCCTCTCTTTCGAAGAGTTCATGGGATGCGACATGGATGAATACGTACAAATCACCGCGCGGCCCGCCGAAGTCACCGGCCTCGCCTTCACCGCGCAGCCTTAGCCGGGAACCCGTTTCCACGCCCGGTGGAATTTTCAGGTTCACCGTTCGTTCCACGGACGCCTTTCCCATGCCCCGGCACTCCCGGCAGGGATGTTCGATCACCCGGCCCGCACCGTGACACTGGGGACAGGTCGTGCTGACACTGAAAAAACCCGTCCTGCGCGTCACCTGCCCCCGTCCCTGACACTGAGGACAAATAACGGGCTGCGTTCCGGGTTCTGCACCGGTCCCGTCACAGGCCTCGCATGTTTCCAGACGCTCCATTGTCACGTCATTCTCGGTGCCGAAGGCCGCCTCGGAAAAAGAAATCTCCAGATCATACCGCAGATCGGCACCGGAACGGGGGGCCGTCCGGGAACGCCTCCAGCCTGTATTGAAACCGAAGACATCCTCGAAAATATCACCGAAACTGGAGAAAATGTCTTCAAAACCGGAGAAACCGCTGAATCCGGTCCCACTTAATCCTTCATGCCCGTACCGGTTGTAAATCTCACGTTTTTCCGGATCGCGCAGCACCTCATAGGCCTCCGCGGCCTCTTTAAACTTCTCTTCCGCTTCCTTGTTACCGGGATTCTTGTCGGGATGAAACATCAGCGCCGTTTTTCTATAGCACTTCTTGATCTCTTCATCCGTCGCGTTTCGATTCAATCCAAGAATGTCATAATAGTCTCTTTTGATCATGAATACATAAATCCTCTACCGTAATGATATAAAATATCCCCATCTCATGGCGCAGGATGAACTTCCGGGGGACATGTGTCAGCCGGTGAATTTTTCCCGCATCAGGCAGGGAAATGAGTTGACAGGCAAACGTCGGAACAACAGGTTGTATGTCGTTCGATATTGCAAACGCACCTTTACTCACTTAACATAATATCGGCACGGGACCATGTCAAGTCGATGAGATGTCCCGCACGTAATCGGTCAGTTTTTGTAATGCCTCTTCATAGCGTTCCCGGGTCTTTATAATGATGTCGTCCGGCAACCTCGGCGGCGGCGGTGTTTTGTTCCATTCGAGGGACAGGAGATAGTCCCTGAGGAATTGCTTGTCGAAACTCCGCTGTGAACGACCTTCCGCGTACTCATCCTTCGGCCAGAACCGCGACGAGTCGGGGGTAAGCAGTTCATCAATGAGGATCAGCTCCCCGTCAACCAGACCGAACTCCATTTTCGTATCGGCGATAATGATCCCCGCCCGACCGGCGATTTCCTGTGCCCGCAGGTAGATATCCATGGAAATATCCACCACTCTTTTCGTCATTGCCACACCAACGAGATCCTCCATCTTTTGCCTGGAGATGGGGAGATCGTGCTGACCCCGCTCCGCCTTCGTCGAGGGTGTGAATATGGGTTCCGACAGTCTGGCCGACTTCACGAGCCCTGCGGGAAGTGCAACACCGGAAACAACGCCTTTTTCCTGATAGTCCTTCCAACCCGAACCGCCCAGGTACCCCCGAACAACACACTCGACGGGAAGAGGTTCCGCCCTGGTTACCAACATGCTCCGCCCGTTCAGCGTGTCCCGGAATGGGTGAAAGCGAGCGGGAAAATCATCCACGGAAAAGGATATGGCGTGATTCTTCACAATGTCGGCCGTCTTTTCAAACCAGAACCGTGATATCCGAGTCAGAATGATTCCCTTTCCCGGAATGGGATCGTCCATGACCACGTCAAAGGCGGAAATACGGTCCGTTGCCACGATAAGGAGTTCCTGCTCCGCCTCATAGATATCACGGACTTTACCCCTCACCAGACAGGTCGCACCGGCAAATTCGGTTTTCATTAATCCCGTTCCCACAGCTTCTCTTTTCTCTATCCTTGCAGGAAGGGATTCGTCGCTTTTTCCCGGTCGATGGTCGATGTCGGCGCCACGCCGTAATTGTGACCAGGCAGCACCACAGTGTCGCCGGGAAGCGTCATCAGATGGGTTGTAATGGCGCGGATCATGACATCCCACGAACCTCCGGGCAAGTCCGTCCGCCCGACAGCACCGACAAAAAGGGTATCGCCTGTCAGGACATACCCCGGCATGTACAGCGCTATTCCACCGGGCGTATGCCCCGGCACGTGAAGGACCGTCAGGCTGACATGACCCACCGTGAGCGTATCGCCGTGACGGACCGTGATGTCCGCTGGCGGCGACTGTCGTGCCTGGAACATATGGAGCATCGCCGGTGCGGCATTACCCAGCATGCCCGCATCGTCTTCGTGTATGACGATGTCGGCATCTGTTCTCTCCTTCATATCGGCATTTCCCCCGGCATGATCAACATGACCGTGGGTGTTGACGATATACCGTATTGTCAGGTTGTTCCGTGCCGCCTCCTCCAGGATTTCGTCGGCGGACGAAGCCGGATCCACCACCAACCCGTCTCCCGTTTTCTCATCACCGATGAGGTAGGCGAAAACCGCCATCGGTCCGACCTGCATTTGTTTTACCACCATTAAAAAAACACCTCGTATTTCGTCTTCAACGGCTGAAAGGACGCTCCTTACCTTTTTCTGCACTCGAGGTCAAAAGAAAAATCCGCCACACAGTGTTCTTACTCAACGGCTCCTCTTAACCCGATGGTATCGGCCACTTCGCGCATCCCCATAATGGTATCGTCAATCACCACGGACAGCTCGACGCCGAGCATGTCCGCCCCCTTCTGTATGATGGAACGGTCAACCCCCGCTGCAAAAGCCGGCGATTTCCACTTCTTCTTTACGGACTTCACCGACATGTCCATGACGCTCCGGGAAGGCCTTACCAGGGCATTTGCCGCCACGAGTCCTGTCAGTTCGTCAACCGTATACAGTGTCTTCTCAAGCAGCGTCTCCGGCTTCACGTCGGAACAGATCCCCCACCCGTGGGAAACGACGGCCCGGATGTATTCCTCCGGCCACTCCCTCTCTTCCAGAATTTCCCGTGTCTTTGTGCAATGCCGGTCGGGATACCGCTCATAGTCAAGGTCGTGAATGAGTCCGATCACGCCCCATTTCTCCTCGTCCTCGCCGTGCTTCCTGGCACAGTAGCGCATGACACCCTCGACGGCGTAGGCGTGCTTTCTCAGGGCATCGCTCTCGTTATATTCATGGAGTAATGCCAGTGCATCATCGCGTTTCGGTTCCGCAGTACTCATCTGCTCCTCCTTATGATATTTTTTTCATCACAGCACCGAAAAAGCCATCTGTACCGTGCCGATGAGGAAAGGTCCTGAACAGACCGTCGTCGCCCACCGCCGCCGCCGGCATGTTTTTATGTCTTTGCACCAGTTCGAAATTGCCGTTCCGGGTCATGAAATCGTGAATGCATCCGTCGTTTTCCCGCCGCGAAACCGCACAGGTAGTGTAGACGAGGTATCCCCCGACCGCCGTATACACCGCGGCGGCGTCCATGAGACGCCCCTGCAGGGTGGCGAGCCGTCGGATATCCTCTTCGGCGAGACGCCACTTGATCTCCGGATTGCGCCGCAGCGTTCCCGTTCCCGAGCAGGGCGCATCGACGAGGACACGGTCGAAGGCACCGCGGAACGCCGCGCCGAGGTCTGATGTCGCATCGGCGGTCACCGTCTCGATGATCGTCGCCCCCTGCCGCGCCGCTAGTTCACGAAGCATATCGTTCTTCCCGGCATAGATATCTACTGCCGTAATATTTCCTATGTTTTTCATGAGCGCCGCCATATGGATCGTCTTGATACCGGCGCCGGCGCACAGATCAAGCACCCGGTCGCCCGGGCCGGGTGCGACAAGACAGGAAACGAGCTGTGACGCTTCATCCTGTATCTGGACCATACCATTCGTAACCAGGGGCCAGTCACCGGGGGCACCGACGCGATCTGAAAGATGGAGGGCATCCGGCGAATATTCGCCACGCCGTGCGGTGACGCCTTCGCGGTTCGTGAAGGTCATCACTTCTTCCGGTGACGCTTTCAGTCGATTGACGCGAACCGTGAACGGCGGGATGGTTGTATTTGCCGCGCACAACCGCTCCGTTTCGTCGTCACCCATCTCGGACATCCACATGTCAACGAGCCAGCGCGGGTGAGAATGGAAAACCGCGATATAGTCGCCAAAATTGTCCGCCCGTACCGGGAACGCTACGGCATCAACACCGCGCAGCACATTTCTGAGAATACCGTTCACCAGTCCTTCCCGTCCGGGATACTGCCGCCGCGTTATGTTTACCGCCTCGTTTACAACGGCGAAATCGGGTATTCTTTCCGTAAAGCGTGCCTGATAGAGCGCTGAGCGGAGAATGTTCTTGATGCCGCACTCCATGCGGTCATAATCCCCCCGGTAGTAATACCTGATGATCCAATCCAACCGACCCCGCATGCGGAGTGTCCCGTAGACAAGGGCAGTGAGGAGACCGCGGTCCCGGACGGAGGAAAAAGAAGCCCGTGACAGGGCACGATCGAGAAGAGATTCGGCAAATCCCGCACCGGTTTCGATGTCCGTCAGGATATCGACGGCCATGAGCCGGGGTGACACGGTGTTGTCGTTCTTTTTTGTTGCAGTTGCTTTCATCACACGATGCCGTTTCTATTCTTTCACAATCAGGACCATGTTACCGAATGCGGCCTTCACCCCTTCATTGGTCTGGTCCGTATCTGACAGCACGAGCACCCCCGACAGTCTCGGCGGATCGAATCCGAAACACTTCCGGAAATCCTTTGCCAGGTTTCTCTCCTCCCAGAGCCATCGACCAGCCCGGTCGTTTCCCGTTTCCAGGACGATGACCCGGTGATTCCCTTCCCCGGGATAATCGAGGTGCCGGCCTTTTTCGAGACGGTTCGCCCAGATGTAGTCGATCTTGTACCCCCGGGGCTCACCCGTGGGGAATTCTATTCCCTGGTCCTTCAGGAATTTGAGGACGGCGGGCATCTCCTCGTCTACAAGCCGGTCCGCCGTGGACCCGAAGACAACGCGCACCCGGGCGGCACTGTCATTTCGATCGCGCTTTGTCTCCACGGCCATACCCACGACACGGTTGACCCGCCACCGCCACACAAGCACGGAATACACTGCAAGATCGATATCCACGCGGGTAAACATAGCCGAGGCGCTGTTCAGGCTTGTCACCCGGAGGACGGTACTCTTCCCTTCTTCCTTGATGCTGAACTTGTTTTTCAGTGCACCGGGATAGGTAATGTGCTCCCAGCCCTCCGGCACGGTATCCGATTCACCCCGTTCAAAACCGAGCACGTTATACCTGTCGATGGCACACAGGGAGGATGGGAAAAGGAGACTTCCCGCGACGATACCGGCAAGTACCGCATGAATCATACGGCATATATTTCCATGAAGGCACGGTTTCTTTATGTTAATCGAGAATGTCATCGTCAGTCAGCGGGAATCCCCTCAGGAAATCATCGATGGCCATGCGCCGTTTTCCCTCCAGTTGAACATCCTGAAGATAGACGTGCCCGTCGCCCGCAGTGATCTGGAGGCCCGATTCCATAAACTGACCGATCGTTCCCGGTGCCTTTTCACCCGAGGTCTTTTTCTGAACGGCAGCCGCAGAGAATACCTTGAATTTCCTGGCCCTGAGAAAGGAATAGGCACCCGGTATCGAGGAGAGACCGCGAATGAGGTTGACAATATTTACCACACTGTCGTTCCAATTAATGTGTCCCGTTTCGGGCGTGATGCGCGGTGCGAAGGTGGCGCGTGAATGGTTCTGCGCCGTCCGGTTCGCCGTGCCCATTTGAACATCGTCAATCGAATCAACGAGGCACGTGGCACCCAGAGTGGAAAGCCTGCGGCTCAGGTCATCGTAGGTGTCATCGGACTCAATGGGCACCTCGCGCTGGAGAATCATGTCACCCGCGTCCACCTCTTCGGACATATACATGATGGTCACACCTGTTTTCGTATCGCCGTTGATGATCGCCCAGTTGATGGGCGCGGCTCCCCGATAGGACGGCAGAAGAGAGGGATGCACGTTGATACAACCCAAAGGCGGGCCGTCGATGATCTCCCGGGGAAGAATCTGACCGAAAGCGACAAGCACCACCATATCCGGGGCGAGGGCATCAAACGTTGACAGAAAATCTGCGTCCCGGACACGCTGCGGCTGATAAACGGGCAATGCATGTTTCTCGGCACACTCCTTGACGGCAGATGACGCTGTTTTCCGTCCCCGCCCCTTCGGCTTGTCCGGTTGTGTCACGACACCGACGATGCTACAGTCATGCGCGATGAGCGCTTCCAGCGACGGCACGGCGAATTCAGGTGTTCCCATGAAGAGTATGCGCGGTTTTGCCATAATAACCTTTCCATTGATTCCCTTCGTGAAAACCGTTATACCTTTTTGGCGAGGGTTTATCAATAGTCGGGAACAAAATGGGAGGATGAAATCACGAACGTATCATCGTCCTTCAAAAACGACCACCGCCCCGAGGCCGCCATCGATAAAACGGAGACCCCAGGCATCCCGAAAGAGGGTCCGGGCACGGTCACCCGTACAGTGACTGGGAGCAACGGAAGTCACCCCAAGCGACTTCAGTCGATCGATTACCCGCCGGATGCTTCCGTCATCCCTTCCCATAAGATGAAACCCGCCCATCACGCAGGTAATGGAATCCTTGTACAGTGTCTTCGCGCGGCGCACCATAGTCACCACGCCCGGATGAGCGCAGCCGGTAACAACGACGAGACCTCGTCCCGTCTTCACGACGAGGGCCTGTTCCGCAATCGGCTGCCCCATTTCACCTGTTGTCATGATCGACGGCGCAAGGGTCCGGGAACCCGTGACCGCCACAAGGCCTGCAGCTCGTTTTTGGATTGATTCCGTAAGCGACGGGGGAAACGAAGCGGGAATGTACACGGTGACGTGAGGATTCACATTGAGAAACGCCGCGAGACCGCCCCGATGATCGTGATGGATGTGTGAGATAACAATAATATCCACGTCCCGAGGGTCTTTACCCAAAGAGCACATATTGGCGAGAAGTCGCTGCCCGTCATCACCCGTGTCGAAGAGCACTGTCTTCTCCAGACCCTCAACAAGGCAGGCATACCCCCACCCCGTGGTGAGACCCGGCACGGAGGGAACATTGTTAAAAAGGGAGGTGAAGGTCACGGTACCGGCGGGAACTCTCCGTGGGGAAAACAGGCACACAATGGAAAAAATGACAAGAACGATAATAGTGTCTCGGATTCTATGAATGACCCCATTTCTCTCCCGTCCCGCGCTCATCGTATCCTCCTTACCGGAACTTGTGCATGATATCACGAAACGACGCCGGAGAACACGGATTTCATGCCCGGGGCCATCCAGTCGATGGGGTGATCTTCGACTGATCATACCGGCCATGTTGTGTTTCAGTATCTCCAATTTCTTGATATTCGGCATCGTTGGTGATACCGTATCGCCAGCAATGAAAGGATTATTTATTCGTTATCAGCAGGGAGTTTTGCCATGACGGTTTTTATTGTCATTCTCGCCCTCATCGTTTGCGTTTTTCTCCTCTTCGCTCTCATACTTTGTGTCAAACTGGCGGAACTCCGCCGGGGAAAAGAGGACGCGGATCGCGAATACCATTCACAAACCTACGGGAAAATGTCTTTTCAGGGATCGGTGAATCACCTGACCATCCTTCCCCTCATCGATTATTACACGGACGACGACCGCCTCATGACGGAACCGGGCGTTTCCTACCATGTAACTGCGGACGATACCGCCATCTTCATGGATGTGGGATTCAACGAGAGGCGAGCGCATCCGTCACCTCTCCTCCACAATATAACAACCCTCGGCGTCTCAATGGATTCTCTTGACGCTTTTTTTATCTCTCACGTCCATCTCGACCACGTGGGAGGCATAACGGAACGAAAAGAGCATACCTTCAGCATCTCCCAGGGACCCGTTCCACTACCCGCCATACCGGTTTATACACCGGACACCATCTCTCCCTCTGCGTGGAATCCCGGTCCCATACCACAGGTGATACCTAACCCGACGCTTATCCAGCCGGGAATCGCATCCATCGGGATTATTCCACGCTACCTCTTCCACTTGGGATACACGATCGAGCACAGCCTCGCCGTGAATCTCGCCGGCAAGGGAATTGCCCTGATCATCGGCTGCGGACACCAAACAATCGAACGGATCATTGAACGGACGAAGATGCTCTTTGACGAGCCCATCTATGCGATCATCGGCGGACTGCACTATCCCGTCAACGGGGGACGTATGTGGAAAGGTCCTCTGAATATTCAGCGTATCGTCGGCTCCGACCTGCCGCCGTGGATATCCATTACGGAAGACGACGTGGATAGGGCCATCACCGTTATTGAAAAGGACCATCCCCGATGCGTGGCTCTGTCCGCCCACGACAGTTCAGACTGGAGCATCGAACGCTTCCGCACCGCCTTCAGGGATCGTTTCCAGGTCATCCGCGTAGGAGAGAGTATCCACCTGTAACCATATCGAGGTGAACCGTTCGCCGGTCCTGTCTTCCAAGGACCCCCCTTACAAGGAAAGATGTCATGCTGCTCGACGACAAACCGTATACTTTTGACCGCATCGCCCGTATCGCTGTCGGTGTGGTCCTGCTCTGGGGCCTCGTGTGGCTCCTCGGGTACCTGAGCGATGTGTTGATTCCCTTTGCCGTGGCCATGCTTCTCGCCTACATCATGAACCCGCTCGTGACGGTAACACAGAGAAGGGTGAAAAACCGGCTCATCGCCGTCTTAATCAGCATCATCGCAATATTCACCGTTATCGCCGTTATTCTATTCTTTCTCATACCCCTGCTCGTCACGCAATTTCGCCATATGGGGCATATCCTAGGCGACGTCGTGACCACCGCCAAGCAGGTTCATGCCGCGGACTACGGTATCCCGTTAAACATCTGGCAAGCCGTCAAGGAATATATCGCCCGCCCCGGTATTCAGGAACTTTTTACGGCGGACAACTTCTGGACACTCCTTGAAGAAATCAGCCGAAAGCTGCTGCCCGGTGTCTGGGGTGTGATCACGGGAACGGCGAGCTTCGTCATGTGGCTCGTCGGTCTCTCCGTCATCGCCCTGTATCTCGTTTTTCTCCTCCTCGATTACGAGCACATCGTGACGGAATGGACATCGCTTATTCCTCAAAAATACCGGGAAACGGTCACGTCATTTATCGATGATTTCGAATCCATTATGAACCGTTATTTTCGCGGTCAGACGCTCGTGGCAACACTGGTGGGAATACTCTTCGCCCTCGGGTTCTGGATTATCGGCCTTCCCCTGGGCGTCCTGTTCGGTCTTTTCGTCGGGCTGCTCAACCTCGTCCCCTACCTGCAGCTCGTGGCCCTTATCCCCGCGGCACTCCTCGCCGTTTTCCAAACCCTCGACACGGGAACGGCCCTCTGGATTACACTCAGTCAGGTAACGGCGGTCTTTCTCATCGTTCAGGTGATACAGGATTTGGTTATCGTTCCCAGGGTGATGGGACGGGTAACGGGATTCAACCCCGCCGTGATCCTCCTGGCACTGTCCGTCTGGGGAAAACTCCTGGGCATCTTCGGATTGATTATCGCCTTGCCGATGACATTTCTGCTTCTTACGTACTACCGCCGGTTCCTTGCATCGTCGTCATCCCGGATACCGGACGAGTAAATGTGGGCCTCACGCCGTACAAGTTATTCCTCAATCCCTGTGCGTAAATCCTCCTGACGAGTCCAGCTTTATCGCTCCCTCGGAAAAGAAAGGCACGGACGAGGTGAGGACACCGTGCGACAGGAAGTGAATCGTACCCGAGACGACATACGTCAATTCCTTCTCCCGGGGCAACTGCATGAACCCCCGAACGACATCAATCATCGACGAATAGAGTTTCATCGTCACAATATCCGTTTCGAAGGCAGGAATCGTTTTGTCGGGCCGGGTCACACCCATGGCAAGCTTCCGACCGTTCAGTGCCAACTCACACTCCATACCCTTCACGGTGAGAGGCTCATTTCGGGTATTGAAAATACGAATTTGGACATCGAACTCCGATTCGAATGCTCTGACCTCACCGATGGTGACATGGGCAAGCATGATTCGCGGTGCTTCACTGCGGCGTTTAATCCCGGCACACCCGGATATCACAATACAAAAAGCCACTGCCATAATAACGGCCGCCGCCAGCATCTCTTTCCAACGCGTCATACACACCCCCAGGTTACATAAAAAGCTCCACCCGTTTCCTTTACCGACGACGGGATACTAAATAAAACTATACATGATTTACCGGGGAAAACGCAGTAAAAAGGTCGTCCCCTTTCCTTCCTCGGACTCGACATCGATCATACCATTGTGCGCCTCGACGATTTTCCTGCAAAAGGTCAACCCGAGACCGGAACCGTGCTCGCGTTCCGCCTTCCCCTTCACCCGGTAAAAGGGCTCAAAAATGAACGGTAATTTATCTGCGGGGATGCCGGAACCGGAATCGGTGATGGTGATGATTACGTAATGATCGTCACAGTCGGCTGCGACATCGATATGCCCCCCGGACGGTGTGTATTTTATGGCATTTCCGATAATATTACTGAGGACACGGACAATGCTTTCCTCATCACCCACGAAGGTGGGAAGATCTTCCGTGAGGTTTGTCCGGAGTACCAGATCTCTCCGCTCGCAGGCCGGTCTCATTTCATCCACGCTCTGTCGTATGACGGTTCGGGGATCTAGAAGCTCGCGGTTCTGGGCGAAGGAACCGTTTTCAATACGGCTGATGTCCATCCAGTGCTCAATGAGATTATGAAGACCGCTGATGCGTTGATCACACCGTTCGAGCATATTCAGCCCTTCCGGTGTCAGACACTGCCCCGCAACGGCCTTGAGCGCTTCCATGTACTGCTGTATCGTCACCAGTGGCGAGCGCATTTCATGACTCACGAAGGTGATGAAACTGCGCTGCATTTGCTCTTTTTCTTCCCGCAGGCGATGCGCCTCGAGAGTGAGTCGATGATGATCGAGACCTCTCTTTGTGACCGCTCGTAGCTGATCGGGCGAAAAGGGCTTCGGAAGATAGTCATAAGCTCCTTTCTTCATCGCCTCGACCGCCGAGACTATCGAGGCGTAACCCGTAATCACGACGAGGACCATGTGGGGATGTTCCTGTGACAGAATATCGATCACTTCCATGCCAGAAATCGAGGGCATTTTCAGATCAACAAAGACGATGACCGGTTTCTTCTCCCGGGCAATCTGAATCCCATCTCTCCCGTCGGCTGTGGTGATGACGGAATAGCCCGACTTCTCGAGCGCCTGCGTACATCCGTCACGGATTGATTCCTCATCGTCGATAATCAGTATCAACGGCGTTTCGTTTCTTGTCTCCATAGATTCATTCCGACGACGTCAGCTGTTCGATGTATCGAACCAGATCGTCACCTTTGATGGGTTTATGCAGGACCATATTAACCTTCGGAAACTCATCCGAGGGTTCGTATGACTGGTAAGGACCCTGGAGATCGACAGCGCTCAGAATGATAAGCGGCAGTTCCTTGCCGCCCTCCGATGAACGCACCTTCGTCACCACGTTAAAACCTTCGCCCCACGTCTCCATCATCATGTCCACAATGGCACAATTCGGTTTCACCGTTTTCACCATCTCAACACCGGTTTTCCCGTCTTCCGCGAGAAACACCTCATATCCGCCCTTTTCAAGGATGAATTTCGTTGCCATGAGGAAATCCTTGTCATCATCGATCAGAAGTATTCTCTTTTTCGCCGTCATACCCATCCACCTCCTTTGCTTTTGCTTTCTTCTTGTTGCAAGCACAATGCCAGAAGTTAATACTACGATATTATAGACTTTATATGCCTGGCAACAGTTTGTAAGGACATGAGCCGGGGTAATCCGCCCCGCCCCATGAGGAAGAAAACCCCGATAGAGGCGGCATCACCGGTAAGTGAGTAAATCGCGAGAGAAATTCCTCTACTTCTTAATTTCGATACCGTAATTTTTTATCTTCGTTCGGAGGGTTTTTCTGTCGATGCCGAGGAATTCCGCAGTCTTGCTCATCTGATAATTAAAATGTACCAAGGCTTTTTCAATGTGTTTCCGTTCCACATCGACGAGCGTCATCCGTCCTGACGTCATGTCCACGACGGGGGCCTTCGCATCGCCGTCCTGGCCATAATAGAGAATGTCGGACTGATCGACCGT
>Ga0272443_10002146_pt1 | contig 26021 bp, 25 predicted proteins | sample SSMAcet12_FD_193581 | JGI IMG/M metagenome (GOLD analysis project Ga0272443, IMG submission 193581) | Marine sediment archaeal communities from Little Sippewissett salt marsh, Falmouth, MA, United States - SSM-Acet-12 | ecosystem: Environmental > Aquatic > Marine > Wetlands > Sediment ... | reverse complement strand
CTTAGGGATTCTTTTAAAGAATATCTGCAAGAGGTTGGAGTGATTGCCCCTGAAGTCGAGGGAAGAATCACGATACTGAACGAAGCGGAATAAAGAAAAAAGAATTTATATTAAAAAAGCGGGGAAATCCCCGCTTTTTTTTGAGTCACAATAAAGTGGTTGCATTGCAAAAAGGGCATTTTCGAAGTTGTTTTCCCAAAATCAAATGACAACTTACTTACGGGCGGACACACCGGTCCGCCCCTACAAAGGCATGAAAACCCTTTAAATAGTGACGTAGGGGAGCAAAGGTGTGGGGTCAAAGAAAACATTGACCTTGAAGTATTTTGCCTATGGGCAAAAACTTCATGCTCCCGCATAACAATTGCGGAGACGTTATTTGGGCAATTACTTTCAAAATGGTTTTTGCAGTGCAACCATAAAGTGATTCATCAAGAAAAAATTGTTAGAATTCCGGAGATAGAAATGGCCGAATACACCAAAAAGGCTGCCATTAAATAATTAAAAACTTTTCCGTATTGACTGAAAAACCGATTAACCAGTGCTCCAAAACCAGCCCAAATGGAAACTGAAGAAAAAGCAGCAAGGCCAAGAATGATGGAGAATAAGATGTATGTGAAATTTCCTTCAAAGAATGGTAAAATGAAATTAGAGGAAACTGTTAAGGCGAAGATAACCCCTTTAGGATTTAAAAATTGAAGTAAAACACCGGTAGGATAAGAGATTTGTGCTTTGTTGGAATATCCTTTCCCGTTTTTAGCATCTTCCCCTGTTTTCTCGGGTTTTATGATGATCCATGCCAGATAAATCATGTAAATGGCTCCCAAAGGGCCGACTATTGATTTAAAAAATGTGACGTTTTTAAATAAAAACAGATTGAAATAGCAGCTGAGAAAAACCAGAATGGAAACACCGGTAAATACTCCAAGCATAAAATTAAGTGTCTTTTTAAACCCGTATCTTTGAGAATGGCTCATGGACATAATATTGTTTGGTCCGGGTGTGTACATAACGATTGCAACATATGAAATGAACGCAACTAAATCAAACATGGTATCACCACCGGTAGTGTTGATGGAATTTGTCTCTTAAATTCCATGAATTTAGTCAGTATACCAGAAAAGATTTGAATCACAAAATAATCTGGGAGGCTTTAATGATGCTTTATATTGGTTGCCATCTCCCCATTTCTGATGGCTTTTACAAAACAGCACAAGTGGCTTTTTCCATAGGGGCAAATACCTTTCAATATTTCACTAGAAATCCCAGAGGCGGGAAAGCAAAGAAGATCAACACTGATGAAGTGAAAAAAGCCAGGTCCTTCATGGCAGAAAACAATTTCGGGGTGCTTTTAGCCCATGCTTCTTATACCATGAATTTGTGTTCCAATAAAGAACAAACCCGGAAATTTGCGATGGATTTGTTAATAGATGATCTGATGCGCTTGAAAGATTTACCTGAAAGTCTATACATCTTTCATCCGGGCTCTCATGTGGGACAAGGGGTTGAAAAAGGCATCGAATTTATCACAGGAGCATTAAACAAAGCAATTGAAGTAAACCCCAAGCAATGGATTTTATTGGAGGGAATGTCTGGGAAAGGGACTGAAATTGGCTCGCGTTTTGAAGAGTTGAAAGCCATTATCGAGGGAGTTAAAGAGAATGGCAATCTTGGGATCTGCCTGGATACTTGCCATTTGTATTCAGCCGGGTATGATGTTGTCAATAACCTTGACGGTGTATTGGAGGAGTTTGATCAAAGCATCGGATTAGAGAAACTGAAAGCTATCCATTTAAACGATTCTAAGATGCCCTTTGATTCGCATAAAGACAGGCACGAAATCATTGGCAAAGGCGAACTGGGGTTGGAGGCGATTGTGAATGTCATTACACATCCGAAAATAAAACAATTACCTTTCAGCCTTGAGACTCCGGGAGAGCCGGAAGACCATGCCAAGGAGATTCATGAGATAAAAGATACAATCATTCAAAAACTCTTATATAACAGCTAAAATTAATCCGTCCATTCTTTTGGATCGTATCCTGAATAAATCTTTGAATCCAAAATGATTGGAAGGTCTATTTGATCCACACCAAAGGCTTTTCTGATGGCCACAATTGATTTTTTAGCCTCTTTTGAAAGCGTTTCTATGGGAATTTCGATAATATTTAAACCTTTAGCTGATAGTTCCTCTTTTGCCTGAGCGCATTTGGAACAGTTTTCTTTGCTAAATATAAAAACAGCTTTCTTCATTATCATCACCTCTTTGTTTTTCAAACGGAAATGATTATACACGAAAAGAGAGGATGCGTTTTTAAGAAATGATAACAATTTATCCAATATTAGTTACTCATTAGAACATCGCAAAATATTCTACCAAGATATATTTTCGTTGATTTTGCTAAGAGTGTCAGTTGAATCCTGGAAATAGAATTTTTTGCAAATCAACCCATCATTATCTAAAAGAAAGAAGGTCACCTTTTTAGGATCAAGTTCAAAATGTTTCTTATAAACACCGTCCCAATCAGCATAAATATTTATACCCAATTCTTGGGAATTATTTTGCATTTGATTTTTAATAATCCCCCTTATTAATCGAGGATAAGAAGAAAAATTAATCGTATAGAGTAGCATGTTAGTTTTTTCCGCTGATTTTAAAAATTCCAAAACAGAATCAAGTTGTTTTCTGTTATTGCTTAGAGCTTCCGGTGTTCCATAAATTATTATTTCAATGTCCATATTATTTATAGACTCTTTGTTAATTAACGTCCCATCATGCGATTCGAATGCGAAAGATGGGAAATTTTCTAACAAGCAACTTGCATTTACGGTTGCAAAAATGCATAAAAAAAGGATAAACAGTATTAATAAACGGAGTTTCATAAAAAAGAAAAAAAAATCATATAGACTTTCCGGCTTCTTTATTTGGTTGCTTCAAAATCGATGGTATCTAATGGATCGTCATCAAAATACATTTCACCATCGAGTTTGGTAGCTGTTTTATTAAATAAAGTTTTACTTCCAATGGCTGTTCCTTCAAGCACTATATTCACACCTGCGCGATTATTTTGGTCACGATCAGAACTGACTATCGGCATGCTACCTTCAACTTCAAAGCTGTTATCTTCACCAATCGTTCCTGAAACACTGATATCCAAACTGAAAAAATAGAACTTTCCTGAAAGTTGATTTCCGGTTTGTGTCAATTTTAGCGTCGTATAGAGCATTGTAACTCTTGGGTCGTTTTCTTCTTCGGCTAAAGCGCGTAATTCTGACATCACACCACTATCTTCAAGCTCAACAATCCAATTTCCCGAAACATCCATCACCTTTTGAAAAACAACACAGCCACTCAGAGAAAAAAGTAACAAAACAAAGACAATAAGTAATGCGGTTTTTCTCATAGATACCCCCTCCTATTCTTTTTATGTTCTTTAAAAAATTTAAAACAATGTAATAATATCATTATAACAGGAAAAAGTCAATTCTTTGCCGGTTATAGCTCAGGCTAAACAAAAAGCGGGCCAAAAGGCCCGCTATTGGAAAGTGAGTATTTTTATGCTGCTGTTTTCAGTTTTTTATCAAGTAGATTGGTGATTTCTTCTACTGTGTCAATATCGCTTAGTTCAGCTGTTTCAATTTTGACGTTGAACTCGTCTTCAAAATCCATAGTAAGATCTACCAGTTCTAATGAATCCGCACCGATATCCTCTGTTAATGATGCTTCGGGTGTAACCTCTTCTACATCTACATCAAGGCTCTCTGCTATAATTTCCTGTACTCTTTTAAAAAGTTCATCTTTTTTCATTTTATTACCTCCATAAATGTTATTTTTTTATGATTTTATCGAATCTTTGATTGTTCACTTTTCTGTTTATTCTTTTTATCAATCCCGATAACACCCCCCCATGTCCAATTTCGTAGAATTCTTCAACCCCGTCGCTAATCATATTTTCTACGCTTTGTGTCCATCTTACTGCTGATGTGACTTGTTTGATCAGATTCTTTTTTATCTCTTCAACACTTGTATGTGGTTTTGCATCAACGTTTTGGTATACTGGAATGCTAGCTTCAAAAAAATCGGTACTTTCTATTTCTTTTTCCAATTTTTCTTTTGCATTTTCAATTAAAGGGGAATGAAAGGGACCGCTGACGTTAAGTCGGACAAACATTTTGGCGCCCTTTTTGGTTAATCTTTTTTCAGCTTCATCAAATTCATTAGCTGCACCACTTATTACAATTTGTCCGGGAGAGTTATAATTAGCAATACACAGATTACTGAAACCTTCTAGGCATTCCTCGATGGCTTCATCGGATAATCCTATGACCGCTGCCATGGTTCCTTCACCCGGTGGGCAAGCTTCACTCATATATTTTCCCCTTAAATGCACTAATCGAACGGCATCTTTGAATGAAAGTACACCGGCTGCTACCAATGCTGTCCATTCTCCCAGGCTATGTCCGGCTACTACATCCGGTTTCAAGTCTGATGTTTTTCTGATATGTTCAAAAGCGATGACGCTGGTCGTCAGTATCGCAGGTTGGGTGTACTGAGTTAATGTTAATTTTGTGTCGTCTTCGTCGTTGATGATAGCAAATAAATCATCATGAATGACTTCGCTGGCTATATCATAATAATTATTGTATTCAGGGATTTCTTCCAAAAGATTTTTCCCCATTCCAGTGGATTGAGATCCTTGTCCCGGAAAGACAAATGCTTTCACTTCAATCACTCCTTTGCCGATTCTATAACTTTGTCTGGAAATTCATTTTGTATCTCTTGGGGATAAAAAAGTTCTTCAATGATGTCTTTAACCGGTTTGATTTCATCTATCAAGCCAACAGATTGTCCGGCCATGAAAACGCTATCCTCTTCATTGCCAGTTTGAAAGGCCTTTCTCAAACTTCCGATTAATAAACGTTCCACTTCTTCAGGAGATTCGTATTCCAATTTCCCCAATTTTCTGGTAAATTTTGTTTTGATAGATCGTGCGGGATGACCAAGCCTGCCCCCTGTGATAACCGTATCCCTGATTTTTGATTTGATTATTTGATGTTTATAATTTTCATGGGCTTCACATTCCTCTGATGCGATGAACCGTGTTCCTATTTGAATTCCTTTTGCACCAAGTACAAAAGAAGCTTTCACTTGTTCGGGTGTTGCAATTCCTCCAGCGGCAACAACAGGTATACTCAAAGTTCTTACCAGTTTTGGAATCAGGGTCATGGTAGTGAGTGAACCGATATGGCCTCCACATTCCATGCCTTCACCGATAATGGCATCAATTCCTTCTCGTTCCAGTCTTAATGCCAATGTTTCCGATGCAACAACTGCCATAATGATGCGCTTTTTTTCTTTAATTCTTTTGATATATTTTCCCGGATTTCCAGCTCCAAAAATGAAAACTTCCACGCCTTCTTCCAGACATATATCCACGAGTTCATCAATATACGGATTGAGAAGCATTAGGTTTACAGCAAAACGCTTCTGAGTAAAGGTTCTGATCCTTTCGATTTCTGATTTGAGGATATCAGGGGTCATCCCCCCTGCACCGATTGTTCCAAGACCTCCTGCTTCACTGACAGCTGCTGCTAATTTCGCAGTACCTACCCAAGCCATTCCTCCCAGTATAAGGGGGTATTTAATATCCAGAAGTGTCAAAAGCGCATTGTTTTTATCATACATATTAGTTATCCCTCTTTTATGCTTTTTGATAAAGCACCGTCGCGTTATGCCCACCAAAACCGAAGGCGTTTTTAATAATCACGCGAATGTCCCTTTCATGTGTATCTTTTTTTAAATCCAAGCCTTCGCAAACCTCATCAGGATCTTCCAAGTTTGGCATACCGTGGACAAAGGAATCTTCACTTTCGAGTATGGCGCTGATTAATTCATTAGCGCCGGCGGCTCCCAATGTGTGACCCATCAATGATTTTGTTGCTTGGATTGAGATATCTTTTAAGTTATCGCCAAAGACTGATTTTAATGCGATGATTTCAGATTTATCACCAACGGGTGTACTGGTGGCATGACAATTGATTAAATCTACTTTTTCTGCATCACAATTTGCCATATCCAATGATTGTCTGATCGCTTTTGCCGCTCCTTTACCTTCAGGATCCGTTTGACTGATATGATAAGCATCTTCAGTCATACCAAATCCATCAATGTAGCCATAAATTCGAGCACCTCTTTTTTTAGCATGTGCTTCACTTTCCAGAACCAGTGCCCCTGCACCTTCTCCCATAATAAAACCGTCACGATTTTTATCGAAAGGCCTGCAAGCTGTCTTAGGTGTTTCAGAAGGCGAGAGGGCCGTCATACTACCGAAGGCGGCAACCGGTAAAGGATCAATAACCGCTTCTGATCCTCCGGTTATTCCCACCTCAATATAACCGTGCTTGATCATCATGGTAGTGAGTATGATAGCATGCAACGATGATGCACAGGCACTCATGGTGGAAAAATTTGGTCCTTTTGCCCCCAGATCCAAAGCCACTGAGCCGGATGCCATATCCGCAATCATCATGGGGATCAAGAAAGGTCTAACAGACTGAGGTCCTTTCTCAAACAGATTTTTGTATTCTTTGTGAAGGGTTTTAAAACCACCAATGCCTGAAGAAACCGTTACTGCAGCGTTTTCTTTCCAATCTTCACCCTCTAATCCTGCGTTTTCAATCGCTTGACGTGAAGCAACTATAGCAAATTGCAAAAATCTATCATATCTTTTTGCGATCTTTCTTTCAAAGTGTTTTTTGGGATCAAAATTTTTAACTTCGGCTGCGATCTTGATGATCTGATCTGATGTATCAAATTGACTTATATAATCAATACCTATTTTTTGCGCTTTTAAAGATTCTCTGAGTTCGCTGATATTGTTTCCGATTGAATTGATGGTCCCCAAACCCGTTACTGCTACTCTGTTCATCTAAAGCCCCCTTTAAGTTGGATTGTACAAAAATGACTCTCGGTCATGTTTGTAAAAAAAAATAATCGTTATTCTGCTATGCTTAAATCCCCTGATGCAATTCCATAACGCATATACTCACCGGTTAAATGAACAAATTCCTCTCGAATATTTTCAGCTGTTATATCCTTAGAAAACTGGAAGAAAAATTGTTCCCTAAATTCCGCTAATTGAGCCACACCACATACTTCACACCACAAAACACTGGCAAGCAGCTCAGGCTCAAGGTTGATTTTAATTGAACCGTCTGCTTGACCTTCTTTTATAGAGTTGATAATCATTTGAAATAGTTGGGCGCTGTCAGCGTAAGTAGTGTTGATTTCCTTTCCTTGCTTATTCAATTTATAGCGTTCACTCTGATAATCGATGATAAAATCATAATAATCTGGATGTTTAACTCGAAACTTTAAAAAGGCTCTTGCATATGAAGTTAGCCGTTCGAGTCCATCTTTGACGTTGACCGTCTCCTCTAAAAACATGTCTTTGAGACAATCCATGGCACGATTTCCAACAGCGTAATACAGTTCCTTTTTATTGTTAAAATAAAGATACAAAGTCCCTTTGGCAACTTCTGCCTTTTTTGCAATTTGGTCCATGGAAGTTGCCCGGTACCCTTTTGTGAAAAATAATTCTTCTGCTGAATCGATGATACTGTTTCGTTTGATTTCTTTGTTTTTCATACACCTAATCCTTTTCATTCAAAAAATGACTGGCGGTCATCGAACGGAAGTATAACACAGGGGCGGTTTTATTGTCAAGTTATTTTTAATGAATGAAAAGTTTTGATATTATTCGACAAGTACTGCGATACCAATCAGGTCCAAACCTGTATTGACAAGCAGTGTGGAGTTGATGTGACCTGAGTAGTAATTTGAAATCCCCATTTTTTCCAAGTCGTTTTTGATTTGTTCCACTTCTTGAAGTGTTTCGGGGCTTTGACCTGTCCAAGCTATGCCCACTACCCTTGTTTTATTGCTTTTTATTACAGCATAAGCCAGGTCTTTTACCTTTTTGTAAGCTTTTTTAAGTCCGCGGGCTTTGGCGGCAGTATAATAAATTCCGTCTTTTCCAACCGAGATGATTGGTTTTAAATTAAAGACATCTGCAATGGTTCCGCTGACTTTTCCAATTCTACCCCCGGCTTTGAGAAACTTAAGGGTAGGAATGGTAAAAAATACTTTCGATTTTTCAGGTATCATGTGTTTGATTTTTATAAGGATATCATCATAACTTTCACCTTTGTCGATTAATTCTATAGCATGAAAGATATAATTGGCACAGCCAATGGAAACACTTAATGTGTCCACAATTTCTATCTTTACATCATCATATTCTTTTCTGATTTCTTCAGCGACCAATCGGAAAAGGTTATGAGTACCGCTTAATTCATGCGAAAGATTAAATCCAATAATTTCTTTCATTCCCCGGTCAATCAGACCGACAATTTTTTCTTTAACTTCAACAAAGGAAGGCAATGTTGTTTTAGGAAAACCGGTTTCCATGTATTTGATGATCTTGGGAAAGTTTTCGGGGACACCGTCCTTTAAGATGAGATCATCCATCACCACTTTAAGCTGAATAACTTCAACATTATCTCTTTGAGCTATAACTGACGGTATATCCGTTCCGGTATCACATATAATCCCTATCATATTCTCTTACCTCCAAATTTATGTCAAATTCCGGGAAAAGATTCCCGGAATTTGACAAAATTCTAATTTAATGATGCAATAATATTTTGAATCGCTTCTTTTGCCAATTTCAGATCCTTGACCATGAAAGACAATTCATCTTCTGAAAAATCTTTTTTTCCGTATTTTTTTACAGCTTGTTTGATATAAGAAGTTTTGATTTTTTCCATTTCCATTTCTGTGTAATGCAATTGTTCGGGTGTTTCTGGTAGAACGATTTCACTACCCGGTTTATTTTCCTTTGGATTACCCATTCTAACAATAATCCCATTTTCTCTGGCAAAGGTTAACTGAGCACTTGGACACTTTCCTGCACCGGTGTATTCGGTTTCCTGAACTACGACTGTTTTATCCTCATCCAATTCTCGTGCCAAAGATATTGCTGCACACAAGGAAGTGTTACCGGCTGGTCCTCTTTGCATCCCTTCTAATTGAGCCAGAAGTTCAGTTACATAAAAGGTTTCTCCTTGAGTAACGATCAGATATCGGTCCATGTAACGTAATGCACGTGCTGCATTTCTTGGAACATCTGAACGATCAGGGAATGTTGCAAAAGGAATTCCAAAACCAGTATGTCCAGTGGTGAAGGATTTCCGGTTGAAATCAGTATCACTTGCCATATGAAGACCGGATAAATCAACACTTGCCGCGATGATTTTTGTTTCAATAGCACCCGTTTTCTGTAAACCCCTTGTAGTTCCTGTTAGATTACCACCTCCAGCGTTGGTTACAACCACATAATCTGGAGATTTTCCGGTTTTTTCAATCATTTGTTGGTTTAATTCACTTCCCAATGTTTCTACGCCAGCAATTCCAAATGGTGTGTAAAGGGAGGCGTTAAAATAACCGGTTTCTTCAAGTAATAAAAGGAAATAATAGAATAATTCAGGTCCTACACTGAGCTGTATGACTTCAGCACCGTATGCTTCGCATGCCCGTGCTTTTTCAACAATCTCCGGTTGTCCTTTTCCTCTACTGTCAAAGGTTTCCTGTACGATGATACATTTGAGGCCTCTTTTGGCAGCTTGTGAAGCCACCGCGGCGCCGTAATTGCCGGATGTTGCTGCTATAACACCTTTGTATCCTCTTTTTTGCGCCTCATAAACACTAACGGCTGCACGTCTGTCTTTGAAACTGCCCGAAGGGTTGGCCCCTTCGTCTTTTAAAAAGATACGGGCTCCTTTTCCATTGGATGAAATAAGCTTCACCAATCTGTTAATTTGCTTTAGTTCAACTAAAGGCGTGTTACCGACAGATGTTTCAGATTGTATTTTCGTAACCTCTTCAAGTGAATAACCCACTTCATCCATCATCTTTTCATAATCAAAGGCGATACCTTCCATCTCATATTTGGAATAATCGATGCCGACTGCTTTTTTCATGATTTCATTTTTTCTGGCCATGACACTTGCATATGAATTATCCTTCATTTGAATCACCTTTTTCTATAAATGCCCTGACTTTTGGACCAATGGTTAACAATTCCAAAATGGGTTTTCCAAATGAATGGTCATAGTTGGGTTCGATTTCTGTTAACTGGCCTTTGACGGTTCTGCCAATCACGGTTTTGATCGTGACTTGCTCACCAATAGTACCTTCATCTTGATCTAAAAAACCGTTGAGCCACATTTCAAGTGGACATTTTTTTGTATCTTCGGGAACAGCAGGTGGTCTCTGTGATGGTTCCAGAATAATGTTATGTATTTTGACCCATTGTCCCTTATACGCCTTTTCAGACATCTTTAAAACACCTCTTTACATTCTGTCAGTGAGACACACCGGTATGGGAAGGTCTGCCATGGTGAATAACCCTGAATCCCATTCGTAAACGATGGGGATCATATTACTGGCAAGAGCCATTGTCCCTTTCCCACCTGGAATTTCAGGTTTTATTGACAATGAAATATCCGGGTCTCCTGAGATCCAAATATAATCTCCTGTATCCACATCTTCCACTTCGGGGTGAATCTGTTGAGGGTGAATGAGTTCAATTAATAATTCATCGCCACAATAACCTCTACCTATATGACGGCAACCAGCAACCATTCCTGGCTCAACTTTTACAACAGGTGTTTCTCTTTTTGTTTTTGACACGATGGGTTCTCTTTCTTCTTCAATTCTGTCGATTGGCCATCCCATATAATCAGCGATCATTTGAATGGATTGCTGGAAACCAATATGTCCAACGATCGTGCCTTCTTCGATTCCTTTATTGAACTGTTCAACGGTGGTACCCACACCTTGTGTTTCCATGACTGTTTTTCCGAATGGTGACAAGTCATTCACCCGCTGTGCTTTAATCTTGTCGACTTTTAAACAGGCACCGGTCATATTTAAAATAAGTTGATCTAAAACAAATCCGGGGTTGACGCCCGTTCCCAAAACGGTGACACCGTTCTTTCTTGCCATTTTATCGATGATTTCCGCTTGTTCAGGATTACTGTCAAACGGATAGGCCATTTCTTCGGCAATCGTTACTACGTTGATTTTGTTTTCAATACATTTCATGATGTGATCAAAAACCACATCTACAAAAGAATGGGTTGCAATAACCGCTAAATCCGGATAAGTTTCTTCAATGACCTGATCAATATCGTTACTGATTTCAATTCCCATTTCTTCAATACCAAGGAATTCTCCCAGGTCTTTTCCCACAAGTTGCTCATCTCTGTCAACAGCTCCGACAATGTCGATACCTTCTTTTGTTGAAAGGTTTTTTGCGATTCCTGAGCCCATGGCTCCCAATCCCCACTGTAGCACTCTAATCATTTAATATTACCTCCTGTAAGAAATTTGTCTGTTATTCATGGGAATTATAGCATAGAAAATCCTTGCTATTTCAAAATTTTCACGCATATTTGCTTCTCAAATACACTTTTTTTGTGTTAAAATAGTGATAATACGGGTTTTTCAATCCTGTTTAATATTTCATTACGCAACTAAGCATTGAAGTGGAAGTGTTTTTTATGAAAATAGTGAGAGGTATTAAAAACATATTATCGTTGATTTGTTCGTATATTTTCATTTTTTTTCTTGCGGTTATTTCCGGTCTTGCCATGTTGATCTTTCGCAAAAAATGATGATTACTAAAAAAGGAGGCAACTATGAACAAAAATAAAGTAATGGTATTTATTCTGTTGTGGTTGTTTTTTTTCAATCTTGCCTTTGCCATTTCTCCTATTGAGTTGGCTGATGAAGATTCCCGTTTTCTGGATTTGTTTGGAATTGATATCCATTACAAGGTTGAAGGTAATGGAGATAAGGTGATGTTGATGTTTCACGGATTTGGTTCCAGTACGTTTACCTGGAACTCTATCAAAGATGCCTTTGTTAATGACTTCACTCTGGTAGCATATGACCGACCTGCGTTTGGTTTAACAGAACGCGTTGTTAATATTGACGATTATGATTTTAATTTTTACAATTTCTACAACCAATCAAAAATTGCCCATGAATTGATGACATCCATCGGCATGAATCAAGAAGAATTAATTCTTGTAGGACATTCTGCAGGAACACCTATCGCCCTTGATTATTATCTGCAATATCCCGGCAGCGTCAAAGGGTTAATTTTGATATCTCCGGCCCTTTTTCACAAATTAGATGATAACCCCTTTGCAAAAACCTTTTCAAATCCATTAGTCCGAGGAACTGTTTCTTTATTTAGAAATTTGTTGGCAAGAACTCTTGAAAGAGGGCTTGATGAATCCTGGTACGATCCCTCTAAGATAACCGATGAAATCAGAGGGGAGTATAAAAAATTCACCCAAATTGATGATTGGGAGAAAGCCTTGATAGAGTTTACGGTTAACCAAGGAGATTTTGACATGTTGCCTACTTTGACTAATGTGGATATTCCCACTTTGGTTATTTTTGGATCCGAAGACCAAATTGTTCCAAAGGATGAAGTTTTGTCACAAATCCGGGATAATCCCTACATAATGGTTTTCTTGCTTGAGAAAACAGGTCATGTTCCTCATGAGGAAAGACCGGATGAAGTTATTCAAGCAATAAAAGAATGGCTGACGGGTTTATCACTGAACTAAAAAAGAATTTGACTTTAAGCTTTCTTCACAATAAACTTAGTATTGTGGATAAGGAAAGTTCATGCAACAGTTCCACTAGTCTTTGTTATTAAAGAATATAGAGAAAAAATGGAGGTTTTAAAATGAAAAAATTGATTATCTTTATCGCTGTATTGTCTGCTTGCTTGATGATGTTTGGCCAATCCCCAAAAGATATTATTGATACGGCTAAACAGGTGAACTCTAATTATCGTATCTTTGAATTGAACGTTGAAAAAAATCAATTGAATTATGACAAGGCCATGATTGAAGCCATTAACAGGAAATCTGAAATCGCAGCCGAAATCAGTCGATTGAATGGAGAAAATCAAACTCAGGGGAATCTTTCTTCTTTTTATTCCGAGATCTTAAACCATATTTTTGAAGTCAAAATGCAAGAAATCAATTTATCTATCAGTGATATTTCTCTAAAAATTGCTGAATTGGATTATCAGGACAGTCAAAATCTGTTTGATAAAGGGCTTGTTTCTTCAAATGCTCTTCAAAATGCATCCATCACACTGCGAGATGCAAAAACCGATTTAGAACAAAAACAGGGAGACCTTGAACTAGCTTTGAAAAACTACAAAGAGGATTTGGGGATGGAATGGGAGCCTATCGACATTTTTGTACCCGATTACAGCCAATACCTTATTACAGATAATGATTGGCTCGACAATTCAAAAACGGTTCAGATTAGTGAACACAATATGGAAATGGCTGAATTTGATATTGATAATCTTTCACTGAATGCATCAAATTACGATAAAAAAATTGCCAATATTTCTTTAAAACAAAAAGAAATCGATCTGAGTCTTGCCAAAGAAAACACACTCAATCAGAAACGGGAACTTGAAGACTCTTTGTATTTCCTTAAAAAGCAGATGGAAACAATGAAAGAGCGATTAAGCCTTTCCAACGATGATTTGGATGATGTAAAAACAAGGTATGAAAAAGGACTTGTATCGGATACACAGTTATTCAATCAGGAAAAATCTTATCTTAGCGTTTTATCACAATACAATGCTACTTTGAAAAATTATTGGACTACTTTGAGTAATTATGCGATCAATTCCGATCAAAATGTGGAAGAAGTATTGAGAAAAAATCTTGAGAAGGTTGAATCAGAGGCAGTAAAGAGCGAGTGAAGCCAATGCTTCTTAAAAAAAGAGGGAACAATAAAAAGCATGTTATTTTTTTCATTTTAATAGTATTTACAATTACGCTCTTTTCCGCAAGCTTATTAGATGAATATGAAAAAAGACTTGAGGAAAGTTCAGCATACCAAAATCTTAAACTTCAAGTGCTTTCTGCACAACAAACAGTGGGTGCATATTCAAATATCTTTGATCCTTATCTATCGCTGAACCTTCAACCAAGCGGACTGGTTTTTGAGAGAACAGTAACAGATGATGGTGATACAAAGACCAATCAAACGAATTTGAATATGAGTGCCGATTTGAAATTATTTCATGTATTTGGAACGAACATCGGATTGTCTTTACCCTTTCAATATACCTCAAATTCCGAAGGAGATTCTGATTTTATCATGAATAGTTTAGGTTTGAATGTCAGTCGAAAGCTTATCACTGAAGAACAGGCTGAAAAACTCGGAGTCAAAGCGCAGTATTTGAAAACCTTATACTCTTTGGAACAACAGGAATGGGCGTTGTTTGTTAATCTGGTAACGGAAGTTTTTAATCAAAAGTATTATGAAGGTTTAGAAGCTGTTAATCGCAAGCGATTGGAAATTTATTCCACTCAATTTAATAATGCAAAAGATGAAGATCTTAAAGATACATACAAACAACAAAAATTACTGGCACAAAAGGCATTATTAAATACAGAAAAGATACTAGAGCAGATTACACTCTATACCCCCAAGATTTTCGACTCTCTCTACGAACAAATAAAAAATCTGATTCAAAAAATGTATGCAGACTATCATGAGTATCCTTATACACAACAATCAAAAGAGATACAAGCATTGGAACTTGAAATAGAGAAGGCTTTGGCAGAGAAAAACCTGTGGTTTTTGCCATATCTTTTTAACCCCACACTAAATTTTAACCTGGATTATTATTTTGATGAGTCTGAAAAATTGGGATTTCAAGCCGGTGATTTCAAATGGTCAGTTGGTATTTCAGGGTCTTTGGATATTTTTGACAGGGGTGAAAGGGAAACTGCGGTTTTAAAAAGAGAGAATACCTATGATATCAAACTCCTTGAGCTGAAAGAAGAAAAGGAGCGAACTGAAAAACAATTAAGCAAGTTAAGACTGGATATTGATATTTCAAAGGTTGATTTGGAGTTGAAAGAACTAGACTATGAAAATAGTTTAAAGGATGCTGAAAAATCATTGGAACTATACAAACAAGAATTTATTACTCTTGAAGAAAAGCAATTAAAATTATTGGAACTGGAACAATCCAGATTAGATTATATACAAGCTTTACATCAATTATATCTGCATCAGTTAACGTTAATGCAGGAATCAGGGATACCACTTGGAGGATATTTAGATGAAGAAAAGAATTAAAAGTTTTATCTGGTTATTCATCATCATTATTATTATTATTTTGGTGGTCATATTTTTGAGAATAAGAGCGAACCGAAAGGCAGTTCAAGAACAAGCACTACCGAATATCAATATGGAATACACAGTGAAGAGGACTGATATCGGTGATTCTCTTGAGGTTATGGGGACTGTCAATGCACCGGAGAGAACGGTTTACGGAAAAATCAGTGGCGAGATTGAATCTTTGTTCATAGAAGAAAATCAAACCATCGAAAAGGATGCAACGATGGCTGTTATAGATAGTACACAATACAAATTAAATTATCTTCAGGCGAAAACCGCTTATGAAAATTCCCTTGGTGGAGCTCCTAAAACCGTTGAAGAAAGACAATTGTCCCTAAAAATTGCGGAAGAAAATCTAAAGAATACGGTAATAAAATCACCTGTTAGCGGTTTTATTAAAGCTGTTCCGGTTCATGAAGGTGATCAGATCTCACCAAATTCAGTTATGTGTACAATTGTGGAAGATCAAAATATGTTCGTTGAATCGTCTATTGATGAAGTGGATCTGAAAAAAGTAAAAGTGGGTCAAAAGGTTCAATTTGTTTTTGAACCTTTGGATGCCCTGAAAGTTAACGGTCAAGTAAGGGAGATCAGCCCAATCGCTCAGAGTTCCAGCGGAATTGTAGTTATTCCCATAGAGTTTTCATTTGATGAGCTTCCAAAGGGTATGGGGGTTATTCCCGGGTTAACTTGTTCAGTGAATATTTTGTTGATGGAACGAACCAATATTATTGTTGTGCCGGTATTAGCGGTAAAGGAAGACGAGAATGGTTCTTACTGTTTTGTCAAAGAAGATAATGCTTCGAATGACAACAACAGAAAAGTGCAATCCCCTGGAGAAAAGAGATATATTCAAACCGGTCAAATTACTGAGAATTATGTGGAAGTCCTTGATGGACTTGTTGAGGGTGAAATTGTCATTATCCAACCTGATGAGGGCAGACTTCGAGAAGCTATGAAAAATCTTAATCCTTCTTTCCCTGGAATGGGTGGAGGTGGACGTCCATGATCTGCCTTAATTGGACCCAAAAGAGTGAACAATATGGGTGAGTCTATTGTTTTATCCTTAAGGAATATCTGGAAGATTTATCAGATGGGAGATATTCGTGTTAATGCCTTGAAGAATTTCTCTTTAGATATTAAGGAAGGAGATTATATGGTGGTCATGGGACCCTCCGGGAGTGGGAAATCCACGTTTTTGCAAATTACAGGATGCCTGGATAAACCCACAGAAGGCGAAGTGTTCATAGACGGAGTAAATACTTCCAACATGAGTGATAATCAATTAGCCGCTATTAGAAATAAAAAATTGGGTTTTGTCTTTCAAAGTTTTAACCTGCTCTCCAAAATGACTGCACAGGAAAACGGTGCTTTACCTCTTATATACAGTGGTGTTAGTAGAAGGAAGAGAATGAATAGAGCGCAAGAGCTCTTGGAACAAGTGGGATTGGGAGACAGAATTCATCACAGACCTAATGAGCTTTCGGGTGGGCAGCAGCAACGTGTGGCAATAGCACGAGCTCTTGCCAACGATCCTCCGGTAGTGCTGGCAGATGAGCCAACCGGGAATTTAGATTCACAAAGCAGTGAGGAGATATTGAAAATTCTCAAACAACTTCATCAGTTAGGGAAAACCATCATTGTTGTCACGCATGATCCGGATATGATTCATCAGGGGAATACCATTGTTCATATCTTGGATGGACAGATAGAAAAGATAGAAAGGAAATCATAATGGAGCTTTTTATAGAATCTATACGATCTTTAGTTGCTAATAAACTCCGTACATTTTTATCCATGCTGGGGATTATTATTGGAGTCACTGCCATGATTGCCGTTGTTTCCATTGGGCAAGGAGCCACAGCCAGTATCACTGAGAGAATTTCTTCTCTCGGGTCTAATGTGTTTATGATTTCAGCTGGGTTCTCCGGTGGAAGTGGGGGCAGGGCTTATGTCAATCTCAGTGATGTCTTGACTAAAAAAGACGTTGAAAATATCGGGATGCTTTGCCCCAGCATTAAAGGCGTCAGTCCTCTAATCCAACAGAGATTCTCAGTGAAATATGAAACCAATAACACCTCTGCTCAAATATATGCCATTTATCCTGATTTTTTTCAAATATTAAATCTTGATCTTGAAAGTGGCAGGATAATAAATCAAGAAGATATTAATGACTATGCCAAGGTGGGTGTTATTGGAAAGGATATTGCCAATGATTTATTTGGAACGGATAATGCATTGGGAAAAACGGTTTATATGACAGTATCTGTTGGCAATACCAATAAGACCATCCCCATTCAAATTGTGGGAACGTTGGTTCAAACCGGAAATAAGTTAATGTATAACCCTGATAAAATGCTAATTATACCCTTTACAACAGCCGAAGGCCGTATTGTTAACACGAGGGGTTCAGTTTCGACTATTTTGGCTTCAGCCATTAGTCCGGAGGCTTCTGAAAGAGCTCATTTGGAAATTGATCAAGTGCTTTACATGCGACTCCGGGATAGCACAAAATACAGTATTACCAGTCAGGATTCCATCCTTGGTGCTGTTTCTGAAGTAACCGGTATCATGAATCTCTTTCTGGGATCCATAGCGGCAATATCGCTTTTAGTAGGCGGCATTGGAATCATGAATATTATGTTGGTATCCGTTTCGGAAAGAACAAGGGAAATAGGTATAAAAAAAGCCTTGGGAGCTACCAGAAAAAGAATATTGATGGAGTTTTTGGTTGAAAGTGTGACGATTACATTTATCGCAGGTGTTCTGGGTGTGCTTCTGGGAATAGGATTATCAAAAGCTGTTGAAATAGTTGCTTCAGCTTATGAATTGAAAACCCAAGTAACTTGGGATTCCATATTAATAGCTTTTGGTACCGCCTCACTCATAGGCTTGTTTTTTGGTATCTATCCAGCATCCAAGGCTTCTAAGCTCAGTCCTTTGGAGGCTTTGAGATATGAATAAAAATTCTTACGGAGGTTGAATATTGTATTTTTTAGGAGTCGACGTTGGGGGAACAAAAACAGCAGCAGTTATCGCAGATGAAACGGGGCAAGTGTTAAGTTTAAAGATAGGCAAGGGCTCAAACTATCAAGGATGTGGTATAGAAGAGTCTTATAAGCGTGCTAATCAGACAATAGAATCAGTTTGTAAAGAAATTGGAATTGAGAAACAAGATATTCAAAATGCCTATTTAGGCATTGCGGGTGTTGATTTGGATTACGATATTCAGATTATCAAAGGGATATTAAAAAGAATTGATCTCCCTTGTTATGATTTTGAGAATGATGGGCTCATCGCCCTTCGCTCCGGAACTGATGATGGCAAAGGTATTTTGATCACTTGTGGTACCGGTAGTATAAGCTTTGGAAATAACGGTGAAAGAATCATCCGAAAAGGTGGATTCAGCACATTTTTTGGAGAACAACTTGGAGCACGACACTTTGCGCGCTTATCTGCTTCAGCTATGATGAGATCAAAAGATGGAAGAGGCCCAAAGACTTTAATGAACGGTATTTTGGTAGACAAATATCAAATTACCATCGAAGAGATGATGAAAGCGTACATCCCGGATGTCACTTACAGTGGACCTGATCCGGTTATTACCTTAATTCAAGTGGTCTATCAGGCTGCAAGGCAAAATGATTATTTGGCGATGAAAATTTTGATTGAGATTGGTCAGGAAGTCATCAATATTTGCCAGTCTTTTCGTGCCGATATGACTTTTATCCCACCAATCCCTTTAGTGTTGGAAGGAACGGTTTTCAAACGAGCTGATGCTATTTTATTAGATATGATACGAAGCGGGGTCGGAGAAGAATACAATTTGATTATTCCAAATCATGATCCCGTTACAGGTGCGGTTTTGTTTGCCCTTGAAGGAAATGGAATTACCGTTACTAATGCCATTAGGGAAAAATTGTTTGAGTCGTATGAGTTTCAAAAAACCAAAATTCAGCCATTACTTCAGTAAATTAACATGGACCATACCCCACCTTTTAATAAGAATTTACACAAAAATCTTAAAAAGTGCTCTTGACTTGAAGCGTAGTCCATGTCATATCATATGATTGAAAACGAAAGTAGTGACGCGATGAGACTAAACAAAACACGACACGATAAAACGAATTGACTTGATTAAATGAATGATTCGATTAACCGGAAAAGACTTTCTTGAATTGATTACACGAAAATGGGGATGCTAAATTATTACTCAAAAGCCTCTGCGAAAGCAGAGGCTTTTTTGTTGGAAAGGTAGAAAAAAAAAGAAGGGCTATCATCATGATAGTCCTTCTTTATTAGTATATGAGTTTGACTTTTCTTTACTCAGGTTTTGTGACTAATTCGTTCAGCTTGATTACATTCGTCAACTGAAGGTAAGTATAAACTCCAAATCCTATTCCTGCTGCTCCAAGAACAACACCGCCTACACCAAGCCAAGTTGGTAAACCCAATTTGCCGTTTAATTCCTGTGCGGTTGCGTCGAGTTTAAGATCAAGTTCTTGAATCTTTCTGGAGTTTGTCAGAACATCCGAACTGTTCTTTGAAACTTTTGGTAAAATGTCTCCTTTAAAGCTTTCATAATCAGCTGACATATTCTCTACTTGTGTTCCAAGTGAATCAAAACTCTTGGACATATTGCTAACCTGAAGTTTTTGTGCAGAGAGTGATGATTCCAATGTTCCAAGTCTTGAAGCGTTTGAAGCCACACTGTCTTCCAGTGAACCAACCATGGAAGTCATGTTGTTGAAACTGCCTTGCATCGCTGAGAGTGTATCGGTGTTTTTGGATACAGTGCTTTTCAGTTCCAAAACATTTACGCCTCCAAGCAGGCTTTCCATACTTTTAACTCTTCTGTCGTAATCAGAGAAATTCTGGTTCATGGAAGTTACACTGTTTCTAACACTAGCGATGTCTGAATCAAAACCTCTGATTTGGTTTTCAAGGTTGGAAACCTTGCTTGATAGACCTGAAGTTGTTCCCTGAAGTGAATTGACATCACTTCTTAAAGAACTTTGCATGTTTTCCAGTGAATTCAGTCTGGAATCATGAGAAGATAAAGTTGTTTTTAATGAACTAACCTCTCCGGAATCCCCGGACATGGCGTTGATTTGTGCCTGAAGCTTCTGATATTGACTTCCAATGTTCTCTGCGTTTTGAGCTACTGAATCAACAAGCGCTCTAATCGAGTCCAGTTCTTTGGAGAAACCGGCCAGATCTTCAGCCTTCAGATAAGGTAAAGATGATTTCAAATATTCAACCGTTCTGTAAATATAAGTTGCAATCTGGTATCTTGTACCCGGTTGATTTCCCTGATAAGTTCCATCAGGCATTCCGCTTATGATTCCCGCTTCTAGCAAGTATTTAACCGCTTCGTAAGCCCAGTGATTTGCTGGAACATCACTCAACGGTAATTGTCCGAATCCGAGAACCCCCACACATAAGACAATGACAATTGTCACCAAAAATCTTTTCATATTAAAAACTTCCCCCTTTCAAATGGTTACTCAGTTTACTCATAATTTATTATACCATAAATTCCTTAAATACATACTGAGATGTCATCCCTCTTAACAATGCGCTGTAAGATAATCTAAAACTAATAACATCTCCTACATGATAATTTCTTTCACAACCGGTGACATCAAGAATTGTATGATCGCTGCTGGCATGCAGAACGGTCATGCATTCATTTATTGGGAAAAGACCTGCTGGATCAATATCCTGACCGCCTATTCCAAGAATAACACGTTTACGCCATCCTTTGTCTTCAAATTGTGGAGATCCACCGAATGCGTCTCTGCCGGTTTTACCAATGGGTATGGATGGCTTCTCGTCACACTCAATCACTTCACAATCCAGCGTGAAGGTATCCTGTAAAGTACCCGGAACCTTTCGGCTTCCGGTGGCGTCAGTTCCCAACATGATGGATTCTCCCAATCTGAAGTGATTGACTCCGGAAGGGAGTGTATTGTTTTCAATCAAAGGTAAAGCAGCAGTATTACCTGTTGATATTATATCAAAATTGTATTCATTTGCAATATCCAACAATCGCTGATTATTTTCAGGACTGGGAATAACACCGCCAAAACATCCAAGGTTTGTTCCAAGACCTACAAGCCTATCACCGGTTATCTCAAGGGCTTTGTTGATTTCTTCATGGGCATTTTCAAACCAAACACCCTCTCTTAAGTCACCTACATCAACCATGAAAATGAATTTCGTGTTCTTTTTGCCTTTGTTTTTAACGATTTCCTTTAATATAGTATTTTCTGAAACTAAACAATAGTCAACATAATCGATTAACTGTGATATTTCTGTCAACATGGGAATCCTGACAAGCATTAAAGGGGCTTCTATTCCTGAATTTCTGAGCTTGATGATATTTTGAATCCTTGAATCCGCCAGCATAGTAATGCCAGCGTTCAAGAGTTCTTTGGCAATATCCGGATTTGCGCAAACGACTTTTGTAACGGCAGCAACATCAACACCTTTTTCGGAACATAAATTTTTAAGGAATCGGGCATTTTTTCTGATACTTTGCAGGTTAATCTTTATAACTGGATACATAAACTCCTCCCCTATCTTTTTTGTTATTATATCAGATATTTTCATGAGTTTCAGTATTCTGGCCAAAAAGGACGACAAAATTAAAAGTTAAAGGAAACGTTACAAAAGAAAGCTTGAAATTTTTAAAAAAAACTGTTAAAATCCTTGACGTTGCAGACATTCCTGTGTAGCTCAATCGGCAGAGCATGCGGCTGTTAACCGCAGGGTTGGGGGTTCAAATCCCTCCACAGGAGCCATCAATAGAAGCAGTCTTACGTTTATAACGAAATGGTAGAAAAACCGAATCTCTAAAAAGGTTCGGTTTTTTTATTTGTAATCATGCTATGATTATATTGAATAAATGTCTTTTTATTGGACATGATTGTGAGGTTAAAAAATGGAAAAAAAAGAATTTCTCGATGCCATAGAAAAATTCGGTCAATCTCTTGCAGGTTATGCTCAAAAAGCAAAAGAAGATCTTAGGACAGTTGAAGAAACGGATTTGTATAATCTTTCCGACAAAGTCATTAAACCAATCCTTTTAATCAATTTTAAAAGCCCTCACTTACAAGCTTTGAGAAAGAAAGTGGAGTGGGAAAAAATCGGTTATAGCTTGACGATTACTGCGGAAGCCGAAAAGCAGAGTAAAAGGGTATTGGAGGATACACTCAAACGCTTGCGAAAGAAGGATGAATTTTAGTTTTTTGGGAAAGTTCATACTAAAAATAGAAAGATATAGTAGTTGGTTTTTTATAAATCGGTCAAATTGCCGATAATTTTGTGGTGTATAATTCTAGTGAACAGGCTTTGATTAGGTGAGTTGTTGATTGAGGTGATCCGATGAAAAATATTGCCTTTTTGATTATATTTTTAATAGTTGTTCTTTTTATAACCGGTTGTGCGATTTTCAACCTGCCTTTTTTTGGCGGAGGGGGAGAAACGGATTTAGAAGATTATTGTAAAATATCGTTTTTGGATCCAAACACAAAGAAACCGTTCACTTCGCCTATTACTTTTCCCGCTTCGGTTGTGATTAAATACGAATATACCGGTTATTATCCTGCCGAAGAGTTGAAAATGGACGTTGTGCAAGTCATTAATGACAGAAATTGGTTGAGTGTTGAAAACCTCAATCCCAATTCAGCCATGGTCAATTTTGAGAATGAGGAGTCTGCAGGTGATTTTCTAGTCAGCACTCAAATGAGAACAATCAGTAAAGATACAATCAGTGCAAGTAAAGTTCTTCATATCGTTGATCCATCTCCTGCTACTATAACGGAATTTGAGTTTTACCTAACCGAGAATGCTACTCTTATCCCGAACTATCAGAACGATGCCTTTTTATGGATGAAAATACAAGATGATGAATCCATGCTTTTTTCAAAATCAATTTTAGCTTCCTTTGTAGGAAAATCAAAATTATATATTAACGGGAGAGATATGAGTACTTCAGGATTTCCGCCTGAATCGGCAATTGTCAGCGATGATGGTAAGCAGATCATTTGTATTGCAAAGCTGAATATTCCTGAAATGAATCAGGTTTTACAAACACCCATTATTTTAGAGGGTGAAAATAAATTCAAGTTTGTCTTTGAGGGATTCAATGCTGACGGATCCGGTTTTATCGAAAAGGATTTAATGCTTACAGCATCATATACCGACAATACTCCTCCTGAAATCATCGACTATGATTATGTGGATGCAGGTCCCGGAATTGGCTATATGGATTTTTCTGTTACCGATGAATTTTCACTATATATTGAAGTGAAAGACAAGGGAGATATGTTTGATACCTTTGATCCATCTGGGTTAGCTTCGTTAACTTGGAAAATTTCAGGTGAAAATCAAACACCAATTTCAGACACGATTGATCTGTCCTATTTGGCTAAGGATGGCATATACCAGGAGTATATTCCCATAAGAATTCGATCTTATGATTATCCAAGCGGTATTTACAGATTGCTGGTAACCGTTGAAGATCGAAAGGGTAATAAGACTACTTTTGGACCAAAAACCTTTAATTACAATGTAACTTCATGGAAAGAGACAGATATTACAGTGGAAAAAATTGCCGGTGACATGGGAGCACTTTATACTTATTTTGCCGGTGAAGCTCTACGGTTCAGTATTGATTCTGATTTGACTTATGATTCGGAAAATTGGTCTATCATACCCGATGTTGGAACTGATTTTACAACCAATGCAAATAACAATACCATGATAGGCGGAGCGGTTTACAGAAATATTAAATACGGCGATTATGTGGTTTATGTTGAAGCAAAGAAGGATGGTATTCCCTATTATGGAGAAACGTCATTTAGTGTAGAGCCGTCCCAAACTTATGTGAATCAACCGGTCATTACTTATAAGGTGGATACTCCTTCAGAACCGTCGAAATTATTTGAAGTGGTTGTTGACAGTCTGATTGATTTGCCAGCTGATCCTTATGAGACTTTGAAAAAGAAAAAGCTTGTTTATACAAAAGATGGCCATCCTGAACCGGCTAAAGTGGATATTTTCCCCTTTGAATATTCTGACAGCAAACAACAAACCTTTAAGGCAATGGTATTAACGAGTAGTGGTTCTCCTGTAATACTGAACAGTTACGATCGGGTCGAGCTAATACTCACTGCGGAGGACATAAGGGGTAATGTTGCTGAAAAACCCTTCTTTTTCTCCAATGAATGAGGTGGTTTAAATGATCATAAAGAGAACTCTTTTATTAATATTAATCAGTGTTTTAATTTTCATGGCTGTTGGTTGCACGTTTTTAACCGATTGGCTTTATCCGACAGTACCTGACAGGCCAAAAATGTCCTTATCAGTTGAACCAAAGCCCTCCTACATTGGGGAAGATTTTGAAGTGATTGTATCTACAAAACCCTCAGGTTCATTGAGTTTTATCCGAGTGGTTTTAGTGGATGAAATCAACGATCAGGAATTTGAAGTGCAAGTGGATAATTCAAACCGAGCTTCTTTTTCGTTTACCGTACCTTCTTCGTCTTTTAAAATATACGCAGAGAGTCCTTTTCAAAAAATTGAAAAAGATAATGCCGTTTGGCTTCCCTCAAAAAACACTTCTTATTTTATTCCCGATTATTCGCCACCCAATGTACTTGTGAATGCACAACGGGTCTCACTTTCTTCAAACGACTACGATTTAACTCTGAATGTTCAGGACAGAGAATCCAATATACAAAGTGTTTATTATGAAATAAACGGACAAAGACAGTATCTCCAGGCTAAAAAGGGGGAGATTACAACCCAAGTCACATTACCTATTGGAAATCATATGATCAAGGGTTACGCATCAAATGATTCAAATCTGACAGGTTCATCTTCAAGATTTGATTTGAATGTAACGCCGCCTCGTGTTGATTCCAAACCAACTATTACATTGGAAACGGTATCTCCCGTTGAGGCATTTGATGGAGAGATGATCTATATAACAGCTCAAATTGAGGATCCTAAATCATATTTGGAAAATGTGGAATTGATTTCAAATAAAGGCTGGAGTAGACGTTTTAATTTCGATCCTCTTCAGGAGAATTACTACCTGAATTATTTAATCAGGGTTGAAGAAGATCAGGTCATTAAGATAAAGGCGATTAATGGTAATAAAATCAGTGAATCCAAGGAAGTTGAAATCATCAAAAAGGATCATAAGGTTCCGGATGTGCAACTGAGTGTTACTCCTTCAGGAGATTTGTTTGAAATGGGCACAAAAATGGAACTTGAATTTACCGCTACGGCCAACGATGGTGAAACGTTGACCAATATCTTTGTACTGGTCAACGGATCAACTTATCAGTCGTTTATGGCAAACAACAGTGAAACCTATTCAGGCAGGCTGACATACAGTCTGATGAAAGGTGAAAATATCTTTACCGTTATTGCTCAAGATACCCAGGATGCAAGAGGAAGCAGCAATCCGATTATGGTAGAAGGAGAGAAGATTGACAGAGAACCTCCTTTGATTCAAATGTTGCTACCGAGTGTTGCCTACACCGGTGTCGATGTTGAACTGCCGTTTACCGTTGAGGATTATGATTCTGGAATTGACGGGAAACCAACCATCAGAAATGAGGATACTGTTTTCAACGCAAATACTTTTGATGATTATTACTACATAGCAGACTGGACACCTGAAGCAACAGGTACTTATTTG
>Ga0272443_10002143_pt1 | contig 26040 bp, 35 predicted proteins | sample SSMAcet12_FD_193581 | JGI IMG/M metagenome (GOLD analysis project Ga0272443, IMG submission 193581) | Marine sediment archaeal communities from Little Sippewissett salt marsh, Falmouth, MA, United States - SSM-Acet-12 | ecosystem: Environmental > Aquatic > Marine > Wetlands > Sediment ... | reverse complement strand
CGCCCTCATCGCGTCCGACAACGTCCCTGATCCGCTCATTCTGCAATCTCCGATACTTCCGTCTCAGATACCCACGTCGGGCCGTGAGTGTCGCCCTTGTGAAGAACTTCCTCGATCCGGTATATCCCGCTTGTTTCCCGGCTTTCGATCTGTATCGGCGATCCCGGTTCAAGTCTCGGGTCGAGAAGTGAGACAACTTTCCAGCCCGGGCGATTCGATGCCCCGGGTATTCCTGTTCCAATATCCGTCAAACGCTCTGGCGATAAGATGAGACCGGTATCCGGTTTCAAAAGCACCGCCTCCGATCCGTCCGTTCCTTCCTGAAGGGTGATCTTCATCTCGCCCGACTGAATACTCCATTGCAAGCCGAGTCGATCCGTTACGGCGTCAAGAGCGTCTACCGCCGGGCCGATGAACGCGAAAGCGTTCGCGTATGGCTGGTCCTCAACTTCTTGCGGAAGCCCCGGGAAGGGAATTCCCATCGATCCGACGATATCATTTATTATCTGCATCGGGCTTGACCCGACTGTATAAGACAGGTTTACCCGGGAATCGCGGAGAATCTTTTCGCCGTCTCCACATTCAAACGTCGAAATAATATCCGGCGGTTTCCGTCGATGAATAATCCGCGAAACATCGCCAGAGAAGAGGAGAACCTCTCCCGAATCTTCAGCATACCCGGCAAAAAGCTGCAAGACGGCTTCGGTCTCTTGAAACCTTCCCCTTGTTTCTGGAGAGAGGTTGTAAATATCGACCTCCGCCGTATTCGCGGATCTTGTCGAGGTCTTCTTCACATTAAACGCAATATGAAGACCTTCAATACGAAGCCCCTCTTCCCCGGGCGGTCCGATCACGACCGAAGCGATACGATTATACGAGGCCATATTCCTCGACCTCCGCTTCGGTTATGTATGCCAGAATCGCCCGAACGTTCACGTCGTCACGCCCAATCATATCCTTGTTTCCGCTCGAATCGTGAACGACGATCATTCCGGGCGGAATATCGGCGGCAACGTATTGGGAGATCAATTCGTAATCAGGAACAAGCTTGATACTTGAAAGAATCTCAACGCCGTCGACGGAAGAGATACTCATACTCCAGTAACCGCCGCGACCGTTCCATTTGAACGAAAGAATATAGGGAACGCCGTCGAGAGCAATTCGCTCGCGGAATGATGAAAAGTCGCTATTGAAGGGAATCCTAATCATTAGTTCCCCACGCCAAATATTGTCGCCAGAATCGACGATCGAGGACCGTCGGCGACCGGCGACCCTGTTTGCCTTCCAAGGTCTCCCGCCGCCGCTCCTGCATCGAGGGCGGAAGCGGCGAGTTGATCCGCCGGAATATTCACACTCTCAGACGTGACTTTTACAATGTTTTTGAATTCAGCCGTAAACCGGATCGCATCGCCCGAGGTTCGATCCCGAGGAATCGTAAGCCGTTCGAGAATCATATTCGTATACACAAATAAGCCAGTGACGAGCGTAACCGGTTCCCGGGTTGAATGAATCTCGCGAAGCTTACCGTAAGCGTCGGCGACCGGAGTCGACCCGGTAATGAGGTTTCCGACCGCAGAGAAGAAGGAGATCGGAGTGTTCGTAATGAATCCGGTTATACTTACCTTTTCCGGTCGAGTAATTACGTGATCAGATATTACCGAACCGTCTTCAATTGGGAATTCCGTTACCTCGGACGTGAACTCATGTTTCTCGTGCAAGGTAACGTCGATCTCAATATCGCCTATTTTCTTCGCTTGTCGACCGAAGAGAAGATTCCCGATTGCCATTATTCGACCTCCGGGTTCTCGGCGATTGCTCGCCGGAGTTGCCGCCTCAACTCCTGCCCGACCGCTTCTTCCGCCGCTCCGCGAACAATCTGAACTTGATAGTCTGGCGTTCCGTCTGGAAGCGTGAGATTGATTGTCGATTGAACGTCAACGTTGCGAACGCCAGCTATACCGGTTGCGTCGGCGGCGGCGGTGGCAACGTCGTACGGGTTGCCGATGAAATTCCCGCCGCTTACGTCGACGGTTCCGGTGACGAAGTCCATTGCTGAATTAAACACGCCCGCAATTGCGTCAACGATCGGCTTGATTGTGTTCTCCCAGAAGCCGACGATTGTATCGACAAGCCCGTTCCAAAGATCCCGAATCCAGTCGACCGCCGAGTTAAACGCCCAGACGATTGTATCGATTGCGCCCTTGATCCCGTCGACGATTGTCTCCCAGACCGTGATCGTAAAGTCTCGAACTGCCTCCCACGCCCCGATGAATCCATCGCGGATAACGATCCACGCAATACGCAACGCAAGAGTTATGCGGTCGACAAGCTCATCAAACGGACCGATCCAAGATCCGATAAGCGAATTCCCTCCGGTAATCCACGTATAAAGATCTTCGATAATCAGAACAAGTGCGATGATCGCGGCAACGATTGCCATTATGACAAGAACGACGGGCCACGAGACCGCCTCAAGTGCTCCGATTGCCCACGTTACCGCCCCGATACCGATAAGGAGCGGAGGGATTGCGGCGACGATTGCCCCAATCGCGAACGCGATTCTTAAGAAGACCGGGTTCGCCCGGGAGAGATCCCGGGTTACTCTCGCGACCCCTTTTGCCAGCCCGGTAAAGAATTCCAGAATCCCGGAATCGCCGATCGCAATCGCGACCGCTTCGAGTGCGGATCTCAATTCTTTGAGCGATCCGTAGAAACCTCTCATCTGTGTCTGAGATTGCCGGGCCGCCGTTCCGCCCGCCCGCTCAAGGGCATCGACGAAGGAATTAAACGATTCTTCGCTCTGATTTATTACCGCCGAAATCCCGGAAACCGCCTCGGTTCCGAAGATCGCCTCAAGATCGCGAACAGAAGCTTCCGCCCGGCGAAGATCCGCCAGAATATCAACAAAGTTCCGAACGTCGCCGGAGGCATCCGATAAGGGTACATTCAATCGACTCAGGGCTTGTTCTGCATCCGAGGCAGGATCAAGAAGGCGGAGAAGGGCCATGCGGAGCCCTCGACCGGCTCTCGTTGACTGAATACCTGCGTTACCCATAATCCCAATAAGCGCCGACGCTTGTTCAATTGATACGCCGAGATCATTGGCAACGCCGCCAGTGAAGCTCATTGCTTGAGCGAGCTGAGTGATACTGGTATTCGAGGAAGATGCGGTCGCGGCGAGAGTGTCCGATACCCGGGCGGCATCGCCCGCCGGGATATTAAATTGAGTCATTATGTTAGACAATTGATCGGCGGTCGTCGCGAGATCCTGCATCGATGCCCCGGCGAGGAAGAGTGTCGCTGGCATCGACCTATATATCTGTTCGGCGGAGAATCCGGCTTGAGCAAGGAAACCCATCGCTTGAGCCGCTTCTGAGGCGGAGAATTGAGTTGTCGCTCCGAGTTCTGCTGCCTGTTCACGCAAAAGCTCGAACTCGGCGGTCGTTGCCCCGGTAATCACTTGAACCCGGTTCATTGCCTGTTCAAAAGAACCGGCAACTCCGAGGATCGCTCCTCCCATGATCGTAAGCGGAAGGGTAATGCTCATCGAGAGTCGCCTCCCGACGTCCATTACCTTCTTTCCGGTCTGCATCGCAAGGCGATCATAACGGCGGGCTTGAGCCTCGTCGACGTGGAATCCGAGCTTTGTTATGAGTTCGCGAACGATCACTTTTTCTTGACCTTTGGCATCGATTCAGCCTTTACGGTTTCGATCATATCGAGGATCGCGTTCGCCCGGGCGACGTCGTCGAGACTCCAATAAGTCTCGAGTTCTTTAAGCGATACTGAACCTTTAGTAACTAATCGCCATATCGCCCACTCTTCCTTGAGATCCTCATCGAGACCTTTTTCAATTATTCCCCGAAGGCGTTCGACCCGATCTCGCTCATCGCCGTCTCGACTCTCTCGCGTATACTTCCAATAAACGGCAAAGGGCCGAAGTTCGCCTCCCAGACGAACGCGAATCCCTTAAATATTGCAGAGGTTTTGCCGTTGAAAGCGTTGTCGAAGGCTTCGGGCCGGTCGATGAGTGTTCCGTTGACTTTTGTCATTGAGAACGAGTCGAGGATCAGATCGATATATTCCGTATCGGAGAGGGTATCAAGAGCCCTCTGAACGCCACGACCGAGGGCGTCGCCGTCGATCGAAGCGTTCAGGAGCCCGGCTTTCATATCCTTGAAAGATCCGACGCCGGTCGCCAGTAAGGGACCAATAACCCGGATCACTCGTCTTTGAAACATCAAAGCACGACGAGCCGGGAATTGAGTTACCTCAAAATCGAGGTCGTCGATTGTCTTTTTCTTCGTCTCGATACTCATGAACTTCTCCTTCTTGCGAAAAGGTTATTTTAGCCTCCGAACGGAGACGTTCCGCCCGGGAACGGGTCGAGATCCGCGCATTCAATTACCCATTCCCTGTTTTCAATGCCCTTACTGAAGGAAGCTGGAGCAACCTTCTTGATCCACGCTTGCTCCGAGAAGAAGATTGCGTTCCCCTCGTTATCCTTCACAAGAACAGGAAAGACACCGGTATTCGAAACCTCGTCGAGATATGCCAGACCGGAGAGGATATCGTTCGAGAGTGACGTCTGGGCAAGCGTGATCGTGATCATTCCCGATCGATCATTCGTCTTTGAGCGTGACGTTTCACCGTCAGCTCCGACGACCTTTGTAAACATATCCTCAGACCGTTCGATCTCAACGAAGGTTCCGTCGGCGAAACCGCCAATCGGAATACCATTAGCGGAGATTGAGACCGCCTTCGGATCGTAAGTACGAACTGCCACTTGAGCCTCCCTTCTCCGTTAAATTTCGACGACGCCGGCGACTTCGCCCTTGTGAATTGCCCCGGCGAGGGTTGCCCGGAACGAAACATCGGGAAGAAGCCGGTTCGCCTTATCGTTCGCCGAGATATCGGCGACCTTCGGGACCGTGACTTGATACTTTTTCCCATTGTATTTCGTCTCGTCGGTATTCTCCGCCAGACCGCCCCGGCGAATACCTTTGTCGAGAGCCTTGCGAAGCTCCGCCTCAATAATCCCGACGCCGCCGTCTGTATACGAAATCTTTTTCAGGTTCACGAGCCGAGAGAAGATGTTCGTCTCGATCTCGACTTGAAGCCAGTCGACGAACCGGATCACGTCAATATACTCGCCGGAAACCATTGTTCCGTTACGAGTCATTGAGACGCCGCCGATCGATTCATAAACGTTACACGCTTTCGCGAGAGCGTTCGTCGATTGGGTTGTCGTGAGGGTTGTAACGGCAACGCCGGAGAGTGTCTTGAACATCCACGTTGCCGAGCCCGGATTATCCGGCGACCGTTCGCCGAACCACGCCGCCTCCGGGTATGTATTGAAGGCGTCCGGGTGATACATGCAGAACGTACGGTCGTAATTGAGGGCCGCCAGTTCCGCTGCAACATCCGTTGAGCCGGTCCCGAGGATATCGGTATCGTTCGACGCGGTTCCGAAGATCTTCATCTTCGACTCAACCCATGCCGCGACTGCGAGAACAACCGACTTCGTACGGTCCTCGATCACGAGCCCGTACCAATCGTCGCTCTCCTCGCGGATCGCCGCAAGAGCCGCCGGGTAATCTGCATCGCCGGACCACTTCGCCCCGATTGCGACTTGTGTCGGCCCGGGCGACTGGCTGAACGCGGCATTCGCCGCGATGTATTCCGGATTGGTTGCTACGAAACCGTCGTCGAGGATCGAGTCAGGGTCGGAATAGAATCGAATCCGGGCCGCAGCCGTTCGGGAGATTGTCCACGTCGGCTGTGTTGCTCCGAGGGTTGTAACGACTGAGTTCACGATTACGGTCTCGCCAGCCGCCGCCGTGATTGTAATCGTACGAGTTCCCGTTCCGCCAGCCGTCGCGGTCGCGACTTCACTTAATGCCTGAATCGCGGTCGCAATTGCCGTCATTGTCGTTGCGTGATCGGACGCGAAGACAACCGGCGATAAAGCGGTTCCATTCACGGTAACAAGTGTCGAGTTACCCGTGACAAGATCGGCGTCGACGGTAATTGTTACAACATCGACCTCGGGAAATACGCCCGAATCTCCGACGACGAGAAGCGTTCCGAATCCAGCCTGAGAAACTGCCGCCGTCTCGCGTGAAATCGAAACGTCGACGATTTCGGGAAGCTTATCGCTCATTGAGTTCTCCTTCCAAATCAAATATATCGTTCAAATCTTGCAATCTTCCTGAATGTTCAATAGCATTAATGTTTGATCTTGGGTTTCTTGTTTTAAATACCTCATTATCCGAAATATTAATAAAGCATTTTACATAACAAGAGCTTTTCCCCGATTTTAGTATTTTTTGTGTCCATTCTGTTTGTTCTTGTGCTGTTAGCTGCATCCATTGTCCACGAGAGATTTTGAACGCATAACAGCATATCGTCATGTAATCAAGCCTCGATTCTTTGATCTTACGAGAAAATACTTGTATACAGACTCAATCAAGCCATCGGGAGTATTGGGTGGAATAAGGTAAAAATCCCCGACAAATCCTTTAAAATAAGTTGCAGTAGATACGCGATTCCCAATCATTCTAAATGTGCTTGTTGCCGCCGGAGTTGCATTGTAATTTATTTCTTCGATGCCGTTCACTCTCAGAATGTGATTATTTTTTGAGTCCACGTAAAAAAGTCCGACACACCATGTATTTGCAGCGAAGGTGTTTACCGATTGGCGATAAGCAGAATCGATATACCATTGTATTTTACTTGCAGAAAGATAAATTCCAACGCCGAAAACATCGGTTGACCCATCCTTACCAGCAAACAATCTGCTTGAGAGAGTGAAGGAGTCGGGCCTGAAGGCGACAATAATCCCTTTACAATTAATCTCGTTCCCGAGTCCACGGTCGACAATATCGTCGACTCCGTCAAAATAGCCACCGAGCCCCGGAAAGAATGTGGGTCTTTTCGATGAACTGTTTTGATAAATGAAAGAATTTCCTGATATTCGATCGTAGATATTAACGAAACGAGAATAATCGTCAATCCCGGTATATAGACGGTATGCTCTCCCCCAATCGAACTTCATGTCTGTTGTCTCGCCTGAAGTTCGATTAATACGCAAACGATCCTTTAGGGTTGCGCCTTGCGGAGAACCCGTATTCGAGACGATTCCGGTTGTTCCCAAAGACTCAATGAACTCAGATCCGCCCGCACCAATATTTAAAACTGCTGGCGGATCAGTAGCGTCCGTTATGTTTAAAAGGATCAAAACGGAATGATTTGAAGGGTCGCCTATATCCTGATACGTTCCAATGAGCCCGCCGTTTGAAACGAGTCTTAAAATACTCGGAGCGTCTTCTGTTAAATAATTATTTGCGTCGGCTGTGCCGTTTAATACCCAATTATCCGGAACTTCATTCGGGAATGACCCAGACCAGTTCACAAAGTCGTTGTTTGCAAAAAGTTGACTTGTCGCCGCGCTATCAATAGACTTAACCTGCATATTGTCTATAAATATTCCCCCACCATCGTAGGCAGCCCCGGACATGTAGCCGACTTTCATATAACGAAGCCAGTCGACAGCCTCATCGTAGGGGAAAAGAAGCGCAACTCTTACCCAATCTGTCTGGGTTTTTAAGATATTGATAGTTCTTCCGGTACTTGTCCACCCAGACGCGGAAGTATTGAAAGCAATCTGGCAATATGTATCGGAACCTAATCCATTATGCCTGACATCAAACTCGACCCACGCGTAATCTCCGTCAGTTAAAAAGGCGCCGAGATCGAGTCCAACCTGTTTGAAAGCAGTCGTATTATTCACGAAAGAAAGCGCATAATCACTATCATTGGTGACAGCAGCTTGAGACGCAAGTAACCCTGTTTCCCCGGTCCAGTTTGTAGATATTGCGTCGCCTTCGAATGATGGAACAGTCTCGCAACTCGCCTCCGTGAAAAGATCAACGCTTTCACTCAAGCCGCGCATTGAATCAAACGCTTGCTCGGTAAAGTCGATCCAGTATGCCGAGGCGACTTTTTCCGGCAATATTACTCCCGCCGGTCTTCCCCAGACTTTATGCCCGAATCCGGAGACCCTATTCTTCTTTTCGAAGAGGAGATTCATTAGTTCCCGTAAACTGTGATTTTAACTTTCCCGTCGTCACCGCCGACTCCGGTCGCGTAGAATCGAATTCCCCACGGCGACAAGGCTTTCTTTGCATCAAAAGCCAAGCCGACCTCGGAAGTGAGATCCATGAATGATGAGTAACCAAGCGTCGAGAGGTCGAGACCCGTGAACAGATCGATCTCAGTATCGCCCGCTTCGTCGACACCGATCGTTCCGCTCTGTTTCGGGTAAAGCGGTCGCTCTTGCACGAGAAGCGACGCAAGTCCGGAAGTAACCTCAGTCGATTCCACGATTACGAAGATATTCCCATTCAGATCTCGACCGTCCCATCGAATATCTCCGGAGACTTCCGTCGTTCCCGATATCGTAAGTTCGACCTCGCCGAGCCTGTCGAAGTCGCCGGTAAAGACCGGCCCCTTCTGAAAAGGCGTTGCGTTTCTTGCCGCCCGCTGTTCCTGAGTTGACATATATCTCTCCCAAGATTACTGAGTTACGCTTATCGGGATATCAATCTCTTGACCGTTCTCGACGGCCCCTTCGCCGGTTACGTGATCAAAGTAGCCGGGCTCGTCTTCAAGCGATTCCTCGTAGGGCGACGGGATCCTCATCTCTATCTCGAGGACTCCCCGGGATTCATATTCCCCCTCAAAGAGTCCCGTAAGATCCTGCATTGCGAGCGTTCTGATCGCCACAATCTGAACAGACCGAAGAGAATCGAGAATCGTCGGGCGCTCGAGCGATGTTTCAAGGCTCGACAAGAGATCGAGTGATCCTGATCCAATCGCCTCAAGCCGAAGTGTGAATTCGCGAATTCCGCCGATATCGATTCCGCCGTCGACGTTCGTCGCGAGTTGATCGTCGCCGATCTTTCTCATCGATCCAATTCGCCCGAATACGACTGAACCGTTTGGAGTCGGAGCGTTCTGATCCGCCCATACGAATGTGAACCCGGTCGAAGTCAGTTCGCCAGTAAGCCACTGATCGAAAAGGTTGTCTTGCAAGGCGGAGAAGTCGATCACGCTTTCGCCCCTTCCCGGGTAACGATTGCCCGGTAATGATTCAGAGTTCCGAGGTTGTTCCACGGCTCAACGTGAAGAACCTCGAATGAGCTTCCATCGATTGAAACCCGATCAGCGTTTACTGGCGTTGCGCCTTCGGTAATAATCTTCAATTCCGTATCGGTAAAAAGAACTTGCGAGAATCCGGTTCTTCGCCCTTCCGGGAGAAGCTCGATATCTTTCCCGCGAAGCGGTTGAACGCTTGCCTTAATCGTGAACGTCGAAGGAGTCCCCTCGACCCATCGCCCTTTCACAAGAGAACCGGCTGAATACCGGGTTACTGTTAATGTATGCTGAGGAAGACTCATACGATTTTCTCGACGTGTCTGATCGATTGCCGAAGTTGTCCGGTATCGATCAGAGGATTCGACGACTTTTTCAAAGCGATTGTAACGTCCGAGTTTTTCGGTTCACGGAGATCGGTAATCTTCTTCTGAATTCGCCCTTGTACGTCTTCGCCGATCCGGGCGAGGGCGGTCCGTACGTCTTGCTTCCCTTCGATGAAGCGAGACCGCTCTCGATCGATCCGGGCGAGGATCTGGGCTTGTTCTGCATCAATTGTCGATCTCAGGAATGAACGTTCTGGAATCGCTCCGCCGGGTGCCCTTGGCGCTCCGAATTCCTGAATTGCCGCAATTTTTACAAGATCGGACGTCTCTTGAGGTTTTGATCCTTTTGCAGACGGCTCGTGTAGCGCTCCTTGCTGGATTCCGACCTTTGTATAACTTCCTTCTGCCTCCTGAAGGCTTTTTTTGATTCGATTCCAGCCTTTGTCTCGAATGATCAGGTTTCCGGTTTTCATCATTACCTCGTGATCATTCGGTTCATTGGCGAGAACCCGGCGGGCGTCTTCATCCGAAGGGAAGCAAGCTCCTGCCCCCATGCAGTCGCCTCAAGATCATTTTTCAAAGATCCGAACGATCCAGAGCCTCCGGAATACTGGCGGGCGACTTGCCCCTGCCGTTCAGACAATACCGCTCCGCCGACGCCGCCCCGGTTCCTCATGGCTTCCCAATGAAGAACGAGGAGGGCGACGGCGAGTTCATATCGGTCTCCGTAAACCGTTGCGCTCAACTGTTCAGCGGCAACCTCGATCAGATTATCCAATCGACTCGCTGCGACAAGCGAAGCGTATGTATCCGGATCACGAATGTCGATATATTGAGCGGTCGTGAGACTCATGAGTAAGCTTTCGCCGGATCGGGTTCCTTCTTGCTCTCGGGCGGAGCGTACTTTCCCTTCTCGTTGATCTTGTCGATCTGATCTTCGATCGCGAAGAGTACGGTCTTCCGCTCCTCAGCCTTTTTCCATTCGGCGAGAATTGCAAGATCAAAGGTATCGTGAACGATATCGATCGCTTCGTTTGCCTTCATCTCTGCAAGGTCGGAATCAGAGGAGCTTTTCGAAGCCTTCGCCTCTTTATCGCTCCCCTTTTTACGCGGATCGCCTTCGAGAACCCTGATAACTCCCCGCTTTTCCTGTTCCAAGAAGACCTTGTTCCGAACCATTACCGGAGCGAGGTTTTCGCTTACCCGGTTCGTTCCGGGAGCGATTCTCATTCCTGCAAGCTTCGTAACATGAGCCCGATCCCACCTGATAATCATTACCGCCACTTGATACCTCTCTTTCTGTTTTGTCTCGATATCACGCTTGAACGTCTTCGGAGTCTCATTCCCTCAATCGGTCGCCGTCGGTTAAATGCCTTCGGCGATCGTGACCGAGAGAGGCCGGTAGATAATGATTCCGCCGTTCCGGGCGATGCAGTTCACGACGTATTCGAGGTTCCGCTCCTGAACCGGGAGCTGAGTGAACATCATCGGAATCTCGAATGTGAGACGATCCGGAGAACGTCGATACGCGACCATAACGTTCGTCGTATCCCCGCCTCCGACCCGGGCCGGAGAAAGATCCGAGAGTTTTTCGACGGAAACGAATGTTACCGTCGGGTGAGCCCTCCTCAGGAACTCGAGGATCGTCGTGTTCGTGTTATCCGCACTCATCGGAGTCGTTGAGATGTGCGTGAATTCGTCGGACGAGATCGCGAGCGTATCGGGCCGCTCGATGCCCCGGGTAAGGCTCGGAGCGAAGCGGAGAACGTCGTTCACGTCCCGCACGATCTCAAGCGGAGTCTTCCCTGATCCAGCGGAGTTCGGAATCCAGTTCGTTACGCTTGCCGTTCCGTCGGGAACAACATACGCAGAGACGTTGCCATTCGTGAGAATGCCCTGAAGACCGAATTCCTCGTCGCCGAAGAACGCGATATCGTCTTCTTTCATCTCGACGGCTTCCCGGGCAGTCGTTGCAAGCTTGGAGTCGAGAGGCATTCCGACCATTGCCGCGTGCTGAATGTCGATCACGGAATACCCGTAAGCGTCGCCAATGGTACGAACCGGAGAACTGAATTCCTTCCCCTTCAGGTTCACGCGAGGAAGGTCGTCGGCGTAATTCGCGATTATCTTCGCCATGCCGAGCTTGTCGAACTGGCGATAAGTGATAACCTTCGCGCCCGCCGGAGCTTCGGTTGAAGCCGGGAACAAGGCTTTTGCCTGAAGTTCCGGATATTCAACGTCGTACGTCTGAGCCTTCACGTACTCAAGCTCCCGGGCGAAGAAGATCGACTCGTTCGAATCGAAGTGAATCGAGTCAAGAATGATCTTTTTTTCCTTCTCGTTCATTGTGAGAAGCTCCTTCTTCGTTCAAGTTCAAGTTATTCTGAACCCGTTCCCGGGTTGCTTACGGAAGGTTCAGTTCAATCTCTGCGATCCCTCCGGCGGAGGCGGAGGTGACATACTTCGCCCCGGTCCACGCGATTGCCGTGTTCGTGTCGGCGTCTTTGCGGAATCCGCCCGGTTCTCCGTTCGAGTTCGCCTCAAAGCGGACGTATACGGTATCGTCGGAATCGACCGCCTGCTCGACCTCGACATAAACCCGACCACGACGAAGCCCCGGGATCATTTCGCCCTCGTCGTACTGCACGAGTCCGCCGGTCTGGGAGGTCGCGTTCGCGAGGGTTACGGTTGCCTGCGAAGATCCGCCGGTAATCGCAAACGTCGAATACCGGATGTTATACCCGGCGAAGGCGTTCACGGTAAGAACGCGACCGGAGACCGTTGCGTTCTTGATCCCGGTAATCGCTTCGACCGCCGCCTTGAGCAGGTTCATAGTGTTCGCGTGACTCGACGCATACGTGATCGAGATCGCGGTTCCGTTGATATACCCGGCGAGAACGTTCGAGGCGACGAAGTCGGCGTCGAGCGTGATCGTGATCGTCGAGACGGTAAGCTTGTTCGGCGGGTACGTCTGCTCGATATCGTGACCGGTTGCCGCGATTGCGTACAACTCATCGCCCGAGTCGTTCGTCGCAGTCCATGCCGCTTGTGATCCGCCGAGGGTCGTGGTCGCTTCGGCGTCCGAAATCTGAACATTGTCTTCGGCGACAATGTAAAGCGTCCGGCTGTTTGCGTCGGTTACGGTACACGAGGAGATGCCGGTAAAAGCCGCGATCTTTGCCGCAATTGCCGCCATTGTCGTCGCGTGATCCGTTGCGAAGACGGTCGCCGACGTTGTGTTTACGACCTCAGATCCGCCGAAGACCTGAATCGTCACCGAAGCGACGGTCGAGTTCGACGTGACGAGATCGGCATCGGCTTGAAGGGAGATAATATTGATCTGAGGGAGCCGGGCGACATTGTCTTCGCCCTTGAACTTCGCCAGACCCAGGCCGATTCCGATATCTTCCTTGCCAAGAAGCGAGACGATATGATGGAATGAGGAGTCGGCGAGTTGTCCCTTCTGACCGATTGCGAAGTCGCGAGAGTAAGAGGTCTGCATCGCTTACTCCTTCCCGAGATTCTTGTAGCGGTCTTTCACCTTCTGTTCCATCGAGTCACGACGAGCCTCCGCTGACTTCTCGTCGTTATCGATCCGGGAGGCAGGATCAGGAATCACTTTTTCCCGCTGCCCGGCGATCGCCCGGGAATCCCGTTTCGGGAGATTCTCGACGACCTGATCGAAGCGAGCCCGAATGTACGTTTCAGACGCGGCATCGAGCTTTTGCTGGAGTGTGTCCCGATCGGCTTTATCCGCCTGATCGAGGATCACAGCCTTCTGAATATCGATATCGCTCATCGAGTCGAGATTCGCGACGGTTTCTTTCGGCAAGGTTGACTTCCCGAAATCGAGAACGCGAACGCGCTCTTTAACCGCCTTCTGAATCTCGTCGGAGCGATCGACGTTCTTGATCTTTTCCAGTTCAGCGCGACTTGCGTCGGCGTCTGCCCGGGCACGATCAAGAGCTTCAATTGCTTTCGGTTCGGCGAGAACGACGACTCCGCCGTCGAGCTTTACCTCTACAAAGCCTTTGAGCTTTGCTTCGGCGTTATCGGCTCGTTCTTCTGCCTTCCGAAGAGCGTTCGCGACCTCGTGAGCGGCGTCGTATTCGATGCCGTCGAGAGTCACTTTTCTCATTGTCATGAGAGGTGCTCCTCCGTTTATGGTTTCGGCGTGCGCCGCCGTTACAAGAATTCCGTCGTCTGAGTCCATCTTGAGCCGAACATCTCGACCGGCTCGCCCCGCCTGCACGAGGGCTAAGTGATTGTATCGGATATTTGTTTGACGGTAATCGTATTGCTCGTTTCCGTAAAGCCCGTCTTCCTCAACAAGGTCGACCTCATATCCACAAGAGAACTCGCGCTTTCCGCGTTCGATCTCTTTGATTGCTGCAATATCGGTAATCATTACCGGAGCAAGAACAAGCTTCCCGTCCGGTCGAACTGTTTCGCCAGTCGACCCGATCGACAACGCTTTCGCGTTCTCAGCCGTAACCAGTTCGGTGGGATGTTCATTCGTTACCGGAATCATTTTAAGGGTTTTGAGGGATTCTGCGAGGAATACGTCGTCTGGGTGCCGAAGCTCCCGGCGGAGGGTTCCGTCCGGGTTCTGATAAACGAAGACGCCGGTTCTTGTAACGGCGGCGAGCGACCGAATGAAGCCTTCGTTCGAATAAGTAACGAAGTCTTCCCGGATCTCGACCCTATCAATTCTTTTCGCCATTATCGCCTCTCACAAGAACAGAACAAGACCGGCGATCGCCGACTCATAAAGGATATCGCCGAGGGCGTCATTCCTTGCCCGGGCGAGATTGCCGTATACGACTTGCTGATCGTTCATCTTCGATTCGAGATATTCCCAGAAGATTGAAACCGCGACAACGATCAGGAACGCAACGTTCCGAGAAATATCGAATCCCCGGGTAAGCAGAATCGCCAGAACCGCCCCGCGAAGTCCATGAGCCCAGACCCAAGAGTTCTCACATAACCCCTCAACAATGAACCGGGACCGACGAAGCTTTCTGGTAATGATATTGTCGATCGCCTTCAAGATCCGGATCATTCGTTACCCCAATAAAAAAGCCCGGGAAGACCCCACGCGAAGAGTGTCTTTCCGGGCGATCAGATCCCGGCTTTTTTCGCCGGTCTGTTCGTAACCGTTGCCAAAAGATAAGCTCCCAGAGCCAGAGGAGTCAAGAGCCTTAATATCCTTTGATTATTCACTTTTTGCTTGACACTGAACTTTCAGTATACTATATTCCTTGTAACGGTTATCGTTATTCAATTCTTTTACAACCATTGAGGAGAGAGAACAATGAAGAGCACAAGTGAAAAAGCCGCCAAACTGACTACCCTCGTCAGAGATTATCAATTCCAGAAGGAAATTATTTCTTCCCCGGCTTTCGATGGGAAATTTCCTGTTTATATCCAGAATGGGCACAAAGACGGGTCAACGCTTCTTGTGAAGAAATTTGACTCACGAGAGGATGCAGAGAACTTTATCAATACCGAGAATCCGAATGAGTGGGCTTTTGGAGGTAAATATTACCTGATCGACGACGATCCCGAGCCCTCCCCGGGTTCGGGCGAGATCACTGAAGATCTGGCGAAGGGCAAAGCGGAGATCGAATCCGGCGAGCCGATCAAGGTTCAGAAGAGCGCCGACGGGTACAACCTGATTTGCCCGTCTTGCGACAAGGGACTCCTTCAACATTCCGAAAAGATCGATTCTTCTGATCAATTCTACTTTCCGCAAACAAAGACCGGCGAAAAGTTCTACTATTGCCCACTCTGCAAATATCAGGTTCGCGAGTCCCGGGTTGAGATCGTTCAAGATCCGGTCGACCGCGATATCATTACGATCGTCGTCGTTTCCCGAAAGCCCCGGGTCGAAGATGGAAGCGAAGCGAGTCGCGAGGAACATCGGTTTATCCGGGCTTTCAACCGGATCAAAAGCGATATTTGCGATCGCCTTGAGTTCCTCGAGGAACGCGGGCTTGTAATGTTCGACGTTCAGTATATTCGCGACTTCGATATCGAGACCGATTCGGAAGGTATTTACGTCACGGCGTCTCTTGGCGCGAAGCATATTGAAAGTTCTGTTCTGGCGTCGATCAGGATCGCTCTCGAAGATTCTGGCCCATTCACTCACGCGTACAAGCTTCGCGGTTACGTTGCCAACCAGAAGAGCGAGAGGGCTTCATTCGCCGTCTTGAAGTTCATCGAGAACCATTACAACGAACTCGACGCCGACGCTGAGCGTCTGGGCCTGTTCGCAGGGATCGACGCGAAGTCGAAGCTTGAAGACTTCTCATTTCCGGAAAAGTTCCGGGCAATGGATAAAGCGGAACTCGTTCGCGAGAATGATCGCCCGGTAATGATCGAGGAACGCTTTGCTTCCCTGTTTGCCCGGGCCGTTGATATTCTGAAGACGACCGGTCGCCCGAACTTCGTCGGCGATATTTATATCGGGACTCAGGTTCGCGTGAAGGGCGATCCCTGCAAGTACTTTCAGAACGCGAAGATCGTCGAATTCCCCGGGTACATGAACAAGAACCGGGTAACGGTCCGGTTCTTCCATAACACTCCGTACAACAAGGCGACGGATCACGACGGCTCCCCGATCGACGATAAGAGGTACACCGACCGCGTAATGTATATCGGCGACCTTGAGCCGTTTATCCCCGGGAAATTCATCGACCTGAAGATGTATACCGCCCCTTATTACTTCCACGCCCGGAACCGTCACTCCTCCGCCTTTAGCGAAGCGACGAACGTTCCCTCTCATCCGGTCGGCGATGCAGATCGCGTGATCGCGGATATCGAGAACAATACGATCCGCTTTGAATTGACGGCGATGGATCACAACAAACACGGAGTAAGGTATATCTGTATCGGGAATCACTTCAATACAAGGGAAGAGGCAACGGACAAGATCGCAAGTATTGAACGCGAGGAAAAGATCAAGGGTCGGCTCGAGTGGGAACTTCGCCGCGTCGTCGAGATCAAGCCGTCGAGGGCTTTCTAATGATTACGCGAGTAAAGCATTGCGGGCGATGCCGTAATCCGTTCCATTGCCGCCTCTTGTACGTTCCGAAGACCTCGTATAAAGACGGGTCGAAACCGCTTTGCCGCGAATGCGTGAAGGAGATCAACAAAGAGATGAAGCGAATGGGCTTTGATCTGATCGAGATTGATCGGAAGGCATATCCGAAGCCGGGAGAGACTCAATAACGATAACCGTCGTATTCCTCTCCTCAAGAACTCCCCGATCCGTTCGAGGAGTTCTTTTTTGTCTGCAAGGCGTACTCTTGCCGTACGGTCGCCTTCGCCGGGCTTCCCTGAGTGAAGTCGATCCGAAGGGTAAGAGACCCGGTAAACCGCGATACAAACAGATCGAGAATGATCTTCGATAACTGTTCGAGGATATCGTGACCGATCTCGATCGGGCTCATACTTTTCTCCGCTTTGTAGTTTGGCGACGTTCATTGCTCTCAACCTCTTCCTCAATCGGCGACGTTTCCTTGAACAGATCATCGAGGTCTGGCTCGGCAATACATCGACACTGAATCGGTATACCCGGATGCCCGCCTTTGGGCGGTTCGTTCCAATTGTAAACGTTCCCTTCCCGATGCCAGTGAGAGGGCTTTGCTTTCGGATAAAGCCCGCCGGGATTCCCGCGAACCCGTTCGTCGATTGCTGTTCGCCATTTATACCGCTTTACGCCTATCTGTTCTTGCCGGTTCTGGGTAAGCTTTCCGTTGAGCTTATTGACTTGATCGCGACCGATCAGACGAGCCCGTCGTTCCGTAACGCCGTATTCTTCCCGTATTGTCTTTGCAACGCCCTCCCACCGATCCCCTTGTCTGATCCCGGCGTATACCCGGGATTCGATACGGTCGAGAGACTGATTCCTGATCGATTTGATAAGCGATACATTCTCTGAGACGAACGATTGTGTCGCCAGACGGAGGGCCGGGTCGTCAAAGAACAGATCGACGCCCAGAACAGACCGGAGTATCTTTTGCCATTGAGCATTGTTCCATATTGAGACCTTGTTTGCCATATCCCGGGAGATCGACTGCATATCCTCAAGCGAGAACTCATCGCCAGTATACCGGTGGATCATTGCGAACAGCTCATCGATTGTTTGCGGGAAGGCGTCGGATCGATCCCGGTTCACGTCCGGGATAAGCGAGGGAAGAGCCGGGATCAGGAACTTCTCAACCGCTTCCTCGATCGACTTCACAAAGACTCGAACGAGAGTGAGGGAATATTCACGCTCAAGCTTTTTCGGCGGAAGCCACTTCGGAGGGCGAGGCGGGCGACGACGGCGATCGTTATTCGCCGCTCTCATCGCCTTGATATACCGCTTCCGGATTTGAATCTCGACGGAATCCATTACTTCGCCCCGGGTTGAACTTGTTCTTTCGCGGCGTATTCTGCCTCAACCTGCATACGAACCCGCTCCTCGACATCTTCGGGTGACTCTTGCCCTTCACGACCGAGACGCCCTTCAAGCGTGTCTGAACCTTCGGCAAGTTCGATATCCATATTGAACTCTGAACCGGCGAACCGGGAAACCGCGACCTCTTCGGGATCAACGACGCCGGTATCGATATAAATCTTATCCGTCTCAGCGATTGTTTTCCGAACGTCGGCTTCTTCTTTTTCCGTGAGTTGCCATAGCCGATTGAATTCGATCTTCCACGAATCCTCTTCGGTCCCGGAGTACGGTCCGTCTTTGGATATATAGGCAAGGTGAACAAGGCGCTTCCAGACCGGGAGAAGCCATGAATACTGCAAGCGGCGAATTGAGTCGTACCAATTCCGAACATCGGAGTCGCCGGTTGCGTTCAATCCCGCCGGAGCTTGTCCCATGAGAAGAGTAACCGGTATCGATGGATTACAAGACGCCGCTAGGCCTCGAACGAAGCGGTCGAGAAGATCCGGGAGCCCGGTAACACTTGTCGAGTGTTTCGAATACTCCTCATCAACGTCGAGGATTGCAGTATTCGCAATATGCCGACTCATATCGATCAGATTGAGGCGGCGGAGAAGGGCTTGATACCCCTCGTCGGAAGCGATCAAGGTTCCGAGATCCTTGATCCTCATAACGGCTTGAGCGAAGTCCTCGATAATCAGTTCGGTCGCGGCGTATGCCGTACCCATCGCCCGGAGTCGTTCGTACGCTCCTTGAAGATCAGAATCGCCCCAGCCTTGATTTGCCAGCAAAGCCCGGTCCGGGACGTCGACGGAATCGAGACGGACAACCCGAGATTCGTGAACGCGGAACGGAGATCCCTGTATCGGGGTGACTTCGTAATATTCAGGAGTGAGGAACTTCGGGTTCATCGGGTCTTTATACAACGAGGTCGGATTGATAGGGCATCGGAACCGGCTGAAGACCTTCATTCCCTGCAATGATCGAACGGTTCCCTCGTTGAGGGGAAGTGCAAGATCTGAAGACGAGTCGTCGACGAGGATCACGCCGATCGCCCCTCCGAAAAGCTTCGCCCATCGAATTAGCCGGTTTACTTCAATATGGAATCCCTGATCTTCGAGATACTCTACGATCACCCCTTCCGGATCGCCGTTTACCTTAAACCCCTCCCGAGTCATTTCGTCGGCGGGAACGGTAACGATTCGCCGACCGAGACCGTCTCCTCGATACAAGTCGATCAACTGTTGTTCATCGAGAATCGTCGGCGTTGTATACTTCGTCGAGAGTCGTTTATCCCGTCCCTCCATGCCGAGCCCGGTAAACACATTCGCCCATGAATCGTAACGCCGGAAGGCGGAGGCGTATTCGTTGATCTCGTCGGTCTTCATGCCGCGAACCGAGGGAGCCGTTGATTCTTTCATATCGTTCTCCTAATGAATGAGCCGGTAGATATCATATTTTGACCCGACTAACATCGCAAAAGCTCCAGATAAGGCGTCGGCCTGATCCTTGTATTTTCCGCCCGCCCCGAATCCCTCCGCCTCATCGAGGAACGCCCGATTCCACGATCCTCTAAGAAGCTTGATATTCCTGATCTCCGCTTGAGCGGAAACCGGCTCCGCCCGGGTCTCCTTCGATCCCGTCGGGCGATCCGCCCGAACAACATACCCGGCAAGTTCGGAGATCATTATCTCGATCGATTCCTTCCCGGAAGATCCGGGTTCCTGTTCGATGCCAATATGAACAGAGGCACCGTCTTGAGATGCCGTCGCCCGGATCGCGTCTCGTACGCCACGAGGTCTTTTTTGGAACCGGCGGATATCCTCAATATAAAAGATTCCCGAGGCGGAATCATAAGTAAGCTTCACGCCGGTTGTAAAAGCAGGATCGCCGCCCTCTGTTTTCGGATCGGTCCCGGCTCGGTCCCAATATCGAACCGTTCGCAATCCTTTGGTGAGCGGAATCTTTTCGACGATATCGAACCACTCGCGACGGAAAAGACCGCCTTCCCGGGCTCGAGGATCCTGTTGATAGAGTGAACACCAGACCCGGGAACCGACTTCGCGCTTCGTCTGTTCAAGCTCTTCCTTGCTGAACCGTTCCGGATGAAGCGGATCTCCGATATCACGATTCTCTTTGTCAACCTGAAGGCGCTTCTTCCATGCAGGAGAACCGGGTTCCTGATCGTCTGGTTCGGAGATCGCTGGATATCTTGCAATCTCCCAAGTGTTCTCCCCGTCTTCAAGCAATCTCCCGCCGAGGTCGTCTTCGTTCCATCGCGTTTGAATCAGGAGAACGCCGCCTCCCGGCTGAAGACGGGTCCGGGCCGTTGATCGATACCAGTCCCACGTTTTTTCCCGGTACGTCGGAGAATCGGCTTCTTCCATATTCTTAACCGGGTCGTCAATAATGAAGATGTTTGCCCCGATGCCCGTGATCGATCCGCCGACGCCCGCCGCTTTCACTTGCCCAGAGTGTCCAACTGTTTGAATAAAGTCTTCCCGCTTTTTTTTCGTCGACCCCTTGCCGCCGAGAATCGTATTCGGGAAGATCGACCCATAAAGATCAGAATCGATTATCGAGGTAATATCGCCGTTCATGAGCGTTGCTAGATCCGCCCCGTACGACGTGAGAATGATCTGAAGGTCTGGGTCTTGCCCGAGGGCGAACGCCGGGAACCGGCGGGAAGCGAGTTCGCTTTTCCCGTGTCGCGGAGGCATGAATAAAGCCAGACGAGGAGATCGCCCGGCTTGTACGTCGGCAAGGAACCGATCAAGGCGGCGGCATATATCCCGATGAACCCATCCGACTTGATAACCCGGAAAAGTGTACTCAGTAAACGCAAGCAACGAACGCCGGGCAAGTTCCCGGCGGGCAGATTCGTATATCGATGAGGCTCTACTTATCCTGCTTGCGCTTTGCGTTCTCATACGTCTCGATAATCTTTATGAGTTGATCGTCTGGAAGGCTCGTCATATCCGGGAGCGAATCAACAAGCGGAGCCCCGCCCTTCCCCGTGATCTCGTGTCGAACTGGCGACGATACGCCCATGAGCTTTATTCGCCGATCGACGGCATCGAGGGCTAGGCGAAGGAACTGAGGATCTCCTTCCCGGCGTTCGACGGTCTTCGACTTTTCGACCTCGTTCACCTTGTCGACCGATTCCGATCCCTTCGCCGCTTTGCCCTTGATCTTCTGAGATTCCGTCGTTCGGTCACGCTTGGAAAGCTCCCATTGCTCAAGGGCTTCTGTTTCAATCGCGACATACCGGGCTTCTTCCTGCTTCCGATACGCTTCGTAATCGATCAACGTCTCAGAGTGATAAACCTTCTCGATCGCCCTCACGTCTTTCTGTATCGTCTGCCAGACGAGCGGCGGATCATAGCCGAATGTGAGGTTAACGAGATCGGTAATCTCCGAGATCGTTTTTCGGAGTGCAAGATGTTTCGCAACGAACGCCCGATCCCGCTTCCGTTCAAACGGCGTTCGCCGATACGTCGGATTCTGCATTGTGTCTCCCACTACCTTCGAGAACTACCTTAACGATTACCAATAAATGAGCCAGTAATCAGAGCTATACTTTCCGTACCCGGGAGCACATTCGGGATTCATGTTCGCCCGGCGACGCTCAATCCGGTTCTTCCATCGCTTGTACTTCTTCTTTTTCTTTGCCCACGTCCGTTTTCCCTTCTCAGGAATGAACGGGCCTGTCTGAACTCCGAGACTCATTGAATTCCCCCGAAAAACAAAAACGATCACGACAAAACTTTGAACAGAATTCGAGTTGCACCCCGTTTTTGTCGTACCATACGACCCAATTCGGCGGAACGTTTTTATCGAGACAGCCTCGCTTGAGTTCAAGTGACTCTTCCGCCCCGCATGAATCACAAATTGCTTTTATCACCTTTAATCTCCTGAATGAGTTCTCGAACCGTGACCGGTTTCGCCCCGGCGTCGTCAACGAGTATTATTTATACCCCGAACTGTTTGATCCATGCTGAATGTCCGATAGGCAGAAAAGGTCCGGGTGCTTCTTCGCGAAATCGTTAAACCCGGACCTTATTGGGTCTTTGAGTATCTCTTGCGGAGTTGCAGGAGGTTTATGAATCGGATAAAAACCTCTCTCCTGAAGGGCTTCCTTGCTTACGCAATGGAACTCGTGACGTCCCGTTATTGGATCAGGATCGCACAAAAGACATTGCTTCTTCATTGTTTATCTCTCCAAAGCATACTCGCCGCAATGCGGTAGAGTTGAATATCCGAGATCTCACAATATACAGGAACGGCGATCTCGCGTAACCCGTTCCCTGATTGTTCAAGCAGTCCCCACGGTCGCGGAACCTCATCGGGCGAGACCAATCCGGGCGGAGTGATTATCAAATGAAGGTTTCCGACCGGGTTGAGCCGGTTGTCGTGATTGTTCCCGTTCTCTTTGAATGTATTCAGAAAGTCAGATCGTGAAACCTTTGTTTCGAAAATGAGGGCAAGCGTGAGATTCCGCGTATCAAACGGTTTTACCTTGATCAGATAGTCTTTTCTGGTTACGGGAATCTTGTATTGCTTTTTGAATCGATACTGAAGGTTCGCTAAGACAACAGCATCGGCGATATACGAATCGCTTACCTGAACTTCAGCAAGCCCTCGAACGCCCTTGATCGTCGCCCGTGATCTTACCCAAGCGATTGCCCGGGTTGAGAGTTCTTTGTGGAGATCGCTCTGCATTATATCGACTTCGCGACCGGTTCCCCGATCGCCTTCGGCTTTCCCTTGTCCCGGGCTTCCTGTTCGGCGATCATTGCCCGGGTTTCCTGAATGTATTGCCGCCGCTTCTTGCTCAACTTCCGGAAGGAATGATAAACCTGATCGCCGTCTTTGAATGTCTCCCGGATATATGTTCCGAAGTAATCCCCGAAATTCAGAAGTACAATTTCGCCGAGCTTCGTTTCCGCCCAGACCTGATCTGAGACGATTGCGTTCGGAGACTGAAGAATCTTCTTGAACAGTTCAGCCCGGGCGATTCCGTCGGGAGAGTTGTCCCGGTTGTCAACCTCGACCTTACCGGCGTTCTCCTTCTCCGCCGCCTTGAGTTGTTCTCTCGCGAGTTCCTTGATCACTTTTCACTCCCGGGCAATTTGTTATCTCCCTTGCCGATCCATTGCAGGAATTTCGGCTCTTCCATATCCCCAATCTCTTCGCCGGAGTGATTTTTACAATGAGGATTCGAACAGTAAGCGAAGTAATCTCCATTATTGGAGTAAGGCTCTTCCCCGGGCTTTGCCGCTCGCGGAGTTGTCGTGACAATGATCGGAGACTTGCAGTGATTACAAGCCGGATATCGGTCGACCTTTTCTTTCCAGATCCAAGCGGAGAACTGGTTGTCGCCGAGATAACACAAGAACTCCTCGGTCTTGCTTACAATCTCATGAACTTCGCGATCCTGTTTCTCGCCCCAATGGCCCATTGGGTCGTAACCCTGCTCTTTGTCAGAGTCCTCATACCCAAGATCGTACGCCTTCTTGAAAAGTTCCATAATTGCAAATTTCATCGGTTTATCCTTTCTCGAATCACTTTTCTTACAATCGCCATTGAGACAAGGAAGCCTTGCGATTGCCCCTTCATGTAAGCTTGAGTTACATGAGCGACCTCTTCTCCTCCTTGCGTTGTCCATGGAAGATTAATCTCAGAGTCTCGCTCATCGATAATTGCGTCGATAATTGCATTCTGAATCTTCAGTAAAAGTTCATCTTTCGGGATCACGATAATCGCACTCTCCTCTCTTCCTTCGTCTTTCCGAACGATTCCCCGGTCCCGGCGTGATACACGTCGTCGCCGGTAAACTCGCGATATCGGTTTACGATCAGATCGACGTACAAGGGTTCGAACTCTATCGAGATGCAGGAGATTCCGAACTTCACGCAAGCGATGAGAATGGAGCCGGACCCGGCGAACGGATCGAGAACGACCTTCACGTCTGGAAGGTCTTCGAGGATCTTGAAGAACAAGCCGACCGGCTTCTGGGTCGGATGAACCCGGCGAACAAGCTCGTCTTTCCGAGACCCTTCTCTTATAAGTCCATGCCATTGGTGCGTATAAAGCTTTGTCGGGCGATCAAGATTACTCCAAGCAAGCTCAACTTGCCCAAAGTCTCCGGCGTTCTTTTTGTCCCAGACGATCCAAGCTCTCGATGCTGGCAAAAAATCCGTAAAATAATGCCCTCCGAAAAAGATTATTCTCTTCATTAAAAGCCCATCTTTTAAGATTGTAAAGCAGTCTTTAGCGGTTTCTATTGAGTCGTCTCCTTTTATTTTTGGATATATATGCAATGGAGCAAGTACCCCCTCGCCGATTCCGCCGCGAGTTGTAACTTTTTTGTCATTGCCGACTTTGTTATGCTTCACAATATCGACGCCGTACGGCGGATCTGTGAGAACAAGATCCGCGTCTCCGATCTGATATCCGACCCGATCAGGAAAAGCGGTCTTGTAGGTTCCGGGCTTCCGGGAGTCGCCGCAAATAAGAACGCTCTTACCGAGGATCCAAACATCTCCCGGGATCGATACCGGGTCGACTGTGTCGCCGTCAACGCCGCCGAGCTTGTCCTCGTCCGGATCTTCCTTGTAGTCCGGTTTCTCCGGCGGAAGAATTGCCTTGATCTCTTTGTCGTCGAACCCGGTAAGCGTGAGGTCGAATTCGAGTTCCTGAAGAGCGCTGAATTCCGCCTCAAGAAGCTTGAGGTCGAATCCTTCCAGCATTGTGAGTTTATTGTGAGCAATCCGGTACGCCTTCTTCTGAGCTTCAGTGAGATGCCGGAGGGTTATTGCCGGAACAAAACTCACTCCCAGACGCTTCGCCGCCTCAAGTCGACCGTGTCCCTCGATAATCTCCCCGTTCTCGTCGACTGCGATCGGATCATTAAACCCGAACTCGACAATCGATTGAACAATCGAGTCGATATCGTGTTTTTTGCTGTTCGTCGGGCAAAGCTTAACCTCGTCAACGCCCAAAAATTCGATCCGCTCCGGAAAAATGTATTTTTCAATCTTGTTCAATTCCAATTCTCCTTATTGCTTCATCGCTTAAACGATATCCGCCCCGAGTTGCTTCCGCGTTCTCTTCGAGAGCTTGCGCGAAGACGAGAAGCGTATTGCTTACTGTCTCTTTCTTTGTTCGCCAGAAAAAGGAAAGCGGAGCGAGGAAGGCGAACTCACGGGCTTTCCTGACAATCGACCGCCGCTCCGCCCGGCGACCAATCCGATATGCTTCACGGATCAAGGCGGCGATATGTGGCTCGATTTGAAGTTCATCTTTACCGGGACCATTCCAATCGGTCTCGATGTAAGCAAGGTCGCGGTCTTCGAACCACTTGAACGCCCGGGAGTTGTAACCCGGGATCTTGCGAACGAACCTCGTTCCGGTTGCCACCTTGAGAACGACGCGTTTAACGTGTTGAGGAAGGCTCATCGGTTCCCTCTCTTTTGTAGTTATTCCTGAAAAACGAATTCTCCGTTTTTCTTCTCAAACCATTGCCGACCGCAAGTCGGGCATGTCTTTATAGCATTAAGAGTATTGGTAAAAGTTCTGCAATAGGGACATTTAATATCCCTCCCCGCTCCTGCAAGAAGAACCTTTACGCTTACTCTTCCTCGAACATATCCGACTCCCGGTCGATAATGTTTTCCCTTGTTATGGCCTCCGAAGCTCATTCTTCCCTCGCGCCTGTCTGAGTAAAATGCTTCCCCGGGCATCCGTAAAGTTCGTAGCACTTCGGGCATATCCGGGCTCCACACTGGCAGGAAAGAAGCCGGTCTTCCGGAAGGTATCGACCGCAACAATCGCAAGGGTAGAGGGTTTTGATCGGCTTTTCCGCCGCGAATGATTGGGACGTCTCAATGATCGCCCCAATAACGAGAGCAAGAAAAAAAAGAAGGGCAATCACGATTAATACATTTACTGAATTTTTTAAGAGTCTCATCTTCTGTTCTCCTTAAATAAGTTGTCCGACTTCTTTTTGAATAAGCAGTTTAGCCAACTTTATTGAACATTCATTCATCTCAAAACCGATCCAATTCTTAAAACCGAGCTTCTCCGCTACTATTCCGGTAGTTCCTGTACCGA
>Ga0272443_10002140_pt1 | contig 26071 bp, 21 predicted proteins | sample SSMAcet12_FD_193581 | JGI IMG/M metagenome (GOLD analysis project Ga0272443, IMG submission 193581) | Marine sediment archaeal communities from Little Sippewissett salt marsh, Falmouth, MA, United States - SSM-Acet-12 | ecosystem: Environmental > Aquatic > Marine > Wetlands > Sediment ... | reverse complement strand
TCGGCAGATACGTCACCTATCAGAACCTTTCTTCTGTATTTCGTAGACCATACGAAATGATAATTCACGTTGTAAACGCAGCCTCTAGCACTTATCCAATGCTCTTTTTTTGCCATCTTGGATTACACATTTAGACACCATACGCATATTAGTATGTCGGTAGGCACGGGCTGTATCCCGCCATTGAAATGGCGGGGATTAGCCCTGAGTTTTTCCTAAAGTCACGGGCATTCTGCTGCGTTTATCGTAAAGGTTGTAAAGCTGATATAATTTGTGGCAGGTGCAAACGATCCTCTCAATCCTTCGAAGCGATGGCAGAAGGGATGGGGCGGAGCAGATGGCGTTCCCTGGCGCCCTTGGGCGCAGGCAAGCATGTTGCGCCGAAAGGGGGCAAGGCGACCCTGCAGCATCTGCTGAGTTCAAGCCCTGCTCATAGGCGGTTGTGGACTCGGGCGCCACTTCTTTCGTGAGACGCCGACGGAAAAAAGATTCGAAGTCGATCGATGGACGGAGACTCTCATCGACAAGGATTCGCGCTAAACTGAGAGCCAATCTTCCCTATCGATCTCGCCCTGCCTCAAGATCTTCTTGATAAGGTCAACGCTGGCATCGCCTCTATGCGGATTTGGGATCACCAATCTGACGGTGCCTCTCCACATGATGGGGTGCGAACCTCAGCCCATGTAGGGCCCCTCAAATCCGAGGGCATGTAACCGCTTAACCCGCTCGTTCCAGGAGACTGGTGAGAGCCGGGACATGGACTCAGGCCTCGACCGGTGCCTCGGGAGCCTCTATCTTGTGGCCTTCAATTGGCGGTATGGGCAGATCGCATATCAGGCTCAGAGCTATCCAGTCCTCGATGGCCATCCTCAGGTTCTCGCGGCACTCTTCGGCGGTCTTGCCGGTCGCCCAAACGCCCTTCAGCTCGGGGACTTCGCCGTAATAGGGCTGCTCGTCACCGATGACCTCATAGATCGCCTTGGACATTGCCGCCTGGATATACTCGCAGAACATATCAACACCGTAATGGATCGCCTGAGATGTAAATCCTCGTCGTCGGGTACATCGAAGGCGAAGCTTGCTGGAGCCTGGAATCGTCCCGGTGGTTTCGCCCGGCGGGAAGATGCGGATGGGAGACCCGACGCCGGGCGCCCTTGGGCGCAGGCGGGCATGTGGCGCCGAAAGGGGGCGCAGGATTCTCTTGGATCTCGTCCGTCCCGGCCCCATCTCGCCAACTTCGATGCACTTTCGCCCCGAGATCACCGGCAGCTTGCTCATACCGCCACCAGTATGGTATCGAGCCGATCTTCGGGAACTGGGATGCTGTCTTCCTGGAGGGCGGCGGTGTAAGCCTCGATCGCGTCCTCCTTGCCCCTGCCCTGGCTTGATGCAGCCAGGAATGCTGAGAACATTCTGTGACTCAAAATCAGTCTTCATCGGGAGGGGTTATCTCCTGTCTCATGTCTTTCAGTCGTACATTCTGACCGTTAAGAACTGCATTTACTGCTTCATGTACCGGTTTAAGCGGATTCTTTGATAAGTGCGATACAGTCTTTGCTAACGTGAGTGAAGCTTCCTCTAAGTCAATGTTCATCTTAGTTTTCAGATCATATATTACGTTATGATGTTCACTTGACGCTTTCAGCACCTCAATAAGCTCTGCAGCAGATCCCTCATCACAACCTAATTCTCGTCCAAATAATTTATGGCCTTCAGTATTGTCAAGTTCGTCCAACACCCATCTTTCAGGTGGTTCATCTCCAGGGAATTTCGTATAATTTATACGATTCCAATCTGCATCTAAGCTACTGCTTTCTAAACCAATTTTTTCTTTTTTCAGCCATTCATTTGCCACTTTTTGCGTCACGTCACCATCCCAGACCAAAAGTATATGCTGGCCGAAGTCCGCTCGCAAATGAAATGCAGCTTGTGCAGCTAAACAAGAATTCGAACCCACCTGTACGATATGTATTCGTTTAAGGAGATCGCCTGAGCGATTGCCTAAGATCGCCTGCTTAATTAAAAGCTCGGCAAATTTATCTTCACAATATATATGCATTTCAGGATTTGACCGCCCAGACATGATGCCCATAGCAAATCTTGTGGTGGGTTGAGGAATTACAGAGTGATAGTCACTTCCGGCTCTCTGTATGAGGACACGAGCTTCTTGTGGCACGCGGTCGATAAAATATTGAGAATGTGTTGAAACAACAACTTGTAATTTCTTATCGTAAATAATTTCCTGTAGATGCTTAGCCAAACGAATTAGTGCTTCGGGATGTAACCCCAATTCAATTTCCTCAATAACGATTAAGGATCCGTTTTGACACTCTTGGAGAACATACAAAAGATTTATTAATATATCCTCTCCAGATCCCATGTTGAAACTAGAATATGTAGAACCATATTTACATAATCGAATAGAATGCAAATCAGATGACACAACATCTGCTCCATCATAACGACGCCCCATGATGTCACTTAAGTGCTTACGAAAATTATCATTCAGTTGGCAGGACGTTCGGTATCTCTGATTCCCTCTAAAATGAGAGCGAAGTACACGTTGCTCTATAGCCGGAAGAACTCGGATCGCTCCAAGGTAATGTACGGGACGCTTAGGTCTTCTCGCATATTTCATCCACTGTTTAGTTTGTTTCTGGATTTTAATTTCATTTGCGCCACGATATTTCCAAGCAATTTCCACACCTGTGATATCTGGATCACTAGGCCCTTTGAAAAAGAAATCACTGAACATATAATATGTGAAATCCTCCCCAGACTTCGGTTTGCGACTAGCATTGATAGGAATATGACCTTCGGGAGAGTGGAATCCCAATGCAGCCAAGGCTAATATTGTGGATTTACCAGATCCATTTTTCCCACATATAACCGTAAGTGGATAATCAAAATTTATGTCAAGCTCTTGGATACCACGAATCCCAGGGACCCCATTAACTGAAATTTGGCTAAGTGCGGGGTAGGGAAAATCTGTGCACTTTTGCCACCACTCAAGCAATTTATGTTCTGTATTATTTAATCTCGTCCCAGGCATGCAACCACTTCCAAATCGCTAACCAACAAGAGAGAATGTTGGGAACACCGCTCGACGACACCCCTTAGAGCTTCTCACCATCTTCTACGCCCCTCAGGACGCAAGCTCACCACAGACACGTCTAAATCTTTCAGCATATTTATGTCTTTATCTTCGGGCGGTGAAAATAAATAATGGAAAGCGATGCCCGACGCTCTCTGCGACGTCTCGCACTTTGCGCAATTTTCAGAGGACATGAGGCGGGCGCCGCCTCGCCTCGAAGTGATCGGACCCTCGCACCAGCACCTGATAATTCCTTTCCCACGTCCCACATATCTTCGGAAATTCGGGCATCGGGGAACATCACACTATCGCATCCCGTGGCGCGATAGCCCACGCACTCTCTCGACGGGCAGCCCCATATTGGCGCCGAGTGGACGGATGCGCCGCCAGCGCCCCAACTTCCGCATAAATTTATATGCAATCATGCGCGAATATTTGAGAACCCGACTAACCCGGAGGAGACAAAATATGGGACATATAAAAGCAGCATTCATCTTCGTAACGCCAAACTTCTGACCCGGAGATACATAGGACGACGATATCCACGCCAGAAGTTCTGGATCTCGTGGTTGTGGGCGTTGTCCGGTTCGATCGGCATCCCGCGCTCGAGTTCAAGACAGGTGACGAGTTCTTCCTGGAATAAGAAGCACCTCTCGCTGGCGCCAGGAAGATGACGGCGCCGCCCGGCGCCCCCTACGGCCTCTATGGCATCTTGCCCGATACTCACCGGCGCGGGATCAGTAGACCAGAACCTCCAGCTCGGACACCTTAGCGATATTTGTAAAATCTTGATCTCTGGAGACGAGCCTTTCTGCGCCGTTTGCCACCGCGATCCCCGCTATGAGAACATCCATGGAGTTTACCGGAATCCCGAGCTTCAAAAGGTTGGCCATTATCTCGCTCGACTTTTCTGCGGCCATCGGATCGAGGCCCAAAACCTCGATCTCGGAGAAGAACCGCCTGAAGAACTTCTCTTCCTTCTTGGCGCCTCGGTGCTTTACTCCCGCGAAAATCTCATGGTAAGTTATCACGGTGGTGGCGGGGTCCTCGCTTATGAACTTTCGAGTTTGTTCGACGCCCCTGAAAAGGTCGATGAGAGTGCTCGTGTCCAGCACGATCATGTTCTGAACCTCGAAAGCTCTCTTATCCTCTTCGAATCCTCCTCCAACTCGTCCAGAAGATCCTCATCTTTCAGGGCGCCGAAGTAGGCGGCAAGATCGATCTTCTCCCTCTTGAGCAACCTTTCGATCACGTCGCTGAAGCTTTCATCCTCCCCTTTGGCGTTCTTCAGCATTTTGTATATATCATTTCGAATGGAGATCGTCTTTACGCTCATGTGTATGTGTACGCACACACAGATATATATGACATTCTCTAAACGCGGTAAAAATCCGCAAAACGCACAAGGACAAAGATATCCACGCCAGAGGCTTTCGATCTCGCGGTAGTGGGCGCCAAAGATTCGCGATAGGTGCCGCTCGAAACTGCGATCACATCTCCTGGCCTGGGGACGTTGAGGGCCTCTTGAATTGAGTCGTAGTCTTTTGGAACCTCTATCGTTGCTGCCTTTGAGATGGCCGGCAAGATCAAGATCAAAAACAAAAACAAAAACAGTCCCTGTCGCATCTTTTCCCTCCAATCGGAGATCTTTTGCGATGATGAAAAAGCTTCTGGATGGAGATTCAAGATAGCAGCTTTGCGGCCACCGCAACGCTGATGGAGAGCGAGAAAAGCGCGCGTCGAGGGGGAAGGGCAAACTCCAGAATAACCGAGGGCAAAAGACCCAAAATAGCCGTAATCTTTATATAGCTCATCACCGCCCAATACTAACCGCAAGTTAGTATCCTGCTGTGTGCACGATGTGTCGTTCGAAAATGCCACTTTTGGGCTCGCCAAGATGAGTGGCATGACGATAAACATGCAACGCAGGCTCGCACATCACAGGTCAAAAAGATGTATTACGTATAGTCGAAACAATGTAGGTAGGTTGATATAAACCAAGGCAAAATACGTTTGAGGGTTAACATGGCTGGAGAGTACACGCTTAAAGTTGGAGAAGCCCGTCCATCTGATGTGGGAAGAGGGATTGCCAGGGTGGACCAGGCCATATTGTACGACGCAGGATGGCAGGCAGGAGACGTTCTGAGCATAGAGGGAAAGAAAAAGACCGCAGCCTTGCTCCTGCCAGGCTATCCCCAAGACACCGGTACCGGAATCGTCCGGCTAGACGGAAACATCAGGCGAAACGCAGGCATCAGCATAGACGATAGAGTTCCTGTCAAGATCATCAAGTCGGCCCCCGCAGAAAAGGTAGTCTTTGCGCCGACGGTGCCTTTGAGGATAACCGGCGGCGAAGAGTACCTCCGAAGATACCTGGACGGTCGCGTGTTGACAAGAGGCGACATAATCGAGATCAGCGTCATGGGACGAAAGATCGACCTGGTTGCGACCAAGATCTCGCCGACGGCAGACGCGGTCATAATAGGTGACAGGACCAAGATCGAAATCAGCGAAAAGCCTGCCAAAGAGGAGAAGGCAATTCCCAGGATTAACTACGAAGACATCGGCGGCCTTGGATCCGAGATCAAGAAGGTTCGGGAGATGATCGAGCTTCCAATGAAACATCCCGAACTCTTCGAACGTTTGGGAGTCGAAGCTCCAAAAGGCGTTCTGCTCCATGGCCCTCCTGGAACCGGAAAAACCCTTCTCGCAAGAGCTCTCGCTTCCGAAACAAACGCTCACTTCAAGACATTGAGCGGTCCTGAGATCATGTCCAAGTACTACGGCGAGAGTGAACAGAAACTTAGGGAGATCTTCGAGGAGGCCGAACAGGAAGCGCCAAGCATAGTCTTCATCGACGAGATCGACTCCATTGCGCCCAAACGAGAAGAGGTAACAGGCGAAGTCGAAAGGCGTGTTGTGGCCCAGCTTCTCGCCCTGATGGACGGCTTGGAGTCAAGAGGCAAGGTGGTGGTCATAGGCGCTACCAACAGGCCCGATGCTCTCGATCCCGCGCTCAGAAGACCCGGCAGGTTCGACAGAGAGATCGAGATTGGAGTTCCCAACGAAGAGGCAAGGCTAGAAGTCCTCCAGATCCACACAAGGGGAATGCCCCTCTCTGAAGACGTGAACCTTGAGAAGCTGGCCAATATAACACACGGATTCGTGGGCGCAGATATCGCGGCTCTTGCAAGAGAATCTGGGATGAGGTCTCTTAGAAGGATCCTTCCAGAGCTGGACCTGGAGGTTGAGAACATCCCTGCAGATATCCTGAACAAGATCGAGGTGGTCAACGAAGACTTCCTGGACGCCTTGAGAGAGCTGGAGCCGAGCGCCATGCGTGAGGTCTTGGTGGAGTCGCCCAACATTCATTGGAAAGACATCGGCGGGTTGGACGAAGTCAAGCAAGAGCTGATGGAGTCTGTTGAGTGGCCTTTGAGCTATCAAGAGCTCTTCGAGCACATGGCCGCAAACCCGCCAAAAGGCATCCTCCTCTACGGGCCGCCTGGAACAGGAAAGACCCTGATGGCAAAGGCTGTTGCAACTGAAAGCCAAGCCAACTTCATATCAGTGAAAGGTCCCGAGTTCCTCAGCAAGTGGGTGGGCGAGTCAGAGAAGGCCGTAAGGGAGACCTTCAGGAAGGCAAGACAGGCAGCTCCTGCCGTTCTGTTCTTTGACGAGATGGACTCCATCGCCCCAGCAAGAGGTAGCGGCCTTGGCGACTCTCATGTAACAGAGAGGGTGATCAGCCAAATCCTTTCGGAGATGGACGGACTTGAAGCACTCCACAACGTGGTGGTCATAGCCGCCACCAACAGGCCCGACATAATCGATCCGGCTCTTCTGAGGCCGGGCAGGTTCGACAGGATGATCGAGATCGGAATACCGGACAAAGAGGCCAGGATCGAGATACTGAAGATCCACACAACGAATCGCCCTCTCGCTGAAGATGTCAATCTCGTCAACGTAGCGACCCGTACTGATGGCTACACAGGAGCAGATCTCGCTGCAGTTTGTAACGAGGCAGTGATGCTGGCCATCAGAGAATATGTGCTCAGCGGAAAGCCCCAAGAGAAAGAAGAGATAGAAAAGTACAGGATAGAAAAGAAGCACTTCGACGAGGCCATCAAGAAGGCAAAGCCCGAAAAGGCCAAGGAAGCAGAGCTCGAAAGGTTCACCGAGTTCGCCTGATCCGACCGACAGAGTCGGATCTTCTCTTTTCCACCCCCACACTCCCTCTTTTCCGCTTTTCTTCTCTTTTAATTCATCATTTTTGTCGATTTGCCGGACATGACATCCACCAGGCTTCAAGGAGCTCCTCACCCCCGATGAAGGCGAGTCCACGTTCCTTTGCATAGATCATTGCATCCTCTTTTGAAACGATCATGATTCGTAGACTCATTCCCAAAGCATGAAAATCGCTATGAAAATCGCTATGTAGTGAACTCATAGGGGCGACATTTTCATGAGAAGTCGTAGAGAAGAACGAACTCAACCATTCTGAGCGCGTCTATCGCAGTTTCCATCGCAGCCTCCATTGCAGGTCCGGCGGCGTGTTTTCTCTTGGCCCCTTTTGAAGCTTCCATCTCACGTTCAATCATAATCCACCTCCACAGTGACGCGATCTTGAGCATCGATTTTCAGGACGTTTCTCAACTGGACGGGCGAAAGAATCTCGACTATGTCTTCGGGATAATGGGATCTGCCCGGGACCACAATGGCGCAAGGGTACCCACCTATGGTGCAAAGAAGACATCTTGCATTTCCGAAGGTTCTACCATCGGCCTCGAACCCGTCAATGTTAATCCAGCCGAGGGAATCCAGCTTCTTTCTGATTTGGATGCTGGGCTGGTTGAGCTTGACATTGAGGGTTCCGGGATACGGCTCAAACCCCAGTTTCTCGACAAACTGTTGGTGGTATCTCGGGATTTTCACGTAGTAGCGCCCTTCACCAAGACCATCAATTATCACCCCTTCCAGGACAAAATGGCCTTTCTCGTGCCCGAATATTCTGCAGTATTCGGCATACTCCTGGCGGAGCACTTCCTCTCCTTCTTTCGTGATAGCAATATGTTGGCCGTCTGGGCGGATGGTGCAGTTGATCAACCTCTGGCGCTCCAGGGAAATGAGACGTCGGGATGCCATCTGGGGGCTGATTTCGAGCGCGTGTCCCAAAGTCTGTGAAGAGGCCCAGACCGATCTTTTGCATCCACCCATCAACGCGATCGCTTTTAGGCACTGAAGATCTTCAACCATCGCCATATACCAAAATTCAGATGTGTACTATATGCGGGTTGCGCAATGAACACTGTCTGGAATTTCTCAAGCAGATCTTCTGCAACTTTGCCCTTGAAAGGGTGAATTTATGCACATGAGGGATATCTCCACGACTCGGCACGCCGAAATTAATGAGTGTATTAATAAGTAATTAAAATTTGATCAAGAGTATGATTGCGAAAAGTAGGTTTCTGAGGCGGGCTAACTGCAGAAGGCCGGATGTGCCTGTCGATTGTCGAGCTTAGTTATATCGCCCCGAAAAGTATTAAGCCAATCCTCATCGTTGTTTCAACCTTCAAAGATCACAAATAACCCGCGAGAAATAAAGATGAAATCCATCATCATCAAAGGTGCCCGGGAGCACAACCTAAAAGATATCACAGTGGAGCTTCCACGGGACAAATTCATCGTCATCACCGGCGTTTCAGGCTCGGGTAAGTCCACACTCGCTTTTGATACGATCTACGCTGAAGGACAACGACGCTATGTGGAATCCCTTTCAGCCTACGCCCGCCAGTTTCTGGGCCTCATGAACAAGCCAGACGTGGACTCAATCGAAGGCCTCTCTCCAGCGATTTCCATCGAACAGAAGACGACATCGAAAAACCCCAGGAGCACGGTCGGAACAGTCACAGAGATCTCTGACCGCCTTCGGCTCCTCTTCGCAAGAGTCGGGACACCTCACTGCCCGGTCCACGACGTTCCGATCAAGTCCCAGTCCCCTGAAAGGATCGCAGACGAGATCAGCCAGGGCGCAGAGGGATTGGTCACAATCCTTGCACCGATCGTACGCCAGAAGAAAGGAACCTATCAGCAGCTTTTCAAAGACCTGAACAATGAGGGCTTTTCCCGAGTCCGGGTGAACGGGAAAATCTGCAGGACCGACGAAGAGATCTCCCTCGATCGCTACAAAAAGCACGACATCGAGGTGGTCATCGATCGGCTGGATCCTTTGGAAGACCGATCCAGACTCGTCGAAGCTTCTGAAAACGCCCTCAAACGGGCAGACGGACTTCTGATCGTCGCAGATCCTGAAGGGCGCGACCGGCTCTATTCCTCGAAGATGACATGCCCCATCTGCGGCTTGGTCTTCGAAGAGCTCCAGCCGAGGATGTTCTCTTTTAACAGCCCCTTTGGAGCCTGCGAGGCCTGCAACGGATTGGGCATAAAGATGGAATTCGACCCCGATCTGATAATTCCCGACAGAGAAAAGTCCATAGCAGACGGCGCGGTGGCGATTTATCGAAACGCCGTAGATGGATGGCGAGGCCAGCACCTCGCAGCGGTCGCAAAGCATTTCGGCTTCGATATTTTCACGCCCATAAAGGACCTATCCAAAGATCAGTACAACGTTTTGATGTACGGATCCCGCGAGCACATCCATTTTCGGATGAGCATGAAGAACGGGGATGCTTACTGGTCACATAAGGGTCAATGGGAAGGCCTTCTCCCCCAGGCCGAACGGCTCTATGGTCAGACCAAGTCCGAATATAGACGAAAAGAGCTCGAAAAATTCATTCGCGTCCTTCGCTGCCCAAGATGCAACGGAAGCCGGCTGAAGGAGAAAGTTCTCGCGGTAAAGATCGCGGGAAAGTCCATTGCAGATGTGGCTGATCTCTCCATCTCTGATGCCGTCGAGTTTTTCGAGGACCTCGAACTCTCCAAAAAAGATTGGGAGATTGCGAGGCTGGTTCTAAAGGAGATAAGATCCCGCCTGGGATTCCTTGAGCACGTGGGCCTCGGCTATCTTTCTCTTTCCAGAAGTGCAGGGAGCCTTTCCGGCGGGGAAGCCCAGAGGATCCGACTCGCAACGCAGATCGGATCGAACTTGATGGGAGTCCTTTACGTTCTGGACGAGCCTTCTATTGGGCTCCATCAACGAGATAACAACCGACTGATCAAGACGCTGAAGACCCTTCGAGACCTTGGAAACACCTTGATCGTGGTTGAGCACGACGAAGACACCATCAGGAATGCGGATTACGTTCTGGACATGGGACCGGGCGCAGGCATTCATGGCGGGTGGGTGGTGGCTGAGGGAACGCCAGAAGAGATCGAAAGAAATCCTGAATCTTTGACCGGGCAGTATCTTTCAGGCGCAAAACAGATCGAAACTCCAACTTTTCGACGAAGTGGCGACCATTTCGTCAGGATCGAGGGCTGCCAGGAGAACAACTTGAAAAAGATCGACGTGAACATACCAATCGGCGTCTTCACGGCGGTTACGGGGGTTTCGGGCTCTGGAAAGTCCACTCTGATCTACGATACCCTCTATCGAGCCCTGATGAAGAAGATCAACGGGTCCAACGTGGCCCCTGGCAAATACGACGAACTCGTCTTCGATTCTGAGATCGATAAGGTGATCGTGATCGACCAGAGCCCCATCGGGAGGACACCTCGCTCCAATCCTGCCACCTACACCAAGGTCTTCGATCCGATCAGGCAGGCTTTTGCAGAGACGAAAGAAGCAAAGATCCGGGGCTACAAACCCGGGCGTTTTTCTTTCAACGTGAAAGGCGGACGGTGTGAAGCCTGTCAGGGCGACGGTCTGATCAAGATAGAGATGAACTTCCTTCCAGATGTTTACATCGAGTGCGAAGAGTGCAAGGGCACCCGCTACAACCAGGAAACTCTAGAGGTAAAGTACAAGGGAAAGTCCATCGCAGACGTTTTGAACATGACAGTCGAAGAGGCAAGAGAGCATTTCCAGAACGTTCCCGCCATCAGAAACAAGCTTGATGCCCTGATCGGTGTGGGCCTTGGCTACATCAAGCTAGGCCAAAGCTCCACCACGCTCTCTGGCGGAGAGGCCCAGAGGATCAAGCTGACAAGAGAGCTATCAAAGAGGGCCACAGGAAAGACGATCTACCTTCTGGACGAGCCGACAACCGGGCTCCATTTCGACGACGTGAAGAAGCTGATCTCCGTCCTAAATGACCTCGTCGCCAAGGGAAACACGGTGGTCGTGATCGAGCACAACCTCGATGTGATCAAGTCTGCAGACCACATAATCGATCTTGGGCCAGAAGGCGGAAATGCGGGTGGCAGAATCGTTGCCGAGGGCACACCAGAAAGGGTGGCAGAGGTTTCGGATAGTTACACAGGAAGGTTCCTGAAGTCGAGGCTTTCTGGGCGTGTCGGATCCGAAGTCGTGGTTCCTTCGCATCGGGTCACGTCTCGAAAAGCCTTACCGCTTTAGGGGCGGGGAAGAAGTCACAGAAAATGGTATCTGTGGTGTTTGACGACGCCTTTCGGACAAATCTCTAACGATCGTGCTTAACGGTACCTTTTGGACAAATATCGAAACTGTGAAAGTCTGATATTTCGGCCTATTCGTGTCGTTAGGCACTATCCTGGCGAGAACCAATTCGTATCATCTAATCGGTTCGCGACTATAGTGAGAGTTTGGGATTTGGCCTATTCATATCGTCGAGCACTATTCTGGCAAGGAACAGGTAGGTTCTATATAATTGGTTCTCGACTGTAACTCAACAGGGGTGCTGATGCTTTGAAGTGGTTCAAAAAAATCTTCCAGAGAAACGGGCGCGAAAAAGAGGAGATTCCATCCCGCCTTGCGCTCAACAACCTAGACAAGTGGCTCGAAGAGAGGCTGCGCCAACCCGAGTTTGAAGAGAAGGTCAAGGGGTTATACCAAGAGATAGAAGGAGTGACCACAGACCTCGAATCCGACTTGAAGAAGCTGAAATCCGCAAGCCCAACCGAAGGCGCGCCGCCAAGGCTCCTCAAAGCGGGCCAAGCTTCCCGGGAAAAAGTGAGAAAACAAATGGGTCTTCTCGCTCAAAAGCTGACGCCACCCCGAGATGAGAACGTCGATTCTGCCAAGGTTTACCATGCAGGCATCGTCAAACACCTGGAGAATACAGTCCAGAAGTTCGGGAGGGCGCAAAGTTATATGGCCCACCTATTTCCAGAAGAAGCGAAGGCCGTCAACTCTGACCTTGGCAGGTTGGCCCAAATCCTGGCTGAACTCGATGAGGCCATCAAAGAAAGGGATGAAGATCTCTTCGCCACCAGGAAAGCCGACGAGATAACCTCTCGAATCAGAGACGAAAGACCCGAGATCGATGCACTCCAAAGAGAGATCCTTGAGGATCAAAGAAAACTCGCCGAGCTTCGAAACTCGATCGATGCGACAAAGAAAGAGATCGAGAACAACGCCTCCAGCGAAGAGGGATTGGAAAGAGCTGCCTTGAAGGGACGATTGAAGGAGATGCGAGAAGAGCTGGAAGAGATCGAAGCGGAGATGGCAGGTCTGATCTCGCCCATGGGAAAAGGCATTTCCAGGCTCGTAAAACAGGATTCCAGTGACAGACTGAGCCTACAACACAAGGAGACATTCGAGAAGCTATCTTGCCATCCTGCACAGGTTCTGGAAGAAGACCTGTCGGGTGCTTTACAAGAACTGAAGTCGAAGCTCGATCTGCTCGGGCTCAGAAAAAAGATGAGAGACAAGACCGCCGAGCATCTCGACAGACTTCTCGAAGAGAAGCCCTTGGAGGCGCTCAAAGCCAGACATTCCCAACTAAATGATAATGTCCACAGTATCGAGCAAAGGTGGTCTGAGAGCGGTTCTGAGACGAAGAAGTTGGAAGAGAAGCTCGCCCAAGATCTTGGACGGATGGAAAACCTCGATACTCGCCTCGACGAAAGCGAAAAGAAGCTCAGAGCACTGAAAGAGAACATCGCTCAGGATGAAACGGACCTAAAGGAGATCCTTGAAAAGATCGCAGGCGGACCTGTGGAGATCGATATGAGTGCGCCCTAAAGCAGGTCCCAAACAGGTCACAAGCAGGTCACAGTCCTTGGTGGCAGGATCGAGACGTTCGAATCAGGGATCTGTCTTGAGATCCAATCGGCTCTGATTCTCCTACCCGATCTGACGATTTTCGAGGCCACAGCACCCTTTTTCTTCTGCCACCAAAAGCCCGATATATGACCTCCTTCATGCGCTTCGCCAAAGGCGAATAATCATGCTAATCGGAATTGACGTCGGCGGAACCACTACAGACGCGGTTCTCATAGAAGGCGGAAAGGTGATCCGGACCGCCAAGGTCCCCACCGAACACGACAACCTGCTGAATTGCCTGATGAGCGCGCTGGACGAGATCGCTCAGGACGTATCTCCGGGCAAGATCGAACGAGTTGTTCTCAGCACCACTCTGATAACTAACCTCATAGCGGAGGGAAAGACCGACCCAGTAGCCCTGATCATGGAGCCTGGTCCCGGCATGAACCCTGAGGGCTACAGGCTCGGCGACGAGGTTCAATTCGTAAGGGGCGCCATCGACTACCGGGGCAGAGAGATCGTGCCACTGGATGAAAAACAGGTCGAGAACGTCGCATCGAAACTCTACGAGAGAGGATATCAGAAGATTGCAGTGGTGAGCAAGTTCGGACAGCGGAACCACTCCCACGAGGAGAAAATGAAAGATATCGTCTCGAAGACCGTTCTGGATTCTCAGGTGGAGATGGGACACCAGGCCTCAGGAAGGCTGAACTTTCCAAGGCGTGCGGCAACGACGATGCTCAAGGTGTCCACCCAGGAAAAATATAAACAGTTTGTCTCCGAGATCGAGAAAGCAATCTCCAAACGAGGAATAAAAGCGCCCATTTATATCCTCAAGGCGGACGGCGGCACTCTCCCTCTGGACAAATCGATCGAGTCACCCGTGGAGACCATATTCTCCGGGCCTGCTGCAAGCACGATAGGCGTTATGGCATTGACTCCTCCTGGCCAGACCTCGGTGGTTGTTGACATCGGCGGGACCACCACAGACCTTGCGCTGATATTGGACGGAAAGCCACTCATATCTTCAGAAGGTGCCAAGGTGGACTCGTTCCTGACGCACATCCGGGCTTTTGCGGTAAAGTCGATACCCCTCGGCGGAGACAGCCAGGTGAGACAAAACGGCGATGGTGTCACCATAGGGCCCGAGAGGGCAGGTCATGCCATCTGCCTCGGTGGACCTGAACCCACACCCACCGATGCCATGCGTTTCCTAGACATGATCGAAATCGGCGACAAGGATCTTTCGAAGAAGGCGATGACGGATCTTGGCCAAAAGCTCGGATGCTCTCCAGAAGATGCTGCCAAGAAAGTTGTGGACGCATCTGTGGACAAGCTGATCCAGGAGATCGACAGCATGTTCCTTGCCTGGGAACAGGAACCTGCCTACAGAGTCTGGGAGATCGTCCAGAAGGAGGAGATCAGGCCCCAGAACGTGGTGGGAGTCGGCGGAGGCTCTCTTGGCCTAATTCCCCTCGCTGCCGAGAGGTTGAACGCGAAAGGGATCATTCCAGAAAACTCTACCGTCGCCAACGCCATTGGAGCTGCAGTGGCAAGACCCACCCTCACTCTGACTTTCAGGGCCGACACCGAGAGGGGCTTTTACACTGTGGCAGAAGATGGCCACAGCGGTGAGATCAAGGGCCAAGGCTTCAACCTGCCCGACGCCGAGTCGATGGCCAAAACCCTGGCAGTTCAAAGGGCGGTCCAGATGGGGATCGGAGAGTACGCTTCTGAAGCAGAGATTATCCACAGCGAGGTCTTCAACATGGTTCGAGGCTGGTCTACTGTCGGTCGCATATTGGACGTGGAAATGCAAATTCCCGCAGGTATCATACCCGAATGGACAGGAGGCGGTCGCTGATGACCACGAGAGCTGAAAGGATGGCAAAAAGAGAACAAGAGGCTCGAAAGATGGGGCTCATATTCTTCCCGGCCTTCGACTGGGCCATAACACCGACCCACCCAGAGAGGGAAGAGAGGCTCCTTTACACAAAAGATCAGATCTTCGAAGAAGGGCTGATGGACCTTCCAGAGGTAGAAGAGTACAAGCCTCGCCTGGCCGATCTGAAAGACATTGCAAGGGTTCATTTCTGTCTTCCAAACGTTGAGTCTCTGATAACCGAAGCTCACCTGATCGCTGCGGGAAGCACCCTTGTTTTGGCAGACGCCTACATGAAAAAGGAGATCTCGAACGCCTTCGCCCTGGTGAGGCCTCCTGGCCATCACTCCATGAAGGTTGCTCATGGAAACAGGGGTTTTTGCAACATCAACAACGAAGCGATAATGATCGAGTACATCAGGCGAAAGTATGGAATCAGGCGCGTTGCCATCGTGGATACAGACGTTCATCACGGCGATGGAACCCAGGATATATTCTGGCACGACCCAGATGTGTTGTTCATATCTTTCCATCAGGACGGAAGAACTCTTTATCCAGGGTCTGGGTTCATGGACGAGCTTGGTGGGCCAAAGGCCATGGCGAGAACGATCAACATACCTCTCCCGCCAGAGACCCCTGATGAAGGAATTCATTACGTATTGAAGGAACTGGTACTGCCGATCCTTGAAGACTTCAACCCTCAGCTTGTGGTCAATTCTGCAGGGCAGGATAACCATTACACAGATCCTCTCGCAAACATGCGGTTCTCTGCTCAAGGGTATGCCAAGCTGAACGAGATGCTCTCTCCGGACATCGCGGTTCTGGAAGGTGGATACGCCATCGAGTCGGCGCTTCCCTACGTCAACACAGGAATCATCCTTGCGATGGCAGGGCTCGACTACTCCAACGTCAAGGAGCCCGATTTCGTTCCAGGAAAGTTCCATCTGAACAGCAAGATGAAGATGAACATCGAGAGCATCGTTCGTTACCTCAGGGAGAAGTGGGACGCAAGAGAAGAGCTCACCGCAAAGGCCATGGAGAACGCAGGGCCCTACTACAGAAGGCGCAAGAACGTCTTTTACGATACAGACGGGATCAGGGAAAAACAGGTTGAGTCGGTCAAGATGTGTCGGGATGCTCACTGTCCTGGTTACATGACAATCGATACCGATGCGGTCAAAGGTTATGGTGCTACGGAGACCGGGTACGGCGTTTTCGTTCCGCTCTTCGCCTGCAAGAGTTGTCAGAAAGAGGCAAGAGAAGAGTACGAGTCCCGAAAGACAGATTCCAAGTTCAACTACGTCTATCTCCAGGATTGCCTTGCCAACGATTTCCGGCTCTACAGCACGAGGATGCATAACGAGCAGGTGTACTGAAACTGAACGGCAGGTAGAAAAGGAGAAGGGCTGAAGACACGAGAGAGCTGAAGATCGGCTCTCCTTTCTCTTTGCATAGTCAGCATTTTTCTGCAGTTGGTGGACAGGATGGGAAGCGATATCGAGATTAGGGAGATACACTTGGCCGGATGGGGCGCGAGGTTTTGGGCCTGGCTCATCGATATATTACTGGTAGGAATCTTGTGGGGGGTGCTCGCAAATCTGTTCATCCCGTTCCCGCATTTCGGGTATTGGTACTGGCCACATCATTTTGGTGCAGTGAACGTGAGGCCGGACGATGCTTTCGTCTTGTTCGTCTACTGGACTTTGATGGAAGGCTATTATGGCCAGTCCGTGGGAAAGATGGCTTTGAAGCTGAGGGTTGCCAATTCAGAGGGCGGGGATACCAACTACGTGGAAGCGGCCATAGAGAGTTTCGGGAAGGCTTTCTTGCTTCCCATCGACGTGCTCGTTGGCTTGTTGGCCTTTGACAACACAAGGCAGCGCCTTTTCAACAGGATTTCCAACACAATTGTCGTTCAGGTGCGTGAAGACGAAGCGCTCCGAGGGGTCAGGTACGTCAAAGACTGAGTAGAAAAGGCCGAAGGGATTTTCCGAGATCTGGCCTTTGATAGTCTCCCTATAGTGTCCCTGTCTCGTCGCATTTCAGGGCAATCCGCAATCGGTGTGCAGAGTCTGCCACCACAACTCGTTCAGAGGTAAAATCAACAATTTCAGCAGATGTGTTAGGCAAATCAGACAAGGCGGAATTGTTCAACAACACCCTTGGAGGGGACTACCAAGGATCTAAATTTACAGCAAATTCAGCACACGTCCAGTTGGAACGTGTAGGTATTTTATACTTCAAACTCAGACAATGAACTTGGGAGGTACAACATGCTCAAAAATCGAACACTTAATCGCGCCGTGGGAATAGTACTTGCACTGGGAATCGTGCTCCTGATGGGATCGGCCCAAGAAGCCGACCTCGTGGTTGGTCCAAACGGCGACTACGCCACAATCCAGGCCGCCATCGACGTTGCAATCACAGGAGATATCATCGATGTCCAAAGCGGAGTCTACAAAGAGAACGTCAACGTGAACAAGCAACTCGTCTTGAGAGGAGTAGATACCGACGGCTGGATGCCTGTCGTTGATGCAGGTGGCAACGGAAGCTCCATCACCATCTCTGCAAATGGAGTCGTCTTGGAGAGTTTTTGCGCCGCCAATGCAGGCCCTTATCCCAACGCAGGAATCAAGATAACTTCAGACCAGAACGTTCTCGCCGGAAACAGCGTCTGGAATAACGAATGGTGGGGCATCTACCTGCTCGGTTCCGACGAGAACTTAATCACAGGGTGTTCGGCCAGCAAAAACGGGAATGATGGCATTCTGCTCTACAAGTCCAAAAGGAACTCGCTTCGATATAACGTGGTAAGCAACAACGACCGCAGTGGAATTCAACTTCTCGAATCGGACGAAAACGCCCTCGTTGGCAACTCTGCAGACGCGAACATCGAAGGCATATTCTTGGATAAATCTGAGAACAACATAATCAGAGGCAACGCCATCAAAGATAATGAGGTGGGAATCCGACTTCTAAGCTCCACCAACAACACAGTTGGCCCTGACCTGCTAATAAACAACACCCAAGATTCGCTAACAGAGAGCTGATTCATCACCATCACCCACCCAATTTTTTAATTTCATCTCAGTTCCATCTCAGATAAACATGGTGAAGACGGACAATATGTTCCTTCGAAACCAATTTAAGTCACCGAGAACGCATTAGCCTACAGATATGCAAGATTATTCCGTCAATCAGTTCTTGGAACTCGCCGAAACGCCCAAACTCGATATCGAGGTCTGCGATGTCACCCTGAGGGACGGTGAACAGATGCCAGGAGTCGTCTTCAGACGGGACGAAAAGATAGACATCGCCGTCAGACTGGATGAAATCGGAGTTGAGATAATTGAGGCAGGTTTTCCGGTGGTCTCAGAGGGTGAAAAGAAGGCGGTCCAGGACGTCTGCAACCTGGGCCTAAACTCCAAGATCTCCGTCTTATCCAGGTCCGTCCAAAAAGACGTGGACGCTGCCCTCGATTGTGATGTGGACATGGTCAGCGTATTCATAGCCACCTCCGATCTTCATCTGAAATACAAGCTTCATATGAGATGTGACGAGGCCGTCGACTGCGCTTATCAGACAGTGGAATACGCCAAGGATCACGGACTCATCGTCAGGTTCTCTGCCGAAGACGCTACCAGGACCGAGTTCGAGCTTCTTAAGAATCTTTACAAACGGGCAGAAGATTATGGAGCAGATTACGTGAGCATAGCCGACACTGTCGGGATAATGAACCCCAGAACCACCTACTACATGGTGAGTGAGATCAAGAAAATTGTTAAAATACCTATCTGCATGCACTGCCACGACGATCTGGGCCTTTCTGTAGCCAACACCTTGGCTGCGGCAGAGGCGGGAGCAAAACAGCTCCATACAACCGTAAACGGCATAGGCGAACGGAGCGGAAACACCCCTCTCGAAGAGCTGATGGTAGCGCTGAGGGTCCATTACGACATTGATCGGTACGACACCACCAAGCTGACGTCCCTTTCTCGTCTGGTCCAGAGCTACTCTGGAGTTTCCATGCCCAAAAACAAAGCCGTTATAGGCGAAAATGCCTTTGCTCACGAGTCGGGAATTCACGTGGCTGCGGTCCTGGAAGAGCCCAGAACCTATGAGCTTTACTCGCCCGAGATGGTGGGCTCTGACAGGAAGATCATAATTGGAAAACATACCGGTGCCAAGGCCCTGAAGTACATCACCAAGAAGATGGGGTATGAGCTGGAACGAGACGAGATCTGTCTTTTGGCAGAGAAAGTAAAGCGGTGCAGCGAGTTTAAGCGTCCCATCTCCTGTGAAGAACTGCGCAGTCTGATACACGATCTCGACATCGAGATTGTTTATCCTGACCTTTGAAGCGCATCTTCTGCAACTTCGGCCTCTTTCAGGTCAGTAACCAGTCGAAAATCCCGCATCAGAACGGATGACCCCACGTCAGAAGAAGAGCATGGTCGAGAACAAATTAGCTTGACTTTACCACATTAGCTTGGGTCAGAGGCGACGGATGTTGATTCCGTCTTGCGTAGGATTTAGACTGTAACAAGGCGTATGTTATCGGTTAGTCTTGTAATGTGGTAAAGTCGAGTTAGAGTCGTCTAACTGGTTCTCGACTATAATCTGATTTTGTGAGGAGGTTTCATTTGAGTTTTTGGGAAAAGGTTCTCAGGGTTGACCTGAGCAAAAATTCCATATCGGAAGAACGGCTTGATCGGGCCAAGCTCCTCAATTTTGTGGGCGGAAGGGGCCTTGGCGCAAAGCTGATCTACGACGAGGTCGCACCTGAAGCAGATCCTCTAGGAAAAGAGAGCAAGCTGATTTTTGCGACGGGCCCCCTTACAGGGACAAAAGCCCCTACTTCTGGCAGGTTTTCTGCCTCGTTCAAGTCACCCCTGACAGGACTTCTCACCGACTGCAACTGCGGCGGATTCTTTGGACCTTGGATTAAGAGGGCCGGATACGACGCCATAATAATCCAGGGAAAATCGGACACACCCTGTTACATATCAGCCTCAGACCAAGGCTGTGAAATTCACAATGCGGGACATCTCTGGGGGAAAAAGACGGGTGAGACGAATTCGATCCTGGAAGAGAAACACAAAGGAAAGGTCGCCTGCATCGGCCCCGCCGGTGAGATGAGGGTGCCCATATCCAACGTCATCGTCAATGGAAAGCGCGCTCTTGGGAGGGGCGGCATTGGCGCTGTGATGGGATCCAAGAACCTGAAGGCCCTGGTGGTCGGAGGCGACCAGAAGATTCTCGTCCAGGAAGAAAAACGATTCGAAAATGCCATCGACGACGCAATGGCCGCCATCAAAGGAAAAATTGCCAACGGATGGAGCCTTCCAGTCATGGGAACGACTTCCGCCTTTCACCTCCTGAACTCCAACGGAATGCTCCCCGTGAAAAATTTCCAGAGATCTCAGTGGCCCTTCGAGAGGGCCGAACTCGCCAGCGGCGAGCGCCTCAAAGACGAATTGATAACAGGAAGGCAAGGCTGTTACATGTGTCCTATCGTCTGTGGCCACAAAGTCACCCTTCCCGAAGGACGCGAGACGAAGTCGCCAGAGTTCGAAACCCTTTGGTCTTTCGGCCCAAACCTGGACAATTCAGACCTGATCTCGATTGTGAAGGCTGGCGAACTCTGTGACGATTACGGCCTCGACACGATATCCACTGGAGCAACCTTGGCCGCGGCCATCGAGCTGGAGGAGATTGGAAAGTTAGAAGAGGGCTTGAGATGGGACGACCCCGCGAAGATTCTCGACTTGATACCCAAGATCGGCCGGATGGAAGGGTTCGGGAAGGATCTCGCGCAAGGGTCCAAAAGGTTGTGCGAGAAGTACAAAGCTCCTGAAATCTCCATGTGCGCCAAGGGCCTGGAACTTCCAGCGTACGATCCTCGCGGGTCCAAAGGGATGGGGCTCGCCTATGCTACTTCCAACCGAGGCGGCTGCCACATGAAAGCATATACCGTTTTATCAGAGCTGAGGGGCGAAATCGACAGGTTGGCCGTGGAAAACAAGGCCAAGCTGGTCGTGAAGATGCAGGACAGGAGCGCCTTTGATGACTCGCTTGTGATCTGCAGATTTGTGCAGCCCGTGCTGACCGAAGAGATTTGCGCTGAACTCTATTCAGGTGCCATCGGGATCGAGTTCGGAGCAGAAGACCTCTTTGAGACCGGCGGTCGGATCTACAACCTAGAACGGCTCTTCAACCTGAAGGCAAGCCCCTCAAAAGACTCCTTGCCACTGAGAATGACCAAAGAGCCGATCAAGTCCGGCCCATCTCAAGGAAACGTCGTAGAACTAGACGAGATGCTCCAGGAATACTACAGGCTCAGGGGCTGGACTTCTTCGGGAATCGAAGGCGATACCTTGAAAAGGTACGGACTTTTCTGATCTTGTGGAACTTTGCCGTTGCTGCACATTGGTTCGGCCAAAAAGGTTAAAGGCTCGACCAGAGCTCGACCACTTCCTTGCTTCGCCCAACCCAACACCCCCAATTCGGCCACCCTTGAGAAGGTCCTTCTGAGATATCCCTGAGATACTTCTTCAGATCTATAGAGCCTCTGTCGCACTTCTTTCTTCTTTAAGGCATCTCGGTTTTGATCCTCAGGAACTTCTCTTCCTCGCCCAGGATCATGGTGGCATCAATCCCCACCTTTGTCGTCAGGCCGTCCACGCTTCTAGGATCCAAAGTGCTACCCCTGACGTTAGGATACATCACAATGTCTTCGTCACCTCTCACCCGAGTGGCCAGGGCGTACTCCAGGTCCTGAGGATCGTGTATGTTGACGTCAGAATCGACCACCATTATATGTTTCAGGCTTCGGTGAGCCTTCATGGTGGCTTCTATCGCTCTCAAACCATCGGCCTTATCCTCTTTTTCTATCTGGACCACCGCATGGAGATAACTACAGCCACCTTCGGTGAGGACAACGTCTTTGACTTTGGTCACCTTTGCCACCTCTTTGTAGATCAATGGCTCGTAGGGGATCCCCATCAACATCTTGTGCTCACCCCCAGATGGGAGAAGGCCGTGATAGACTGGATCTTCGCGGGTCATCATCTTGGTCAAGTGGATAACCGGCTCTTGCCTCACGAAGTCTCTGGTCCCAGTTATGTCAACGAAAGGACCTTCCGAAGCCCTTTCCGAGCCGATGTATCCTTCAAAGACGATCTCTGCGTGAGGCACCAAGACCCCATTTTCCAAGCTCACCAGCACTACAGGTTCTCCTCTGAGGGCGCTTGCATACTGAAACTCCATGTTCTGAGAAACTCTGGTGCTGGCCGCGATCAAGACCACAGGATCCATCCCGATGGCTATGCCCACCTGGAGAGGCTCGCCTTTTTCCAGGGCCTCTTGGTGGAGCATGTGAGTGTGCCTGTTGGGAACCAATCTTGCCGCAAGTTTGTCTTTTCCAATAACCATCATCCTGTGAACGGAGGCGTTCATCTTGTCGCCCAAGCGAGAGACCACGATTCCCGCAGTGATGTAAGGGCCGCCATCGCCCTTGAAGTGGGTGAGAATGGGGAGTTTTGTGAGATCTGGCTCTGTGACAACCTCCTGGAAGGAAGACGAATCGACCTCTTTGACTCGACCCTTCTCGATATCGATCTCGCTCAAGTGGTGCACCATATCTTTCACGGAGGTGCCTAGAGCCCGGGCCAGAAGATCTCTGGTCCCGATGACATTCATGCCGCATTTGTGGCCGTCCAAGTCGCTGAAGAAGAGGGGGCCTGAGTTATAAGAGAGGGCAGCAGCTTCCAGGACCGGCGAGACCGACCGCTCAATCTCCTGGAGGTGCCCATCTTCCCTCAGGCCTTTGAGGAAACCTCTGAAGCTCATGGTCGAGAACGCGCCAGCCGTTCTTAAAGCTCTTTTTCTCAGACTGACGGGGCAGCTATCACGCCACCGCTTATTGTCCAGATTTATAAATAGGTGACTCAAATCCCAACATGGGGGCCATACATATCGATCTTTTAGCCAGTTATTTGCTTTTCACCCCCGCAACAAGTCGCGAGGAAACTGCAGAACTACAGAGCTGCAGAGAAAATACCGCTCATCGCGGAAAAATGATCAAACTCATGAATTTCTTGTGAGCCCCTTCTTTACATGGTGTCCCATAAAGATGTGTTTTAGTCGAGAACCGATTAGATAACACTAACCGGTTCTCGCCAGAATAACGTTCGACGATGCAAGCAGGTCAAATCTAAATATCTTACGATTTTTAGATTTGTCCGAAAGGTATCGTTAAGAACTACAGGCAGAAGCTCAACATCCACCGTGTTCGTGGCCATGTTCGTGGCCATGATCATGGTTGCATGCACAGACTTCTTCACCCGTTCCTTCGATCACGAAACCCGTTCCCAGCTCCTCGGTATCCACATAGTCTATTACCGTGTCACTGTCACCAAGAATCTCAGCATCATCAGGAGACATATGGATCTCTATGCCGTTGCTCTCGAAAATCTTGTCATCCTCGGCAGGATCGCCCCACCCAAGATTGTAGTTCGCCCCGCTAGCGTCGATGTTGACCAAAAACATCCTGACAACTTTGCCTTCAAGCCAGGTGCTTTTCAAAACCTCAGCCGCAGCATTTGTAACCTCAATCATGTGCATCACCAACTGCAGTTATATAATGTTCATTCAACTCATATTTAAGTTTGGGAGAACAGAAAATGCCATTTGGAACGTCACCGCCAAGGTCGAAGAGGTGCGACTGGCAAGTCCCAGACGAGGTACGATCCAAAAACCAGCAGATGGGCGGATTTTCATGGGCGTGGAATTAGGAGATATCCTCCAAAGAGAACAGATCGAGATGAAGGAACTTTCAGGCCGTTGGATAGCCGTTGACGCCTTCAACACGTTGTACCAATTTTTGAGCATAATCAGACAACCGGACGGAACCCCGCTCATGGACGGATCTGGACGGACGACATCCCACCTTTCAGGAATCCTCTACAGGATAACAAACCTGATAGAAACAGGGGCGAAAGTTGTCTTCGTATTCGACGGAGAACCGCCCTCCCTCAAAATGGGAAAACTCGAAGAGAGGGCAAAAACCAGGGTCAAAGCGGAAGATATGTGGGAAAGGGCAAAGGAAGAGGGGTTAGACGGGTTCAAGTATGCCCAGGCCTCGTCCAGGCTGAGCCAAGAAATGATAGCAGACTCGAAACGCCTTTTGAAAGCCATGGGCGTGCCTGAGGTCCAAGCCCCTTCAGAAGGAGAGGCCCAGGCAGCCCACATGGCCATTCGCGGCGACGTCGATATGGCAGGAAGCCAAGACTACGATTCGCTCCTCTTCGGCGCGCCACAGGTGATAAGAAACATGACCATCACGGGAAAGAGGAAACTTCCAGGAAAGAATGTCTACATAGACGTCCAACCTGAGGTGATATCCCTAGATGAGGTGCTAAGGCGCCTCAAAATCAACAGGAAACAGCTTGTGGAGATAGGAATTCTCTGCGGCACTGACTACAATTCCGGGCTAAAGAGGGTGGGCGCCAAGACCGCCCTGAAGTTGATTAAAAAACATGGCGACCTGGAGACAGTTCTGGAAACGAAAGGGAAACGGATTGAGAACTACGAAGAAATCCGAGAGTGGTTTTTACATCCAGAAGTCACAGAAGACTACGCCATCGAGATGGAAAAAACAAACCGAGAGGAAATTTTGGCATTTCTCTGCGATGAGAGAGATTTTTCTCCGGAAAGAGTTGAGAAGGCCGTCAAGAGACTTGAGGAGGCGTTGAAAGTTGGGCAAAGCAGGTTGGACCAATGGTTCTAGCAATTTTGACCTTGATCTAGAAAGAGCGATCGATATGATCAAACGGTTCGGGGCCCAAAGGGTTGGGGTCCAGGTTCCAGAAGGGTTGAAGAGGGAAGCGCCACACATAGCCAAAGAGATTGAAAGAAGGACAAAAGCCAAGGTGATCGTTTCGGGAGATCCCTGTTATGGAGCCTGCGACGTAGATCTAGAGCTTTGCAGAGAGGTAGACCTGCTAATGCACATCGGCCATGCTGAGATGTTGGAAGGCGATCCCGAACTGGACAAAGTGATCTACATAGAGGCCCGAATGAACGTCGGCCTGAAAGGAGCCGTGGAAGAGGCGGTGAAGCATCTTCAATCGGATCGAGTGGGAGTGATCACCACAGTGCAGCACGTCCACAGGTTAAGAGAAGTGATAGAGGTTCTAAAAGAGCACAGGATTGAAGGAATCGTTGGCATTGGCGAGAGCAGAACCCGATATCCAGGGCAGGTTCTGGGATGTAATTACGATGTTGCCAGAGGATTAGACGTTGGCGAGTACCTCTTTGTAGGAACGGGTCAATTTCACCCTCTGGGCGTTGCTCTCAGCACCGAAAAGAGGGTAATCGCCGCAGATCCGTTCACCTGCGAAGTATCAGAGGTAGATCCAGTGCCCATGATTAAGCGTCGTTATGGAGCTATAGCGAGGGCACTGGATGCCGAGAGAATCGCGGTAATGGTATCCAAAAAGCCTGGGCAGAAGAGATGGGATTTGGCCCAAGAGATGATGGATCTAGGAAAGGGACACGGGAAAAATATGGTCCTGGTGTATCTCGACAGAATGGAGCCAGATGTTCTGATCAACCTGGGCGTTGAAGCTGCAGTCTGCACAGCCTGCCCAAGGATAGCCCTGGACGACCAGACCAAATATCCAGTTCCAATCCTGACCCCACCGGAGTTCGAGGTCCTCCTCGGTGAGTATGAGGGAGAAGAGTACCCACTTGATGAAATAGAATAAACGAAGTTCACAAAAAAACAAGATAGTAACATCCATGAAAGGCATCACAGCCAAATAGCACTGCAGAAAGAAGAATGAAAATGTAATCCATTTTTGAGAATTATGCAAGAAGAACAATTTAAGAAATTAGGTGAGTGATGGCAGCGACCCATATTTCCCGAGGGCTCGCGCACCTCAGTACCGTATGGAACGTTGGCAGGCTTATCTTCTGAGTTCGGAATGGGTTCAGGAGTTTCCCCGCC
>Ga0272443_10002139_pt1 | contig 26083 bp, 25 predicted proteins | sample SSMAcet12_FD_193581 | JGI IMG/M metagenome (GOLD analysis project Ga0272443, IMG submission 193581) | Marine sediment archaeal communities from Little Sippewissett salt marsh, Falmouth, MA, United States - SSM-Acet-12 | ecosystem: Environmental > Aquatic > Marine > Wetlands > Sediment ... | reverse complement strand
CGTATCAGCGTAAAAAAGCTTACGGACCCGGGGCGCCAGCGCAATGTCACCGACCAGGTCTTCGCCGGTCAGTTCAATGGAAAAGGGCCGTTTATATATAATTTCCACCGTGGTATCCTGAATAACCCGTGCCTGACAGGCCAGCCGCACGCCCCGCCCCAGCTCGTCATCGCTCAAACAGCCTCTTTCCGTGGGCGTTACAGGCCCCATCTTCTGAAAAGCACGGATCTTGCATTTCTGACAGATGCCTTCGGCACCACAGGCAAATTTCAGTTCAATATTATGGGGATTATGCAAAAGGATGGTTTCAAAAATGGACTTCCGGTCTTCAACCGCAATAGTTTTACCTTCCGGAAGAAAAGTCACTTGATGCATTTTTTTATCTGCCAAAACAGTACCGCTCCAAATTCTAGATCCGGACTCCGGCTGGCGAAACATGCTGACGGACGGCTAGCGTGAGGCCATTCCGCCGGAGATAATCAGCTTGAACGCTTCATCGGGACTCATGTCGAGTTCAATGACGTCATCTTCAGGAACCATCAGAAAAAAACCCGACGTCGGGTTCGGGGTGGTCGGCACAAAAACATTAAGCAGTTTTTTCCCGGTCTTTTCCCGAATGCTCGCCTGGGAAACACCGGTGACAAAAACCATGGTAAAAATTCCTTTTCGCGGATACTCGATCAGAACCGCGCGCCTGAAATTCTTGTCCCGATGGGTAAAAATCGCCTCTGCGATCTGCTTGATGGAAAGGTAGATTTCCTTGACCAGGGGAACATAGGCGATGATTCGCTCTCCCATGGCCAGCAGCTTTTTCCCCAGAAAATTGGTGGTAATCAGCCCCACCAGCAGGATGGTGAAGAAAGTGATGATGATACCGGCGCCGGGCACATAAATAGGGAAAAAAGAGGAAGGATAGAGGCGATCGGTAAACTTGATGATTGCCCACAGAATATACATCGTCAGAGAAACCGGAACCACCACGACAAGCCCGCTGATAAAATATTTCCGGAGATGCTTTTTCACAATAAAGGATTCCTCTACCCGGTGCGGAGCACAATGTTGTCAATCAGTCTCGCCTTCCCGAAATAAATCGCCAGCGCCATGACCGCTTCATCTTCGATGCGGCTGCAGTCCTGCAGCGTCAGCGTATCACACACCTTCACATAGTCAATTCTGCCCATCCCCGTTGACTCGATTTTGCCGCGCACATGATTTTCCAAAACCGCCGTGTTTTTCTCTCCGGACAGGACCATCTCTCGGGCCTCGAACAAGGACTGCGACAGGGAAAGCGCCGCCTTTCGCTCTTCGGGAGAAAGATACCTGTTGCGCGAACTCATGGCCAGGCCGTCCGCTTCGCGCACAATGGGCATTCCGACCACATCGATATCCATATTCAGGTCTTGAACCATTTGCTTGATCACCCTCAGCTGCTGAAAATCCTTTTCTCCGAAAACCGCCACATGGGGGGTTACCGCATTAAAAAGCTTGGCCACCACCGTGGTCACCCCGTCAAAATGGGTCGGCCGCGTCAGGCCACAGAGATTTTGGGTGACCTGCGCCACCTGGACGCGGGTCTGATATCCCTCCGGATACATCTCGGCAACCGCCGGTGCATAAATACAGTCCCCCCCGGCCCGTTCCACCATCTCTTTGTCCCGGTCAAAATTACGGGGATAGGCCTCATAATCCTCTCCCGGGCCGAACTGGATCGGATTCACAAAGATGCTGACCACCAGAACATCCGACCTTTTTTCGGCCTCACGCATCAGGCTCAGGTGCCCTTCATGGAGAAACCCCATGGTGGGAACCAGGGAAACAATTTTGGCGGCATTTCGCATCCGCTTCGAAAACGCATGCATTTCATGGACTGTTCGAACAATCTTCATGGCGGGGCTCAACTGAAGCTGAACTCGTCTTGGGGAAACTTTTGCGCTTTGACCTCATCAATATACGTTGAAACCGCCTCTTGAATGACACGCTCCAGCTGAACATACTGTTTGACAAACTTGGGTCTGAACTTTCCGGAAAGTCCGAGCATGTCATTGATGACCAGCACCTGGCCGTCACAGTCCAGCCCGGCACCGATGCCGATGGTGGGAATTTTTAATTTTTCCGTTATTTTTTTCGCCAGTTTTTGCGGAATACCTTCCAGAACAACGGCAAAAGCGCCGGCCCGCTCAACCGCAACGGCATCGGCCATCAGTTTCTGCTTTTGCTGTTCCTCCCTGCCCTGAATCCGGTAGCCGCCCATCCGGTGGATGGACTGGGGCGTGAGACCGATATGCCCCATGACGGGAACATCCATGTCGGAAATCGCCTGAATCACCGCTGCCGCATTTTCGCCGCCTTCAATCTTGACCGCTTCCGCCCCGCCCTCCTTCACCATACGGCCGGCATTCCGCCGGGCCTCCTCAACAGAGACCTGGTAGGACATAAACGGCATGTCGGTAACCACCAGGGAGCGTTTCCGTCCGCGGACCACGGCCCGGGTATGGTAAATCATCTGATCCACAGTCACCGACAGGGTATTGTCCTCCCCCATAAACACATTCCCCACGGAATCTCCCACCAGCAGGATATCCACGCCACTGGTATCCAGAATATAAGCCATGCGGAAATCATAAGCCGTCAACATGCTTATTTTTACCGCTTCATTCTTCATTTTCTGCAGATCAAGGATGGTAACTTTTTTCATGCAAGGGACCTTTTCATGGATAAAAGGTGTGACGCTTATGTCATTTATACCAGAAACGCTCCATTTTACAACTGTCCGGCAGGCAACACCGGCTATTTAATTACCGGATCAATGGACAGTATCGTCCGGCTCCAGCCGCTCAAAAATTTCATCCAGCTCATCCGACATTTTCGCGGCCAGTTTTCGGCTGACGTAAATCGGGGCACTGCTCCGGATGGCCAGGGCAATGGCATCACTGGGCCGGGAATCGACCAGCACCTCCCGGCCCTTTAATATCAAACTGATAACGGCATAAAAGGTGTTTTCCCTGAGATCGGTAATAATGATTCTTCCAATACGGACCTCCAGGTCACTTAAAATATTTTTGACGAGATCATGGGTCATGGGGCGGGGCGACCAGATATCTTCCAGCGCCATGGCAATGGCATTGCCTTCGAAATATCCAACCCAGATAGACAGAACAAGATCCGAGCTTTTTTCTTTCAGAACAACCTTATACTGGCCGGTCGTAAAATCAGGTTTTGATTCTTTGACCAGAACCTCGATTAAATCATCCACGTCCGGATCCTAATGGATTCCCAAACCATACTGTTTCTTCTCAAAAGTGGAAATGAAATGATCGACAACTTCAGGATCAAACTGTGATCCGGCGCCTTTCCTGATCTCCTTTAACGTATCCTCCACACTTACGGCTTTTCTGAAAGACAGGTCTGACCGGAGAAAATCATAGGCCTCGACGACCGAAATAATTCTCGCATAAAGCTCAATTTCAGCCCCGCCGATGCCGTCGGGATATCCCCGGCCGTCAAACCGCTCATGGTGATGACGGATGGTGGAAGCAACATCCCTGAGTTTCTCAATTCCCTGCACAATCTTTTCCCCGATTTCCGGATGCTGTTTGACCAGAAAAAATTCCTGGTCCGTCAGCTGACCGGGTTTCCCCAGAATGGTCTCACTGATACCGATTTTACCCACGTCGTGAAGCAGGGATGCCAGTTTCAGGTTATAAAGTTCCTGGCTGGACAGCCCCATATCTTTGCCAATCGCGGAAGACATTTTTTCGACCCGCTCCGAATGGCCGGCAAAAATAATATCGCGCATATCCAGTGCCTTGGTAAATGCTTCAATCGTGGAAATAAACGCCTTTACAAGGGTTTCATACGACTGCACCATGTCCATCGGGGAAAAATCCTTTTGCGGCTTATCCGCTTGAGCCACAAACCCCAGTCCCTCCAGATCGACCCGCCGAATCCGGTGATGTCCGCCGGGCGTTTTAATGGCTTTCAGCTTGCCCGCGTAAATATAGTTTTTAATTGTCTGGGTCGTCACCTTCAGCAGGGAAGCAGCCTCCCTCGTGCTGAGGATCTCTCTGGAAATCACATCAATTTTATCAGCCATATTACCCCCTGGAAAAGGCCTGTTCATAAATTACAAAATCGGTATTAATTTTAATGATAATAGTCATCTTTTAAAAAATTTGTCAATATTTGTCAACTTTATTTATTGAATCCCGGCCAAACTGCGAAAACATCCACAAATTGCATATTTCCGGAAAAATCGGCCCAAGAACATCTATATATTGGGGCGGGTTTTATCCCTTTGGCTGACCGCCGGCCGAATTCGGTCTATTGCCAAATCCTGATTTTTGAATTATGATAATTGAATTTACGGTTTAGTTTTTATATAGTACAAAATCGAAAAAAACAAAAGCTTTATTCCTGAATTTTTCCGTAAAAAAACAAAACGGGCCCTGCTGAACATTCCAGGGATACGGCACACCCATTATAACTCTGTTACAGAATAGAATAGGCCTATCGTGAATATCTATCTTTTTGTGATCCTGCTGGTCCTTGTCGGTGAATATTTTCTCAATCTGGCCGTCGAAACAATAAACCTGCGAAATCTGAAAACCGGTCTGCCAAAAGAGTTTCTCGGCATTTACGACCCGGACAAATATAAAAAATCGCAACAGTATCTGAAAGAAACCACCGGCTTCGGTCTTTTCACGGATACCCTGATGACCGTTATGATCATCGTTTTTATCCTGGTCGGCGGATTCAATATTATTGATGTTTTTGTTCGCGGATTCGGATACAACGAAATCATTACCGGCCTTTTGTTTGTGGCCGTTCTCATGCTTCTCGCCCAGATCATCCATATTCCCCTTTCCGCCTACAGTACCTTTCACATCGAGGAAAAATACGGTTTCAACAAAACCACCCTGAAAACCTTTATCCTGGATATTCTGAAAAGCTGGCTGTTGGCCGCTGTTCTGGGCAGCATCATTTTCTCGGCCATTCTCTGGTTTTTTGCCAAAACCGGCAGCCTGGCCTGGCTTTACTGCTGGGCCGCCGTGACCGTGTTCCAGATATTTGTCATGTTTATTGCACCGGTGGTCATTATGCCGCTGTTCAACAAATTCACCCCGATTGAAGCCTGTGAATTAAAAACAAAACTTGAAGATTATGCGGCCGGCCAAAAATTCAAGATGAAGGGGATCTTCACCATGGACGGATCCAAACGCTCCACAAAATCGAATGCGTTCTTTACCGGTTTCGGCCGGTTTCGCCGGGTGGTGCTTTTTGACACCCTGATCGAAAAACATACCGTTGATGAACTGGTCTCCATTCTGGCCCATGAAATCGGCCATTACAAAAAGAAACACATCCTGATCCATCTGACTATTTCCATCCTGACCAGCGGTTTAATGTTTTTCGTCCTTTCCTTCTTTCTGAACAATGCCGGTCTTTTTGCCGCCTTCAAAATGGAGCATACCTCCATTTACGCCAGCCTGTTCTTTTTCGGTTTTCTGTACGCACCGATCGAAATGATCATCTCCATTTTCAGCAACATCGTTTCACGAAAAAACGAATACCAGGCGGATCGCTATGCCGTGACCACCTATCGCCGGCCGGAAGATATGATCACGGCACTGAAAAAACTGAGCATGGACAATCTTTCCAACCTCACCCCGCACCCGCTCAAGGTTTTTTTAAGCTACAGCCACCCGCCGGTCCTGGAACGGATAAAAGCTATAAGGACCGTGCAACGCAAGGAAATTCCTTGAAATATACCTGCAACCGGTGCTAATATGTTAATTTAATAAACTGGCACAAGCAGGGCAGACCGGATCTAAGATATTCAGCAGACCGCCTTTATCCGGTACCGGGCTTCCTTTCACACTTTTTTAACAACAGTGCAAGACATCGGCAGTAACCAGGCGCACCACAACACCCAAAAAGGGGATCCATATGACACGAACCGCCGAAGTTCATCGAAAAACAAGTGAAACCGAAGTACTTTTAACGCTTGCCATAGACGGTTCCGGAGAGTACCGCATCAACACACCGGTTCCCTTCCTGACCCATATGCTGGAACTGTTTTCAAAGCACGGCCTGTTTAACCTGGAGATAGATGCTTCCGGCGATACGGAAGTTGATTTTCACCATACGGTCGAAGATATCGGCATCTGTCTGGGACAGGCCTTCAGCCGGGCGCTCGGCAAAAAGGAAAGCATCAAAAGATACGGTGAAGCAAAAGTTCCCATGGACGAAGCACTGGCCCAGGTGACCCTGGACATCAGCGGCCGACCGCATCTGACCTGCAATATTCCCCGAAAGGCGAACAAGGTCGGTCAATTCGATACGGAACTGGTGGAAGAATTTTTCCAGGCATTTGTCAACAACAGCAACATTACCCTGCACATCAATTTGCTGTCCGGTAAAAATTCCCATCACATTATCGAAGCTGTGTTTAAATCCTTTGCCCGGGCACTGGACGCGGCCACCCAGTTCGATCCGAGAGTATCCGGCGTACCGTCAACCAAAGGGGCCCTGTAATAAATCATGACGATCGGCATTATTGATTATGGCATGGGAAACCTGCGCAGCGTTCAAAAAGGTTTCGAAAAGATCGGTGCACAGGCAAAGATTATTCACCGGCCGCAGCAGGTCAAAGATGTTCGGGCCATTGTCCTGCCCGGTGTGGGCGCTTTTAAAAACTGCCTCGAAAATCTGGACGCCCTGAACCTGGTCACACCCGTCCAGAAATCCATTGCCGCCGGCAAACCCTTTCTCGGCATATGCCTCGGCCTGCAAATTCTTTTTTCCGAAAGCACGGAATTCGGCAGTACCCCGGGGCTGGATATCCTTCAGGGAAAGGTGATCCGGTTTAAACCGGGTACGGCCGGTGCCAAAAAGCCCGGACTGAAAATTCCCCATATGGGCTGGAACAGGATTGCCATTAAAAAAGCGTCGCCACACCTGAAAGACATTCACGAAGGAACGTATGTTTATTTTGTTCATTCCTACTATGTCGTCCCCGAAGACGACGGGATCGTTGCCACAACCACAGATTACGGCATTGACTTTGTGTCCAGTATTTTGAAAGACAATATCTTTGCCTGTCAGTTTCACCCGGAGAAAAGCCAGAAAACAGGATTGAAGATTCTCGATAATTTCACCGTTTTTACCGGTCAAAAACGCCGGTCATCATATGGAAAGGATTCCTGAAACATCATGCTGATCATCCCCGCCATTGATTTAAAAGAAGGAAAATGCGTCCGTCTGTCCCAGGGAAAAATGAATGAAAGCACCATCTATTCGGACAGCCCGGCCGAGACCGCTGCCCGATGGGAGGCCCATGGCGCCAGGCGGCTCCATATCGTGGACCTGGACGGTGCTGTTTCCGGCGTCCCGCAAAACATGGCTGTTATCAAACAAATCCGGTCCGCGGTAAAGATGGAAATCGAGCTGGGCGGCGGCATCCGCGATCTGGAAACAGCGGCGGCCTATTTGTCCGCCGGCATCGACTACATTATCCTCGGAACCGCGGCCATCCGGAATCCGGAACTGTTGAAACAGTGCTGCGAAAAACATTCCGGTAAAATCATCATCGGCATCGATGCCAGAGACGGAAACATATCTGTCCGGGGCTGGACTGAAGATACCCGGACCCGCGCAATTGATTTTGCCAAAACACTCGATGCGAAAAAAGTGTCCGCCATCATATTCACCGATATCAGCCGCGACGGTATGCTGACCGGACCGAACATCAAAAGCACGGTGTCCCTGGCCGAACAGATCGACATTCCGGTGGTGGCTTCCGGCGGCATCTCAGGCATGAAAGATATAGCGGCCTTGAAAAAAGTTGAAGACAGCGGTATCTTTGCCGTCATTGTGGGCCGGGCCCTGTATACCGGGGACATCAACCTGGCCCAGTGCATAAAAGCAGCGGAAAAAACAACCTCATGTTAGCCAAAAGAATCATTCCCTGCCTGGACGTCAAAGACGGCCGGGTTGTAAAAGGTGTTAATTTTGTCGATTTGCAGGATGCCGGCGATCCCGTGGACAATGCCGTCTTTTATGATGGAGAAGGGGCCGACGAGCTGGTTTTTCTGGACATTACCGCTTCCCATGAAAAACGCAAAATTATTCTGGATGTGGTTGAAAAAACCGCCGGAGAGGTGTTTATGCCCTTAACCGTCGGCGGCGGCATTCACGATATCGACGATATCCGCAATCTTTTAAATGCCGGCGCGGACAAAACATCCATCAATACGGCCGCTGTAAAAGCGCCCCGATTTGTAAAAAGGGCCGCAGAAAAATTCGGCAGCCAGTGTATCGTGGTGGCCATTGACGCCAAGCGTCGCCCCTCCCCGGCGCCGGATACCTCCAAATGGGAAGTGTTCATTCACGGCGGCCGGACCCCTACCGGAATCGATGCCGTGGCCTGGGCAAAACAAATGGAGGCCCTTGGTGCCGGCGAAATCCTTTTGACCAGCATGGACCGGGACGGAACCCGGGACGGCTACGATATCGAACTGACCCGGACCATTTCAAGAACCGTCAGCATCCCGGTCATCGCGTCCGGCGGTGTCGGCACCATGGCACATATTTATGATGGTCTGGTAGCCGGCGAAGCCGATGCGGCGCTGGCCGCTTCCATTTTCCACTACCGGGAAAAATCGGTCAAAGCGGTCAAGGAATATCTTAAAAAACGGCAGATACCCGTCCGGCTGTAAAGATAACCGGGCAGGCATAAAGTATAAACCTCGACCGTCCGATTATGGTATAATTTCAGAACATAAAAAGCGTTTCCCTCTGACCGGTTCGGAAAACTGAAATACCGGCACAGATGGTAAAAACTGCTCACCCTTGAATGGAGCGTTCCCATGCCTCTCAACGGCGACTTAAGTACCTTTCACCTGGCCAACATTCTTCAGCTCCTGTGCATCGAAAAGAAGACCGGCGTATTAAAGGTGTCCACCAATAAAAGCTGGGTCAGTGTTTACATCGAAGACGGCACGATTTCACATGCGGTCCAGTCCCAAAAGGAATCCCGCATGGGATATCTGTTAAGAAGCCAGGGGACCATCAGCGATGATGAACTGGACGAGTGCCTGGAACTTTCAAAAATAAAAAAGCAGCCCATCGGCAGAAGCCTGGTAGATAAAGGACACATATCGGAGAAAAAACTTCAGGAACTGAACAAGTGCCAGATTGAAGAAATTCTGTACAACATGTTTCTCTGGACGTCCGGCAACTTTGAGTACAGGGACTGCACACCGGACCTTCCCGAAAAAATCGATTTTGAACTGAACACCATGGAACTGATCCTCGAGGCCTCCCGCAGAGTGGACGAACTGACGGCGGTGACCGAAGGGATTCCCGATGACGAAACCATTTACCGGATTTCGGACAAGGTGCAGGATAAAGATGAAATAAAACTGAATGCGAAGGAGTGGCGGCTCCTGTCGCTGATTAACGGTACGCGTAACATTCGACAACTGGGCAATGAAACCGGTTATGATGAATTCGCGGTTTATGCCATCCTTCACCATCTGCACACCGAAAAACTGATTGAAATCAAAACCGTTTCGCCGCCGGGACAAACGGAAGAAAAGGCCGCACGGGAAGAACCGGTGCCGCGGAAAAAGAAACCGGCAAAAAAAACAGCTGGTGCCGGCAAAAAAACAATCCTGGTCATTGACGATAAAAGTCAAATCCGAAGCGTTCTGCGGTTCAGCCTCAGGGACATCGGCTACAGCACCATGCTTGCGGCAAACGCAAAGGATGCCTTGAAGCTCATCGAACTCGAGGGAGAACCGGATATGATCATCATGGACCTTGCGCTTCCCAAAATGAACGGTCTGGATCTTATCCGCATTCTGAAAAAGGAAAAAGCAACCGCCGACATTCCGATTATCCTTTTGACGGCGGACACCAACAAGGAAAACATTTTAAAAGGCGTGGATCTGGGGGCCAATGACTTCGTTCTCAAGCCCTTCAAGTTTGCAGACTTAAATAAAAAAATTGAAAAACACCTGAAGTAGCTCGGTACAGCCCTTCGCATTCGCGAAAGGATGAACCGGCAAAATCATAACCGGACAAACTGCTGAACCATCACAAGGAGGAAAACCACCGTTATGGAAATCCTGGACAAAATCAAATTCGACAACAACGGACTGGTACCTGCCGTTATGCAGGACTATGAAAACGGCGACGTTTTGATGGTCGCCTACATGAACAGGACGGCCCTCGAGACAACCCTTGAAACCGGCAAAGCCCATTTTTGGAGCCGATCCCGCCGGAAATTCTGGATGAAAGGAGAAACCTCCGGCCATACGCAGGAAATAAAGGAGCTTTTCATCGATTGCGACGGGGACTGCCTTCTCTTCAAGGTCCGGCAGAATGTGGCCGCCTGCCATACCGGCTACCGGACCTGTTTTTACCGTAAATGGGAAAACAGCCGGCTGGTCGAAACCGGTCGAAAGGTGTTTGACGAAAAAGAGGTTTATAAATAAGAGGATCGACACATACGGTGAGAAATGACTAGGGCACCAAAACAGCTGCCGCTTATCGGTATCACCATGGGTGATCCCGTCGGCATCGGTCCGGAAATTATCGTTAAGGCACTTTCTGAAAAGCACCTGCTCAGCATGTGCCGCCCGGTGGTCTTCGGTGATCGACGGATACTTGCGCGGGAGCCCGGCGGCAGTGGACTGACCATTGAAACCCTGTCCGAAAGGGATTTAAATAATATCCGCCCAAAACCCGGCACGATTCCGCTGATACCGGTTTCAGACCTGGATCCCGAAAATTCGCGTTACGGAAATCCGGACCCGGAAAGCGGAAAAGCCATGGCGGATTATATAACCAAAGCCGTCACCGCCGCCTCTTCCGGCCGTATCGACGCCCTGGTCACTGCACCGATCAACAAAGCATCCCTGCGGGCAGCCGGGTACGACTTTCCCGGCCATACCGAAATGCTGGCACAGCTCACCAATACCCAGAAAGTGGTCATGATGCTGGCCGGAACCCGGCTGCGGGTGGTCCTGGTGACGATTCACTGTGCGCTGAAGGAGGTTCCGGGACAAATCAGCGCGGAAAAGATATTCACCACCATTGCCATCACCCATGATCACCTGAAAAAATATTTTAACATCGAAAAACCGCGGATCGCGGTAGCCGCCCTGAATCCCCATGGCGGTGAAAACGGCCTGTTCGGCAGCGAGGAAACAGAACACATTCTTCCGGCAATTCGGCAGGCGGAAAACAAAAACATGAACGTTCAGGGGCCCTTCCCGCCCGATACCCTGTTTTACCGCGCGGCAAAGGGAGCGTTTGATGCCGTGGTCTGCATGTACCATGATCAGGGACTGATTCCGCTGAAGATGCTGCACTTTGAAGACGGTGTCAACATCTCGCTGGGACTCCCCATTATCCGGACATCTGTAGACCACGGCACTGCCTACGACATTGCCGGGAGAAACAAGGCGGATCCGTCAAGCCTGATCCGCGCCGTCCAAATGGCTGCCGAAATGGTTGCCAACCGTTATCCGTCACGCGAATAGAAAAATTCCCGCAATGAGTGAACCGGACAAAATACAGGTCAAAGGCGCCCGGGTCCATAACCTGAAAAACATCAGCGTGGATATTCCCAAAAACAGGCTGGTGGTCATTACCGGAAAAAGCGGCTCCGGTAAATCCTCACTGGCGTTTGACACGGTTTATGCCGAAGGGCAGCGTCGGTATGTGGAATCCCTTTCCGCATATGCCCGGCAGTTCCTCGAACAAATGCAGAAACCCGATGTGGATGCTATTGAAGGCCTGTCACCGGCCATTGCTATCGAGCAGAAAACCGTCAGCAAGAACCCCCGGTCTACCGTTGCCACCATTACCGAAATTTATGATTACCTGAGAGTCCTTTTCGCCCGGACCGGTACCCCCTTTTGCTACAAATGCGGAAAAGAGATCTCCTCCCAGACCGTTCAGGAAATGGTGGACCGGACCATGGCGCTTGCCGAGGGAACGAGAGTCATGGTCCTGTCACCGGTGATCCGGGGGAAAAAAGGAGAATTTAAAAAGGAACTGCAGCAGTACCGGAAAGAGGGCTTTGTCCGGGCCCGGCTCGACCATACCCTGATCGATCTGTCCGCAGAAATCGATATTGACAAGAACAAAAAACATACCATCGAAATTGTGGTCGACCGCCTGGTCATCAAACCCGGCATCGAAAAAAGACTGGCCGACTCGCTGCAGACAGCGCTTTCCAGCAGCGAAGGCACTGCCGTCATTGCCCCGCTTGACGGCGATGAGATCTTTTTCAACGAGCACCTGTCGTGCGCGGACTGCGGCGTCAGTTACCCGGAAATCAGTCCGCGGACCTTCTCTTTCAACAGCCCCTATGGTGCCTGCAGCACGTGCTCGGGCCTGGGAACCATTATTGAATTTGACCCGGAACTGATCATTGCCGATGAAAATCTGTCCATCAATGACGGCGCCATTGCCCCCTGGTCCAACACGGAATCTCTGTATATCAGTCACCTGCTGAACTCCCTCGCCGACCACTACGGGTTTTCACTCGATATTCCTTTTAAAAAACTGCCCCAAAAAATCAGGAACATGATTTTCTACGGCTCCGGACAGGAAAAGGTCCTGTTTGAATTCGAGGACGAGGACCGCCAGTACAGACGGCACCGGGTTTTCGGCGGGATTATCAGCGACCTGAATCGACGCTACCATGAATCCCGCTCCGAACGGGCCCGGTTTTACCTGTCGCGCTACATGAACCAGCGGCCCTGCCCGGCCTGCGGCGGCAAACGCCTCCGCACGGAAAGCCTTTTTGTAAAAATCCAGAATCAATCCATTCATGATGTCACCTGCATGACGGTTGAAAAATCGGTTCGATTTTTCAAGGAACTGGACTTTAACGGGAAAAAGGCCAACATCGCCAATCCCCTGCTCAAGGAAATCAATGAGCGGCTTGGGTTTCTATCCTATCTGGGCCTGGGGTACCTGACCCTGGACCGGGGCGGCGGCACGCTGTCCGGTGGAGAAGCCCACCGGATCCGCCTGGCCACCCAGCTGGGCACCCGACTGACCGGCGTCCTGTATGTTCTGGATGAACCCAGCGTCGGCCTCCATTCCCGGGACACGAACCGGCTGCTGGACACCCTGAAGGACCTGCGGGATATCGGAAACACCATCATCGTGGTGGAACACGACGAAGAAACCGTCCGCGCCGCCGACCACGTTATTGACCTGGGCCCGGCCGCCGGCACGGATGGCGGCCGGGTCATTGCCGCCGGAACCCCGAAACAGATCTCCCGGGATAAGAATTCCATCACTGGCAAGTACCTGTCCGGGAAAAACATCATTCCGCTGCCCCAAAAAAGAAGACCGCCGCAGAACAGATCCATTACCCTCAAAGGGGCTTCAAAGCACAACCTTAAAAACATTGATGTCCGTATTCCCCTGGGCCTGTTCGTCTGTGTCACCGGCGTATCCGGTTCCGGGAAAAGCACCCTGATCTTCGACTCGCTGTATAACTCGCTCTCAACCCGTCTGCACAAGACCACGCATCATCCCGCCCAACTGGACAAAATCGTCGGGACGGAGTATATCGACAAAATCATCCATGTCGACCAGTCTCCCATCGGCCGGACCCCGCGCTCAAATCCCGCCACCTTTACCGGTGTGTTCACCCCGATCCGGGAAATATTCGCCAGGGTACCGGAATCCCGAATGCGGGGTTATAAACCGGGCCGTTTCAGTTTTAACGTCAAGGGCGGACGGTGTGAGGCCTGCCAGGGCGACGGCCTGGTTAAAATCGAAATGCACTTTCTTCCGGACATTTATGTAACCTGTGATGTGTGCCAGGGAAAACGCTACAACCGGGAGACGCTGGAAATCCAGTACAAGGGGAAAAACATTGCCGACATCCTCGACATGACCGTCAAGGAAGCACTTCTTTTCTTCGAGAACATTCCGTCCGTCAAGAACAAGCTTCAGGTATTAAACGATGTGGGCCTGGACTACATCACCCTGGGCCAGCAGGCCACCACCCTGTCCGGAGGAGAAGCCCAGCGGATCAAGCTTTCGCGGGAACTGAGCAAGAAAGGCAAAGGCCATACCCTTTACATTCTGGACGAACCCACCACCGGGCTGCACTTTGCCGACGTGGAAAAGCTGCTGGATGTGATAAACACCCTGGTGGACCGGGAGAACACGGTGATTGTCATCGAACACAGCATGGAAATCATCAAGTCGTCGGACTACATCATCGACCTGGGACCGGAAGGCGGCGACAAAGGCGGTTATGTCGTTGCCGCCGGCCCGCCCGAAAAAGTCATCAAAGAAAAAAAATCCTTTACCGGAAAATACCTGAAAAAATATCTTTAAAATTAGTCTGTAATATGATCATTTCAGATCAGTTTCTTTTTTTTGACTGTTCATGAGCACACTCAACCGACAAGAATTCAACTATCTGCGCGACCTGTTCGCAGCCCACACCGGCATTGATTTTAATGACCGGGCAAAGCTCGAACGCCTGCTCAACCGCAGGGCCGTGAGAATCAACTGCAAATCTCTTCGGGAATACCTGAAGCGACTCAAAAAAGATAAAAAAGAACTGGTCTACGCCATTGAAGCCATCACCATCAATGAGACCCTGTTTTTCAGAAACAGCGACCAGTTTGATCTGATTAAAAAATATTTCTCACAGACTATCGGTACAGACCCCTTCCGTATCTGGAGTGTGGCCGCGTCTACAGGACAGGAACCGTACTCTCTGGCCATGCTGGCCTGTGACCTGGGATATACAAATGTCCGAATTATGGCCACCGACATCAACCGGACCGTCCTTGAATATGCCGCAAGCGGCCTCTATTCTCAGGCTGAAATTTCCCGTACCGAACCGGATTACATGTCCTGCATCACCAGGTACACGGAAAAAACAACAACCGGCTACCGGATTAAAGACTGTATCAAAAACATGGTCACTTTCAAAAATTTTAATCTGATAAATTTGACACCGGTTTCCTTTAAAAACCCACTGGACATGATTATCTGCAAAAACGTGTTTATTTACTTTACCGCCGAAACCCGTGAGCATCTGTTCGACTGTTTTTACAAGTTGCTCAAAAAAAACGGCGCCCTCTTTCTGGGCCTGTGCGAAAGCATGCCGCCAAAATACCACCGCCGCTTCAAACCGTTAAAAAAAGGCGCCCATATCAGACTTTAAATTTAAGCACCTCAAAAACAGGGGGCTTCTGAGTTTTCGCTTCATCGTTCCAGTCATTAAACTTCTTGTTAAAAAAACTTGAGAATCATGCGCATACCGAGAAAAAAAATGATCAGGGCGGGCAGGATAATGCACAGCGCGGTCAGCCAGAGGGGCATTTTCAGGTCTTTTATTTTTTTCCGCGGTTCCGGCGAAAAGGTGGTGGGCGGATCCTGCTGCGGCAGTTCGGCGCCTCTTTCCGCAAGGATCTGTTTCACCGCTTCAAAGGCCGTATCCGACCAGCGGGTCCGCTTGTTCGCTTTCCAGATCTTGAGAAGATCCGCGGTGGTCTTTTTCTGCAGTTCTTTTTTAATATCCACAACCAGTTTAGCATCGGTCATTGTTCTCTCCAAACATTTTCCCGGACTCGAATTCATTTCATAACCGTCAGCATATCACAAATACGAGTATGTGAAAACAGGGACAAAAAGGCAACCGACCCCTTGTTAAGGCATCCTGTTAGTTCTTTCCCGAATGCCGCTCCAAACCTTGTGACAACCAATTCATTGACATCGCCGTACTTACGGTCTATATTTCCGTCAGAAGGGAAAAGATCCATGGCCGTCGATGGAACTAAAGGCAAAATTCATCACCCGAAGTCCGGAGGTATGCTGAAACATGAACTGGTTTGCGTTTGTGCGGCTGATAAGAATGATATATGGCAAGGGCCTGCCGGACATTAACAATATCCAGCGAATGGGACTGCTTGCCGTAAAGATCGGCCAGATACATGCCCTGCGGATCGATTTTCTCGACGCGGAAACCTGTTTCGCGCTTTCAAAGCTTTACCGGAAGACCGTTCCCGTGGCAACAGAAAAAGCGCTGGAAGCTGTCGACCGAAACAAATTTGAATGGATTGATGAACAGCCGATGGCGTCGGCATCCGTGGGCCAGGTCTACAAAGCCAGGCTTAAATCCGGGGAACCGGTCGCCATCAAGATCATCAAGAAGAATTTCAAGAAACAGTTTGAAAAAGATGTGCGTTCCGCCAGGCGCTTGATAAGATTTGTGCTTTTTTTCTACCCGAAGCTGTCAAAGGTCTTTGATCCGATGGGGATACTGGATCACATCGAAGATTATACCCTGCGTGAGCTGAATCTGCTGAACGAAATAGAAGGCCATGAGATATTAAAAAAACTTTATCTGGAAAACAGGGAAAAATATGACCTTTCCCGACTCAAATTTCCCCGAATATACCGGGAGCTGAGCTCTGAGAATGTGATGGTATCTGAATATGTGCCCGGCCGAACCTTTGACGAGCTGCTTGACCGGGACATGCGTTATGCGGAACTACTGGAACTTTTCAAGATCCAGGGCTTTTTCATGTTCAACCTGGGCACCTTTCACGGTGATATCCATCCCGGCAACCTGATGCTGCACAAAAATAACATCTATTTCATCGACACCGGTGCCATTGGCCATGTCAGTTCGCGCCTGAGCAGGGGACTGATGAACTTTTTTGATGCTTTGTCGGTCTATGATTATGACACCTGCGCGAAGCGGCTGAATGAAATGGCCGTCCAGCGCATTGATGGCGCGCGGTTCCGTAAATTCAATCGAAAATTCAGGCAGCTTTACAGCGATTTCAAAGGTAAAAGCGTCAGTCAGGTATCCCTGACCCAAAAGATGATGCAGACCATAAAACTGGGGGTAAACTCAGGCATGGCTTTTGAAAAAGGCATGTTTTCAATCATCAAAAGCCTGATGTTCCTGGACGGCATGGTGTTACGCTGCGACCCTGATGCTGAGCTCATTCCCGATATGAGCGAATATATAAAGGAGTTTAAACGTCTGGAGATTCAGCCCCGGTCCGGCAACCACCCGTTTTAACCGGCCTCATGGTTTTCGCTATAAATCCGCCCCGATATCTTCTCTTGCGACGCAAATGCCTTCGCAAGTCTCAACCTTACACAGCGATCTCGACAGTTTTTAAAGGATAACTGCAAATTCAGCGCCGGAAGCGTTCAGCAGAAATCATCGGGGGTTGATTATTTTGGTCATATGACCAAAAAGTTCTTGACGGCACGCCTTTAAAGCGCTATATTATAGTCAAATGACCAAAACTATTTTAAAAATGAAAGGTAAGTAATGCCCAGACCCGTCAAACCCCGGTTTGTTGCCGAAACACCGGCCACAGAAGGCTTTGTTCCCAAGGGAAGCGTTCCCCGGGGACAGGTAATCCTGACCATAGAGGGCTTTGAGGCCCTGCGACTGAGCGATTTCGAACAGCTGGATCAGGCGGCTGCCGCACACATAATGGGCATCTCCCGGCAGACGTACGGGCGTGTTTTGAGTCAGGCCCGCATGCTGGTGTGCGACGCTTTGGTGACTGGTAAGGAAATATTAATTGATGGCGGTCATTTTGAGTTTCGCGGCAGAGGCCGGGGCAGAGGTCAGGGGCATCATGGCGGAAGGGAGGTGATGGCAATGCCCAGAAAGGACAGAACGGGCCCGGACGGCCAGGGACCCGCTACCGGCAGAGGCAGAGGCGGTTGCGCACAGGGCGCCGCCCGCGTTGTTGGTAACGGCGGTCAGAAAACCGGACGGGGCGCAGGCAGAGGCAGAGGTCAGGGCCGTGGTGGCACCGGCCGGAAGAATAAATAATTTTTATAAGGAGATAATGATATGCCAGGATTTGATGGAACAGGTCCCATGGGCGCCGGACCGATGACCGGAGGTGGCAGAGGGTACTGCAACCCCGGCAATCAGGGCGTCGCCTATGGATATGGCAGAGGTCCGGGGCTGGCCCGGGGATTCCGTGGCGGCCGCGGCGGCGGCAGGTTCGGCGCAGGCGGCGGTCGTGCAGGTGCCGGGGTTGGTGGCTATTACCCGGCGGCAGGTCCCGCTCAGACGGATGAGGTCAGCACGCTGAAGGCAAACGCGGAAGCCCTGCGCCGGGAACTGGAGGCAATTCACGCCCGTATTGCGGAGCTGGAAAAAAGCTGACTCCCGGTTTGAGCAAAACAATTTAAAGGGCAAAAAGCAGGTGATTTCAAATCACCTGCTTTTTTTACATTTCTTGAATTGTGAAAAAGGGTATGGTACATAATATGATGACTCAACTATTTAAAATCCCACCCGATTAAATACATATTACAAACCAGTCCCGGCAGTCACATGGAAAAAATAGACGGTTATCAGATAGCAGAAAAAATCGGCGAAGGCGGAATGGCCCTGGTATACAGAGGCCGGCAGATATCTCTCAACCGCCCGGTCGCTATCAAGGTTCTGAACCGGAAGCTGACCGAACATTCCCTGATCATGGAAAGGTTCAATCGGGAATCCGTTATCATCGCCAACCTGAGCAACCCGCATATTATTCATGTCATCGATCGCGGCGTTACCCGGTCCGGATCCCCCTATTTTGTCATGGAATACGTGGAAGGCACCGATCTTTCCCTGGCCATCAGGGAGGGAACGCTCGACTACCACCGCAAGCTGGATTTGACCATACAAATGTGCAAGGCCCTGGCCTATGCCCATAACAACAATGTTGTTCACCGGGATATAAAACCCTCAAACATGCTCATCGATAAGGAAGGCAATCTCCGTGTCCTGGATTTCGGCATTGCCCAGTTTTTTGATCAGGAAAATAGCGACGCCACCCGCACACAGTCCGGCGTTGTTATGGGAACGATTCCCTACATGTCCCCGGAACAGCAGATTTCTTCCGATACGGTGACCAACAGAAGCGACCTCTACTCCCTCGGCGCCCTGATGTACGAACTGTTCGTGGGGATAAAACCGCTGGGGCGTTTCAGCCTGCCCACGGAAATCAATAAAGATTTTTCGAAACCCCTTGAGCAGATCATTATGAAGTGTCTGGATCCGGACCCGCAAAACCGGCCGGCAACAGCGGACGAAATTAAAGATGTCTTGTTGAAACTGCTGCAGGGGGCACACATCGAGGCAAAGCAGAAAGAACGCGCCGGGGAAAGCATTTCTCCGGCGGACCCCAAATTCTCGTTGCTGGACGTCATCAAAGAAGAAAAACACGGCTCCGTCTACCTTTATGAGGAGAACACAAAACACACCCTGGTGATTATCAAAAAGAGACCCCTGGACGGAGCGGGTTTTCAGGAAACAAAACTGCTGGCTTCACTAAAACATGAAAACATTATCAACATTTTCGGCGCTTCCAAAGCCGGGAAGAATTTTATGATTCCCATGGAATACCTGAGCGGGGGCAGTCTCAAAGACCGTCTGATCCAGCCTTTTCCTTTGGCGGAATTTCTGACGGTTGCTAAAAAGATTTGTCAAGGCCTTGCCTTTGCCCATAAAAACAGAATCGTTCACGGAAACCTCCGGCCAAGTAATATTCTGTTCTCGGAAAGCGGCGAGGTCAAGATTTCGGATTTTGCCCTGAATGAACATTACTTCAGGGAAAAAAACATCCCTAACTGGTACAATATTACCGGGGAAAATGTCACCGCGCAGACAGACATTTTTGCCGTGGGGGTCATCTTTTTCCAGATGTTGACCGTTACACTGCCGGCATACCTGGACACGGTGCTGGTAGAAAACAAGCGGTTCAAAGCGCTTCCGGAACACCTGCGAATAGTAATCAAGAAAATGCTGGCCCACCGCAGGACCGAACGCTATAAAAGTTTTGACCAGGTTCTGGAGGAAATCAACATCCTGATCGCTGAACATGAAAAAACCGTTCTGGCTGAAAAAAAAGCGCAAACGGATGAACAGAACCGGCGCCAAAAGGAAAAATCGGAGCGCCTGGCACGGCAGCACTTTAAAAAACGCTTTCGTATGTTTCTGTTTCTTTTTATCCTTTCTGCAGCACTTGCAGCGCTTATGGTATATCTGTTTGGCGACGACATCTACACTAATATCCTGCAAACGCTGTTTGAACCGGCGGCTGACCCGCTTCCCGCTAAAAAATGATTCAACAGTCCCTGAAATTCATGAATTCAAAATTCTCTATTCTCCCGGCCGCCTTTCTGCAGGCACTGTTGTTTGTGCTGATACTCAATCTCGGTTGTTCCACCTCGCAGGGCCCTGACCTGAATCTTTATATGAATCTGCCCCCCACCCAGCGGCCCTATCAACTGAACGGGATCTGGTATTATCCCATCCCCTCTGCAGAAGGATACCTGGAGGAAGGCATTGCCAGCTGGTACGGAAAACAATTTCACGGTAAACCCACCTCAAGTGGCAAAATTTTCGATATGCATAAAATTTCAGCCGCCCATAAGACCCTGCCGCTGGGGACCTGTCTAAAGGTCACCAATCTTCAAAACGGCAAAAACATCGTTCTCCGGGTGAATGACCGCGGCCCTTTTGTTTCCGGCAGAATCATTGATCTTTCCTTCAAAGCGGCAGAGATGCTGGATATGGTGGCCGGCGGAACGGCACCGGTCAGGATTGAAGCCGTCCGGGCAGTTGGTAACAAGAAACAAAACGGCTCCGGTCTTCCCGACCCGGAACCCCTGCCGGATTTTCGCCATGGACACTTTGTTATTCAGGTCGGCGCATTCAACACCCTGCTGAACGCCATTCAGCTGAAAGCCGATCTTACCGGAAAATATGAAAAAATCATGCTTCGCTGTCCCGAAGCCGGTTCTAAAAAGCTCTATCGGGTTCAGGTGGGAATTTTCAATGATCTCTTGAAGGCCCGGCGGGAAATCACGCTGTTAAAGAAAGCGGGTCATAAAGGAAGTTTTATCGTTGCCGTCGATAACATCACGGCAGTCCGTGATTGAGATTTGTCACGGTTTCTGTTTATCCAGTGCAGCCTTCACCGCCAGGCCGATTTTTTCCAGGGTATAGGGTTTTCGCAGATATTTGCCGGCACCGAGATGCTGGGCCGCTTTCACCCGGTTGCTTTCCGAAAACCCGCTGGCAATAATCACCTTCTGTCCCGGATAAATTTTTACAATTTCCCTGTAAGTGTCCAGGCCATCCATCCCCGGATCCATAATCATATCCAGCACCACCAGGTCTGCAGCATGATCCCGCAGCCAGGCCACCGCTTTTTCACCGCTTTCAACAGAAACAACGTCATACTTCAGCTTGGCCAGCATACTTTCGGCAATCTCCCGCTGTGCCGGAACATCATCCACCACCAGAATTTTCTCTCCCCGGCCGAAATACTGTTCCACCGGAACCGGACCGGCGCTTTCTTCGACCGGTTTCCGTGTGACCGGAAAATACAAACTGAAGGTGGTCCCCACGCCTTCCCGGCTGTCCACGTCAATATAACCCCTGTGGTCCTTGACGGTCCCCCATACCACTGCCATGCCCAGCCCGGTCCCGCTGCGTCCCATCACTTTTTTGGTGTAGAAGGGTTCAAATATTCGCTTCAGATCGGTTGCTGAGATTCCCACTCCCTCATCGGAGACCGTCAGTTTCACGAAGTCTCCCTCTGCGATCCGGTCATAGCCCCTTACCGGCTGGTCCAGATAGATATTCCGGGTTACAATGCAAATCTTTCCGCCACCCGGCATGGCCTCCGCCGCGTTCTGGACAAGATTCATAATGACCTTGGACAGGTGCACCGGCGAACCGCTGATGTTTAAAATGTCCGAAGCCAGATCGGTTTCCACCCGGACATCCGGATGAAACCCGTGCATTTTGTTATATTCCTGGCTGTCGAGATACCTGGCGATGGTTGTATTCAAATTTACTGTCTCGGAAAGCGAAATCCCCCGTCGTGCCAGGGTCAGCAGATCCTGGACAATGGAAGCCGCCCGTTCCCCCGAGGCCTTGATCGCCAGCACCGACTTGCGCAGGGAGCTGTCTGCAGCAAGATCTTGCAGCATCAGGTCGGGATAACCGACAATCGCCCCCAGGATATTGTTCAGGTCATGGGCCACACCGCCGGCCAGGGTTCCGATCGTTTCCATTTTTTCCGCCCGGTTCAGCTGCTGTTCAAGTTTCCTTTTCTCCGCTTCTATTTCCTTCCGTTCCGTAATATCCCGGATACTGCCCACCACCGCCTGCACCTGACCCCGGCCATCCTTCAAAAGTTTCAGGTTCTCTTCAACAACCACCCGGGTTCCGTCCTTTTTTTTCCAGACATCCTCAACACCGGTAACCTGTCCTTCCCGGCGCAGCTTGTGAATGATCTCCCAGCCGCGTTTTAAATCTTTTTCTTCCTTTGAGGTCAACATGGCCACATGATTTCCGACCAGCTCCTCCCGGCTGTAACCGAAAGTATTTACAATCGCATCATTGACCATGGTGATAACGCCCTTGTCGTCGCTGACAATAATTCCGTCAAGCGTCGACCGGATTACATTTTCAAAAAAGGTTTTTGTCTCACGGATCGCGTTCTCGGCTTTTTTTCTGGCGCTGATATCGCGAATAATGGCACTGAAATAGTACAACTCGTCCATCACCCAAAACGAAAGGGCGATATCAATGGGAAAGCGGCTGCCGTCCTTTCTTCGGGCCTCCCCTTCAAAAACTTTCCCGAAAACTTCCGAACCCCCTTCTTTCATGAGCGCCCGGCGGCCTTCCGGCTCCCGGCGGGCATACTCTTCCGTCATAATCAGGGTCATGGGCTGGCCCACCGCCTCGGCCTGTTCGTATCCGAACAGTTTGACCGCAGCCTTGTTCCAGTAGACGATACAACCGTTTTCATCCGTGGTAACGATGGCATCGGTGGACGATTCGGCAATGGCCCGAAAACGCTCCTCACTCTTTTGCAGCTCCTGCGCCGACTGTTTCTGCGCGGTCACATCCTGAAGGATCCCGCAGACCCGGACCGGTTCGCCATCGGCATTGAAATCGAACCTGGCCTGGGATACGATATGGTGAATATTTTCCTGTCTGTCGATAATGCGGTATTCGGCGTATTGGATATTGTCGTCTTCAGCCTGCTCATGAATTGTACGGGTCAGCGCCTCCAGGTCATCCGGGTGCACAAAGCGCAAATAATTTTCCATGGTCGGCTCAAACTCGCCCGGACGGCATCCCAGCACCCGGTAAACTTCATCGGTACAGAAATTTTCTCCGGTTCGCAAATTCCGCTCCCAGCAGCCCACATGGGCCATCTCCTGGGAATCGTTCAAAAACTGGACCAGGCGAATCCTTTTGGCGTTTTCATCTTCGAGCTTGATCAGGAAAATAAAGGTAAAAAACAGGGGAATAAACAGAAGCTCCAGGTAATCTTCGATATAATCAAAATAATTTGTAGTCCCCGAATGTTCCAAAAAATTAAAAAAACTAACCACCACATAAATCAGCAGGGCCAGGCAAAGAAAAAAACGGGGATAAAAAGGGGACCCCGCAAAAATCCTGCTGCGAACAGTCGAAACAAAGGCCATTAACAGCAGGCAGAAAGCCATCAGATCAATAACAGGAATAACGTTCATTTCCTGCGCTCCTCAGAGGATTTTTCGGATTTCTGCATATTTGTACAGGCATAGCAAAAACAGAACCCGAACAGCGCGTAGCAGGTATGCTCCAGAAGGTTGAAAATGTCATGCCACAACACCCCTTCGATCACGGTAAAGAGGTAGGCCAGCAGCAGCATGAGATATCCGGCCTTAAACATTTTGAAATCAAAAGTTCTGATAGGCCTCACCAGTACCGGCAGCAGAAACAGCGCGATGATTCCGAAAAAAAGGTTGATCACTTCACCGGCACATAACATACAGACCTCCTGTAAGCGCGACTGGACAAAAAAGAAATATTATTCCGCAATCATTTAATAACAGATATGCCGGCACCTGACAACCCGGCACAACCAAACCGGTATGGATCCGGCTGTTTCGTTTCCGTGTTCCGAAAAAAAAGTTTTACGAGGCGACAACTGTCAACCGGCAGCTCGCAGCAGGGCCTCCAGTTTGATCTTGCCGTTTTTTTGCACCGATACCCCGTGCCCGGTCAGAATCGCGTCAAACTTAAAGTCGCGTAATCTATACAGGTTTTCGACCGCTGCATCATAGTCCATACAAAACGGCTTCATCGGAAGGTTCAGTTCATCCAGGCCCATTTTCGGATTCATTTTATTTCTGCCGAGCAGGCAGTCCCCGGATAAAAGAATCTCATCATTTACCAGCAGCCCGATACTGCCCGGCGTATGACCAGGCAGATGGATGACCCGGACATCCGCCGCCACATACTCCCCATCCGCAAGGCATCTGTCCACACGGCAGGTCTCCAGCTGCACATGCTGCCGGACATCTTCGGGAATCCGGTCCGGAAACGGGATTTCTTTTTTTCCCTCGACAAACGGAATATCCGCCGGATGCATGGCCGCAGGCACGCCCAGCATTTTTTTTAGCTCCTTCAGGTTGCCGGCATGGTCTCCGTGCCAGTGAGTACAGACAATCAGATCGATATGGATATTTTCCCTTTGCAGAAAACCGGTAATGGCGGCCAGCGAGCCCTGTTTCAATTCCTTGCGCAAAGCCTGGTCCGCAAAGACAAATCCGCCCTCTGACAGGTAAGCCATCATCCGGTCCGGAATGGGCCGCGAACCGGTATCAACCAGGATGGTTTTGTTTCCTTTTATGACAAAAACCTTGGTATAGCCGGTATGAAGTTCAGAGACATTAGCGAAGGTGCTCAAAAGAAATTTCCTTTCCTGAGGTTTTTATTTATATCGAGTAATGATCAATCATGGCGAATGCGACCGGCCTGAAAGATCACGGTGCGGTTAACACCGGCCGGACCGTTATGCCTAAAAAAGGACGAAAACCGAGACGCGGCCGTGCGCGAATATAACGATCGGCGGAAGACTGTCCGCCAAAACCTAAAACCAGGCCAGCGGAGATGCTTTTAAAACCTTACGGTCTGCGCGGGGCTTGCCTCGCCCCTTTGCCCCCTGATAACTGAAATGAAACGGTTGAGGTTCTGAAGGTCAAGCGGGACAGACGCCCAGCCATTCACAGGCCTTTTCCGTATCCGCAAACAGGTCGAACAGCAGATGGTTTCTCCTGGCCATGTTCAGTCCGGGTTCAAATATTGATGCAAAAGACCCGCCGACAACATAGGCAATCATCAGTTCACAGCCGCCCGAATCGAGATGTTTTCCATAGATATCCTCTATTTCGAGAATATATAACGCTTTTTCCGTTGCTTCGGCATTCCCTTCAATTTTTCGGCAGTCAATCACAACCTTGACCAGCCCGGACTGGCGACAGGCTGTTACTATTTTTAAAAATTCATCGATGGATTCCTGCAGGCAATAGGATCCCGAAAGAATATCTTCGATAAATTCATCATGCTGAACTATTCTGGACACAAGCCCCATCTCTTCACCTTTTTTTTTACGACAGGTCCGTATCCATTGCATTTATCCACAAAGCATCAATTCCCGATTGAACCTGTTTCTGTTTTTAATTAACAGAATTTATCGGCCTTTGCCACAATCGGCAAAAAAAATAAACGCTTGAAAAGACAGGAGGATAGAAAGGAACACCCCCCCTTCAAAAGCGGGTCACCGTTTTTTTTACGGAATCAATCTTAAGAAACGCTTACCGGGGAAGGTCATAACCAAAGCGGTGAAACTCCCAGGCATACATCTCGCGCACAATTTTTTCGACCGGGAATCGTACATAAAAAAGGTCGAAAGCAGTTTGTCAAAAGGATTTCTGACCACAATAAACTTGAAATAGGCATCCCAGATCTTCGTTCCGATGTGATTTCCAATTTTTCCGGCGGACATATGGTTGTACCAGACCGGAACCGTCTTCAAGAAAATACTGTTCCTAAATGTTTCGTTGTATGATATTCTGGAATACTTACATGATGATTTATATCATCAATATGAAAACGTATCGGGAAACTGCATGAAAGCACTGAAGACCGCTGGAATCATCATCGCCTGTACAACGGTTGTCCTGTTGGCCTCACCGACCC
>Ga0272443_10002138_pt1 | contig 26083 bp, 14 predicted proteins | sample SSMAcet12_FD_193581 | JGI IMG/M metagenome (GOLD analysis project Ga0272443, IMG submission 193581) | Marine sediment archaeal communities from Little Sippewissett salt marsh, Falmouth, MA, United States - SSM-Acet-12 | ecosystem: Environmental > Aquatic > Marine > Wetlands > Sediment ... | reverse complement strand
CCAACGGCGATACTATTTGTCTTGAACTCCTCCACTGGACAGACAACCTATGGAATCCAGCATTTGGTACAAATCGCTGGTGCGCAATTGTAGATCTTGAAGCTCCAGATACAACATTCGTATCACCTGGAATTGATGAATATACTTCTACATGGTCACCACAGATTCTGGCACATCTCATCGATTCGCTGGCCTGGGTCGATCATTCCAGCGTAATATTAGAGATTTACCAGAATTCCAGTCTTTGGGGATCGTTTGAAATTACAGATCCCGAATTGAGTTGGGGTTCTGATGATACATTGATATTCGATTCCGATAGCAACTTCATCGAGTTCGCGGAGATTTGCCCAATTCTCACTATTCTCGATTCTACAACTGTGGGTGAACCCTATAATTGCCCTGCTAATGAGAATATTATCGAATGGTGTTTCAATATCGGTGATGATGACACTATCGGCCCGGAGATGATAATCGCTGATGGCTGTACTATTCGCGCTAATCTGGATAGCTTTGCAATAATGGTTGTTATGTCTGATATTAACGGCCTTTACGACGATACTACGACCATCGATACTACCGGACAGGGTTTAATAGCGCATTTCTTTGGTGACGTGGAATACTGGCTACCCATGGAGATAATTGCCGAGGAAGAATCTATTGGAGTTCCAGGCGATACTATGTATTGGCTGGCTACTTCGCCAGGCGCTATTCCCGCTTCGGAGATACAATCCGGAATGGTACTTTGCTATCAGATTTATGCACGCGATAACGATTTCGATTTCAGCAATCCTATCGACAGGCAATTAGCAATCACCGATACGCTTTGCTGCACCGTTTATAACGATGTGCCGCCAACTATCGAGGTTACCGTAGCCCCTGAAAACAACTATGTTAGCTGTATCTGCGATACGTTGCAGTTCCTATTAATCGATCAGGACGATATTATCACTGATTCTCTGGTTGTTGAAATTAACGGAGTACCATATACTACGGATAGCTCCGGAGTGAACTGGCAACCACACTATCCCGATTCGGCTCATGTATTTAGCTATGGCAGAGATGATAATTGCTGGTCACATAGCGATACAATTGAAGTTTGCGTCAGAAATGCCATGGATCAGTGGTTCAATGTAATGGATGATAGTTGCTGGAGTTATTATGTGGATCTTGTTCCGCCTGTTGCATGGTGCATGGAAGAGACCGATACTAATGTCGATATCGAAGATTTCGAAACGATCGAGCTATTCCTCGATGACGATGATGCTGGTGTCAATCCGAGCGAAATCGAGATCGAGATTACTCAGATCACCGGAACTGGTGGTACAAATATAATTACTATTCCTATTACCAGCCCTGAGTTGACGTATAACGCAACAACTGGTGCTCTGGTATTGGATCTTAGATATACCACCGGTCTTACGGTGGATAGAAATGATTCGTTGTTTATTAGCATGGTTCACGCTGAAGATCTCAGCCGTATTTGCGAACCAAATGCTATTTCCGACGAGTATCTTTGTGTGAAATATGTAAAACCGATAACTCGTTGTCATGCGAGCCCGCAACCGTTTACGCCACCACCACCTGCGGACGGTTACAATGACGAAGTAATCTTCGATTATCCGGGTCGTATCGACACCGATGCTTTAGTTAAGATATATGACATGCGTGGAAGGTTGATCGATGAGATCGGACCGACCGGACCGCATTATTATACATGGGATGGCGAGGACTTGAACGGAGTTCCCGTACGTCCCGGGGTTTATTTATATGTGATAGAACAAGGAGGGGAGGTGATCTGCTCCGGTACAGTCGTTCTGGCCAGATAACTGGGGAGATAAGTCCAGCTAGACTGCGGAGATACATAACCTTCTCTGGAGGTGCAAAATGAAACGCTCCATTACTAAAATAGGAGCGGCCCTTCTCCTTCTTGCTCTCGCTGTTGTAACTTTAGGGCAGGCGGACTTGGCCGCTAGAAAATTGGCATTATATCCCTCGTGCGTTGATGGTACAAGACTGTCCATCTCGTCGGGAGAAATTAGAATTGCTGTGAATAACACCGATGGGAGATTCACTATAGGTAATAACGCAGGAAAATCTCTTTTGTTTGGTTTCCCAAGCGAAGGTGCTACTTCACATAGCCATTTCCTGGTTAGCGATTCTATTTGGGGAACCTATTCTCGCGATGGTGGATTACATCCTACCGAGGCACCGGTTTCAATTACACCGGTGTTAAGCGAGGGAAGTATAATTACCCAATATATGGTCTCAGGTATCGAATATACTCAGAGGCTCACGCCGACATTTATCGGTGATAGGGCAACTGTGTTGATCGAATATACTGCAAGAAATACCACTTCGGAGACTAAAAATACCGGTCTGCTTCTTTTTCTGGATACTATGATAGGGGATAACGACTATGCACCTATCGCTACTGAGTATGGGTATTTTTCCATAACCAGAGAATTTATCGCACCGAGTATTCCTACATATTGGCAGGCATTTGAGTCTTCGCCGTGGCAACCCGAAGACAGCATGATAGGCTCCGGGATTTTAATCGGCGGAAGCGCAACACCTCCGGATAGAATTGTATTTGGCGATTTCTGGGCTTTACGCAATGTCGAATGGGATTATCACGTCGATAGCGATCCCTATTCCGATTCAGCTGTGTTGCTTCGCTGGGACTCGAGACCACTTTTACCGGGTGAATCACGCAGAATGGCCACATATTATGGTTTGGGCAGCGCGATTATTTCTATCGGAGATTTAAATCTATCATTGTCATCGCCTGAAGAGTTAACTGTAGTTTCCTGCGATGTACGAACTCCTAATCCTTTCCCGATAGATTTACTGGTATCTAACACTACTGGTACAACAATTAACGGCCTAAATGCTGAGATTAAGCTTCCTTCTGGAATAATACTTGAAGATGGATTTGAGATTACCTCTGTAAGTCCTTCTGAGCTACCTCCGGGAGGTACAGGTTCGGTCAACTGGTTGCTTAATATCCCTGATTCTTTATTCCCCAATGACACCACAATGGAAGTTACAGTTGCCGTTTATGGATCTGGCACAGATACTTTCGAGATAGATATGGATATCGATATTCCGGGGATAGATAGCCGAGGACCGATTGCTGAGCTTATCGCTCCATCACCAGGTGCAACTGTATCCTGCGATACTCTCGTACTTCTTTATAGATTAGCGGATGCTCACGGAATAGATGAATCTACTATTGACATTACTATCGGCGGCGAAACCTGGGAATATCCCGATTCCAGCGTAATGGAATTCGATGCCTCATTCCTGACATGTTTTATTCCTGTGGAACATTTTGAACTGGGAGAAATCGATGTTTCTCTCGGTGATATTACCGATTCACGAGGATGTATAATCCGCGGTACCACAGATTGGAGCTTCATTCTCGACAATCAACCACCGAACGTAAATCTGATCTATCCATCACCCGGCGATACAATCTATAACGACGATTTCCAGATTCAGGCTTTTCTTGCCGATTACTCTGGAATCGATGAATCGAGTTTATATTGGACCGTAGATGATTCACCTGCGGAAATTCACTCCGATTTCAGCTCAGGAACTGCAACATTCTCTCCTGTGGAAGAAGGATTTACACCCATCGGTTTAACCGAATGGCATGTTTGTCTTAATGGGATTTCCGATAATATCACAGGTTCTTGCGGGCCGAATGAAACTGTTCCAGTCTGCGTTGATTTTTATACAGATTTCCAATCACCATCCGCAGAACCGGTTTTCCCTGAAGACGGCGATTTTGTATCCTGCGAGACTTTCGATATTACTACCAGAATTCATGACAGGGGATGTAGAATCGACGAAAGTAGCATTTCGCTCTTAGTCAATAGCATCGAATATCATACTGATGATCCTGAATTGAGCTATTCAGATTCTTTGCTAGTGTTTAGTTCAACCGAACCTTTTGGTGATGAAGAGATAATCGAACTTTCGTTGAACGCAACTACCGAAGGCGGTATCCCGCTGGTTCCATTAGATTGGTCCTGTCAGATCGATAGGGCCGAACCTTATGTTACTCCAATTTCTCCGGAAGACATGGTTTTCCACAACCTCGATGATAATGTTAGCTTCATTACCAACGACGATATTTCGGGAGTCAATTACGATTCATTAATCGTCAGTCTTGAAACCGACGGTCGCTCGATTACCATGGATCTCCATAGCCCAGAGCTCGATATCTCCGGCGATACAGTTTCGTTTTCTCCAATGGACCTTGGCCTATCATTGGAAGGATGCGCATTTATTAGCATCGATGTTCGTGTCGCCGATTTTGCCACGGGTTGCGGACCAAATCTTCTTGATGATTATTCTTGGCGAGTAGATATTCCATGTACACCTCCCTTTGTGGGACCTCCCAATATCGATAATGGTTCTTATGTATCTTGTGATACTTTAAATATATGGTTCTTTCTTATTGATGAAGAAGGAATTAAGTTCGAGTCGATTAATCCTATAATCGATGGAATTCCAATAGAATTCGGTGGAGATTATTGTCATTTCCATCACGATAGTATTCATTTTAAAATTCCAAGAGTAGATTTTCCTTCCACTGAAATCGATATCAACATCGATGCAATAGAAGATATTTTCGGCAACAGAACTGATACACCAATCGATCTAAGATATCATTGGGACAATCAACCACCTGTCATCGAGAGCTTGACTCCCGAAGCTGATGCAGTTCTCTCTGAAGCACCATATTTGATTTCGATTCAAAGCAATGATTCTGGTGCTGGAATAGATATCTCGAATTGCTGGATTTCGATTGGTGGAATTGCAATCGATGAACCTCACGGATTAACTTTCGACGGTACAAATCTTGCGGTTCCCACCCATTTATTTGGTGATATTTCAGTTGGCGAAACCGAAATATGCGCGCGAATTGCAGATAGAGCAATCGGCTGCGGATTCAATTATATCGATACTTGCTGGACATTTACTTTAGATCAGGCCGCACCAATCGTTAATCTTTTAACCCCGATCAATGGATCAATTTGCGGTTGTGATCCGATCACATTTGAATTCACTGCTGTGGATGAACAGGGCATCGATCCAACCAGCATTGTGATTCTTGCAAACAATGACACAATATCGTTTGACTCACCTGATATTTCTTTTTCATACGATATTATTGAGTTTTCTACAAGCAATTCAAGGTTTACTCATAATTCACCCTGTTCTGTTGCGGTATTAGACATTGCCGATAGCAGCGGAAATCATATTACAGAGCCTATTGGTGGTTATTTCAATTTCGATTTTAACCCTCCTTCGGTAAGTTTGTTTTCACCAATCGAATCAGGGAAAATCGAAGGTCCATCTCAGAAAATCCTATTCCAGATTGAGGATAGTCCTTCTGGTGTTAATGAAAATTCGATTATTATTTCTCTTGGCGAGAATACATTTGAAACTCCCAATTCAGCTATTCGCTATGAGGATTCTATCGTTGAATTTGATCCAAAAATCGCAGGAATTCAATGGTCTGAGGATATCGAGATTTGTTTGATATCGCAGGATAACGCAGACCTTTGCCCAAATATAGATACAAGCTGTTTTCATCTTGAATATGACCCATCGAGTATTACTGTCACTGCAAGTTCGCCTTCTGCGGATGATTATGTTGCCTGTAATCCACTGGAAATCGTTCTGGATATCGAAACCCAACATGGAATAAATGTTGATCATGCTCGCGCTATATGTGGTTCTCAAGCTGTCGATGCTTACAATGGAATATCATTATCGATGGGCGAAGTCATTATTGCTTTCCCAGAGAATTCTATAGACGAAGGCTATCGAGAGATATCCATTTTGGGGATCAAAGACACGCTTGGAAATGCTTTAGGACAGTTTAATCTCACTCTAAATATAGATTATTCTAATCCAAATATTGCATATGTTTATCCCCATGAAGGAGAACTCGTTTCTCCAAATGGCCTCGAACTCAAGATATACGGACTCGATGAGATCTCCGGTTTGGACATAGAGAACATGATTATCGAAATAGGGGATATACTATTGGATTATTCGGATCCACAAGTTTATTTGTATAACGATACCATTATTGTCGATCTATCCGGTTTCAATCTTGACGGACTAACTTCGGTGGATCTACATTTACCGGATAACGCTCAACAGTGCGGCCCAAATACTCTCGATTATTCATGGAATTTCACAATTGCTGGCGAAGGTCCGGTTTTCACTTTATTGGAACCAGCTAACGGCTCGATAACTCACGTTACTAATCAGCTAATAAGAATTTTGGTTACCGACAGTGATGGACTTAATTGTGAATCTCTGGTTCTATCTATTGGCGATGAAAACTTGTATCATCCTTCTATGCAGATACACGGTGACACCATTATATATAGTAATAATAACCAATGGCAAAATAGCTGCGAATACGAGATTTCAATTTCTGGAATGGATCAGCTTGGAAACAGCACCACTAATTCTTTGGGCGCTTTCACCACAGATTTTCAAGCGCCTGAGCTTGTTTCTGCTTATCCCGAAATAGAATCGAATCTGACTGAACTGCCGGATGTTTTCGAGCTAATGTTTGCCGATAATATTTCCGGAGTCAATCTGGAATCGATTGAATTATCTATCGATAATATCGAATATAATACGGGGGATGAATACATTGAATATATCGACAATAGACTTATTATTGATATACTCTCGTTAGGGTTGACCTATAAAGCGCCTGATTCAATATTGATAAGTATTACATCGCTCGAGGACAACACCCCGGATTATGGAACTCCCAATCGTATTAGCGAACCTATCGAGTTCTATTATTTCATGGTTGAAGATGGTTGTGTTGCACTTCCAAAACCTTTTAGCCCCAATGGCGACGGTTATTACGATGAAGTTACAATTTACACTGGAATTAAAGAACAAGCTGAAATTAAGATATATAATCAATCTGGAAAAATGATTAGAAGCGGGGAAGGTATAGGCAAGTGGAGTTGGGATGGAAAGGATAATTATGGCAGGCCTATGAAGCCAGATATATATCTCTATATTATAAAAAACTCTGACGGCCAATCTTCCTGCGGAGGAACGATTACGCTTGTCAGATAAGGATATCCGAAAGGAGTGGTAATGCCACTGTCTAAAAGACGCTATTTGGACATAATTTCATTGGTTGTAATCCTCATGGGATTACTTGGAACAGTTTACGCTCAAGATCAAATTCTTCTTCAGAGTGCAAGATCTACTGGTATGGGAGGTGCCTATCTTGCTGTTGGAGATGATGTGAACTCAATATCTGCTAATCCAGCTGGTTTGATGAGATTAAGAAGGAGTCAGTTATCTGGTAATTATACCCGATATTTTACCGGACAAAATATTGGCAGTATTCAGGAGGGCTCGCTTTTCTTCTCACCTTTTACATGGAATCGATTCTTCTATGGTCTTGGAGTAACATATTTCAGCCACGATATATATAGACAACAGAATGCATCTTTAGTTATTGGTAGAGAGTTATGGCGAAAAGGCAATAAAGCTCGCATTGGATTGGCGATAAATGCTAATCTTTTGCGTATTGATTATAACAGGGTAGGATTCTCTGAAGATTTCGATCCGAACGATCCTGTATTTAGAAATGGTGAATCGAAATTCTCTTACGGTGCTGATGTTGGATTGTTGGCTGAATATGGGCCAGTATCTCTCGGGGTTAAAGGATATAATCTAAATGAACCAGACATTTCGCTTCGCGGAAACGCTACAGGCGGAAAGATGACTCGAAAGGTCAGATCGGGATTATCCGTTGATATCCTCGATTATGTTACGCCTGTTGCCGAAATCGAGATACCTGTAACTTCAGAGGAAACTGTTTCGGATGAGATGAGTTACTCTTTTGGGCTTGAATCGTGGTTTGTAAATGATATGGTCGGAGCCAGAGCTGGATACAGCGGAGATATGGCTACATTGGGTGTTTCATTTAGAACTCGATCTAATTGGGATTTAGGGTTTGACTATTCGGTCGAAATTCCAATCGATGCCCCAACGGAGATTGGTCAAACTCACAAGGTAACCGTAAATATAGGTATGGCCAAACCGCGCAGAGTTATCACTGATATATCAGTCGATCCCAAAACTGCTAAACCCGATCAGGAGATTGTCTCTGTAAAAGATACATCCTATGCTTTTGCGACGATATCTAATGTAGGTCTTATGGATGCTAAAAAATTCCCTGTAAGTCTTTTCTATGTCGAAGACGGAAAATCAAAGATTGTTGGAGAAATTAAGGTAGATGAACTCAAATCCGGCGAAGATATCGATGTTACGATTCCCTGGGTTCCACAGGAAAGCAAAGCTTACGAATTGTATATTTCAGCCAACGACTATGGCAATAAATTTCCGGAGATTCATCACGAGGTTCTCGAGGAAGATTATGAAAATAATACAGCAACCCTCGAAGTTGCATGTTTCAATCCTCCAAGTGGTGGAGATATACAATTAGCCGAAAATGAATTGATTATCTCTACCGTATCAAGAGTAAACGAAGAGATTCCAGTGGTCCCTTCTATACATTTTCAGGAAAATAAATCCCAGTTCAGCTTGAGCCGTTTCGATCCTACACTCAGGTCCTACGCCGACCGTTTGAATAAAAATCCAGGTACTTCATTGATACTCTACGGTTACTATGATCCACAAACCGAGGAAAGTGGAGGAGGACAATTAGCGATTCAACGTGCTCAAAACATAAAAGATCGCCTGGTCGAATTGGGAGTACCATCTAATCGAATCGAAGTTATTAGAGAAGGCTATTCGATGGGTAAGCCTAGAGTAGATTCTGAATCCAGTCAATCCGAAGATATCGAAATGATAAGAGAGGAAAATCGCAGAGTAGAGATATTCGCTGATGTTTGTGCTCCCGGAAAAGAATGTGCTCCACAAAACTTAGGAGTTTATGATTATCCAGATTTCGAAATCAGACCATCCAGAGAAGACCGTGAAGAATGCAAACAGGCCTTTACCGATGTTATGGATTATCTAAAATCAAATCAGGATATCATGGTCATTTTCAATGGGAAAAGTGCAGCTTTAGAAGAAGATGCTCTCAGCAAAGCTCATCAGAGAGCAGTTGAATTGAGAGATATTATCAAAGAGTGGGCTCCAGCATGGTTAAGAGAAAGGCTATTAGTGTTGGCTTCCGAAGATAGACTCGTGACTCCGGAAGTTAAAGTAAGTCTTTCTGCGGATGCTCTTGTATTCAGGCCAAGAGGGGCAACTTCTACCAGAGAGAGAATTGAATTTGCAGATTTTGGTACAAACACAATCACAATTGGAGATATCGATGCTGAAGCCGGACTGGATAGTTTCGCTGTAGTAGTCATGGAAGAAGAATCTTCAAGGCCATTTGCCACTTTAGCTACCGGTACTGAAGAAGTCCCCGAGGAAATTGAATGGAATTGGCTTGGTGATTTAGGACAACCACCCAACCCAGATAAGCGCTATTATGTACAGGTTTATGCAAAAGATAAATATGGACAAACCCTTATGGCAGTTTCAGATCCTCTTTCAATTTCGCTTAGCGAGCAGGAAGAACGTAAAGAAATGTTCTTGATAAACTTCAATTTTGGAAAAGCAGAAGCTGTATCAGAATATCTCGAAGCCAGAATCGAAGCACTCGCTGCTAATCTGATAGAGAGAGCAACATATCTCGGCCCGAATGCCAGAATTAAAGCTCAGATTCTCGGTCATACCGATGTGGTTGGTTCAGACGAAGCTAATCAAGAACTATCATTACAAAGAGCGGAGAAAGAGTACAAAGCTCTTCGCTGGGCAATGATAGAAGCTCTCGAGCTTGAATCTCAGCAGCAGCTGGACGATTGGTTGAAAAAGCACAGAGTAGATTTGAGTTATGAAGGAATGGCCGACAAAAATCCTATGACTGTTAGATATTGGGAACAGGGCTATTGGCGTGAAGAGAAGGTTGGAGACAACGATGAACCGGAAGGTCGTCTGATCAATCGCCGTGTAGTTCTTGAAGTAGAGATTATTGCCGATTGATCACAATAATGTGAAAAACAACTCATATATATGGCTATTAACAATACTTATATCTGTTTCTCTATTTGCTAATTCAGCAATTGTAGAAGCTAGCGGTGGGATTTATTCAATTTCATCGCATCCCAATGATGGATTGAATGGTAATCCTGCTTTGATTTCTTTCAGTGATGACCATTCCATATCGGGTCAATTCACCAGGTATTGGTGGGGTTTGGGTAACGATGCGATATTTTCGTCACAAATCAATTATTGTACTCCTTTTAACAAGAAATGGGGGAGTTCCGGAATTGAAATTGAGTATTTCTCCTCTGGGCTTAATTCGAGATTTTCAATTAATCTCGCCTATTCTTACAAATTTGAATTGGCAGAACAATTAGGATTGTCTTGTGGAATATCCGGTTTGTGGACTCGCAATCAAATTGATCTATCAAGAACCTATCGCATGGAAACAGATCCAATTTTTGAGGAATACGGCAACCATGCGGATGGTTTCGGTTTAAATCTTGGATTGGATCTTTCCTATAAAAAATGGCAATTTGGTTTTGCTGGAGTAAATCTCATTGAACCAAATATAGCCATCTCAAGCAATGTCGATGATGGAACTATTCCACGTAAATTTGCTGTGGGTATCGGATACGAGGTATTCGACTGGTTAATTACTCGTACCCAGGGAACAATTGACGAACTTGCTGGCCTGCAAACACAGGTCAGCGCTGAATTCAAACCTTTTGGCGATTTACTTGGAATTCGCATAGGATATAAGGAGAATAATTACACTTTCGGATTGGGATTCTACGGTATATCATCTATCCCTATGGGTATCGATTATGCAGTTAACTACCCCGATAACTCTCTATCCAAAGCCGGAATTTCCACTCACACTTTCGGTTTCAACACTTATATACCGAAATCGGTGAAGAAAGAGCCTGAAAAACCCGAGATACCACAGGAACCTCAAATGAAAGGTTTCGACCTAAAAGTCGAAGCTTTATCTGGCGCGCCTGATACGCTCTTTTCAAAAGTGGACAGTACGCATATTATCGCAGCGAGAGTGATCAATGGATGCGATTTTGCGGTCGATTCTGTCTATGTAAGCACAATTCAAATATCCTCTGATACAATTAAAGCAATGAATAATCCTATTCTGATAGGCCATCTCGATTGCTGTTCGGATACAATTCTTGAATGGGAATGGAAAGCACTCGAAATCGGTGAATATGTCATCGTAATAACTGCTGACGACAATGCTTCTAATTATCCCTTAGCTTCGGGAAAATATAACGAGTTGGATGAAACAAATAACCGGCTTAAAATTCCTTCCAGGGTTTCGGGAAATATCGTAGCTACTATAGAAGTCGAGAATCATGTCCTTGAAATTGAAGAGCTAAATTATATAGCCGAAGAAGAACCTTTGGTACCCATTATTTTCTTTGACAAGGGAAAAACTGAAATCTCAGACAGATTCCTACCAACACTTAAAACCCTTGCACTTCGATTAAATCATAATCCTGATATTAAAATCAGACTTAGGGGGTTTATCGATTTAACTACAGATCCTGAAAATTGGGAGGAACTCGAAATTCCCGATTATAGATCTATTGCGGTTAAAAATAAACTGATAGAGTTAGGAGCACCGGAGAACTCTGTGATAGTTATCTCCACGGATGAGTATGATCCAGCTTTACAGAGAATTGGCGAAGACAGAAAAGCGACATATGAATCTTCCAAAGATAAACTCTGGGCCGAACAAGAAAACCGAAGAGTTGAAATTGAAGCCTGGATAACTGGCTATTCCGGACCTGTGGTGAAACAAATTTTAAGCAGTCAACAAATGGTGATTCCTCCCGATATTATCGACTCGCTTTCAATGTTTGCCTGCGAAGCAAATCCGCTTATCAGGGATAATCCTGAAATATCTTTAATCCTCGAGGGCTATACTGACAATGAGAAAAAATATAATGAGATGTTCGAACTTCTTAATAATCTAAGAACTTATATTCTGGAAGAAATCGAATGTCCAATAAATCCTGACAATTTCCCATTAATCGTTAATCCAGAATTGAAAGAGGATCCAGAGGTCGAATTGCACATTTCAGGTGAAGCACTGATTTACAATCCAAGGAAATCGGCATTGGCTATCAGGGATTACACAATCCCACCTGGAGAATCGGAGAATAAAATACTGGTGAAAATCGAAGAAGGCGATTTGAGAAGACATTCCTTGGAAATAATCGACTCGAGAGGATATCCGGTAAGAACATTATCGAGTGGCAGGGGAGACCCCGACTCTGAAATAATCTGGGATTGGTTTGATAAAAATGGAAATCTGATTGATCCAAGAGAGACATATAGAGTAAAACTGACAGCAGAAGATATCACCGGTGACAAAGCAGAGTTCTTCTCGTGTGAAATAAACCTACAGGTCACAAGTGTTGAAAAGCGAAAAGAGAAATCTATTATTGTTCAGTTTGCATTCGACGAGATAAAATCTACCAGCCTTTTCCTGGAATCCAGATTGGAACAATTCGCAGATAGGATTAAAACCGACGCTGAAGATCCCAATACTGAGCTTATAGTAAAGATCATCGGTCACACAGATCAAATAGGCTCCGATAGAAGAAATATGGTCTTAAGCGAGCATCGTGCACTTAAGGAAGAAACCAATATTCGAAGATATCTAGGCTATTTAATAAACACTAAATCCGATTCCGAATTGGATAAATGGATGAAACAGAACGATGTAGTAATAGTCCGTGAAGGATTAGCTGATAGAGAACCATATGAAATTGAACGCTACAAAAATGGTAAATTTGAGAAAACTCTTATTGGTAATAATATTTTCCCCGAGGGAAGAGCTGTTAATAGAAGAGTGATTATTTCTATCGAAGAAATAAGGGAATATTAGCATAACCCAATAATATATAATAATTTATAGACTTTTTCTAATATTCCCTTGACATTACCACCTATCTAAATATAATTTTACGTGAGTTTTTAATATCAGAATAATATATTAATAGCTATGAAAATATTTTATAGTTAGATGGGGGTATTGAATGGCTACAGGTCAAGTAAAAAGTTTCAATAAGAAAAAAGGTTATGGTTTTATCGTTGTTGATGGTGAAGATGAGATGGAAATCTTCGTCCATTATTCCGATATAGAAGGTGGAGGTTATAGACTTTTACTTCCCGATGAACCAGTGGAATTCGAAATAGTAGAAACAAACAAAGGTCTCAAAGCGGTTAATGTCCGACGAATATAAGGTAAAATGAAAATATAGTCAACTCAAAGCCCTCATTTTGAGGGCTTTTTTTATTATTCAAAATTAATTTATCTTGTTTTATTATTCCATGTAGATTAAATTATTTTTTGAAATGTTATGGATTCTATTGAATATTATCGGACTTTGCGCGTATAACAAGTCGAAAAGGGATCTTATCGGCAACGATAATGATCTGATTGAAAAAATCAAAAACGGCGACAAAAGGGCGTTCGACTTGTTGGTTGATAGACATAAAAAACGTGCTTATTTCACAGCACTGGGATTATTAGGCGAATCTGAACTAGCCTATGATATCTCACAAGATGCATGGATAGCTGCATATAACGCTATGGATAGATTCGAATTAGGAAAACCTTTTTATCCATGGTTTCATACTATTTTACGTAACCTATGTAAAAACGCTCTCAGGCATCGTGATGTAGTAAATAGAGTAGTACCAACCCACATGGAAGACAACCCCGAAAAACAATATGAAGGCAGCGTGCTTGCACCTGAAAGTCTAGTCGAACAACGAGAAATTAAAGAGTATTTGTGGAAAGCTATCGAATGCCTACCCCTCGAGCATCGAGAAATAGTAATCTTACTTCATTTTCAAAACCTCTCTTATGCAGAGATTTCTGAAACATTGAAGATTCCAATCGGCACAGTAATGAGTAGGCTTTATTATGCTCGTAAAAAACTAGCAGGGTTATTGGAGGGTGTTTTAGATGACTAATTCAAGAAGACATCTCGACTGGGAAGAGAAAATTAGCGCTTATATCGATGGAGAACTTCCACCTGATCAGATGATAAAAGTAGAAGAACACATCGCGTTATGCAATTCGTGCCGCGATTTCGCTGATAAACTACGTAAGATCAAGGGAGTAACCGAGAAAATGAAACTCGCAGATTTACCCGACCTTCAATGGAGAAAGTATAATTCACAGATATACAATCGAGTGGAAAGAAGTATCGGTTGGATAATCTTCACCATTGGAGCTGTAATTCTCCTTGCATTTGGAGGATTTCAGGCTTTCAGGGCGTTTTTCACCGATCCGGAAGTTCCAATCATGATAAAGATAGGCTCGGGCGTTATTGGAATAGGATTAATCATTTTGTTGGTGTCCGTAATTAGAGAAACTATATTCCGTCACCGACATGAACGTTACAAGGAGGTAGACATATGATCTTGGTCACCAGCGATAATATTCCAGGAAGAAAAATCAAAAAAACTCTGGGATTAGTCAGAGGTAATACAATTCGAGCTCGGAATATTGGGCACGATATTATGGCGGCATTGCGGAATTTAGCAGGTGGAGAAATAACCGATTACACAAAAATGGTTGCTGAATCACGTGAACAGGCAATCGACAGGATGGTTGCTGAAGCCAATGCTTTAAATGCTGATGCAATTACCTGTATTCGCTTTACTACAAATAGCATGATGCAGGGAGCAGCTGAGCTTCTCGCATACGGTACCGCCGTTGAGCTGGAGGATGAAGCTTGATAGTCTATCCAATATGGGTAAGAATATGCTCTTTCATTGGAATTGCCCTTCTAGGACTTTTCCCTTTTTTAGGTAAGAAGCACAAAATCGGTTGGGCATGGATTATTCCCTTTACCGGAGGTGCACTAGCGCTTCTTAGCGTCTATTATATACAAATTCCTGTTCAAGAGCTTATCACAAAAGCAATTACCGGCTCGGATTTATCAATGTCTTTCAGGATGTTTCTGTACATTCTTCCATCTGGGATAATTCAGGAATTCTTTAAAGTATTGATACCATTAATCTTTCTGGGATTTATCTCTAATCTGAAACTTCCCGAAGATTTATGGGGACCATTCGCCGGGGCAGGATTTGGACTTGCCGAGGCAATATACATAGTCGGACTATCTAATCAACCAATAGGGCAAGTTGCGCTGGTTGAAAGGTTCACTGCAATAATTTTTCATATCGCTCTCAGCACCATAGCAATCAACAGGATAAAGCTATCGAAGTTGATCTGGACTTTGCCTCTGGCAATGATCTTGCACTCTTTATTCAACTATCTTGCTATAAGTGCAATGAAGAACATGAATTTATGGGAAATGGAAGCGATTATTGGCATTTTTGCTCTGGGGTTATGGCTTGTAGCGATAATTGTTAATCGAAATAGAAAATCGAAAGGAAAACAATGAAAAGAATCAACCTAATTATAACAATTTTACTGTTGGTAATTTCTGTATCGATATTATGGGCTAAGGATATCGATGAAATCAAACTCTCTGCGAAGGAAGTTTTTGTAGAAAACGAGGAATTCGATTACCAAATAATGGATATGAAAGAGAACAAAGTTCTTACCCAGAGTAAAATCGTGTGTAAAATCGATGATGACGAACTTGAAATCACCGATAGTGCTAATAGAAGCAAAATTGTAGTAAATAAAACTACTCTTGAACCCAAAAACGGGAAAGTCGTTATTGAATATAATGGAACATACAATATTGATACGAGATTCTCTGAAGATTCTATCTATATCGACGCTTCAACTCCACAAGGCGATCAAAGTATGGTAGTTGAAAAACCCGAGGGAATATTACTTCATAACGACCAGATATTGATGTCTCTCAGGGCTATGGATTTTACTAAAGAAAAGCAGAAAACCATTATTTTCGTTCCGGCAAATGGTAAAACTATGGATCTGGTTCTTGTGGTAGGCGAAAAAGAGAATTTCGAAGTTCCTGCTGGCAAATTTGAAGTATATCCGGTAACTCTGGACTTTGGAGTAGCCACTCAGACAGCCTATTACGAAGTGGAAAGCCCTCACAGAATGATAGCTTACGATAACGGGACGATTCAATATCAACTGAAATAGCCTCATTTCGATGATTTGAGAATGACATCAAAGTTTCTCTTGCATAAGCATCTCAATCCGCATATATTTATGGGAATTTTCAATTTAAATGGAGGTGCAAATTGCAAAGACTGACATTGATTATTCTACTTGGATTATTAGCAACCAGTTTTATCCTTGCTACATCACATTCAGATAGCCTAGCGCCATATATGTATGATGCTGGAGTCTCCGCTCGTTCAGGTGGCGATCCATTAGTTGGATGGTGTGATATCAAGAAGACCGGTGAACTTGGTTATCCAATATTCGAGAATATGTTCTATTATTCAACGGATGGACAGGTAACATGGAACGGTGTTCCTGCAACTAATACGGGAGGGGATAGATATACCGCTACTACTCCATCTGTTGCCGGAAATGCAAACTGGCGTTTCTATATGGCTTCGGATTCTACATGGGCGGGTCAAACTCCTGTTTATTCGGGTTCTTCTACTTGTCGTTTAGCTCCCAACTGGTATGTTGGAGCCGATGATAATGTGGGCCTTGATAGTTCGGCTTATGGAGGTGGCGATTGGTTGGATATTCGTTCCTATGGTTTCTGTATTTCAAATGGTAAATTTTATGGGAAACTGGTAAAAGCCAATGACGACTGGCGTCTCACCGATGGTAGCGAAGTAACCGTTCTGGGTGCTGGAATCGGTCTCTACGATGATAATTATGGTTATATGATTACTATTAATAATCCTGGCGAACCATCAGGAAGTACATTCTATGCTTTAACCCAATGTATTGCAGCCGATCCTCCTGATATTGGTGGGAGTACAGCTGAATTAGCACCCGGGATATTAAAAGTTATCGGTGAAAGCGATATAATTCCGGTTGCAGATTGTGAATTTGAATTTGTCGCGGAAACCATGTTCGTCTCATGTAATATCTCCGATCTAACTGGCGATACAGATTTTGGGCCATGGCCCAACGATATCAGATTCCTGAATGTTAGCGCTTCAATAATGCACCTTCATGTATGGAGAGAAGGCATCTGGGATGTAAACACCCATAACTATTTCCCGGATAACGCAAAAGCAGGACATGCATATTACAAAAATCCTATTGCCGAGTGGGTGTCTTCGACTACCGCGCCTAATACTTCGCCAATCTTAACCGATGCTTACGCTAATTACGATGATCCCGGCGATGAAACCGAAGTTGGCGTAACCTATTCGGATGCCGATGAAAATCCTCCCGAGTACGTCCGACTAACTATTACTGGCTCCAGAGATGTTTACACTCTTAGTAAAGCCGAAGTGGCAGGACCTTTCGGTTGGATAGATGGTGTTCTTTATTCGGGCACAATTCCCGGATATCATGGATTTGGCGCTGATTTTACATTCAGCGGTTCCGACGGTGTCGATGAGTTCAATCTTCCCGCTGGCGCTTTAAGTGTGAAAGGCGATTTACCCAGAGATAATCAGCTAGTTACTATTTCTCCAAATCCTTTTAACTCAGCATGTAAAATTACGTTCTTGGGCGATAAGCCGCTTTCAGTTGAGATTTACAATCTTTCCGGTAGAATCATAGACCGGATGACAATCGATGGTGCCTATAATGGTAATTTCGTTGTATGGCAACCTCAACAGAGCAATAATAGCGGCGTTTATTTAGCCAGATTGCAATTCCAGGATAGGGAAATTGTGAGAAAAGTGTTCTATATCAAGTAGAATACTCATCATATTGCAACAAAACTTTAGGGTGGATATTTTACTATCCACCCTTTTAAATTATCAGAGATTTATCTTGGTTTAGTACTTGACCCATACCATCTACAAAACATATATTAATTATAATAATCAACCTCAAATGAGAAGTATAATGAAAGAACCTAAAATCGATTTGGAATTGGCACAGCAACACGGCTTGAGTAATGAAGAATTTGATAGGATTATCGAGATTCTCGGAAGAAAACCTAATTATACTGAACTGGGCGTATATTCAGTTATGTGGAGCGAGCATTGTAGCTATAAGAGCTCCATTAAATACTTGAAAACACTTCCCAAAGAAGGCAAGAAAGTCCTTGCAGGAGCAGGTGAAGAAAATGCTGGCGCTTTAGATATCGGAAATGACTTGGCAGTTGTATTTAAGATTGAAAGCCATAATCATCCTTCAGCAATCGAGCCTTTTCAGGGTGCAGCAACAGGGGTTGGAGGAATTCTTCGCGATGTATTTTCGATGGGAGCACGCCCTATCGCAGCTCTCGATAGTCTCAGATTTGGAGAAATTCACAATCCACACCAACAACATTTATTGAATGGTGTTGTTGAAGGAATCGCCCACTATGGCAATTGTTTCGGAGTTCCAACAGTCGGGGGAGAAGTTGTTTTCGATAAAGCCTATGGCGGAAACTGCTTGGTAAATGCTATGGCCGTGGGAATTTCCCCGAGCGATAAGATTATGTCCGCTAAGGCTGGAGGCATTGGCAACCCGGTTTTCATCATCGGTGCTTCAACCGGCCGCGATGGAATTCACGGAGCTACTTTTGCCAGCGTTGAGTTATCCGAAGATTCACGTCAGGATAGACCGAGTGTACAAATCGGTGATCCGTTCCTGGAAAAATCTCTAATGGAAGCCACTCTGGAGATTATCGAACAAGATTTGGCATATGGAATACAAGACATGGGTGCAGCTGGGATTACCTGCTCATCATCGGAGATGGCAGCGGCAGGCAATGTTGGCATCGAAATCGATCTGGATAAAGTCCCATTACGCGAAGAGGGCATGATACCATACGAAATTTTACTATCCGAAAGCCAAGAGCGTATGCTGATTGTGGGTAACTCCGGCAAAGAAAATGAACTTCGCGCAGTTGCCCAAAAATGGGATTTACACATGGAAAAAATAGGCGAAGTAACCGAAGGTGAGAATTTCGTGTGTTGGTGGAAAGGCGAAAAGGTATGTGACATTCCTGCTGAAACCCTTGTTTTAGGGGGAGGAGCACCTGTTTATGATAGACCTTTTAAAAAGCCTGCGAGTTTAGAAAAAATTAACGATTGGTCTTACCGCGATTTACCTCTGAAGAATCGCGATCCACAGGAAATGTTAACTTCATTGCTTTCAATGCCCACATTGGCCAGCAAACGATGGGTTTTCACTCAGTACGATCATCAAGTGGGAATAAATACAGTTGTTAAACCCGGTTATGATGCCGCTTTGATGCGTATTAAAGGCACTGATAGTTTCATTGCGTTATCTACGGATTGTAACGGAAGATATTGCTATCTGGATCCCTATAATGGTACACTTCACGCATTGGTCGAATCCGCAAGAAATGTAATAGCAACGGGCGCTGAGCCTATAGGTATAACGAATTGCCTTAACTTTGGAAATCCGGAAAAAGAAGACAGCTATTGGTACTTCGTAGAAGCCATAAAAGGATTAAAAGACGCATGTGAGTATTTCAATTTGCCTGTTACCGGAGGTAATGTGAGCTTCTATAATGAATCACCCACTGGATCTGTCTATCCAACTCCGGTTATTGGGATGGTTGGGCTTATCGAAGATGGGGGAAAATATATCACTCAACAAATGCATGAAGGCGAGTTGATATATCTTCTCGGGGAAACAAGAATTGAAGATTTCGGAGGTTCCGCTTTGCAGAAATTACTCGAAAACGACTGCAGAGGCAAATGCCCGAAAGTCGATCTGGAAAAAGAATATCTTGCTTATCAGGCTATTAAAAAATTGAATAATAAGGGCATTATTGCTTCCTGCCACGATATCTCTGACGGCGGTTTAGGAATCGCTCTTGCGGAATCCTGTATTTGGAGCAATTCAGGTGTAGATATTCAGTTACCACAGGATTTCGATTCCACATTGTTCTTTTTCAGTGAAAGCCAGGGAAGGTATTTAATCACTATTGCCGAGAAAGACCGTGAATCTATGGAAGAAATCTTGAATGAGAGTAAACTGGTTTATCATAATATTGGCGAAGTTTACGGGGATAAGATGACTATTAATCAACTTAATATATCAATTCAAATAAACACACTTAAATCATTATATAACAACTCATTATCACGATATATGACTGGAGAGATTTAAATGAAATTATACCTACTCGCATTATTAGTTCTAGTTTCCTGCGTTTTAGCTGTAAGCCCACTCGAATTTGTAAGCAGCGAACTATGGTCAGATTTGTTACAGGCCAGAGCTGATGGAAATTACCTTTACGTTTCTTTTCCTTATGGAATAGGAGTTTTCGATGTTACTGATGAATATCACCCTGAGCTTGTCGAATGGTTATATATCGGATGTGAAGTATCTCAGTTGCTTATTAATGGCGATTATATTTTCACTGCGGCAACCGATTCTGGATTGGTGATTATCGATAAAAGCTCTCCAACTTCGCTTTCTATTGTAGGTCAGTTATCATTTTCTGATGAGGCTAATTCTGTTGCAGTACAAGGCGATTATGCATACGTTACTACCCCGATGAACGGTCTCTTTATGATCGATGTGTCATCTTTGTCTTCTCCCAGTGTAATCTCAAGTTTATATATTCCGGGGGGAACTTATTATGTATTTGTTGATGGTGATTATGCTTATGTCTCTCGCGGTATGGCCGGGATAGTAATAGTTGATGTTTCGGATCCAGCTTCTCCGGGGACCCGTGGCACCTATTCTTCCTCGACATTTATAAGAAGCATCTATAAGAAAGATCAGTATCTATACCTCGCAGCTGAAATCGCCGGATTGGTTATTTTGAATGTATCAGATCCTTATTCACCAACCGCAGTGGGAACATATACAGCTCCTTCTGGAAGGAGTTTTACTTCGCTAGATATGATTGGAGATACTATTTATGTGGGCGCTGGTAACTACGGAATTCTATCCATGGATGTTTCGACTCCGAGTTCGCCCACACTTATAGATCATCATCCAACCAGCACTACCAGTATTGAAGAGATTGATGCTACTGATGAAGGACTGGTATATCTTTGCACACCGAGTGGACTTCAAATTGTCGATGTTCTCTCCGATCCAGATAATATCAGCTTCATTAGCCGTGAAGATAGGCACACTGATATAGATCAAGTTTGGGCGGAAGGTCCAAAAATCTTGACTTCGGCCGGTCTTTCCGGAATCGATGGATTCAACGCACCGGATTTGTTTAATCCAGTACATCAGTTCAATTATACCGCAGGTGTCAGATTCAATGATGCCCTTTATTACACTCAATATATCTATGCTGCAGCTGGGGGCGATGGCCTTTCCATTTTCCAATCGGCAGGATTGACAGAATATCCAACACCTATTACTGAAGTAGATGTTGGTGGAAATGCACTTCGAGTAGAGAGATACTTTAGTCTTTGTTATGTAATGACTTCTAGTGGAATTGCTCAGGTCAACATTACTGATCCTACAACCGCATTTGTCCTGGAAGAAGCAGTTTCCGCAGATCCTGCGGCCATTGCCGCTACACTCGAATACCTCTATGTTTGCGATGACGCCGAAGGATTTCTGGTATTCGAAACGCTGGATATGACCCTTTATGCAACTTTATCAGAAGCGGCCGGATATGATTTTACTGATTTGGTTATCAACGGTAATTATGCTTATGCTTCAGCAGATGATGACGGAGTTATCATATTCGATATCACCGATCCTTCATCGCCAACTATCGCTGCGGAATATGAAACCAGCGACGATGCAGAGGGAATAGCCATTAACGACGATTGGCTTTATGTTGCCGCAGATAAAGATGGGATTCTTTCCTATCAGATAATCGGTGGAGATTCGCTTGTAGAGTATGATCCATATATCACAGCCGGGCGCGCTAAAGATGTATATTGCGATGGCGATTATATTTTTGTAGCGGATAGATATGCTATTCTAATATTCACTAATTCCTTAATGGGAATTGAAGAAAGCGAAATCGATTTACCAAACAATTTGGAAATACATGTATCGCCAAATCCCTTCAATTCGGCGGTAAAAATAAATCTTTCATGCAGCGATCTCTTTGGAGAAATTGAAATATATGACATTTCAGGTAAATTAGTGGATTGTATCTCTTGTGAAAAAACTACTCAAAGCGTTATATGGGAACCATCTGAAGATATTCACTCGGGAGTATATTTGATTAAATACTCCACTGGAGATAAAGATATTTCAGGGAAAGCTATCTATTTAAAATAGGTCTTTGGGAAAAATAATCTTGCGGAGTAATCTTCATTTATTTATTATTTATTGATATAATAACTCATGTGTAGTTATTCAATGATATGATATCTAATGAAAACATAAAGCTTCAAATTTCGGTTGCTATTTTAGTAGCCATAATTTCTGTTTGCTTTGCATGGGGGCCGAGAACTCATATCGAAATATCGCAGGTAGCATTCGACTATTTGGATGACGATCTATTCGACGATTTACCAACTTTTCTTGATACCTATCGTGGAGCAATCTTTGCCGGGTCTATCTTCCCTGATTGGGCTTTTGTAGTAATTGATGACAACCTTTCCCGGCATGCTCATCAAGTTTCATTTGAAGAATTATATTGGGAAATACTCCTGGAAAAATTCCCAGATATGAGCACTACGGTTGCACAACGAGAATTAGCTTTTTACATGGGGCTTTTGTCTCATATCTACGCGGATCGTATTCTTCATGGTTATCACGATCCACCTGGCATGAATAGTTTTCTTGTAACAGGTATGGCCACCGATGGGGTAACCGAAGAGATAATCGAAGGTTCATTGGATATCGTTATCGGCTATGAATCCTCGGTTAGTTCATTTACATGGTTCTGGCCATATGGAACCTTGCGGGATGTTTACCATGCTTATGGAGACACCGGAGTAACTGAAAGCCAATTAATCACCGGCACAACCGGCCTTGAAACAACAGTAGCAGCTGTAGAAGCTACAGGCTACTTTTCATATCTTGCCGCAAAGGCAGCAATACCGTGGTGTTATGATAACTACGAAGATTATCATCCAGGCGGTCTGTTGAATTCATCAAGTTTAGTAGCCTTGAAATTTAGGAAAGCTTGGGCTTATGCAATAAATAAGATACAAATTTTTCAGAAAAGCCAATACGATTGTGGCTACCAGAACTGTTTCGATAATCATCTTCTCGCAGATGTTTACACTAACAATGCCGGCGGCGAAGACGGACTACTCGGAACTATCGATGCTTCGTCGAATTATGCTGCAATTCTTATAAAATGGATACTCGAAGACTTAGATACTACCCTGGGATTGGATTCGGCAAAAGCTTGTATGTATTATCAAAGCAGATTGGGATCCTGGACCGGCGATGAAAGTATCGCAGCATATAGAATAAATCGAAATTGGGGTGAAGGTGATAAACATGATGGATCGGAGAGCAATTATAATGGTGCTCCTATGTCTTCTTCCGATGAATTCTCATGTTGGACACATGCTTTCTACAACTCAACACCATGGAATAGCCCGGGGCTATCTTCAACACCGGGGGACAGACAGTCAGTTGCCGATGACAATTTGTTGTTTACTTCTTCTTCAGCATATCCAGCATGGCATAACTGGGATATTACATCAACCACCCTTCACTGGATAGAGAATCCTTCCGAGAACTACGGCGTTTTACTCAAGGAAGATACCAATGATCACAATGGTAGAGTAATCTTCACCAGCTCGGAAAACTGGGATGTTCATTGCCGCCCCATGTTGATGCTCTATTTATCCGATCGGCCCTTGGCTGTTGACCAACATAATTCTCAGAGAATTCCGTCAGAAAAGAGTATCCGAATGTATCCCAATCCATTTAACTCGGAAATAAGAATAGATTTGAATTTCAAACCGAATAGTCTGAAAATATATGATATTAACGGTAATTTAATTCACGATGTGATGATTGAGAATAGCGCTAAGAGTTATATATGGCAACCATATTCGAGATTAGAATCAGGTATATACTTCATTCACATCTTAAATAATTCACTTACATATACAAAAAAAATAGTTTATCTTAAATGAAAATAACGATTCTTAGAAAAGAGTAGCTATGAAAAAGAGCTTTATTATCGCAATAGTCTTCACTGTTTCTATTCTAATATCACCAATTCTATCTCAACGTAGCCATATTCTTATTGATCACTCATGCACAAATCTATCACTGATACCAACTGAATGGATAGACTCGGTTCAGGCTAATTGCAGATTGCATTATGCTCATACATCACACGGCGGACAACTAATGTATGGCCTGGATACACTGGAAAGCGCTAATCCTTTGTATGATTTCGATAGAGCTTTCAATTCATTACCTGTTACTCCGGATGCATTTTGTATCTTCGATGGACAGGATTGCGATACTTATATCACTCCGGATAAATACTGGGAAACTCAAACCGGGATGAATTCAACTCGATTGGTTTTAGATTCAAATCCCGAGATTAACTATTCCATGTGGGCATGGTGCGGGCAACCAGCCTATTATAGCGCTGACCAAATAACAGCTTATTGCGAGAGTCTCGCAGTTCTTGATGACGAATATCCAGGCGTAACTTTTATCTATATGACCGGCCACGCTCAATATGACGGAACCGATGGATACAATAGATTTAACAATAATAACCTTATCAGGAGTTACTGCGATTTGAACGATAAGGTTTTATTCGATTTTGGCGACATCGATGCCTGGTGGTTTAATCCCAGTAGCACCACATGGGAATATCGCACCTATAGTTATGGGGGAGAGGAAATCCCCCTGGAGCATTCACATTATGGTATTGAAGAAGTAGCTCATACATCATGGCTAAATTGTATTCACAAGGGAATAGCCCTGTGGTGGATGATGGCTCGGTTGGCAGGTTGGGAAGGTGTAACTAATGTTAAAGAGAATAGTAATTTGCCATCGAAATCCAAAATTGCGGTTTATCCTAATCCTTTTAATTCAATAGTCAAGATCGAAACCAAAAGCCATAATCTACCGCTAAGAATTTACGACATAAAAGGCAATATTATTGAAACACTGAGCTCAATTGATTACATTGTATCAGAAAAGGATAGAACAACTATCGAGTGGATTCCCGATGAAAACCTTAATTCGGGTGTATATTTAATCCGAGATAACTCAATCGATAGAATCACTAAAAGAATAATCTATTTGAAATAGAGTGGAGCGTATAATGAAAAAGTATTTATTGGGATTCGTTTTTATCATTTTTCTTGCATCACAGTTATTGGGGATCACTTACCTCAATATCAATGGTAGCGATGAGATTACTATCGTTCCACCGGCGGATCTGGTAATTAACGGAGATTTTTCCGCTGTGGGGGAGTCGTTGGCAGTTAAAACATATATCGAACAGAATTATAACGGTATCCCGGACCACCACGAATTGGTCGGATTTATGCAGATTATCGATGGAATCCCTTCGGTTGGAGATCCTGAAGAGGCATATATCGTGGGCGATGACGACACACTTCAAAATGGAGTTTTTATCCACTATTCCGAAATGGAATTCGATTATTTCCCATTCGGAATGGATATGATAACTCTATATTTCGAGGCAAACGACTTTGGAGATAGCAGCTCGATCTATGCTACAATCAATATTGTAGCCGAAATGGACTATGAAATTCCGGAAATTCCATATATCTACGGTTACGTTATCTCTGCGTCAGATAGTATCACGCCAATTCCAGGTGCAATGATTATCAGCGAAGCTTCAGAAGGCCCAAGTGGGATATCTGACAGTGTGGGAAGATTCGCATTTACGGTTGAAGAATCGGGAACTACTATGGTCATCGCTGTACCTCTTGACGGCACACACGCGATGATGCCCAGCATGACTTATCTTGATCCAGGAGATGATAGTGCAAGAGTCGATGTATATTGTAGCAGTAGATCGTCGTTTATCTCCGGTAATATTAC
>Ga0272443_10002137_pt1 | contig 26101 bp, 18 predicted proteins | sample SSMAcet12_FD_193581 | JGI IMG/M metagenome (GOLD analysis project Ga0272443, IMG submission 193581) | Marine sediment archaeal communities from Little Sippewissett salt marsh, Falmouth, MA, United States - SSM-Acet-12 | ecosystem: Environmental > Aquatic > Marine > Wetlands > Sediment ... | reverse complement strand
TTGGTGAAACGCCGGGTCAACCAAAGTAGAGAGTGCAATAACATACCAGACGAGGATGGAAGCGATTGGAAGTCCGCCGTTCCAGGTCATGTGCTCCGCTGGAAGGCTGGACGCAAGTTTCTCGATACCGCCAAAATGATGCATTGAGAATCCAGCGAGCAGTGCGAATCCCAGGTACATCAACAGAAATTGCAGGACATCCGTCCTGACCACGGAACGCAGACCTCCAAACGCCACGTAGACCGAGGAAAACAGGGTGCCGAGGATCACCCAGAGAGCCAGCGAACCTCCGAACACCGCCTTCAACAGCACACCAATCATCAGCACGTAGGCTGCAGGAACAGTCATGACAAAGACGACGGACGCGCCGATCAACGCAGGTGTCCTGCCGTAGGCCTTTTCCAGCTGGTCCGGGATTGAGGCGACTGCGGAGACACGCACGCGCCCCGCGAGGAAGAGTGCATAAATCAGCGCTGCCAGATAATAAGGCACCCCGAAAACCAACCAGTTGCTGATTCCGAAAAGGAAGGAGTACTCGCCCACACCGAGAATACCGCCGTACCACGTCGAAACCAGTGTGGCGACAAAGGCGGGAAGGGTCAGCCGTCGGCCTGCGAGCAGATATCCGCTTTCACTGCCCTCAGCCTCATGGCGGGTGCGCCATGTGATGATCGCGAGGAAAAGTAGATAGCCCCCAACGAGGACGAAATCGATTGTGTGCAGCTTCAGCATCTACACCTGCCGTTTAACCCGGTTTGGGGACTTTCAGAACGTCGCGTTCACGCCGAGAAAATAATTTCTCGTCGCGCCAACGTAATAGTAATTCTCGCCGTAGTAATACCCGGAGGTCTCGTACTCCTCGTCAAGCAGATTGTTGATTCGCAGGCTTAATCCAATCTCGGCCTCAGGGATCCAGAGCTCCGGGAATGCGAGCGAGAGGGTCATGCCCATGACCAGTGATGGATCGATGGTTCGCTCTTCGTTTTGCGTATTGTCGAGATATTGCTTGCCGACATGCTGTATGTCCAGCGTTAGCGAACCAGCACCCATCTTGTAGCCCAGACCTGCGGAAATCAATCGGGAAGGGAAGAGGGCGATGTTGTTGCCGCCAAGATCAATTCCGCTGACACCGAGCAGATTCCAATCATCGTCGTATTCGGCTTCAAACGCCGTGTAATCAACGAGCTTGTTGCTGGAGAGGCTGATGCTCAACCAACTGGTAAAACCGCTTTCCGGGCGGAAGGAGGATTCGATCTCGATTCCACGATGAATCGATCGATCCGCATTGTCGGTGATCGGGCTGCCATCCCGCACACCGCCAGCCGGGACGATCTCGTTGAGGAAATCCATCCAGTATCCGTTGAGTTTCAGCGTGAGGTCGCCATGTTTCCAGGAGGCTCCGGCTTCAAGGTTGATCACACGCTCCGGATCGATCGCCGGTTTGGACCATTCAACGTAGGAGACGCTGGATCCATTCCTGACAGTATCCGCTGTGGAAAAAAGCGGGTCAACGCCCAGATTATCCGGCCCGCTCCAGGTGTCCCAGTACTCATCAATCACAGGAGCGCGATGCATCAAGCCGAGCGTCATATAGGATCCGATCACCGGAGAGAGCTGGTAGTGCAGGCCCAATTTCGGATTCAAAAAGGTGTGATCTACCGTGAAACGGTTCAGTTCGCTACTCCTGAAATTGCCAGCTTGAAGCTGCTTGAATGTGTACTGCTGCATTCGCATCTCAAGGTCGCCAATGGCCCTTATACGGTCTGAGATCTCGTAATTCTCCTGGACAAAAAGACCGCCTTTTGTAATCTCTCCGGTGTAACGGTAATAGGAATGGTGAGGTTCCGTCCCATCGGGGAGAGTCTGCGCCCAGATCACAAACCCTTCATGCTCGCTCGTGTAATACTGAAGGTCGCCGCCGATTTGAAGAATCCCGCCGCTATGTTCCCACCGAAGGCGAGGCGTCCAGCCGTAATGGTCCTTGTAAACCCACTTCTGGTTGACAAGGTCGCTGGAAGTGGGGTCACCATTGGTTTCTGAGACGGTGTAACCGAAGTCGTAGAGGTCGCGGTCCTCCTTGTACTGTTCGTAATACCCTGTGCCGTGAATGTAGAAGAGACCGGTTTCGACGACGATATCATCGCTGGGCTGCCATTCGTGGTGGAGTTCGTAGTGTGGCTGAGTGAACCAGTCTATGGTGTTTTCGTAGGTGATCGGGTTGTAGGTTCGGCTCTGCTCGAGGTCACTCTCGGCGGTGGCATCCCAAGCGGCATGTGTCTCCTCAACTCCGCCGTAGACGTTGATCGTCAGCCTGCTTTTTTCACCATACCGCATGCCGGTGAGGAAATAGCTCCAAAGGTCCGATCCTGATCGATCACGGTAACCATCCGAGAGAATCTTTGAAAACCTGCCATAGAATCCATAGGTGTTGTTCACAATGCCTGAGTTGTAGGATGTGCTCCATTTGCGGGTGTTATAACTTCCCGTCCCTCCGGAGAGAGTAAAGCCTGGTTCGCTTACTCCCGGAGTGAGTGTCACAAGGTTGAGTGAACCTCCGAACGCGCCGGAGCTTCCCTGTGTCGAATAGCCGACGCCACGCTGGAGCTGCACATCCTGCAGGTTTGCCGCCAGGTCAGGCATGTCGACCCAATAGACAACGCCGTCCTCAGGGTCGTTGTGGGGGATGTTGTTCACCGTAACGCCCACCCGTTTGTGGTCGAATCCACGAATTTTAAGGTAGGTGTATCCGATGCCGGCACCAGACTCCGAATAGGCGTACACGCTGGGGAGTGTCGAGAGCAGGGGAGGGATGTCCTGAGACCAATACTGTTCCCTGAGTCGTTTACCGGAAAGGTCCGTGAAAGTTGAGGGAGTTTCGCCCTCCGTTGCGCGGGTCACCGTATAGACCACATCGCTGGTACTCAACAGGATCGGTTCGAGCCGAAGCTCTGTTTTCAGGTAGGACCGGGTTGCTTCAATCGTACGCTTGGACACACGATAACCGAGATAGCTGGCGGAGAGGCGATAGGTCTCGCCGGGAATAAGGCCGGTGATCGTGAAGCCGCCGGAATCATCTGTGACCTGTGTCGTGCCGACGAAATGAGGGTCAAGCTGGACGTGGGCGCCGACGAGTGGCCGATTTGTTTCGGCATCCCGCACAATTCCCGACAACTCCGAGCCGAAAACTGTACTGAACAGCAGCAGCAGGTAAAACGGAGCCAGAATAAGGTTACGCATGCTTCCTCCTCGTCCGAATGTGTCGGATCGTGGTGAGCATGCCGGAGCAAAAGGAAAACCCCCGGAGGATGCGCCGAGGGTCGAAGGGTAAAGAAGGTTCTTTTAAAGCCGCCCTTCCTTCGCCGGCATTACCCGGATCAGGTTCACGGGTTTGTTCTCAGGCCCTTAGTTGGAGGACCACCCCGGAACGGTATAACACAGGATAGTGTTTTTAGTAGCCGGTGTCAATCACGATCCAGTAGTTAACGAGTACGCGGCGTTCCGGAATGTGCTTAAGTATAACTTCTCCAGAATTCGGGTGGCGAAACGGGGGCGTGACTGAGTTGCGACAGGTGTGTACCGGGAGAAACGGTCGACCGGACGGATATCTTTGCAGTAAATTGTACATGGCCGATCTTCCCGAAAGGTTGACAGTATCGGAAGATATTAAAGCTAATAATATCATTGTAATAGGTTCTTTTTGACATCGTTCGGGCGCGTTAAGGCAATTATTTGGAACCCAAAATGATGACGCTCTTTTTTTGGCAGGGATATTGCTTCATATTCAATCGGACTAAGATATCGCCGTTTGCAAACACGTATCTGTTGAGTAACTTAATGCAAACGGTGACCCGTACTAGGAGGATGTTATGCGACTGGGGCGTTTGATACCAGGCGTTTTGGCGGTGATGATGTTAAGTGTACCGCTGCATGCACAAATCGTCTCCGAATCGATTTCTGACGCAGGAAGCATTAACTGGTCAGGCCAGATGATTCAGGCGAGGGGAATCGCAATCCCGGGTGGAGTTGGGGGACGTGCGGGTCAAATCCGTGCGGCCGAACTCGATGCGCTTCGGCAGATACTCGAGACGGTTAAAGGCATGCGCCTGTCGAGCGCGACAACCGTAGAAAATTACATGCTTTCTTCTGATATCATCAGGACGCGTGTAGAGGGTGTTGCGCGTAATTTTCGCAGGGTAGGTGATCCCGTTTATATGAACGATGGGAGTATAGAGGTCACCGTGGAAATGTCACTGACAGGTCCGGGACAATTTTATGATGTGGTGATGCCGGTAAACATGGGCAGCTCCGCGCCGATTCCTCAAGCGACTTCGAGCCAGGGAAACGGCGGCGTCTATAGTGGCCTGATCGTGGATGCGAGGGATCTCGCGGTTCGTCCGGCGATCACCCCGAGAATCCTTGACGAGAGCGGTGATGTTGTCTATGGTAGCGATATCATAGACCGTCAGTGGGCCATCCAGTACGGCCTTGTCGGTTATGCCAAGGATCTCGAGTCTGCCAAGCTGGACGATCGTGTAGGACCCAATCCCATCGTAGTCAAGGCGCTTGACGCCACTGGCACGAACAGGACTGATGTAGTGATCAACGACCTTGAAGCCCGGATTCTTCACGGTATTTCACAGAACTTCACGTTCCTTCGGCAGGGACGCGTGATCTTTTTAGTCGATTGAAGAGGCTCAGCATGATAATACGAAACGCACTATTAATGGCTGCCGTTCTACTGATCGCGGCAGGGTGTGGTCCGAAACCAAGGACCAGCGAATCCGTTCTGGACAACCCGGATTTCCATATTAACCAGGGCATGAAGCTGCTCGAGCGGGGCGACTTGAACGAGGCTGAGCTCTCCTTTGAGAAGGCGCTGGAACTGGACAAGCGGAACGCCTCCGCGGTTAGCGGCCTGGCGCTTGTGGAAGCGGGACGTGGAAATTACGAAGAGGCCTATGACCTCGCGAATGAGTCCGTGAGTCTAGATTCTAAAAGCGGTTTGCCGATTGCCACCCGGGGAAGAGTGAAAAGTCTATGGAAGAAGGGTGAGGAGTGGGGCGACTCCGCTAACGAAGACTTCGAAGACGCCCTGAAAATCGGTCCAAACAACGAAAGATTCCTTTTCTGGTATGGTCAGGCAAAAGCATGGCAATTCGAATTTGCCGATGCAACGATGCTTTTCAGCCGAGTAATCGAAATCAAGGGTGAGTATGCCAAGGAGGCGGATATTGAATTCGCTTCCATTCAGAAAATTCTTCGCGCTGGTCCCGGCTCGCGGTTAGGCAAGAAAATTGCCCTTTTAAACGAGATCAGCAGGGCAGACCTCGCAGTCCTGTTCCTTGAGGAATTGAAACTGCGTGAAATTTTTGACCGTTTTACGCCAAAAGAGTACGAAACCGACTATGCTCCGCCGGAAGGGTCTGCGCAAGTAGAATCAAAACAGGTTCCTGCAGACGTTGTTGGCCATTGGGCACGTACCTGGATCCTTGAAGTTATCGACATGGGTGTAATGGAAGTGTCGCCTGACGGCAAGTTCTACCCGGATCAGAAGGTTACTCGTGCGGAATACGCGCTTGTGCTTCAGAACATCCTGATCACGGTATTCGATGAGCCTGAGCTGGCCACGAAATACATCGGGGAAACACCCAGGTTCAAGGATATGCGCAGCGGGACTGCCACTTACAACGCTGCGGCACTCGCGGTGGATCGCGGAGTGATGCAGGCAACGGTGGAAGGCACGTTTGAACCGATGAAACCGGTAAATGGAGCGGATGCCCTGTTGATAATCAGACAGTTACAGAACTACTTGAAGATTTCTTTCTAACATCTCTCCTGTACTCGGATTACGATATTATCCAACCTCCCGGTCTCAATTGGGAGGTTTTTTAGTGCGGGAATATACCAGCGGACAGGGAGGCGCGGAGAATACAACGGCTTGACAAGCAGGGTTTAACCCCCTATCATTGAGGCCTACCGCGGGGTGGAGCAGTCTGGTAGCTCGTCGGGCTCATAACCCGAAGGTCGCAGGTTCAAATCCTGCCCCCGCTACGAAGATGCCCGGTCTTTGACCGGGTGTTTTTTTTGTGCTCGATCCCTCCTCAAAATCGAGTGATTCCTCATGAATTCCTGCTTTGCATCCCATCGTAGCCGTATGTATCATAAGTAAATACGCAACATTACGAGATTCAGAGGTGCCATGAAGCAGCTCAGGAATGCATATCGCCAAAGTCTGCCTCTTGCCAAAGAAGCTCTGGAAGCTTCACTGCGAACCCTGAACTCCTCCCCCGATGAATCCTCAGCAAGCCTGAAACGGATAGCCCACCAGCTTCGTGGTTCGGGCGCGAGTTTTGGATTTCCGGCAATAAGTGAATCTGCGGCTATCCTTGAGGATGCCGGTCCGGACGGAATTGCGGGTGCGGCGGCGAGTCTGCTGGAAACGATTAGCCAATCCGCAGCATCGGAAGCGGACGACCACGTTAATATCCTCATTGTCGAACCTGATGCCCTTATTGCCGATGTTCTGGTACAGCTTGTCGGGTCCCCGGAGCGTGAGATTACGGTTGCCAGCACAGCGAAGGAGGCGTTGGAGAGGTTGGAGGTAAAACCGTCCGACCTTATCATCCTCGATCTGGTGCTACCAGATAGTGATGGCAGAAACCTGTTGATGCAGTTACGGCGCAGACCCGATACAGAATCTACTCCAATCGTAATGATCAGTGCTCGAGAACTTGCACCCCTGCGATCGGAATGCTTGTTGCTGGGGGCGAATGATTTCATAGAAAAACCATTTGATTATGAAGAAGTGCAGCAAGTCATTATCAGTGTTCTTTCACGCAGAGCATTGATGAGCACATCCACACTCGATCCGTTGACAAAACTGCCGAGTGAACGAGAGCTCAGGAGCGTATTTGAACGGATGGAGGCTTTGACCCGCCGAAACCGGCAAAACCTGGCAATCATACTTCTGGACATCGATCATTTTCACGAAAGAAATGACACGCTTGGGCATTCTCGGGGCGATGAAATTCTGAAGGAGACAGGTAAGTTCTTACGTGAAAGATTCAGGACATCCGATATTGTGGGAAGGTGGGAGGGTGATACTTTCCTGATAATTCTGCCGGATACAGATCTTCAGTCTGCAGAAAAACTTCTTCGTGATGCTCAGCCCTTGTTCTCCGATAGATTCCCGGCGGAGGCCAACCTTTTGCCGCTGAGCTTTTCAGCAGGCATCGTTATGGCGACGGAGGGGAGCGGTTTGGATGAGCTCGTTGGAGCTGCAGACCAATGCCTCTTTCGTGCGAAGGCTGGCGGAAGATCACGCATCAGCTACGGAAAAGATGATGGCGTGACAGCTAAGCCAAGAATTTTGCTCGCTGATGACGACAAGATGATTGCCCAACTTGTTCAACACCGGCTTGGGAAAGAGGGATTCGAGGTCATCTGGGAGGAAAACGGAAAAGCTGCGTTGAAGCGGGCAAAAGAAGAGGAGGACCTCTCGTTCATTCTCCTCGATGTGAAAATGCCGATGATGGATGGCTATCAGGTTCTGCGCCAACTTCGTGATATGCCAGTGTACGCCGAAACGCCGATCATGTTGTTGACATCACTGGGGAATGAACAGGATATCATTCGTGGATTTGATCTGGGCGCAACAGACTACATGACCAAACCTTTCTCGCCTAGAGAGCTTACAGCACGTATCGTTCACCATCTCAAGCATCGCGTATGAGAATTGTCGCCTTCGAAGATGATCCGATGATCGGCATGTTGCTCAACATGTTGCTGGGCAGTAGCCAGGGAATCGAACTTCACGTAGCATCCACTGGGCGCGAAGGGCTCGAGAAAGTCGATACTCTGGGTCCAGACCTGGTCCTGATGGACAACGAACTGCCCGATGGTGAGGGATCATCTTTTGTTTCCACACTTCGCGAGGAAAAGGGGTACAGGGGAGTCATCGCCTACCTGACTGCACGGGCAAACGATGCAGACTGGTTGGAAAGCCATAAATCGGACGTAGATGCAGTTCTGAGAAAGCCGATTGATCCAAAGACTTTTCTTCAAGAAATACTTGCACTTAGACCATAGCATGGGGAAAGACCTTGGCCGATAAGCTGCTTAACAGGCTGATTTCCATACTTGTCGGATACTGGAGGGAGTTCCTTGCGTTGGAGGGCCCAGAACGGGTCTTCGTTGTACTCATCGTTGTGATAATCCTCTTCACGATTGCGAGCTTTGGGTTTGCCGCGTACGCTTTCTCGGTGCATGTGCGCAGACAGAAGAACGAGAAAAAACACAGCCAACTTTCAACACTCTGGCAGGTCCATCTTTTTGAGATATTGAGCGAAGAGGCTGATCATGCCACTCTTCACAAGCTCGTCAATCCCGAAGACTCGCTATTCTTTCTTGATTTTCTCGAACAGTATTCCCGGCGAGTGAGAGGATCCGAACAGCAGGTTATCCGGGCTCTGGCAAAGCCTTATCTGCCTTTGCTGGTGAAACGGAGCCGTACAGCCGAACCAGAACGCCGAGCCCGGGCTCTGAAAACAATCAGCGAATTGGGTTTTTCCGATTATCCTGACATAGTGAGAGCGGGGCTGGATGATGAGGAATCGCTCGTAGCTATGGTGGCGGCACGAACACTGCTTCAAGAGGGGGATGTCTACGACCTTCGAAGGGTGATCGCACAGATGGAGCGGTTCACAACCTGGAGCAGAAATTATCTTACATCACTCTTTACTCAAGCGGGCACAAAAGGTATTGAACCGCTCCGAGAATTGCTCGCGGACAGGAACCGCAGACCCGAGGCTCGTGCTGTTGCCGCTCACGCGCTGACGGATCTGAAAGATCTGCAATCACTCCCCATCGCTACAGCCATACTCTCCGAACCGCTGAACCGAGATCTTCACGTCGCCGCTCTGGGAATAATCGAAAGCCTTGGGGATAGTCTCCAAGCTGCTGAGGTCAGGCGGCTGACTCAGAGTGAAGATGAAATCGTGATGGCGCACGCCCTCTCAACGATGGGGATTGTCGGGCAGGAGGAGGATGCTGTAGTACTACGCGCCTCCGTACGGCACACATCCCCATGGGTAGCCCGGCATGCCGCGGAGGGACTTCTACAGCTTGGGAAAGAGGATGTTCTCCAACTGATCGCTAATGGCGAGGACGGTCCTCAGGCTGCGGTTCTCGCAAAACAGATTCTGGAGGAGAGATGAGTATCATAGATCTCCTCCGCATTTTTGTCATCGGCGTCAACGTGCTGGCACTCGCCTATTTTTTAGCCCTGAACGGGGTATATCTGATCTCGAGTCTGGCCGCACACAACGCCTTGAAATCATACTTTCGCCGTCTGGGGAGTGTGGATATTGAGGAGTTGATCGCGCAATCCGGGGCACCACCCATTACGTTGCTCGCGCCAGCCTACAATGAAGAGGCAACCTGCGTTGAAGCTACCAGATCGCTGCTGACTCTGAGGTATCCCGAATACGAGGTCATGGTTATTAATGACGGTTCAAAGGACAGAACCCTTCAGAGGCTGCAGGAGGCGTTTGATCTGGTTCCAGCTTCTCGAGCACCAACCTCAATGTTGAAAACCAAGTCCGTTAGAGCGGTGTACAAAAGCAAAAATTATCCTAACCTCTGGGTGATCGATAAGGATAACGGTGGCAAATCTGATGCGCTGAATGTTGGGATCAATTTTGCTAATACACCCCTGTTCTGCGCCATGGATGCGGATAGTCTTCTCGAACCTGATGCGTTGATCAGGATGGCGAGAATCTTTCTCGAAGATCAACGTACCGTTGCTGCTGGAGGGAGCATCCGGATTGCGAACGAATGCGTAATCGAGGATGGGTATATAACTGACATCCGTTTCCCGAAAAAGTTTCTCCCCGCCATTCAAGTGGTTGAATATCTGCGGGCATTTCTTGCTGGGCGAATGGGGTGGAGTGCGTTGAATGCTACCCTGATTATTTCAGGTGCGTTCGGAGTATTCAAACGGTCCGTCGTAGTTGAGGCAGGAGGTTATTCAACCGATACCGTCGGTGAGGATATGGAGTTGATCATACGCCTGCATCGCGTTCTTCGCGAGAAAAAACAACCCTACCGGATCACCTTTGTGCCCGACCCCGTGGCTTGGACGGAAGCGCCAGAAAAGTATCGAGTGTTGGCGAGGCAACGCGACAGATGGCAACGTGGATTGTGGGAGGCTCTCTGGCGGCACAGGGTTATGTTGCTCAATCCTCGCTATGGAAGAGTGGGAATGCTCGCCTATCCCTACTTCTTTTTCCTTGAAAACCTTGGTCCGTTGATAGAATTGATCGGCTATATCGGTTTTGCTGTTACAATAATATTCAAGTGGTTAGCCCCGCTCTATACAGTAACGTTCTTGCTTGTAGCCATTGTACTGGGTATATCTCTTTCCTTTATTGCACTCGGTCTGGAAGAGATAACATTCAGGAAATACAAGAGGTTATCAGATTTATTACGAATGTTTCTGCTCGTCATTGTGGAGAACGTGGGCTATCGTCAGTTCATTATATTTATTCGTGTCCGTGGTATGCTTTCCGTGCTCCGAAAACGTCATGAATGGGGGACAATGGATCGCAAGGGGTTTGGGGCTAAAGCTGAATAATCTTGAAAATTACTTCTTTAATGTAGAATCTGGAAGAGAAGACAGGAGCAGAAGATATTTGAACTTTTCCCGTCTTCCTGTTTCCATTTTGGTTTTGATTGTCCATTTTTCCACGCAGATGAGAATCTTCCAAGTGAGGAGACATGTCATGAATGCCAGGTTGATTTCAGCCGCGTTGTTCCTGTTGCTGATTACCGGTTTTGTTGGTCAAGCGCAGGCACAAAATCTACTGGCGCAAAGGGCCGATGAACTCGAAAAAGAACTGAACGCGATCCGGGCTGCCAGGCAGGAAGTGTTGGCACCATCCCTGATCGAAGATGTCCAAGACAACATTGACCGGGCTCGGAAGGATATTGAAAAAGGAAAGAAGCCGGTTAAAATCGCGAGTACTCTGGATGACGCGAGGAAGGTTCTTGATCAAGCGATCAGTGCGATCCGAATTGGTCTGGACATCTTCCAGCCAGTGATTACAGCGCGAGATGACGCAGAGTTCTACAAGGCATCGGAATTTGCAGAGCGGGAATGGAAGGATGCGGAAAAGGAATTCGAGGACGCGGTTTCGCTGGTAGAGAAGGGGAAGGTCGATAATGCGAAGTCGGAGGCAGAACAGCTGACCCTTCTTTACAGAAACGCCGAATTTGTTTCCATACGCAGGCAGTATGTTGAGCCGACTCAACTCCGGTTGCAGGAAGTGGATAAAAGTGACGCCTCAAAGTATGCCCCCGAGACGTTGAACCGTGCCAGGAACCACATCGCGCAGGCGGACATTATCCTTAATCGCGATCGCTATGCAATGGATGACGCAGCCGCTGAGATTGCCTTGGCGGATTATGAGATCAATCACGCTCAGTATTTGACTGAACTCGCCGTCGGGATTGAAGGTAACCGCGAAGGTCTGGAATCAGTCATTCATGGTATCGAGGATAACTTCTCCACACTAGCGGCGGCGGTGAGATACACTCCAAAATTTGACAATGGCTTCGATCAACCTACAGCGGGAGTGGCGAGTAAGATCAAGGATATGGTCTCCGGTGCTGGTGAACAAACTGACCAATTGGCGCAGGAACTTGAGGATCTGAAAGCGAATGTTGCCAGCCTGGAATCGAAGAATAAATCACTGCAGGATTCGATCGAAGTGCTTCAGGGGATGTTTGAGGCTGAGCACGCTAAACTAATGGCGATAGAAGAGAAGGGGCTTGCCCGGAAACGCGTGGAGGAGATTCGTACTTTGCTGGCTGATGAATCTGCTGGAGTGGAAGTTGTTGGAACTGATCTGGAAATATCCCTTAATGGTATTCAGTTCCCCGAAGGCGTCGCAATGCTTCCTGCAGCGAGCTTCTCCTTGCTTTCGAAAATTGCGACAGTCCTCCAGATGTATCCAGGAAGTACTTCTGTCCTCAAAGGTCCAGATTTTTCCTCAGGTGCCAGCGAAGAGGATATTGCATTGGCCAACAAGCGGCTTTCCTCAATCTCTGAATATTTGAATGTCAACAATGCTTCGGTAACGGAGATGCAGGTTGGCGAGATTGCTGCAGCCGAAGCATCGTCAGAAGAGATACAGGCCGAGACTGAGGGCGATACAGACGCGGCAGAAGAGGCTGTGGAAACTGCTGCTGAAGCCGGAGCCACGGAAGTTGAGGTGCCTGTTGAACCGATTAAACTGATTATCGTGGATGCCGTGAGCTGATTCTGCCTGAGAGAATTCAGTAATATTGAAAATAAGAATCCCCGACCAAACGGCCGGGGATTTTGTTAGTGATTGAAGAGGAACTCTTTATCGAACGTCAGGATCTTCGAAACGGTTCGGGAAAGGTTTGATCTTTGGCTTAACCGGATCACTCGCCTCCAGCTCTTCCAGGATAACGTCGATGGCCTTCAGAAGTTGTGGGTCTTTTCCTTCTATCACCAACTTCGGCGTCTGCCTGACCTCGATGTCCGGTGTGATTCCTTCGTTCTCGACAAACCATTTACCATCATCGCTGAAGACGCCAAACATGGGAACGGTAACATGTCCACCATCCATGAGTGAGGGGATGGCACTGATTCCCACCAATCCACCCCAGGTGCGCGTGCCGATCAGCTTACCAAGTTTCTCGTGGCGGAAGGCCATGGGGAGCCAGTCTCCGCCTGATCCTGCGCTCTCGTTGATGAGCATGACTTTGGGTCCACGAATGGCCGCACGCGGTGAGGCGTAATACGCGTCATCCCTCGTAATCCACCAGTTAATCAGGGACCGTTTCATCATGTCGATCATGTAATCCGCAACGGAACCACCACCGTTAAACCGTTCGTCGATGATGACAGCCTGTTTGTCAAGTTGGGAGTAGTAGTACCGGTTGAAGTACTCGTAACCTTGATTTCCGGTGTCCGGCAGGTATACATAGGCCACTCGTCCATTTGTGGCGGCGTCAACCTTTTTCCTGTTGTTTTCTACCCAAGCCCGAAGACGCAAGTTTGATTCGGAGCTCACGGGTTTTACTACGACTTTGCGGGCTCCTTTCATCTCCGGTTTTGAATTAACAGTAAGCGTGACCTGCTTCTCCGACTTGTTCTGGAAGCAGGCATATAAATTGTCCGAACCTTTAACCTCTTTTCCATCCACGGCCAACAAGTAATCTCCCGCTTTCACTTCAATACCTGGCTCGGTGAGTGGCGCACGGAGATCGGGATTCCAGTTCAAGCCATCGTACACCTTAGCGAACCTGAACCGGTTGTTTTCGATTGTATAATCGGCGCCAAGCATCCCAACATCAACAGATTCCGTCTCCGGATATTCACCGCCCCAGACATACGCGTGTCCAATGGTCAGTTCCCCGATCAGTTCGCCGATCAGGAAGGAGACATCCGAACGGTGCATCACATGTTTGACGAAGGGCTGGTACTTGTTGTACATCTTTGGCCAGTCCACGCCGTGCATGTTCGGATCGTAGAAGAAATCACGCTCCAGTCGCCACGCTTCATGAAACATCTGGGCCCACTCGGCCTTCGGATCGATCTTCGCCTTCATACCGGACAGGCTGATGTCGCCATCGCCCATCGAGGCTGAACCGGATGCATCAACAATACCGTACCCACCGCCACCGCTATAAATCAGTTTCTTTCCGTCCGAGGATATCATGAATCCACTAGCGCCAGCCAGAAACTCTTCCGCTTCCTGCTCATCAAGGTCGAATTTCATCAGGGTTCCGTCACCCTCAGGGTCACTTGAGACATAGAAGAGGTTGCCGTTATCAGCCGTCTGGAGCGAGCTGTAAAGCCCCTCTTCGATCGGGCAGGCGAGGATTCGCTGGTCGATGTCGGCAAGGTCGATCTCTACTTTGACCTCGTCATCTTTTGATTTATCCTCATCATTCTCATTCGCTTGTTCTTCATCACTCTTTGGCGCAAAGGGGGTAGGCTCGCCGGATTTGAGGACAACCATGTAAATGTTTCGATTGTAGAGACGGTCGTAGGCAGACATATCGAGGTCGCTGACATTCAGTGCAAAATCGGTGCTCGCTGCGAAATAGAGGTATTTGCCATCCCGACTGAAAGTGGGGGAGATAGCATCGCTGCGGCCGTCAGTGATCTGTGAAGCCGCTCCCTTCTTCAGATCATAGACATAAATCGCCCGGTAATCGTTCGCCAACTGCTTCGAATAGGTGATCCAGCGGCTATCCGGTGACCACTTTGGCGTAAAATTGTCTGAGGTCTGCGAATCGGTGTCTATTGCGGTGATCTTGCCCGTTTTTACTTCGAGTGTATAGAGCGTCTTGCCGTTGTCACGGAAGAGGAGGTGTTCACCGTTCGGTGACCAACTGGGTTCGAAGTAATAGCCTATCGCTCCCAGCGAAAGGATTCTCGGTGCCTCAAGTCCGAATTGGTCGACGATGTGAAGCTTGTATTCACCATCTGCATCGGAAAAATAGGCGATCTTCTGGCCGTCAGGGGACCAGACCGGGTAACGTTCATAGGCATCGCTGGTGGCTGTCAGATTACGCGCTTCACCCTCTTCGAGCGGCACAGTCCAAACATCCCCGCGAGCTTCAAAGAGCGCCCGGACACCCGTAGGAGAGATTTCGTACCAACGGATTTGATCGCTGACGTTTACGAAATGGGGGCGAGCTTCGGGGATGTCGGGGGTGAGGGTGATATTCAACGCTTCCGGAAGGCCGGTTGTGGTGTCGAGGACGTGAACTCGGCCAGCCTGCTCAAAAGTCAATACACTGCCCGATCCAGCCAGTGAACGGACATCATAGTCGTCAAATGTGGTGACCTGCTTGATTTCTTTGGTCGCAGTGTTGTAGGAGAAAACGTTCATCACACGACTTCGGTCAGAGAGGAAGTAGACCGTCTCTCCCAACCAGACCGGATAGGTATCGTTGTAAATAGCCGCCTGCGGAATTTCCTCGATCTCGTGCGTGGCGAAATCGAAGATCCAGAGGTATGCGTTTTTGCCGCCTCGGTACCGTTTCCACCACCAGAATGAATCCCGATTGAACGTATAGACCAGTTTTGAGGCATCAGGGGAATAGGTTCCACGTTCAGCGCGGGGAATCACCAACTCTTTGGGCATGCCGCCACCGATGGCGACTTCAAATAGCCTTCCATATCGTGGTGTTGCAGAGTTGCGCATCGAACGGAAAAGAACCGACTTCCCATCCGGATTCCAGCCGCGAACGATATCGGTTCCGGGGTAGTAGGTCAAACGTGTAGGTGTCCCACCCTCGATGGGGACGATATAGACGTCCGTATTACCGTCATATTCGCCCGAAAAAGCGATCCAGCGTCCGTCTGGCGAGAAATAGGGGTCCGATTCCATTCCGGGGTGTACAGTCAAGCGTTCTGGCTGTGATCCATCCCGATTCGAGACCCAGATATCGCCCGCATAGACAAATGCGACGTGATCAGCGGACACTGTAGGGGTGTGCAACAGGAGGGTAGGTTCTTGGGACTTAGCATTGCTTGACAGTGAAATCAGCGCGAGGAGAATCAGGGAGAGAACCGATGTAACTCTTCGTTGTGACATGATGCCTCCAGAATGGAAATAAAACGGCTCATCAAGTAGAACAATATAGCCCTGAACCATCAATGAATAAAGGAATGGGAGGAGTGTTTTTAGGGGTACCCGGAAAACGGTTGAACAGGAGATTATTATGAATATTAGAAGGTTAGAGAATTCGGTCCCCGTATCATATCCTCGCGTTTGTTCTGAAGTATGCAGGCGTAATTCTATATTATTCCCGTTAATAGGGGACTGGATCGATAACACGAAGTGAAAAACGTTGAGGTTTGTGCGACTTCTTGTTCAATCATTTCGGAGTTGCGACAACAGCTTTTAGTGTGTATGGATACGACCCTGGATCGCGCTGAAATTTGGCTGGAAACAACGACTTTACGAGCGAGAGTTACCCGGACAATCGTGCAGGGGTCACGATAAGCGAAAGGTTCTCTGATACGTCATTGTTACTTCGCCAGCGTGTTGGAATTCTTGAAACTAGGGACAATTGTCGGCAGAATTGGACAAGCTGCCAAGTAGGTAACTGCGGATATAAACGCGAAATGGAGGACTGACCTTACCGTGTGCCCGATGTGGGGAATGGGTCCTCTGAAAAGTGTATTATGCTGACAGGGCTTCTGGTACGTAGTATAACACCAGCCGATCAACGGGTCCGTTTATCGCATCATACGCCTCTTACGGGAATTGCTGGGAGGGGCTGATTAAGAGGTCGGAAAAGAATTATTGAACGGAATCCGTGAGTACTCATATAGACCCTGAGGAACCAACTTGCATTGTATTTCGGTTGATTGAAGGATCACCATCTGCTGTTTTCTTGCAGTAGGTAATGCGTCCATGAAGGCTCACCATTGAAAGATGCGCAGACGGAGTTTTTGCTCTGGATCAAGACTGTGGACCCTGATCGTTCCTGCGGTGCCAGAGAGATCAACTGGTTGGAGCATGAAGGGGCAAGGCGTGGTGTTCAGCTGAAGCGAGTAGCCGTATTTTGTAAGAAATCGGAATTCGCACTTCAAGGTATGATCTCTTGATCACCTTGAGGAGTTGAAAACATCAATTGAACGCTGTGAATTAAAACTCAGGGGAGATTCTAAGCAATTCTCTTCTGCACGGTTACGTTGCCGGTCAGTGTGGTATAGAATACCAGGCAATAGAGATTCACAGAAATAGCTTGAACAAGACTAACCAGCTGTCAACCCCAATTGAATCAAGTCTGTTGTAACGCCCGAAAAAGTACGAGGATACTATTGCTAAAGGTAGAATTACATCTATCCGGCAGGGTCGAGCATGAGCAGGAATCCGCAGTCCGAGTACAACGTGAGTGATCACCCATGAACGATTGAGTAGTGTGGCATACTTGATCTGAGGCCTATGAATATTCAGCAGGTGTACTACTCTTGCTCGAGCAAATGGTTTTTCTATAGCAGTGTTCGCTCTAGCGAGCAGCAGAAATGCCAGACAGTGCAAATACCGCCTAAACAGGATGTAACAATAAGTATATATAGTACATAGCAAATAGTTGCGCATGTCAAGTATAAGTCCTCTACATCGAGAAAGGTCGTGTATTGTTGTTATGCGATTATCAGCATAATATCGAGAGTGGAGATAAGTCGTGCGTATGAATGGGTCTGCTATGATGAAAGAAGAATTGCTGTAAAACACCTTCACGTACTTCATGAACTAATGCTTGTAGAATAAAGGTTTTGCGTGCCTGATAGCTGCAGCACTGGATAATCATGCAATCCTATTAGAAGCTATTTACACAGCCTAACGGCCAGTGAATCAGACCGTCAACAAGGGATAATTCGGGGAGCCTGAGGCAGTGGTTGGGCACACGCATTGATTAATACGACCAGCGGTCAAAAGGAACCATCAGGAGCTGGCGAAAATGAGTATCCGGCAGGAATTGAAGTTAACTATGCTGGTGAACGACCAGGCGTCCGAGAAGGGAGAGTCGAACTTCTTGTTGAATTTATCCAGACTCATACCCACAGGTGAGTAAGAGGAGGACTAAAGAAAAGCCCAGTAGCGCAAAGGAGAATCAAATTACACGTAATTATACATAATGTATATTATCGGGCAAACGATACGCCCGACTATAGTGCTGAGAGGTCTGAATATCTGCGTTTGCTGTATGAATTTGTTCGCATGAAATGTTTGTCGGGCTCCCCTGTAATTGCGCGTTTAACACCCCGAATAGTGTTCCTTATTGGTCGCGAGTCTTAAATCGCCGATGTTGACGCAACGTTACTTGGATAGACTTCGTTAATCAGTACTTCCGTTTCTTGGCACCTCCGGCGATCGAAACAATCTCTTCGCCAAACTGGTCACGAAGCAGATCCACGGCTTGGAGCAGTTTTGCTTTGGTTTCGACCTGCTTTGCGTTGAACAGGTTTTTCTGGACTCCGGCGGGTTCTCCCGGCCGTACGAGTCCGGATACGGAGATTCCGATCAGTCGTACGGCCGGGTCGCCCGGTTTCCATAGGTCGCTTAACAGCCGCTGGGATGCTTTATAGATTTCGTTCGGGTCGTCCGTCCATTCCTCGAGCCTGCGTTGGTGATCAAATGTCTTGAAATCATGCAGGCGCAGTTTCAGCGTTACAACACGTCCCAGGTATTTTTCTTTCCTCATTCGTCTGGTTGCACGGTCGCTCAGGTACAGCAGTTGTTCATGCAGTGTTTTCAGGTCGGTCACGTTGGTGCTGAAGGTCCTTTCGTGGCCCATGGATTTGTCATCCGGTCTCTCCTCGAGTGCGATCACCCGATCTCGCCCTGGTTTACCCTTGAGCATCGCGCCCAGATCTCTCCCATGCGCCCCCATGGCGTGCGTCAGCAACGATTCCGGGCAATCCACCAGTTGTTGGACTGTGAATACACCAATCTTCTCGAGCGCTTTCTGGTTGGCAGGTCCGATTCCGGGTACTTTGGCCACTGGCAGCGGTCCCAGTATCTCGGCGGTATGATCCGGATCGATAATGGTCAATCCATCCGGTTTTTGCAGTCCTGAGGCGATTTTCGCCACGATACGCGACGATCCCATGCCCACTGACGCTGTCAGGTGCAATTCTGTCCGGATCGCCCGTTTGATTCGGCTACCGTATTCAACAGCCCCGCCCATCAAGTCGCTGCATCCGGTTCCATCCAGAAAGGCCTCGTCGATGCTGTAAGGTTCCACAATCGGACTGTATCGCCGCAGGATTTGCATTAACTGCAGCGATACTGCTGTGTACTTTCCACCGGATGTCCTGATGTAGATCCCGCCCGGACACCTCCTGCCGGCCTCAAAAAGCGACATTCCGGCGTGTATTCCGTACTCGCGGGCTATGTAATTAGAGGTGGTCACCACACCACGGGTGTTTTTCTGGCCGCCGACGATGACCGGCAAGCCCTTCAGTGCCGGGTTGTCCCGCTCCTCGACGGCGGCAAAAAAGGCGTCCATATCGACGTGGACGATCACTTTTGGCCGGTTCCGCAGTTCCTCCCGATTCTCGGGATTTCGCCTCTGAGGAGCGTTGTCCAGCATCTTTTCCCGCACATGGGCCTGCATCATGGGGCTACCCTCCTGGTTCAGCCAATGAGACAGACCCGCGACAAAATCCAGCCACGGGAGTCGCTGTTGTAGGTGAGCTCGAATACGTCTGGCCCCTCGGTCATCACCGAGTAGTGGTACAGACGTGTTTGCCCCTGATCAGTAGCCCACTCGCCGTTGACGCGCTCGATGACATGGACGTTGTTCCGCCAGCGAAATTTGACCGGACGAATGCGTCCGTCCCGAAAAAGCGCTATCATTTCGATGCGATCACCAATCTCTTCGTATCTCACTTTACCCTCTGATACACAATGGTTTACGACTTGAACATTGCGCAGAGAGCTGTCCGTCATGGAGACATACTGCTCCGCCGAATACTGAACAAATGTACACTAAAAGATAGGGGGCGGATTGCTGCAGGTCAAGGGGTAGCTTCCGTACTCTTCCGGGGCGACTCCCGCCTCCTGTCAGAAAACGGACCCGATACGGATGCGAACGAGGATGCCATCTGACGGGAACCGGGCGCTGCGCATCGCCTCGATTCGTACGATATCCCGGTAGGGAACGTGGACCACGAGGCCCGCTCCATAGGCCACCTCCCACCCATCCGTGGTGTCCGTATAGTCCGGGAGATTCGAGGAGGCTTCTTTCGCCCCCCCTACCACTCCCCCGTCCAGAAAGAGGGTTGTGGAGATGCCGAATTTAAGGTTCTCGGCGTAGCGTTGAAAAAAATCAAAGGTGTGCAGAGTGACATAGGTGAGCGGGATGATGTCTCCGCGAAATTCCAGAAGCCCCGTACTCCGCCAGGTTCCCTCAAACGAACGCGTCATAGCAGTGCGGATTCCATTGTCCCGATTGAGGACGAATTGCCTGAATAGCGGGGTCTCGCCCAGCAGCGCAGTGTTCTGGAAGAAAGTGGCGATGTGAAACCGATCGGCGGGCGATACGATTCCCCCGAATTCCAGGCTGGGTTGTACATAGGCCAGTTCCGGCGAGTTGAGAGCGACTGAGGTCCCCAGTGCCGCTTTGACGACGTAGCCGGAGGATCCCCAGGGCCGATACGTGCGGGTGTCCCGGGACCAACTGAAGCTGACTGCGGCGATTTCGGTGGAATTGGCGCTGCCGGAGAGATCGGTTGCGATGTCTGTACGCCCGTTGATCGGTCTGAATTCATAGGAATCGAGGCGCAGGTTGATCGCCACATCCGTCTCGAGCGAAAATCGGTGTCCCAGTTTTGCGCCGGCATATCGGTTCTGCGCTTCGATATCGGTTCTGTCGCGGAGGTACCGGGGCTCCTCTTCGACAATATCGCCGGCCTCCACATTCAGAGACCAGTCGGTTTGGCTAATCGCTATGTAGGGGATTTTCCAGCGAAACTGATAGCCGTGTGTGTAGCCAACGCGCCCATTGACAGAAAGGTTTTCTCTTCTGCCTCGGAAATTCTCGTGCGAGAGGATCAGACCATAGGCGACCCTGCTGGGGTCCTGTTCATCGAACGCCAGGTAAATTCCCGGCCAAATGTACCATAGTTCGGTGACGTTTATGATCAAGGCTGTTCTGCCATTTCCCACACCAACAAGGTAGAGTTCTGCATGGCTGAACAGGCCCAATGATTCGAGACGTTCGCTGTTCTCTTTCAATGCGATCGCATCAGCCATCATCCCCGGTTTCAGCTCTATCTCGCTGAGGATAACGAAATCGTGTGTGGTGCGGTTTCCGGAGATGATGATTGTGTCGATTTTGACGGGTGTTGTTCCGAGTGCAGGACCGCGTTCGGTTGCGGCAGAAGCGTACGTCAGGCTTGTTCCGGCGAGAAGTGCCAGCATGATTGTGACCATAAACCTCGTACCACCTGCTTGGTTACCAGCGGTATACGAGAGTGAGGTCAATCTGGTCAAGACGGTCCGGCCCATAACCTTCGCTGTCCTCCACATTCATCAGGGAAGTGTTCAAAATGAAATGAACTGGTCCAATTCCACGGGTGTTAAACCTGAGGAACGGGCCATATACCTCGTAGGTGCGAGCGCGGTTGAGGATTGTTGAGCCGTCAGTTGCCGCTTCGTACTGATCCACTATCCTGCGCTGGAATCGATATCCAACGGCAAACGCGACCCGGGTCCAGATACTCTTTTCCACTGCTCCTGCAAGGTATAGTGCATGGGTCTCATCCGAGAGTTCCTGAGTGAATTCCTCCCAGAGCATTCTCCCCCGATCTTCGATGTCATACCGTACAGATAATTCACTCGTCCATTCAGTCGTCCAAGGAACGCGAAGGGTGTCAGTTGCTGACCACCTCCTCAGGACATTGCTCCTCATCTCGCCCGTGGAAATATCGTCAAAATCATAGATGGTGTAGTTCGCAAGGATTTCGAATGCCGCCATGTTTCGCCAACCATGTCTCGGACAACGCCACTCTACTGCGGGAGTCAGCCGAAAAACCCTGTTCCACCGGTTGTCCCCGGAACGTTCCGATTTCAAGTATACCAGGTGATCCAGCGAAACGAGCCCGGACATCATCAGCCGGACATCTTCGCCCACGGGAACAATTACCAACGCGTTTATCCTGTGAACGAGGCGGTCACGATCCGAATTTTCGAGTGTGTCAGGCGAATCGAAGGTCAGTTTCTGAGTCGAATACCCGACTCTAACGCTGTCTTCGTCGGAACTACCCCAACCCATGTTGGCATTCAGGGTGGCACGCCTTCCAAGGATCAGGTTTCCGGCGTAATCGCGGTCCTCAACGTTGAACCCGTATGCGAGATTGCCGTTCCATGGACCTCGCCGTCCCGTGATGGCAAAACGGTTTGTGAAGTCTGTTTCACGGGTCTGGCTCAGGCTGCCTCCCTGGTAGTCAACGCTTTTCCTCCGGTAGCCAAGGTCGTAAACACCCCAGATTCCAGGCTGAAAAGGGGTTGAAAGGCGGTTGGCAACGTTCAACTCGTCGTTTACACGGGAAACGATACTTCCGCCACCTCCGAGAAAGAGGTCATGCTGCAGGCGTGACCAGGAGGCGCTGAGTCTGTTCTGCGCTTCTCCGAAATTCCGGTTTGTTGAGCCTGTCAATCGCAATTCGCCCTGCGATCTGTCCCCGTAGGTGTCCAGTGAGCCGTATCCCTCGACCCTGTCGCCGCGGTTCTCGGAGTCGAGCAGGGTAAATCCCGCCCGCCCGGAAAATCCCTCCCCGCTTCCCTCCAGTTGCCTGTCCATTGCACCGCCAGCAAGAACCTCCACCTGAAAGGCTTCGGTTTCCTTCCAATGAACTCCGGCTCGAAGTGAACCACGGGCGATATGGCTGTTTTGTCCGGTTACAGCGCGGTAGGAAGATTCTTTCAGGTCTACATAAGCAGGTGTCAGTTGGAAATCACCGCGATTTATGAGATAGGACGCCTCACGGTCGCGGAAGTCCTGTCCCTGGCTTTCCACGAGTAGCTTCAAGTCGTTATTCAAATGTTTAAGGGCATTGATTTGAAAGGAGAGATCGGTTTTCCACTGAGGTTCATAATTAGGCAGTGTACGTTCAGTTACGATGCTGTGGCCGTACCCCTGAACAAGCCACCCAGCCTCATTCCGGTTGATACCACTTCCAACGTTGAGAATCCGTGTATCAAGTTCCTGCAGGTACCGTGCGGAAACAGAGTCAGGCTGTTGTGCCTGAACAGGACTCGCCAGCAGAAAAAGGGCGAATGCGATTGACGTTCGAATCGCGGATTTCACGTCGCGGCTGATTCTCCGGGTTGAGCGGGTTCCAACTTGATTCCCAGTTTTTTCATCGCCGAGCGTGAACCACCACCTTTCTTGGCGACGATTGATCCGGCGGATATGATCAATTTAAGTGCCTCTTCAACGGAGAGGTCGATGAAGGTCACATCCTTTTTAGGGACGAACAAAAGGTAGCCGGAGGTCGGGTTCGGCGTTGTCGGAATGAAAACACTGATCACATCATCGCCGATGGATTCTTGAACTGCCCCTTTAGTGTCCTGCGTGACAAAACCGATGCTGTAGACATCCTTCTTGGGGTACTCGATCAGCACGGCAGATTTGAAGACCTCCCGTTGGCCACCGAGCAACGCCTCTGATATTTGGAGAATGGCAATGTAAACCTTGTTTACCAGCGGGATTCTTGATGCCCATTTGTTGACTACTTGAACTATTTTTCCACCCAGGTACATCCTCGCGAACCACCCTGCAGCAAAAATAAGCAGAAGAAGTGCAAGCAGTCCGATGCCATAGATTGTCTGGTCGTGAAAGAATGGAATGTCCAGGATGTTGCCAAGGAGGTAGCGAATCGGTCTGCCCAGAACGCTGTCTGCGAACAGGAAAAGATGAAAGACGATCCAGATGGTCAGTACCAACGGAGCAAGAACCAGAAGGCCTGTGAAAAAAAGCGACCGAACCTGTCTGGTCCACGGCAGCGGAGTGCTTTTGGGATCGCTATCTGTCGGTGCCTCGTCTGGCGGAAGGGTTTCTTTCCCATTCATAGGCTTCGCTCCCGTCAATTCCAAAATCGTGGAGAGGCGGCATTTAACCACCTCCCCACGCAAGGTACACATCCGTTAACCATTCTGCCGTGCCTGTTTCCTACTGAAGATATTTGAACAGCTCGGAGGTCGGCGGTAGAACAATGGTAGTCTTTTCATCCAGCGCGTTACGATACATTTCAAGTGCGCGGGTGAATTCGAAGAAGGCTGGATCCCGGTTAAAAGCCTTTGCGTAAACATCAATCGCTTCCGCCTCGGCCTTTCCCGTGATGATCTGTGCTTCTTTGTATGCGTCCGCGAGGATAACCTTCACATCCTTGTCGGCGATCGCTCGCAGTTTTTGGGCCGCTTCTTCTCCTTCACTTCGGTAGAGGCTGGCGATTCTGTGCCGCTCGGCCTGCATGCGCCTGAAGATGGCCACTTCGTTTTCCTGTGGCAGATCGGTGCGCTTGATCCGTACGTCGAGAATTTCGATGCCGTAGTCTATAGACTTCAGGCTCGCTTCGTGTGTCACCGATTCCATGATGAATTCGCGGTTGTCAGTGACGATTTCATCAAGGTCATGCTGACCAAGTTCGCGGAGCAGATCAGAATAGATGATGTCATCCAGCCTGGCCTGCGCTCCCCCTTCGGTTCTCACGGTTTGCCGGAAAAGCAATGGATCCGTGATACGCCAGCGGGCGAAAGCATCCACGACGAGGTTCTTTTTGTCTTCGGTGACAACGATGTTGGGCGGACTATCATAGATCAGAAGCCTGCGCTCGAACACTTCGATCGAACGGAAAGGCGGTGGTAGCTTGAAATAGAGCCCCGGATCGGAAATAACCATCAGCGGTTTTCCGAATTCCAGGAGAAGTGCCTGTTGGGTTTCGTCCACCTTGAACGTCAGAAGGTTCGCGGCGATCAACGCCAGGACAAGTGCTACAATAAAGATTCTAAACGCTTTCATCGTGAACCTCCTTTCGGAGTCGTTTCCGATTTTTGCGTTGATGTCGGAATCCCCGGGCCGATGACGTTGATCAGGTCGTTGCCACTTTTCATGTCCAAGATGTACTTGTTCAGCCCGGGCAGAACTACTTCCATAGTCTCCATCAGCATCCTCTTTCGAGTCACTTCAGGTGCTTTTTTGTAGGCCGTCATGACGGAGGTGAAATTCTGTGCTTCACCCTGAGCCTTTGTCACTCGTTCTGCAGCGTAGGCTTCAGCCTGCAGAACCATTTGTGCCGCTTCACCACGGGCTTTTGGGGTGATGTCGTTGGCATACCCCTGCGCTTCGTTGATCAGGCGTGCTTTGTCTTCTTTGGCAGATGCGACTTCACGGAAAGATTCCGCAACCTCATCCGGGGGCAGAACGTCCTGCAACTGCACCTGGTTAATCGTCACTCCGCACTCGTAGCTGTCCAGGATGTACTGCAGTAGGGTCAAGGTTTCGGTCTGAATGACCCCCTTGCCGGTTGTGAGCGCCTCATCGATAGAATGCTGCCCGATGACCTGGCGGATTACGGCTTCTGCCGCTACACGGACCGTAGTGGGTACATCCCTTACAACGAACAAGTATTTCACCGGATCGTTGATTTTGTACTGAATAATGAGGTCCATGTCCACGATGTTGAGCCCGCCCGTCAGCATCAACGACTCCTCCGGCACCTCAATGAATCTGCCGGAACGGGAGTCAGTGCGGAATCCGATTTCAATGCGCTTGATTTCTGTGATGCGAGGGCGGTCAACTTGTTCGATCGGCCACGGCAGGCGGTAATTCAGACCGGAAGTTTCGATACGGGTAAATTTGCCGAAAGTCCTGACAACACCCGATTCATCTGGCCCGATCACATAAATTCCGCTCGCCAGCCATAGTACCAATAGGATCAGAATTAGCCCGAGGCCGCCTCGTCCCATCAGCTTGCTGAAGTCGGGCACTCGAACAACATCCTTCCCAATGGTTACGTGCTTGTAGGGTATTTGCATCTACTCCTCCGCTTGTTTGCGGGAATTGTTAACGTCGATGCAATGTAAACATGCGGATAGGGTCTTGGAAGAGATGGTTCGGTGGACTGGGTTCGTGAGAGGTCTGATTTCAGCAGGTTTGCACCGAGAGCTTCGGAGTTTTAGGAAAAGGAACGATCTCTTGCAGGATTTGGCCCTAAAACCGTCCCAAGTCTAACTTCCGCTAATTGGAGGGAGGCTACATGATGAGCAGGTCTGGGATCTGGAAGAGTATCGGCCCGGGGTTGATCTGGGCAGCTGCTGCGATCGGTGTATCGCACTTGGTTCAATCCACTCGAGCCGGGGCTCTGTTCGGTTTTGGACTGGTTTGGGCTGTGATTGCGGCAAACCTGTTGAAGTACCCATTCTTCGAGTTTGGGCCGCGTTACGCCGCCGCTACGGGAGAAAGTCTGCTTGAAGGGTATCAACGTCTCGGGAAATGGCCGATCATCGTCTACACGGTTGTTTCAGTTGGTACAACA
>Ga0272443_10002136_pt1 | contig 26113 bp, 26 predicted proteins | sample SSMAcet12_FD_193581 | JGI IMG/M metagenome (GOLD analysis project Ga0272443, IMG submission 193581) | Marine sediment archaeal communities from Little Sippewissett salt marsh, Falmouth, MA, United States - SSM-Acet-12 | ecosystem: Environmental > Aquatic > Marine > Wetlands > Sediment ... | reverse complement strand
ATCGATCGTCGTGTGTACAACAATTTCCGAGTCTGAAAGAATATATTCTGCGATCTTCTTCTGTGACGGGCTCAAAGTCGCATAGGAAGAGCGGATACTGTTGAGACAATATTTCTGCTCCTGATATTCAGTCACTACTCATCCTCCATTCTCTTACACTATAGATGAAAATAATATTCATGTAAATGAAAAATACCTTTCATTTTTATTTGACTTTCCATAACTTCTCACTGATACTTGTGTGTAGAATCTATAACGTATAAAGGAGTGTTATATGAAAAAAATTGGATTGCTTGTGCTCATCGTAGCCATCTCCTTCTCCCTATTCGCTCAGGGAAGTACAGAAGAAAAGCAGCAGGAAATCAGAGTTCTGCTTGCAAACCATCCGTACGGAGAACTTCTCAAGGAAGTGATTCCCGAATTTGAAGCGGAAACAGGAATCAAGGTAAACGTAGAAAGCCTTCAGGAAAGTCAGCTGACTCAGAAACTTACCACAGAGTTCGCTACCGGTTCTTCGACAGTGGATGTCTTCATGACCCGCCCTCTTCAAGAAGGTCTGCTGTTCACAAAGAACGGCTGGTACGCACCACTCAACTCATATGACTTCTCAGACTATCCTGATCCCGCAGTAGATATCGGCAAGAAAGACGGTGTTGCCTACATCGTTCCTCTGGTAACCGAGTGGCAGGTCATGTACTACCGAAAGGACCTGTTCAAGGCTGCCGGAATTTCAGTCCCTACAAACTTCGAAGAGCTTGAGGCAGCGGCAAAAGCATTGAACAAGGACGGCATCGCAGGTTTCGGTTCCCGCGGAAAAGGTGCAGCTTCGGTCACTCAGATCTCGAGTTATATCTACAATTTCGGAGGACGCTATCTCGAAAACAATGTCGCAGTATTTGACTCGCCTGAAGCACTTGAGGGTATCCGTTACTATGGTCGGCTTCTCGGAAACTACGGTCCTCAGGGTGTAGTATCCATGAGCTGGGAAAACCTGATGCCAGTATTCCAGGCAGGAAAACTTGCTATGTGGACAGATGCTTCTGTCTTCTATGGCCAGGTGGTCGATCCCGCTAAGACTCAGATCCCTGCAGAGGATGTCGGTGTTGCGCAGCTTCCAAGAGGCCCGAAGGATGATTCGCCATTCATCGTAGCATCGTGGGGCATGTCGATGAGCAGCAAATCGAAGAACAGTGAAGCGGCCAAGAAATTCCTTGACTGGGCTACCAGCAAAGAACTGGCTATCGAGGCAATGAAGAGAAATATCACGATGGCAAGAGACTCTGCCTGGCTGGACGAGGATGTACGTGCCATGATGAATCCCGGTCTCATCGAGACACAGGCTCATGCAGCTCTTAACGGATTTCCTTTCGACCGCCCGTTCATGAGTGCTGTAGGACAGGCTCGCGACCTGATCGGTGAAGTGGTGATTGAATCGATCAACACGAAAGGAACAAGCTCGAAGCTTGCTTCACTTGCAGCCGAGAAAGCCGAAGCAGTCAATGACCTGCTCAAAGCCGACGGAGAATACGGCGGCAACTAATGTATTTTATGATATACTTTCAGGAGGGGACGGTGACATCGTCCCCTCCTGACATGCATAGGTGTTTTCAACGTGTGACAAGGAGGTCATGAATGATAAAAAGTTCTTTCTTCGAAAGGAACCTCAAGTATCTGTTCCCCCTGCCTGCGCTGATCTTTGTCATCGCGCTTATGGTATTTCCGGTCCTGTATACTCTCTTCATCAGCTTCTCTGACTGGACACTCACATCCGGCAGGCCCCTGGTGTTTGCCGGTCTCTCTTCGTACACGAAAATTCTCAGTGAACCCAGATTCATTGATGCTGTGGGAAGGACCTTCTATTTTACCATCGGGGCTGTTCTGGCAGAGGCTGTGCTCGGCCTTACCATTGCTGTGATCCTCAACCGTGAGTTCAGAGGCAAGAACCCGCTCAAGTTCATCCTTCTTCTCCCTCTTGTGGCAACCCCAGTGGCCGTCGGTATCGTATTCAACCTGTTTTACGATCCTACTATCGGATTCCTTAACTACGTGCTTTCCCTCTTCGGTCTACCACAGAGCGGTTGGGTGACTGCCAGCAGCTCGGTACTTCCGTCCCTGATGCTTGTTGATATATGGCAGTGGACTCCGATGATTGCCCTGATAGTCCTCGCAGGGCTTGCCGGTCTTTCAAGTGAGCCGTATGAATCGGCAAAGGTTGATGGAGCTACTCCGGTGCAGATCTTCTTCAGGATCACGCTTCCCATGATAACTCCCACGATTCTCACTGCAATTATTCTACGTGCCGTTGATGCACTGAAGACATACGACATCATCTATGCAATGACTGGTGGCGGCCCAGGGTATGCCTCTGAAACTCTCAATATTCTTGCCTATAAATACAGTTTCGAGTACTTCAACCTCGGACAGGCATCGAGCATTCTTGTGTTTCTCTTCTTCCTCGTTCTACTGTTTTCCCTCGGGGTGATGAGACTGAGAAAACGGTTTGAGCTGTAAAAGGAGAACTCTATGAAACAATCATTACGCTTCAGAATTCTGTTCCCGATCATCGTTCTGATCATCATAATACCGATGATATTTCCATTCCTGTGGATGCTGATGTCGGCCTTCAAGACACAGGTAGATATTATAAGCTGGCCGCCGAAGTTCATGTTCAACCCGACCATGGTGAACTTCTACAAGGTGTTTAATGAACAGAATTTCCTTCTCTACCTGAAAAACTCCATGATAGTCGGTGTCGCTTCGGTCGGTTTCTCCCTCCTGCTCGGTCTTCCCGCGGCCTATTCGATCGCCAGGTTCCACCAGAAGAGGTTGTCTGTGCTGATCCTCGTAGCGCGCCTGATGCCGGGTATTTCGTTCCTGATGCCGTGGTACATCGTGTTCAGCCGTCTCGGCCTGATGGACTCCTACACAGCCCTCATCCTTTCACATATCCTCATAGCCCTGCCGGTCGTGGTATGGATCATGAGCAGTTATTTTGAAACGGTGCCTCGGGAGATGGAGGAATCGGCAATGGTGGACGGTGCCACGATGCAGCATGCGTTCGTTTCGATCATCATTCCACTCAGCGTACCGGGAATCGTCACCAGCGTGACTCTTTCATTCATTTTCAGCTGGAACAACTTCATGTTCAGCCAGGTGCTCTCCATGGAAAAAACCAGGACTCTTCCAATTGCTGTCTACAACTTCATGAGTTACGCCGAAGTCGACTGGGGTGGTGTGATGGCTGCAGCAGTCGCTATCATGACACCTGCAATCATTCTCACGATGATCTTCCAGAAGTATGTGGTCAAGGGTCTCACCATGGGAGCAGTTAAGGGCTAGAGGCCAGCGAGAATCTCTCGAACACACACATAGCAGGTATCTTGGGGTGCGTGAGTTGAAGTACTTCTGCACTTTGATTTTTCATCCCGAGAGGTGAAGTGAAGTTCAGAGTCGCAACGGAACGACTTCATGCCCATTCCTTACAGCGAAGCATACCCTGAACATGATGAACGGACAGATTCCCGGACAGTCCTCTTTCCACCGGAAAAATCAGGGGCCTGCAGAGGCGCCTGAAAGAGACGGCTGCAACACACGGACTCTCCTGATCCTGATCAGGGAAGGTAATCTATCCTAACCTTTTTTCAGCTTCTTCCAGAACGGGAAGTTCATCAGGATCGTGATGACAGTCAATATAAGCAATGTTATGGTGATGGGTCTGCCGAAAAGAGCTAGGAGCATATTATCTTCTGATACGGCAAGCGAGACTGCCCGCCTGAAGTTATCGTCCATCATTTTACCGAGTACAAGGGCAAGGGTGAGAGGAGCGACCGAGTAGCCGTGGCGTCTCATAAAATACCCCGCAACGCCAAAAAGCATCATGAGCAGCACATCAAACATTCTCGTATTGTATGCATAGGCCCCTATGATACACAGAACGGTGACTGCAGGAAGGAGAATGTTCTTGGGTACCGAGATAACCTTTGCCATGTGGGGAGCAACAAACAGTCCTATGAGCAGCAGGGCTGCAGATCCGATAAAACCACCGGCGAGAATTACTGCAAAAAGCTCAGGCTGTGTCTGGATAAACATCGGACCGGGCTGAAGACCGTGGACGTAGAATACTGAGAGGATGATGGCCGTCACAGCGTCACCGGGTACAGCAAGAGTAAGCATAGGGATCAAGGCTCCTCCGATACAGGCATTGTTACTGGCCTCGCTGGCTACAATACCCTCTTCCGCTCCCTCCCCAAAAGGTACAGCCGGGTCCTTCACAATCCGCTTAGCTTCAGAGTAAGCCAGAAAAGAAGCGACCGGCCCTCCGGCACCGGGAAGGGCACCGACAAGCGTTCCGATAGTACTGTAGTACAGGGAATGCAAAAAGTGTCTGCTCAGTTCTTTCATCTTTACACTGATCTTCCGCACATTCGATATCTGTGCATGCACATCCCCCTCCCGTATCACAGTGAGAACTTCAGAGAACCCGAAAAGACCGACAAGTGCAGGTACGATAGGAATACCGGACTGAAGATTCCAGATACCCATCGTCAGGCGGGGAGTGCCCAGGACAGAATCGAGTCCTATCATGGAAAGGAAAAGCCCGGCCAGGACACTGACCATGCCTTTGGTGAAGGACTCTCCTGTGAGCGAGCCGACCGCTGAAAGACCGAAGGCTGCAAGAAGGAAATAGTCCATCGGCTGGAACTTGATGGCCAGGATGCTGATCGGTTTACCAAGGAGAAACAGCATCACCAGACCGAAGACAGACCCGACGAACGAGTAGACAGTTGCGAACTTCAGTGCCCTGTGGGCTTCTCCCTTTTTTGCCATCGGATGTCCATCGAAGGTAGTGACAACAGAAGACGGCGCTCCCGGAATATTTATCAGGATAGCCGAAAGAGCACCGCTGAACACACCGACGACATAGAGCCCCATGATAAGGCCCAGAGCATCACTGGTTGCCCAGGTGTAGGTGATGGAGACCAGAATAGCGGTCGCCATCGTGACAGACAACCCCGGAATAGACCCGACGAACAAACCAGAGAGTGAGCCCATCAGAACGAACAGGATGAAACGAAAATCCCCCATGTACTGTGCGAAATGCGTGAAATCCATCAGAAAGCCCCCTGAGGAAGACGTACGTTAAGAAGCAGCTGAAACACTACATACAACAGGATGGTAAAGAATCCTGAGAACAGGAGAGCCTTCCACCAGGGTCTCACTCCAAGATACAGAAGGAACAGCATCAGCATCAGGGTATCGGTCACAAGGAACCCGAAAACCGGAAGCAGAAGATAATAGATGACAACAAGAAGGGTAAATCCGAAGACTTTTTTCTCCATCCCTGCTGTCCCTGTATCTGCTGCACCTGGATCGTCCGCTTTCTTCTTACCCTGAATCAGCATAGCAACAGCTACAAGGATCAGGAAAAAGGCGATAAACAGCGGAAACAGATAAGGTGAAAGCTTCCAGGCTACATCTTCCTGATAATGCGAATACAATGAGTACAGGAACAGGGACACTCCGAGTGTCCCGAATACCACTGATTCTCCTGCATGGGCATTGCCACGCAGGAGAGAAACGGGAGCTTTCACGACTACTCAGCGAGCCGCTTGATACCGAACTCAGCAGGATCGTGCTTCGTCGCCCCGGCATCATAGAGCAGGTAGGTTACAATGGATTTCCAGTCGTCGTAAAAGGCGGTGATATCATCAACCTCGGGATACTTCTTATACAGTTCCTCAAGATTCTTCTCTTCAACGAAGGCTAACCAGTCAGGATCCTGTACAGCCTTGAGAGAGGCCTCTCTGAGAACCTTCACCACCTGTGCATCCACATCCTTATCCACTACAAGTGAAAGCGGGGTAAAGGGAATGGATAGGTATTCGGTGAATCCGGGATCCACATCGGCGAGAGTCGGTACTTCGGGATATCCGGGAAGTCTGTCGAGGGCAGAAATACCCAGGAGCCTGAGGTCACCACTTTCGAGGTATTTACCGATCGTCGAGAAGTTCGAGTTGGTGAAATCAACCTGGTCACCAAGTACGGCGATGATACAATCTCCTCCGCCTGCATAGGCAGTCAGGGCCATATCATACCCCTGCTCCTGGAAGATAAGCGCCTGAACATGGCCCGATCCGCCCGGTCCGGTATATGACATTTTCACTTTCCCGGGGTTCCTCTTCATATCATCAAGAAGATCCTCGAGATCCTGATACTTGGAATCGCCCTTTACGACAATGACTTTCGGATCGTTGACGACAGCCATGATCGGAGTAAAGTCATCATAGCTCATGTCGCTTATACCCATCACCTGCTGTGTTCCGAGAGAATCGGCGGTGTAATGAACCGTGTACCCGTCAGGTCTGGCGTCAAGCACAGCCTTTGCTCCAACGGAACCGGAGGCTCCAGACACATTCTGAACCGTCACAGGCACCCCGAGCTGTTTCTGGAGCGCAACAGCGAATTTACGTCCTGTTACATCGGTCGTCCCGCCGGCACCATAGGGAACCACCATCGTGATTGCACCTTTCGGGTAATCTGCTCCAGAAGTCTCTCCCTGACCTGTCGCTGAAAGACTGAACATCATCATGATGATAAGAATAACGAGTATAGTTTTTTTCACATATTCCTCCAAATCTGGTTGCCGAAAGGGTACTACCTTTCGAGCTTCTGTATATTTATACGGTGATATTTGGGAATTATCAAGGTTTTATTCAATAATTATACAACAAAAAAAACTCACATGAGACTCCTGATAAACAGAAGACGGCTCACAGTGTCCTGTGATACAGAATGGATCCGGAAAAGATACGAAACCCGGTAAGGCACCAACGGGTAGGTACAACCGGCAGTCAATGGTGCAGCACCTATCCGTCTTCGTTGATTTCAGCACATGGCTGTTCCTCTTTCATAGCAGAAACCTGTTAATTTACTGAGTTTGTCCATAATTTTACTACTATTTGCGGTTTTTCTTATCAAAAAGCATCGATATGATATCAATTTTTTTACTGCCAGGTAGTGTTTTTACTGAATTTCGGAAACACTGCAATTACTGAATAGCCTCACGGATTGAGAGAGCACAGGGTTGCCAGCACTCTGTCTTTTTAAAGTACAGGAACCCTCAGCCCGCCTGCGATGAATTGGGACATGGTGAGCGGTTCAGCACAACAGGTGAAGGTGTCCCCAGGTACGATAAAACCGCTTTCTCCACGAATCTGCGCACTGGCAGCCCTTCTATCAGTGATTCGCGTGCGGAGAAAGAACTCTCCGCACTCCACTGGAACTGCTACCGTTCTATCTGAGCCTTCAGACTCTGATAGATGGCATTGGTGTCTGCGTCTCCGTAGCCTGCTTCTTCAGCTTCCCGATAATATTTCAGAGTGACGTCAAGAAGCTCATTAGCAGAATCTTCGAAAACCATCTTATTGTATCTCAGGTCCTTATGAGCGAGACTGAGTGCAAAGGAAGGGGAAAAATCATCTTCCAGAATACTCCGCATGACAGCCTGAAAACCGGCACTGTTGCCTCCACTCACGCTGATGAAGTCTCTGAAAGCTTCCAGAGAGACCCCTTTTCTCTGGATGAGAAGGGCTGTGATGGAACCTGCGGCTCTGGTCATCAGCGACATGAAATTATTCATCAGTTTCACCGTGTTTCCTGCGCCGTGAGGACCGGCATAGACTATATGAGCAGAGACAGATTCAAGCAGTGGTCTATAGGTTTCGAACACATCCTCCGGGCCGCCGACAACGAGGTTGATGGAACCCTCCTCTGCCTGCTTCGGACCTCTGGTCATGGGAGCATCAAGCATGGAAATACCTTTCTCCTGAAGCCGTGAAGCGATCTTCTGGGTAGATTCAGGTAATGCAGTCGTAAAATCTATGACGATCCTGACACTGGTGGACGCAGAACTGAGCAGACCCTGTTCACCGAGGATCAGACTCTCCACAGTCGGGGAATCCGAGAGGCAGGTGAGCAGTATGTCACTTGAGGAGTAGATCTGCTGCAGATCTGAAGTGATCGATACTCCATGGTTTCTCAGATACACGATTTTTTCATCGCTCTCATCAATATTCCGTTTAAATGCCGTCACCTGATACCCGGCTTTCTGACAGTTCGCAGCGATACCCTTTCCCATCGCACCTGCTCCGATAACTCCAATCTGCTTCATCATCACACTCCTTGTCGATATGCTGAAACCTCATCATCATCCAATGGAGAAAAAACGTCAAGAACCGTTTTTATCCAGTTCACTCACCTTGCAGGAGTGAATTTCCCCGATTCATGAGCGATAAACGGAATGAGGGAAAGGATGACCACAGCAGCGGCTATTACCCACAGGGAGCCGATCGATCTCCCGCCTTCTGCAAGCCAGACTGTTGCAAAGAGGGATGAGACGAGTCCTCCTATCTGGAGAGAGAACGACACTGTTGAGAGAAGAGATGCTCTGATTGCCGGCGGACTCTCGGTATTGATGATCGTTCCGGAAGCAACAGAAGACATCGCCACGAATAGGTATACAGATGCATATAACACGAGAAAGGAGATGTGAGAGCGTGCAGAGGCGAGCGCCATAAGGCTTGCTGCAAGGAGGAGACGCAACAGCACAAGGTAGGTCCCCGTTCTGGAACGGTCACGGTGGATCAGTTTTCCGCTGAGTATCGATCCGAGCAGAGCTGTCATGAACCCGATAAAGGATACTATTCCGAACAGCACGGTGGCAAGATCCTTATCCTGAGTCATCGCGATAAGCTTCGGCTGCCAGAATTTCTCTATGGAAGAGAGGAGGAAACCGAGAGAGAAGGTAAGGATCAGGAGAGATAGGAACTGCCTGTTTTTGAGGGATGTAAGAAAATGTTCTGCAGTAGGTTGAATCTCCTGTGCGGGCTGTTTCCGGGAAGGTCCTCCCATCCAGATGGCAATGAAGATGATTATGAGCAACTGCAGAAATGCGCTGATGAGGAACACGCTTTCTCGCCCGTCGGAAAAGAGACCGGTACGCTCGAACAGAAGAGCGGCAAACCCTGAAGAAAGAGCACCCGCTGAAAGGCCGAGCGTTTCCCACACCGACATATTCGTCGTAATCACATGGAGATTCTGTTCTCCTTCCTGCTCCCTGAACCAGTCGATCACAACCGCTTCAAAGGAACCGGAAGAGAAAGAGCGGGCGATGGCCAGCAGGACTGCCGCCATGAACAGGGTAACAGCAGAGAAGGTGAAGACTATCAGAACCATACCGGCTATTGTACATACTTTGGCTGTCATGAAGACCGGAATCCTTCCGAATCTGTCACTCAGATACCCGCTGGGAATTTCCGTTACAACGATGACGGCACTGTAGACTGCCATGAACAGGGCAAGGGTGCTCAGTGTCAGCCCTCTGGCAAGGAGAACAACATTCAGGACCGGCAGAGTTATTCCGAGGGCAAAGGCATTCAGTGTCATAATACAAGCGAACCGCATCATACTCATATGCTACGACCTCTCTGCCTCATACATGAGGAATGCGAATTCCCACACATTCTGTCCCTCCCCTTCTCTCTGTTCGTGTTCCTCGAGGAATGTCCGTACCATTGCATGGAACTGTGTAGCATCCTCTTTAGTGAGATGGACGATTCCCGTTACAAGATCACCGTTGAAGGAATCAGCCTCTGCCCTCTTATGCCTGCGAAGGCGCGGAACGGCGGAAAAGAACCTCTGAACGATATCGGCAAGCAGCTGCCTCGTCGTCTGCTCCCTTCTTCCGTACAGTTCATCATCCATCTGTATCCCTATGGATACGGTCGCGTCGACGACTCTCAGGTAGTCTGCCCTGATCCCGTTCACCATCTCATAGCGGTCATGCTCAACAAGTCCGATCTCCTGCAGTCTGATCAGGTGGTGCCGGGCACTTGAAGGAGAAATACCGAGAATATCAGCAACCTTTTTTGAGGTCAGAGGAATTCCTTCAACTCGCATCGTCCTAAGGATCCTCTGGCGGAGGGGATATGAATAAATCTTCAACTTCTCTTCGGTATCGAGGAGTATGACCTCTTTCTGAGTTTCATCCATCACAGCACTCCATTACACATATTGTAACGTTTATTTTATTGTAACGTTGGAAAAACATCAAGAGGCACAACCGTCGCCGTTGTACCAGATGTGACATCATGATGGGTTTGTCTGAACAGCTGCCTTTTTTCTCAGAGAGACGAGGTAGATAGCGACACCGGCTATTATGAGTGAGAAGGTGATGACATCATGTGCCATGAAGGGTTCCCTGAAAACAAAAACACCGAGGAGAAAAGCCATGGTCGGCAATATGTATTGCAGGAAACCTACACTCATCGCCGACACGCTCATGTTCCCGCTGATATACAAAGCCAGGGGGATAAGAGTGACTATGCCGCTGAAGACAAGTAACAGAGTTGTCTTTGGATCACTAAGAGAGTACGAACCATTTCCTGATACCGATAGATAGAGAATGTATGAAAGTGATAACGGAAGTATGATAAGACCATCCATCAGCAGAGCCTGTATGCCGTCTAGGTGAAGAGCCTTTTTGCAGATCGTGTAGGCTGCGAAGGTGGTTGCTATCAGAAGGGAAAAATAGGGAATGACTCCCGAGAGTATCGTTGTATACACGACACCGGAAAGACACAGAAGCAGCGCTGCACTCTGGATGAGGCTCATTCTCTCTCTGAAAAAAATAAAGGCGAACAGGACAAGGAGAAGAGGAGAGATGAAATAGGCCATACTTGCCTGCAGGACGTGACCACTCGCAACGGTATAGAGAAAGGCAACCCAGTTGACTGAGATCAGAACAGCACTTATGAATAGTAACCATACATTGCGTGTCCTGAATATATCCTGTGCAATTCTGAGCGGGTTCCTGCCTCTAACAAGAAAATACAAGGCACAGAATAAGGCGGTCCACAGCATTCTGTTCATCATTACCTCGAAGGAAGAGACGTGGTTGAGAAGACTCCAGTACAAAGGAAGCATCCCCCATATAACATGAGCGAGAGTTACCTGAACCAGCCCCTTTGTGCTGTCGATTTCCTTATTGCCCATAACCCCCTCCCTTCCTTTCCAGAACTGTATCACAGGATAAACTATCAGGTGAAGTGAATCTGCCATGGCGAACACACGTTTTGGCTGTATTCAACCTGCCCTGTTTTGTGAATGTTTCGCTTCACGCCACCATGGTTCCGGCAGATACACATCGATAAGGATTATGTTCCGTTTTTCAGTACGGGACAGCGGATGAATTACTACTGCATAATTAAAGATTATCATTCATTCTTAGTAAAATTTTAAGGTTTTTACTGCTTTTTCAGTCGTCAGAAATCATTGATTACATTCAGTGCACTGACTTCTGGAAGGGACAGTTGATACTGCCTGTTAATATTCATTGTCGCGAGTAGAAAGTTTATCCTTGCCAAACTGGTTAACCAATGATACACTACCTTACATAAACTGGTTAACCAGTTATTAAGGAGGATCCATGGCTGAGTCAAAGGGGCAATCGGTAGACCGTATCCTTCGAAGCATACAGAACATGATCCATGACGGTTCCATAACCAGCGGGAGCAAAATGCCCTCCGAACGTGTTCTTGCGGAAAAGCTGTCTACAACCCGAGGCTATGTCCGTATCGCACTTCAGCGTCTTGAGCATTATGGCGTTCTCACGATAATTCCACAGAAAGGGATCTATGTATCACAGATCAAGTCGATCACCCTTGATGCCATCATAAACAATATTCTCAGGTTCAAAGACCACGAGATTGGAGATCTGATGGAAACACGAAAGCCCCTGGAGATCGAGGCGGCCCGTCTTGCAGCGATACGTGGATCGGATGAAGACATCTCAGGGATCGCTGCCGCCCATGATGCTTTCGAGACAGCGTATCATGAAGGACACCCGACACTCGAGGAAGACCACCTTTTCCATCTTGCCATTGCGAAAGCAGCGAAAAACACCGTGCTTGAGTCCCTGATAACGCTTATCACTCCCGAGATCATCAACATGAACAAGGATTTTGTGGAGGAATATGCGATCGTCAAGAAACACTCGCTTAATGAACATCTGGCGATCGTCCAGGCAATAGAACAGAAGGATCCGGAAAAGGCCGCTGAAGCTATGAGATGCCACATGGACAATTCCAGAGAGAGAAGGGTCGGGTCGAGACCGTTGATTGAACCCGCCACATAGGGAGGCATATGAAACAGGAAAGAATGCAGGGAACGCCAGATGTACAAAAAGTCGCCATTCTGGCTCAACAACTCCGTCGTGATACGGTCAGGATGATCGCTCATGCGGGAAGCGGACATATAGGGGGAGCCCTCTCTCTGGGCGAATATATGGCGGCACTGTACGGATGGGCATATGAGTATGACACAGACAACACAACTGACCCCGACAGGGACAGGATCATTCTATCCAATGGTCACACCTGTGCTATATGGTATGCAGCACTCGCACGCACCGGTCTCATTCCTCTTGAAGAACTTGCCACACACCGAAGGCTCGGTTCCCGACTTCAGGGACATCCCTCACACAAGGCGATGCCTCAATTCGTTGAAACATCAAGCGGCCCCCTCGGGCAGGGCGTCCCCGTGGCAAACGGGATTGCTCTCTCCATGAGAGCTCGCTCCTCAAAAGGACGTGTATATATAGTTCTCGGAGACGGTGAACTGCAGGAGGGACAGGTCTGGGAATCTTTCATGACAGCCTCTCACTACCGGCTTGATTCAGTCTGTGCCTTCATCAATATGAACAATATTCAGATCGATGGAACGGTGCAGGAGGTGATGGGAATAGAACCCCTCGGATCAAGACTGACCTCCTTCGGCTGGCATGTAATTGAGATTGACGGTCATGATCTTCAATCACTGTTCGATGCGCTTAAGGAAGCAGCGGAGACCAAAGGAAAACCTACAGCAATCATAGGGCATACAGTCATGGCCAAGGGAGTTCCCTTCATGGAAGGCAAGGCTGCCTGGCATGGGGCTACACCCTCTGCTGAACAAACCGAAGATGCATTGAATCACATTGGGACCAATACGAAATACCGCGATTTCCCCATCGCAGGAAATGAGGAGTGAAAGATGTACAGTGGAAACAAATCGATGAGGGAAGCGTTCGGTGATGCTCTTGCCGATCTTGGAGCACATAACGAGAAAATCGTCGTACTCACAGCGGATCTGACCGATGCCATCAAAGTTGGTGCATTCGCAAAGGCTTTTCCTGACCGTTTTTATCAGATGGGCATCAAGGAGTCGGATATGATCGGCACTGCGGCCGGCATGGCCATTGACGGACTCATCCCCTTCACCAGCACATTCGCCATCTTCGCAGCATCTCTGGCAAACCAGGCGATACGGGTCAACTGTGCCTACAACGGTGCAAATGTCAAGATAGCCACAAGTCATGGAGGTGTCTGCGTCGGTGCCGACGGAGCAACTCACCAGGCATTCGAGGATGTCGCCCTTATGAGGACACTTCCGGGAATGACTGTACTCGTCCCCTGTGACGCCAATGAAGCATACCATGCAACTGTGGCGGCGGCGGCGCTCGACGGACCGGTCTACCTCAGGTTCGGCAGAATCGCTACCCCGGTGGTAACGGACCCTGATGAACCCTTTATCGTAGGAAAGGCCAAGGTCCTCAGGGAGGGGACCGATGTATCCATCATCGCTATGGGCATGATGGTTCCCTTTGCTCTTGAAGCGGCAGAGACTCTCAAAGAGGAAGGAATCAAAGCTGAGGTATTGAACATCCACACCGTGAAACCTCTTGATGAAGAAGCGATCATCGCAAGTGCTTCAACCTGCGGATGTGTGGTCACCGCTGAAGAGCATACCGTTATCGGCGGTCTCGGAGGAGCAGTAGCAGAGGTTCTGGCACGGCACAAACCCACACCGATGAGGATGGTCGGTATTGCCGACACATTCGGGGAATCGGGAGAACCTCAGGAGATCCTCAGCAAGTACCATCTCACTCCTGAAGATATCGTAGATCAAGTCAGGCAAGTCCTGAAGGAAAAATAACAAGGAGGAACGTTATGAGAAAAGTTATTGCAATAACTTTGATCCTGTTGACAGCCGGAGCTTTCATCTTTGCACAGGGTGCACAAGAGAAGGCCGATGAGACGCAGGTCGTAAAATTCTGGTATCACTTCGACAATCCCGAAACAGCCTTGAACCCGCTGATCGAGAAGTTCGAAGCGGAGAACCCCGGAATAGAGATCGAGGCAGAGAGAATCAGCTGGGATTCCTACAACCAGAAACTTCTCACCGCGGTCGCCGGCGGCTATCCACCAGATGTAGCACAGGTGAAACTGTGGTGGCAGCCGCAGCTGGTAGAAATGGGTGCACTCCTTCCACTGGATGATTACATTGCTGAATGGGATGGGAAGGATGATGTCTATGACAAGATCTGGGAGCTGACACGCCATTCGGACGGTCGTCAGTATTATATGCCCCTCCAGATGGTTATCCTCTATCTCTACTACAGGGTCGATATGTTCGATGAACTCGGACTTGAAGTTCCCAAAACACGGGAAGAATTCCTTGATGTTGCCAAGAAGCTTACCCGGGACACTGACGGTGACGGTATAACCGATGTCTATGGATTCGGTATCCGGGGTGCTCGAGGCGGACACGACTGGTGGGGAACCTTTGTTCTTTCCAGTGGAGCCCAGTTCTTCGATGAAAACGGCAATTCCGGTCTCACCACACCAGAGGCAATCGCAGCGAATCAGTGGTTCATCGATCTGTACCGCAAACACAAGGTAAGCCCTCCCACTACCCCGAGTGACGGGTTTCAGGAAATTATTGCCAATATGAAATCAGGCAGAACCGCGATGACCATCCATCACAGGGGAAGTGCTGCTGATATCGAGGCAGTTCTCGGTGACAAACTGAGTGCAGCTCCCGTTCCGATGGGAACGATGGGTTCATGGACATCCTTCGGTGATGAAGAGAATGCAGTCTTTGCAGCAACAAAAGTACCTGATGCTGCATTCAAATGGGCAGCATTCCTTGCTGAAGCAGAGAACAATGCACTCTGGCAGAAATCAAGCGGACAGGTTTCCATCAACAAGAGCAATGCCTCGGAAGATGCTGACCGGTTCCTGAAGGCTACCACTGACAGTGCACCCTTTGCGGGAGTCCTTCCGGCACATCCGGGAGTGAGTGAATTTGTCGAGTCCCTGTGGCCGGCACTGATGCAGCAGGCCTTTGAAGGTCAGATCACCAGTAAAGAGATGATGCAGGCAATCGAAGACCATTTCGCTGAATAACCGATATGTGGTGCGCAGGGTTTCCTATACGGTCCCTGCACACCACCTCGATCGTTCACGTCAATACAGGAGACGACCATGGGACACCCACCACTACAGAAGAAGACCGATCTTCTTCCCTATGCGCTGATAACCCCGGCACTCGCCATCACCGTAGCAATAATTTTCCTCCCCATGTTCCGCACGATCACCTACAGCTTCTCCCAGTATATCCTGTACAAACCCCAGGAGGTGGGTTACATCGGATTCGACAACTATGTGACTGCCTTCAGCGACCCGCTGTTCTGGTCATCTCTTACACATACTTTTGTATGGATCATTAGTATCATCCTCTTTCAGTTCCTTCTCGGTCTTACCACGGCACTTCTTCTAAACAGGAACTTCATCGGACGGGGGATTGCACGATCCCTCATTCTCATTCCATGGGTGACGCCAAGCGTCATCACTGCACTCATGTGGCGGTGGATGTATGACGGCAACTATGGGCTGATCAATCAGATACTCTCCAAGGCAGGAATAATCAGGGAGTTCATCCCGTTTCTGGCACAAAGCTCAACAGCAATGGCCTCGATCATTGTTGCTCTGATATGGCAGGGCTTCCCCTTCTTCGCGATCATGCTCCTTGCCGGTCTTCAGGCGATTCCTGAAGAACTGTATGAAGCGGCTGAGATAGACGGTGCGACAAAACCCCAGAGCTTCTTCCGTATAACCGTACCCATGCTGAAGCCGGTGATCCTCACGACGATACTGCTTCGTACGATCTGGGTTGCCAACTCACTTGATGTCATTCTCATCATGACAGGAGGAGGACCGGGCTATTCGACGCACACACTCCCGGTGTATTCCTACGTCAAAGCCTACAAGGGAATGGATTTCGGCTATTCCAGCACACTCGCTGTTCTGCTCACCATCCTTCTCATGATCATCGTGACAGGCTACGTCCGCAGTATCCTGAAAAGTCAGGAGGCCTAGAGATGGCAAAAAGACATCCCCTTTCCAAAATCTTCGGCACCTACCTCCCGATTCTTGTCATCGTATTGTTCGCCATAGGACCCTATATCTGGACCTTTGCCTCATCAATCACCCCGGAGGCAGAACTCTACCGTCCTGATTTCAGGTTTTTCCCCGAACATCCCACGAGTGAGAATTATCTCAGGCTGTTCACCAAACTGAATTTCACCAGGAACATCATGGACTCTCTTATCGTCGCCGTCCTCACCGCAGTCCTCGGCCTTGCAATCACTGTTCCGGCAAGCTACAGTTTCTCACGATTCAGGTTCAAAGGCAGAACCCCGATGCTGATGCAGTTCCTTGTGATCAATATGTTCCCAATCATGCTGCTGATCGTACCCCTGTTCGTCATGATGAAACAGATCGGCTTCATGGATAAGCATATAGCGCTGATCGCCGCCTATTCCACCTTCACCATACCGTTCTCGACATGGATGCTCACCAGCTTTTTCAATGCGATACCGCTTGATCTGGACAAGGCCGCTCAGATAGACGGATGCTCGCGTATCCAGGCGATGTACCGGGTAATCCTTCCGGTGGCAATGCCCGGTATCATGTCCACTGGGATATACATCTTCATCACAGCCTGGAACGAATACCTCTACGCTGCGATTCTGACAAGCAGTAATGTACGGACGATTCCCATCGCTCTTCAGAACATGATAGGAGAGTTCTCGATCGAATGGGGCCTGCTCACAGCAGGGGGAGTCCTGAGTGCCCTGCCGGTCATCATACTCTTCTTCTTCATTCAGAAACAACTGATAACAGGTATGACAGCCGGAGCTGTCAAAGGATAAAAAGGAAACCATCATGATCGAACAGAGACAGTATGCGGGCGAAGGGCTCTCCCTCGTCTATGATGAAGGTGAATGGGTCATAGGGATCAAGAATTATAAAGCTGCAAACGATATCTCGGCTTTGCGTACTCTGGAAAGGCACAACCTCACAGATGAATCTTTCGTTCTTCTCGAGGGTTCATGCACGCTCCTCGTGTACGATAAGGAACGTGGAACTCTCACCTACTCCAGTATGGAGCCGGGGTCAGTGTATACCATCTCACGCGGCATCTGGCACACCACCGTGATGAAACCGAACACGAAAATGATCCTCATAGAACGCAGTGGGACGTCCCTGGATAACAGCGACCTTCTTGATCTGCCGATTGAGAAGATCAGAGAGGCACAGAAGAGTATCGCCTATTGAACCCTCACAGAACGCTCCATACACCTTTGAGAAGGCCTACCGCATCCTGTATCTCCTGCAGGGAGAGGGATGCATACCCGAACAGAAGTGTACTTCTTCTCGGGCGTTGCGTTCTGGTACTGAAAAAGCGGGAAAGAGCGTAGACTTTCACTCCGGCTTCTGCAGCCCTGCGTACAAGAATCTCCTCAGGAACCTGGGAATCAAGTTGTACAAGAAGATGGCCGCCTCCGGAGGCTCCTTCGATCCGTATCCCTGGGAATGATGCTTTCAAAGCTGCCACCAATGTATCCCGTTTCCCCTTGTAGAGCTTTCTCATCCGGTTGAGATGCCTGTCAAAATGCCCCCGAGAAAGGAAATGTGCAAGAGTAAGCTGTTCTGTAAGGGGCACTGGACACACCGTGAAGCTCAACACCTCATCGTACCGGGAAGCAAGCTGATCTGGCAGCACAAGGTAGCTGATTCGAAGAGAGGGAAACAATGATTTGCTGAACGAACCGAGATAGATTACACGCCCGCTCTGATCAAGCCCCTGGAGGGAGGGAATCGGTTTCCCTGCAAATCGAAACTCACTGTCATAATCGTCCTCGATGATGTATCGGCCCTCTTTCTCCTGAGCCCAGCTCAGCAGCTGCACTCTTCTTCCGACCGGCATGATGGAACCGGTCGGAAACTGGTGGGAAGGGGTTATACACACCACATCGGCATCACTGTCAGCGAGGCTCTGCGGAACAAGACCTGATTCATCCACACTTATGGGGCGATACGATACTCTCGCTCTATTGAACATAAGAGCAAGTTTCTCATATCCGGGATCTTCGATTGCATACACAGTCTCTGCATCAAACAGCTGGATGAGAAGCTGAAGAAGATATTCCGTGCCGCTGCCGATGAGAATCTGATTGGGTGTGCACTGAACACCCCGTGACAGCCTCAGGTAGGTTGCGATACTCACCCTAAGATCCCACTCCCCTTTGGGGTTTCCCGATTCGAGGAAACTCAGTGACTCATCACTGAGCACCTCACGTGTAAGACGCCGCCACACGGTGACGGGAAAGGCGTTCAGATCGATCCCCTGATACGAGAAGTCGTAACGGAACGAGACGGACCTCCTCTGAGAGACCTCTATGGGTTCCACCTGTTTCATCCCTGCAGCGATACCCTCCAGATCCGCAACAAAGTAGCCTCTCTTCTCCTCTGCGATGAGATATCCCTCATCGACCAGCTGTCCATAGGCACTCTGAACAGTATTCAGAGAGCAGTGCAGGAGGGATGCAAGCGCCCGTTTGGAGGGAACCTTCTCTCCGAATGAATATGCACCTGAGATGATCAGATCTCTCATGTACTCATATACCTTCATATACAGATGTCTCACATCCTTTATTTCATCCATTTCCATAATTGCACTCTCCTCTGGTACCATTAAAAAGAAGTTATCTGGATGTACACAACATACCATTAATCCATCAATTGATGCATGTCATTATAGTCGAAAACAAACTTCAATAGTAAAAATATCGGTATACACCCTAGATGTAAGCATATCTGATACTATAAAAATTTACCATACTGACACTTTCAGAACAACCAGTCTCTACCTAGAATACAGTCGGAGGAATACTGATATGAACAGAGAACAGTACGAATTGAACAAGAACCTTGCACAGATGCTCAAAGGTGGTGTCATCATGGATGTGACTACCGTCGAACAGGCAAAAATCGCCGAGGATGCAGGAGCCTGTGCAGTGATGGCGCTCGAAAGGATCCCCGCAGATATCAGAGCCGCAGGAGGAGTATCCAGAATGAGTGACCCTGCCATGATACGCAGTATCCAGGAGGCGGTCTCGATTCCTGTGATGGCAAAGGTCCGTATCGGACACTTCACAGAGGCCCGGATTCTCGAGGCGATAGAGATTGATTACATCGATGAGAGTGAAGTACTCAGCCCTGCCGATGATGTCTATCATATCAACAAGAGAGCTTTCCGGGTTCCCTTCGTCTGCGGAGCGAGAGACCTCGGTGAAGCTCTCCGCCGGATCGGGGAAGGTGCTTCGATGATCCGTACAAAGGGAGAACCTGGTACCGGTGATATCATCCAGGCGGTACGCCACATGAGAGGTCTGCAGCATGAGATCAGGCGTGTACACGGAATGAGAGAAGATGAGCTGTATCAGGCTGCAAAGGATCTGCAGGTCCCCTATGCGCTCCTTGCAGAGGTCGGTGAGACAGGAAAACTCCCGGTAGTCAACTTTGCAGCCGGAGGAATAGCCACTCCCGCCGATGCTGCTCTGATGATGCAGCTCGGTGCTGAGGGTGTCTTTGTCGGCTCGGGGATCTTCAAGTCGGGAGATCCGGAGAAACGCTCCCGTGCTATCGTCGAAGCCGTGACAAACTATCAGGACCCGGTCCTTCTTGCTCACCTGTCAGAGAACCTGGGAGAGGCCATGGTCGGAATCAACGAACACGAGATCGCAGTCCTGATGGCGGAGCGTGGAGTATGACGATAGGAGTACTTGCCCTGCAGGGTGGATTCGAAGAGCACAGGGCTATGCTTTCACGCATCGGTGTGAACTCCTTTGAGATCAGAGACAGCTCACACCTGAACAGGGAGATGGATGGCCTCATCATTCCCGGAGGAGAGTCTACCGTCATGGGCAGACTCCTGCACACCCGAAAGCTATTTGATCCGCTGAAGGACATGATCGCCGAAGGCCTGCCGGTCTTCGGCACCTGTGCCGGCCTTATTCTCCTTGCACACGATGTAGAGGGTCAGCAGAGTCATCATCTGGGAACACTGCCGATATCGGTACGGCGAAACGGATATGGAAGACAGCTGGGAAGTTTTCATATCTCAGGCTTTTTCACTGGTATCGGACACATCCCGATGAGATTCATCAGGGCACCGTTCATCACCTCATGCGGGTCCGGAGTTCGTCCTCTGGCCTACCATGAGGGAAGGATCATAGCAGCTGAGAGTGACACATGCCTCGTTACCGCCTTCCATCCCGAGCTGACAGAGGATCCTGGCATACACCGCTATTTTCTGAAAAAAGTCGCTTGCACCCTTTGAAGAGCTACTAGGCGGGTGCATTGACTTTTAAGCAGAAGCATTAACTATCGCAAATTAGTACGCAAAGATTCTCAGACACATATTCACCTCTATCATGTTTGAACGTCATTCAGAATCAGCAACGGATTCAGTTCAACCGACCTTCTCACAATATCCCCTGATCTCTGCAGCGTTCGAGTACCGCTCTGTCTCGGCTGCAGGGACGATCAGCGTAGGTGCGTGCACTATCTGGTAGGTTTGTGCGAGATCCCGTTCTTTGTCCGCATCTATCACACGGTGAACGATACCTGCATCAGAGAGGATTCTCATTGCCAGCTTACAGGTAGGACATGTACTGGTAGTGAAAAGCAGAGGAACCTGAGAAGGGGAGACTTCATAGAGTCTGCGATCCCTGAACTCCTGAGCCTTTCCCTCATTCCAGTTTCCTACCGGCCTGTAATAGCCTGTGATCCTGCTGTATATCTCAGTCTTCTGTCCACAGTAAGGGCAGTGGAGGCGTTCTCCCTGGAAATATCCATGCTCACTGCAGACTGAATAGGTAGGGCTGATTGTATAGTAGGGAAGCTTATAGTTTTCTGCTATCTTGCGCACCAGAGCAGCAGCGCTCTGCCAGGTCGGAAGCCGTTCGCCGAGAAATGCATGAAATACTGTACCTGAGGTATATCGGGTCTGTAGCTCATCCTGAATATCCAGAGCCTCAAATATGTCTTGAGTAAAATTAACAGGAAGATGCGTGCTGTTGGTGTAATAAGGAGCATCTCCTTCTTTGGTGGCTGTCTTGATGAAAGGAAAGGCTTCCTTGTCATGTTTTGCAAATCGATAGGTGGTCGATTCGGCCGGCGTCGCCTCAAGATTATACAGGTCACCGTACTGCTCCTGATACATGCTCAGCCTCTCCCGCATATGGTCGAGCACTTCCTTGGAGAATTTCCTTCCTTCCCGGGAAGCAAGGTCTTTGCCGATAAACCGTGCATTGATGCATGCTTCATTCATTCCCACGAGACCTATCGTGGAGAAGTGGTTCCTGAAAGTCCCTAAATAGCGTTTCGTGTAGGGATACAGCCCGGCCTGCAGCAGCTTGGTAACGACTGTTCGCTTCACACTGAGAGAACGTGCGCTGATATCCATGAGCCTGTCGAGTCGATTGTAGAAATCAGTCTCATCCTGCGATAGATAGGCGAGACGAGGCATATTCAGGGTAACGACGCCGATTGATCCGGTTGATTCCCCGCTCCCGAAAAATCCCCCTGATTTTTTTCTGAGTTCTCTCAGGTCCAGGCGTAGACGGCAACACATCGAGCGCACATCGCCTGGTTCCATGTCACTGTTTATGTAGTTGGAAAAGTATGGAGTCCCGTACTTAGCAGTCATTTCAAACAGCAGCCTGGTATTCTCTGTCTCAGACCAGTCAAAATCTCTTGTAATCGAATAAGTAGGAATAGGATACTGAAAGCCTCTCCCTTCACTATCCCCTTCTATCATGGTCTCAATAAACGCCTTGTTGATCATATCCATCTCGGCTCTGCAATCACCATAGGTGAAATCCATTTCCCTGCCACCAACGATCGCTTTCTGTTCTGCAAGATCCAGCGGGACAGTCCAATCAAGGGTAATATTGGAAAATGGAGCCTGAGTACCCCACCGGGAAGGAGTATTCACCCCGTATACAAACGACTCGATACACTGTTTTGTATCCTTATAGGATAGGTTGTCAGCTTTCACGAAAGGAGCAAGGAAGGTATCAAAGGAGGAGAAGGCCTGAGCTCCTGCCCATTCGTTCTGAAGAATTCCCAGAAAATTCACCATCTGGTTGCAGAGTGAAGAGAGGTGCCTAGCCGGAGCACTGGTAATCTTGCCACCTACCCCGCCGAGACCTTCCTGAATCAGTTGCTTCAGAGACCAGCCGGCGCAATACCCTGTGAGCATCGAAAGGTCATGCAGATGAATCTCAGAATTGCGGTGGGCATCAGCAATCTCCTGATCATACACTTCCGAAAGCCAGTAGTTCGCCGTTACTGCCCCACTGTTGGAAAGAATTAATCCCCCGACACTGTAGGTAACCGTAGAGTTCTCTTTGACTCTCCAGTCATCTAGTTTCAGGTAGCTGTTCACTGTCTCACGGTAATTGAGAAACGTTGAATTGGTATTTCTGACTTTTTCCCGCTGCTTTCTATACAGAATATAACTCTTGGCGACATCAGCGTATCCCGCCTGCACAAGTACAGCCTCCACGCTGTCCTGAATATCTTCAACCGAGATCTGATCCTCCTGGATCTTTGATTCATAATGACTTGTCACTTTCAGTGCAAGAAAATCGATAATGTTCGGTGTGTACTGCTTGTCCAGTGCATTAAAGGCCTTTGTTATGGCCCCGGAAATCTTGGAAATGTCGAAGGGGACAACAACCCCGTCACGCTTATTCACTTGGTACATACTAACTCCTTATAATCAGACTATGTTCAAAGATATGTGGTGTGTTCATAACTCACTCTCTGAGATATCAGTTCCCCTGATTGCGACCCGTTCTACATAATTGCCAAGCAGATGCGCAGCATGCTGCAGCCCTTCTGCACTGAAGGGGGTCAGCTCTTCTGTGCCTACCAGAGTTTCTGAGACAACAAAATTCTGGAGATAGAGGAGCGGAGCACCCTCCAGCCATTCTCCCAGCTTGACCAGGTTTGTCTCTCCGTGAAATTCTCTTACCAGGGTGGTTCTGAATTCGTACGGAATGGGTGTCTTTTTCAGGAGGTCGATACTCCGTTGTATACTCTCCAGGGTATAGGACGGGAGCCCTACAGTACGCCCATACCCGTTTCTGTCATTTTTCACATCCATCGCGACATAATCGAGAAGGTGTCGGGAAAGCAGGCTCTCCAATCTATTCGGGAAACTGCCGTTCGTGTCTAATTTAACCTGAAAACCCATTTCTCTGATCCGTGTAATGAATTGATCCAGGTTGTGGTGAATCATAGGTTCACCGCCACTGATACACACCCCGTCGAGAATATTCTTTCTTCTTTCAAGAAAGGAGAAGAACTCTTCAATGGTATATGCCGAAGAATCCTCCATGTGATACACCAGTGATGGATTGTGGCAATACGGGCAACGAAAATTGCACCCGGCAAGGAATACGGTGCAGGCCACCTTTCCCGGAAAATCGAGCAATGTCATTGGACGCAAACCCAGTGTCTCCATTTCATATTCTCCACAACACATACAACAGGGACAGATAAGACATGAACGTTCCGTCTCATACAACCGTGCCGGTGATCAGGTTTCTTGATGTCATGGGATACAACCGTGAGAACGTACGTATGCAGGGATACCCATACACATGGGAATGCATATTCACGTCAATGCCATACACCGTGACAACGTGTTATGCATAGGGAGGTCTTCTGACTCAGGGTCGTTGATCGCACAGACCTTCCCGGGAAACTCCCAGTGGTTTTTTCTGCGGATCTCACCTTTACAGCGGCGGGACCGTGCGGGACTTTCACCCGTCTTCCCTGTCCTATACACACTAGATATAGTATATATTGTACTCTAGGTACGCTTTATATAGTATAGTACAACCATCACCCCTGTCAAGAACCTTTTCTCATTCATGTTTTATACGAAGATGGCATCATGTAATAAACTGCAATACGTGAAAAGAAAAGAGATTCCAAGAGGCAGGCAAACCAGATGAGGCAAGAAGCTTACCATAGAGAACCGCTCAGGTCAAAGTCATATCTCCTTTCTGGTCCTATTATCATGTTTCACCTACAATCCCGGTCTTCCTCAGGGAATTACCAATAAGAGAATCTTGACAGCACCTCTTACATTTTGTATAACTATTAATAGCAGATTCTGCTAGAAAGAGCGATCCGGCTGCATAAATGCATTTCGAGAGGGATCAAAGTTGAATGGTGATCAGGTATGCATTAGGCACCTGATCCTTTGTTTTTTTGATCTGTTTCACACGGACGAAGAATATCAGAGGATCCTATCGTACGGTATTGAATACCCTGTTGTTACTGCTGTGCCTACTGGAGGAATCTGCTGCCGAATTCATCGCGGACAGGAATTATACCTGCACGTGTATATGTCAGGAGGATGATGCATGCTGAAGGAAAGTGCAAGACAAGATAAACCGAACTATCAGGATATTGAAGATACAGGTAATGAAATTGATCGTGAAAAATACATGCACATACATACTGTTACAGAGGATATCTACCGGGTGATGAAAGAAAAGGGTATCACGAAGGCAGACCTTGCCAGGATAATGAACACCTCACCGGCAAATATCACGCAGATATTGAACGGGACGAGAAATTTCACCCTTGGAAAACTTGTTGATATTGCATACGCTCTGAACTCTAAACTTACAGTGAAGGTCAGTTAGTAAGTTACATCCTGAGGTTTCCGGAAGCGATCAATGGAGGAAACTTTCTCAGCAGAACTCCTGGCGAGGCAGACAGAACTGGCAGCCAGTGCCCCGTACCTATATGTTTTACAGTTCTGCTAGTGCGTCCTGTACTGCGAGCAGGATAGCCTTGCTGCTGTAACTTGCCCCGCTGACAGTATCCAGGTCGATCCTCTGAGTACGCACTATCTCCTCAGGAAGAACCTCAGCAGCCTCCCCCTGACCATTGTCGTGTCTCAGAAGAAGAACCTCGGTTATCACATGGTCTTTTACTGAAACCCGAACGAGAACGTTGATGGGAAATACTTTCCATTCTCCTTCGTAGGTTCCGTCATCCACCTGCAGGAGGTCCACCTCCTCAATCTCGATAGCTGAGAGGGCCTCAAGCTGCTTTTCCGTATTGCGAAGAAGCAGTGATACGGCCACTGTTAGAATCCCGATGATAAGAACAATTACAATGAGCACGATGAACCGGGTTTTCATCTGGCATCTCCTGAGTCATGGCGGCTCCTTCCTGTGCGGCGGTTCGTTCGTATACGTTCCAGAAAAAACAGAATAGAGCCGATGAAAGCAGGAATGACGAGAATATAAAACCCGATACCGGCCGAAGGTCCATGAACAAGGATGGTGAAGAAGACACTCATCCCAAAGAAGCCTACGGCGCCGACAAGAGGCCGTTTCCAGGCGAAAAAGAGTACCGCTGCCAACAGCACGGATGGAGCAATCTGAATCATGAAACTTATCAGCTTCTCCGATAAAGAGTAACGGGGGTCGAACGCATCCAGAGCAAACAGCGATATGAAGAGGATATAGATCACCATGAGCACTCTGGGTATCCAGAACAAACTGTGTTTCATACAACACCTCTTGTTCAGCCTATCGCTCTCACCTCAATTTTTCAAGGTCTACCGGCCTTCTGAGACCAATGAAATCAGGCGCGAGCAGCACTATTAAGTGTCCACCCAAAAAAAGTGGTGAAGAAAAAAGAGGATCCCAAGGGAACCGAAATACTGTCATCAAGGCCAAGAAAGGAAATGAGACCCAAGACTGGATGAATACCTATCCCAGAAGAATCCTCGATAAGTCTACCTCCCTGCAATCCTTCAAGGAAACTTTCTCCCTGGTGAATCTCAACAT
>Ga0272443_10002135_pt1 | contig 26117 bp, 26 predicted proteins | sample SSMAcet12_FD_193581 | JGI IMG/M metagenome (GOLD analysis project Ga0272443, IMG submission 193581) | Marine sediment archaeal communities from Little Sippewissett salt marsh, Falmouth, MA, United States - SSM-Acet-12 | ecosystem: Environmental > Aquatic > Marine > Wetlands > Sediment ... | reverse complement strand
CCAATGATCTTTTTTTGCCATCTTGGATTACACATTTAGACACCATACGCATATTAGTATGTCGGTAGGCACGGGCTGTATCCCGCCATTGAAATGGCGGGGATTAGCCCTGAGTTTTTCCTAAAAAAGAGTTTGATGGTGATTTCTCAATACAAGTCACCGCATGTGCGAGATATAACACAGAAACAGATCTCTGTGTTTTATTTAATTATGATCCAAATAGACTTTTAGGATATAGGGTCTCAACTGATGTGCCATCTGACGAACGTAATGGGCCAATACGCATATCAATAAATCAAAATCCGTACGTTGCGCAAGGATCGAAGCGTCTATCTGTATATCCAAATTGGATTACTATTTATATAAAACGAATTGGTGACAAAATTATAGCAGAATCTGATGGAGAAGTGATCTCTGCGGTAGATCGAACTTATAAATCGGGAAAAATCGCCATCTGTGACGACGTCGAAAGCGATTCATCACTTCTGGTAGACAGAATGTTGGTTCGCAAATATACGTCTCCTGAGCCCGCCGTCAATATCGATGTTATGGGTGAACTTATCCCCCTACTCGACAACGATCTTAATAATGATGGAAACGTGGATCACCGAGATCACAAAGTTGGAAACTGGGAAGGCGGACGTTACGTATTTAGTGTTATGTATTTGTCACCCTCAGAACTTGAAAATATGAACTTGGCGACAGCTGTCGTATATTCTTACGATTTTGCTGAGGAGTTGGGTGAAACAACCGCACCAGGGGTCGTATACGAAATAACAGATTTCATTTTAAATTTAATGCCCTCTGATGTTAAAGAGGCGTTAGGAGATAATGTGAAAGGATATAAGGAAGGCGAGACGGCCTTGGATATAACCACCAAGGTAGCAGTTGCATATAAATTATATGAAGAGGCAAATAAACACAAAGGTTTAGGAAATAAATATGGTATGTATTTGAGCTATTCCAGGTGGGGTACTGGAAGTGGCTCATGGGAAAGCCAACCTGTGAGGCTTTATGAATGAAATGGAATATCATTATCTTATTTTTATTACTTCTGGGATTTTGTGGGTCGCGAATACCCCGTCCTTTAGGGCGGTGTGGGCCGCATGCAATTTGATTTTAAAATTAGTAGTGGCGAAAGTCGGTTGTAAGAATATCCAAAGACTTCGGGCAGATCCTCGGCTTTTGACGTTGAGGTCCTCGCCGAACTGGTCCACAACCCATAGGCCCGAAAACTCCCCCGCGCCCGCCGATCACACCCGACTGCACAGCACCTCGTGACCCCGCCCCGCCTCGACCATCTCGGGCACCGCTCTTCTGCAGGTGCCTCTCGCAAACGGGCAGCGGGGATAGAACGAGCACCCACCGTTCCCGCCATTCTCCTCCTCTGGAAAGTGTGCGCCCTCCGCTGATTCGAGGCGATTATCGCCGCCACCATCCACGCCGTCTCACCGATTGCGCGCATCATCCCCTCCGTCCAGAAACCCACGCCGCCCATCACCCGGTCGATCGAGTCCAGGGCGCCCTCGACCCGCAGGCAGGCGCACCCGGCTACGAAATGACCTGGCCGACATGGCGAAAATCCTCGGCTTCATCATACGACCAAGTATTTAAAATCTCGACGCAGAATAGTCGAGAGATGAAGGCAAAGTTCAACGTCCTCGTCGAGAGGGACGAAGACGGGTACTACGTCGCCACCGTCCCATCCCTCCCCGGATGCCATACCCAGGCGAAGAGCCTGGACGATCTCATCGAACGGGCGAAAGAGGCTATAGAGCTCTATCTTGAGGTGGAGAAGGAGATCGTTCCTGGGGAGTTTGTGGGGGTCCAGGTTGTCGAAGCTGAGACCGGTTAAGGCGGAGAAGGTCGTAAAGGCCCTGAGCAAACTGGGGTTTGAGATCGCAAGACAGAAGGGAAGCCACCTGGTGATGAAACACCCAGATGGTAGAGTCACAGTGATACCGATTCATAGTGGTGAAGATTTGGGCAGGGGCATACTGAGGCAGATAGCCCACGATGCCAAGATCGGAAAAGATGAGTTCTTAAAAGTTCTTGATCAGGTTTAGCCTGACAACGCCGACGAGTCGAGTTCTTTCGCTTTTTATCGCACTATTCAAGCCGACGGTATTTTGATTGCGATTTTTGCCGGGGCTTCTGATCAGGCGGAAGGGTATCGTCGTTGAAACCGGAAGGGAAAATCTCGGACCCTGTCCCAGGCGCAAGGCGAATATCGCCACTGCCACTGCCCTCATCGTCTGTCAGGTCCGGCGCATCATCTCCGCCGCCCCCGAAGAGCTCCGAGGATGCGCCGCAGATCTCTCGGCCGATCGACCCCGGGGCGCCCTCGGACGCAGGCGGCGAGAAGAAGGCCGAAGGAGATGATCACAGCGCCGAAGGACGCAATCTACCACCCCCGCCTTAAGATAGAATCGGGCTCTTACGGCGTGCCATTCAGCGTCCAAAGACCCGTTTAGTGGCCGGTATATTCAAGTAGACTAAAATGATCGCAGCTATCACAGCTCCTGACAACCCAGAAGATAAACTTCCGCTGAGGGTGAAATTTGCAAGGACTAATAGAAGATATACAGCTGATCCGGCTGTGGCCAGCTTCCAGCCTCGGGGCTGAAGCGAGATCAGCCACGAGCCACAAAAGATGAAGAGACCGCCTATAACAGCATAAATAGACACGTCCAAAACAAGCGCCGTGAGGTATGTCGTATCTGCCTCGAATCCTCCTCTAAAGAGGGAGACAATAAAACCCATGATGGTGATGAGCACACCAAATAAGCTGTAAAATCCTCTTAAGAAGAATAATCCAGCAATAATGAATACCCCCGTTGGAACGTCTCTGCCTGACCTTTTCATATTACCGCCTCCAGCACAGATCTCTAACTTTAATAAACTGTTTTGTACAAACTCTTATTAATATCTAATCCTCTCTAAGAATTGCAAAGCCATTTGTGAACCGTGGATGGTTTGTAAATTATGAAATCTTTTGCTGCTAGGAAACTGTGGATATCGGGGGTCTCCGCCACAATCCACGCGGCCTGATTGATCAGGCGCATCATCTCCACCGCCCCCTATCCTGCGCCGCAGATCTCCCGGCCGATCGATCTGGAGGGCGCCCTCTACCGTCTCGGGCACTGCTCTTCTGCAAGCGCCCTTCGCAAACGGGCGGCAGGGATGGAACGGACACTCGCGTTTTTCGCCGCCCCCACCATTCTCCCCTTCTGGAAAGAGTGCGCCCTCCCATCAGCTCCAGATTTAGCAGCAGTTTCGTGCGAGGATGCGCCGGGCGGCAGAATATGTCTTCGCACTTTCCTATCTCCAGGATTCGTATGCCACGCAATCACAGCCACCCCCTCGCTCATGTGTCTTGAGCGTGGGCACTCCGGATTATTTGCGCTCGACTGAAGTTGCAGGCGAGCGTCACCGCCTCACCTGGATGCTGCGAAGGCGAGAAATTTTATCCCCATTTTATGGTTTCTTGCCAATTTCTGGATCATATGAAGACTTCAATTCTTATTTAAATGTTAAAAAATGCTCTGTTCCAACTTATGAGTGATATTAATGGATTTAAGCTGCTTAATATGCCACAATATGAAATTTGATGGACGAAATCCGTTCAGAACCCTTTTTAATCTTCCAAACAACAAAATTCAACGTTCAAATTCCTGCTTGAGTTTTTAATTGTTCTTGTGATGTTTTAAGCAGAAAAACAGGTGTCAAATAAATAACTATATCTGGAAAAACGAAGCCAAACAGATATGATAGTGTTTAATACTTAAAAATCCGATCAAAAGGTTTATCTCGATTGAATTACAGTCAACCCGGCCTGCAGACTTTCGACCGTGACCAAATTGTGTTTGAACTGCTTAAATGCGATACGTGGATCGCTTCATCGTATGGAGATAGCAGATTTCGAATAGCCGTAGAACAAAACCTCTGGCTGATATATCGATGTTGGGGTGACCTTCAAATCCCGAATAATGGGATTCGAAAACGATTACCAGCCTAATTCCACATAAAAGCTGAAAAGAAAGCAGCTTTGGCGTTAAAAACGGGAAAAAACGACGTTGACGTGGCACGACCTTATGCTGACCCTGGGGTCTTTGATGGGCGCAGCGGCCCTCCTGCCCCAGGTTTTGAGCGGCTTTGTAAACCAGACCGGCGCCATAGAGCCCATGACCGCGATGATGAACGTCGCCATCATGGTAGCGGTGGCGATCACCTATTACGACCTGGGCCTTCGGAGATCTGCGGCGGCGATAATTGCCCTCGGTGCGCTCTGGGGCGTCCTCCTCTATCAGACCGCTATCTATTGACCGTTGAGTCGGAAAATCAGATGGCGCTGGTGGCGCTTTCATTCCACGTGCTCCCATCTTTTGATGCTCTTTTTCCTCCCTTTTCTTCTATCGTTGAGCTTTCGAGCCTTTGAGCCTTTGGACCTTTAGACCCTCTGACTCGAACCTCTGGTCTTTTGTCCATGCCCGCGCCTTTCGCAGGTCTCTTAGCGCCGCAGGGATCTGACCTTTTCTTCTCATCTTTCGGACAGCAACTCTGAAGTTTCGCTTTTCGCTTCGAATCTCACTTCTCGCGGACCTCTAAAACCAGCCGATGAAACCTCTCCAGCTCCTCTTCGTCAAGGTCTCTGAAATCCCAGGACCCGTCCGGCAAAAGAAGCGACCTTGAGGCAAGGTCGTCCAAATCGAGACGCTCTTTTTCAGAGAGGCCCCGATTCATCGCATCCTCGACATCCTCAAAGCCACCGGTTGCCATGTCGACCTGCCAGGCCGTGAGGACCTTTCCAAGAGCCTTCTCTCTTTCTTTTCTCTTCATGTTTAGATGTCTCCAGATGTCCTCCAGATCTCTTCTAGATTTTCCCTGAGATTTCCAGGTTTCTTCCGGATTAATCCCATATCACCTTTGGCAAAGTCCGCAAAGAAGACGGATTTCGCGGTTTCTCTGCTGCAAAAACTTTAGCACTTTCTCATCGCATTTTTCCGCCAGATCCAGGATGGGCTGGATGGGGGGCAGGATGTGTGTAGCAAATCCCGCTGGGCCCGTGAACCATCGACATGGGCTTTGCCGCATCAAAGTCCATCCCGCCGTTTTCATCGAAGAAGTTGTCATTTCCTTCCAGGTGTACGACTTTGCCTATGATCAGCGAGTACTTCTCCCGGAGGATCTCTTCGACGAGGACGCACTCCATCCAGGCAACGCAACCCTCGATTCCAGGAGGTTTCACCTTCAAAGAGGCCCGGGGATCAAGCCCCGCCTCTTCGAACTCGTCCACCTCGGGCGGGAAGTTCTTCGCACATATCTCCACCTCTTTTGTCATGTCGGACCTTGGAACGTTCACAACGAACTCGGAGGTTTTGCGGATGTTTTCGAGGGTATCTCGTTTCAGCCAGGAGGCTATCAAGATCTCGTCGAGCGGCCTTAGGATCGGCATCACGCATCCCCAAGGTGCCGCATTTCTGATGCCGCCTTCAGAGATTGTGGATATGAGCACTACCGGCATCGGCAAGACCTGATTTCTCATGTTCGGTTTCAACATCATATTCGATCACCTTTCAGTCGGTTGCCGCTCATCTGTCCGATGAAAATAAAAAAGATTCTGCGATCCGAAGCCGAGAAGGTCGGATCGTCCGGCCATCTGAATTTGCTGTGCGCCCATGCGCCGACAAAGACGAGCCCTTTTGGAATCGTCGGAATTCTGAGAGCCATCTCGTTGAAAGCGTAGTAAGAAAACGGTTGTGAGAAAAAGGCGACGATCTTCTTTCGTCGCCTCATCTCATCTGGCGCTTTTGCGCCGTTTGAGCTCTCAGCCCTTTCAGCCAAGTCACTCTTCTGCCACTATTCCAAGGTGGACGTAGGGGTTAACACCTGCCTCCTGAAGTTGCGTCAGGTTGTCCTGATCGACCTCAAACTCCATTATGGTGCTGCAGGCGATCTCGGGCTGATCCTGGTACTCCATGTAGGCGAGGTCAGATGCCATCCTGGAGGTCCACCAGCACCAGGGCCCTTCACAGTCCTCGATGCCGTAAAGCTCCTTTACCTTGGAGGAGTTCGAGCCCACCACAAGCCCGTTGCCGGTGTTGGTTGAGCTGTCCCAGCGAATGTAAAGACCCGCTGCATCCTTGGCGTAGTCAGGAAGTGCCTCCATGTTCTCGCCGGTAAGCCCTTTCACGTACATCCCCCTCTTTCCTGGAGTCGCATCCCAGATCGCCTGGAAGGCATCCTCCTTGCACCAGACAGGACAGGATATGACCTTGTAGCTCTGGTTTGCAGGGTCCGTTATCGGAAGCTCCTTCTCGACGTAGTTGAGGATGAAGTAGCCGCTGGAAACTCCCGGGCAGAGGTGGTTGTGCAGACACGCCGCCTGGAGAAAGTCGTAGGTGATGTTTGGGTGAGCCCAGACGTTGGCGATGGTCGTCAGGCTGAACTCGTTTCCACCAAAGACCTTCTCGTCGAACTTCTGGTTCCATTCCTCGGCGTTATCCAGCATGTAATTGGCATCGATCATCTCCTTGGAGTTGATGGAGAACACGTCATCTCCGGCGAGGTCCGCGTTCTCATCTACTTGGAGGAAGACTGCCTCGTCCGATTCTTTGTCGTAGAAGAAGAACCAGAGCGGGCAGAACTTGCTGCGGTGAATTATGAGAAGGTTGGCCTTGCCTATGGTGCAGCCAGAGGTTTCAGATATGCCGTCGACGGCAGCTTCTGTGGTTTCTCCATCGATCATGGCGTAGCTGGCATCGGTCATGGCCAGAACGTTCTCGTCTCCCTTCTCAAATCCGAGCTGATTCATGGCCTCCATCGCCGCCTTGGAACCCAGCTCCTTCATGACGTCCTCCTCTGCCAAGACCAATCCAGGCGCCAGTGCCAGGACCAACGTTATCATCATCAAACATCTGTTCGGTTTCATCTGATCACCTTACATTGAAGATGGTCCGGGCCCGCGCCCGACATCTTCTTACGAATACGTAGTTAAATTCTATTATTTATGAACTTTATTGTGTTCATATCCAGAAGATATGTTTTTATGATGATTGTTTAAGTTTAAGTAATATCACTCAGACTTTTAATATACCTCAGATGATCTGTAACTTGTTCTCGGCCGCCAAATTATTAGTAATAATTATATTGACTGACATCAGAATTAGTGCTAACTTTTTGTAACTAATGGGACATATTTGCTAAACATATACTCATTTGCGCATGCAAACCACTCGAATATTGGAAAATCAGCTCAATCGATCAGGGGATCTGAACAACAGAGACTCAAAGATTTCTGAAGTCCGGAAAAACGAGCGTGCGGCCCCGAAGCATACCCCCCTTTAGGGAGGGGTGCGCCGCCGCAATTTGACTCACCAGAGGAAAGAGCTTTTGTACAATTTAGTACAATGGCATCCAGGGATACCATGTGGCGGGAGATTCTGGACAAATTCAAGCGTTATCCAGCTCAGGAGAAGGTAGTCAGGCTCATCCTAGAGAGGGGCTTTCAAGTCAATGATCGAGGCAGGGTAGTTTCTGGAAAGGTGGAGATTCCCCACGCTCAGATCGCCAAAGAGTTGGATGTAGATAGGCGAGTAGTAGATACCACCGCGGCAGCCATACGTGACGATGAGGATATGTGGAAGATCTTCAAGAATGTCCGTTCCATGACCTTCCTAGTTGAGGTAGCGCCAGTCTTGGGCTTGGGCGTGATCGAGATAACGCCGGTAGACGCAGCTCAGACAGGACTTTTGGGTTCGGTGGCAAGTTCAGTGGCCCGATATGGACTTTCGATAAGACAGGCAGTCTCAGACGATCCCTTCTTCGTAGAGCAGCCAAAGCTCACCATAATCACCGAGGGAAAGATCCCAGGCGATCTGGTCAGGCTCCTGATGGACATCGAAGGCGTAAGAAGGGTGACGGTGTACTAACGGATCTGAACAAGATATAATCGAGAACCAATTGGGCAGTGACTTCCGATCTGGTTGACGTTTTATGAAGATGATCCTAACGAGGTATTCAGCTAACTCAGCCGACGTTTTTGTTGTAGACCCTGCTCAGACATGCCCCACTTTCAAACCCAAGCTAAATTGAACCCACAGCTTTGTATTCCTAGCAAAACATCAACCGTATGTGGGGGCCCTACCCTTCGAGTCATAAGATCAGATTTGGATATACCATTGTGGCCACATAACCCACACTATGCACGTTAAACCACAAATTTGTAGGTAAATTGTAGTTCCTGCCCACGTTATAAACGCAAATTTGCCCGAATTGAGATGTCTTGCGCCCAGCTTTTTTTGGGGATGAATATTTATCCAGAGGATCAGGACTCTTCTCTCATGTCTTGGGTTGTCTGGTTTACGGGCCTTCCTGGTTGTGGCAAGACCACTATCGCCCAGCGAACGAAGGTCGAACTGGAAGAGGCGGGCGTCGAGGTGAAGGTCCTGGAGTTGGACGAAGTCAGAAAGGTCATCACGCCCACTCCAACTTACACCGAGGATGAGAGAAACGTTGTCTATGCGAGCCTTGCGTACATGGCCAAACTTCTGGCTGAATCGGGAACTAACGTCATCATAGATGCCACAGCCAACAGGCGAAGGTATCGCGACTTGGCCCGAGATCTCATACCCAGATTCGCGGAGGTCCACATCAAGGCACCCCTAGAAAAATGCATAGAACGAGAAGCTCTGAGGAAAGCTGCCCATTCGCCCAAAGGGATCTACGAGAAGAGATCCGAGAAGGGTGCAACTGTGCCCGGGGTCAATGTGGTCTACGAGGGACCTTTGCACCCAGAGATCGCCTTGGATGCAGAGAGCGTCGACCCAGATCAGAACGCCAAAATCGCAGCGAAACGGATCCTCGAAATATTCTCCGGGCCGTGAGCTCCAAGAATTGTCCCAAGATTGGCCCAAAGGTTAATAACAACACGCACATTTCATCCAAATATCATCACATATGTAGGGAGGAATTACGCTTTGAAATTAAGCGCAGGCTTCGTAGGATTCGATGGCACTGAAAACAAAAGAACACTTATCGCCATGGACGCAGTCAAGAAAGCCGCCGGGATCGAGGGCGACATTAACGTGCTCTTGCGCCAGCCCCACGGCAGGGCCATAAGCATCCTTGGCAAGCTCAGCCGCATGTGCGGCGTCAAAGCCTATGTCTCGGACGAGGGAGACAAGGCCAAATGGGAGAGTTTCGGCTTCAAGATCGAAGGCGGGTTCAACGACTTCTTCGAAGCCTCGGATTTCGTGATGATCGGAAGTCCGGGCGGACAGGAAACACCTTACGTGGAAGCTGGCCTTGCCAACGATTGCTATGTATCCCTGATGGGCGGCGCAAAGCGCCCCAAGATCATGGCAGAGCTTGAGGAAAAGGGCGTTGAGATCTCCGACGAACTCAAGGCGGACTTCGAAAGGGAGTTTTTCTTTGGGCTGGAGAACTACGAGATGTTCGCCAGCGCCAAGCCTAAGGTCATACAGTGCACCAGCTGCAACACCACAGGGATCTGCAGGGCGTCACTTGCCGCAAGGCCTCTGGGCCTCAAGATGATTATGGGCAACATCGACAGAAGGCATGGAGATCCTCACACAGTGGTTAAGGCTTCACCCAGTGCCATTGACATTGGCAAAGGCGTTGGTCACCAGGGAACCGATGCAGGAACCGTGTTCGAAGAGGTCACTTACAGCATCAGGGCAAGCAAAGCGCCCACCACCGTTCCTCATACCAGCTTCCTGGAGTTCGTCTTCGAGGGCGATGTCACCACTGAAGACTTCGTGAAGAGCCTCGCCAATACCAGGGAGGTAGTGGTCATGCCTTATGAGGACACAGGAGGAAGAGCACACGAGTGGACCAGTGAGATCCTGGAAGCGTTCCTTTCTGGGTTCGAGAGGCCAATCAGCCCCGAGGTCTACGAGCTCATCGTCTCCGATTCGATAATACCTGTCAAGCTGGGCGACCATACCATCATGCAGGTGGCAATGATGGTAGAGCAGATGTCTATTGCAGTGCCAAACCACGTGGAGTCGTACTTGCTTTGTGCTGGCTATCCAGCAGACAAGGTTCACGCAACCGTGGATGAAGCTCTCAATTGCGTGCACGGCACCTGGCCGGACAAGTTGAGCAACTGAGCAAGAACCCCTTGATTTTCAATTTTTATGTCAGATCAGGCACTTTTGGGAACTCTCGCCGGTGATAAGGTTCGGCTTGGGAAAGAGGGCGTCAAAGAGCTCTACGAACAGGGCTATTTCGGAAGGCCCTTGGACGACGGCCTGGAGCTTACCTTGGTGGAGTCAGCTTACCTCCTGGATAGAAGTAGAATAAAGGTCCGTCGCGGGAAAGAGTACTTAGACTTCAGATCCTTCTTCGAACTCAGTTCTGGATTGGAGAAGGGATTTGAGTTCAGGTATGTAGTTTACAAGGACCTTCGAGAAAGAGGCTACTACGTTCAGCCAGGAGTTATCGATTTCAGGGTCTACCCCAGAGGGGGAAAACCCGGCAAGACCCCTGCCGAGTTCTACGTCCGCGTCATTTCTGAGAGGTTGCCGCTCTCCCTTGGAGAAATGATGGATCCCATAAGGGTGGCTCGCCAGATGAGAAAGAGGTTGATGTTGGCAATCGTGGACGAGGAAAGCGACATCACATTCTACGAGGCCCGAGAAAAGACTCTCAGAGGCGATATGGGTGCCCAGATTTTTGGGGGAAAGGCAACGCTTCTCGAAGATCGTGTAGTTCTCTGGGACCCAGAGTCTTCAGAGCGCCTTCATGAAACAGGGTTCTACGGCAAACCCGTCGGTGGCCGGCTCCAGTTATCTCTAGTGGAATCTGCGTATCTTTTAGAGAAGGGCATCATCCAGATTGAAGACCGCTCAGGTTCCGACCTCAACCTGGAAGAGTTCTTGGAGCGAGCACGCAAGGTGGAAGAAGACCTGGACCTGAAGTATAAGGTCTACAAAGACCTTCGCGACCATGATCTGGTGGTGAAGACCGGTTTCAAGTTCGGGAGCCATTTCAGGGTTTACAAGAGCGTGGAGAGCCCCACAAAAGTGCCTCACTCTGAGTATCTGGTTCACAGCATACCGAAAGATCACATATTCCACGTTCCAGGAATATCGCGAGCCGTCAGGTTGGCGCATAGTGTAAGAAAGAATATGGTCTTCGGCTACAAAGACAATGGCGACGTGAAGTATCTGGAGATCAGGCGGATCAAGCCATAAGATGTGCATCTTTGACGGAATGTTATCCTTTTTTTCTGCATTTCTTGCAAACTTTCCACGCCTGGCTACGCGGGTGCCGCACCCTAAGGACTGGATTCGGCGCGGAGATTTGCACCTCAGAAGGGCCGAGCTGAATGACGCTTTGAAGTGCTATAGAAAGGCCGCACGAATCAGTTCTGGCAGTATTGAAATCTGGAAGAAGGAAGGTATCATCCTCGGAATGATGGGGCGATACATGGAAGCCATTGTCGCCTTCGATCAGGCCGCAAAAGTCAACCCTATTGATTTCCAAGTTTGGATGCATCACGGGTTCACCCTTTGGCGACTAGAACGCTGGCGAGAAGCTCGATGCTGTTTCGAGCGGGCGATTGCAGTCGAGCCCGAGGACGAGTATGCAAGGTACTGCAGAGAAGTGAGCCAGGAAGAACTGGTAAAGGTTGGTATAAAGCCTTGAACTATAACCCGTCTGGACTCAAGATATAGTCGAGAACCAATTAGATGAGACTAATTGGTTCTCGCCAGAATAGCGCTTAACGATACGAATAGGCCAAATCTCAAACTCTTACGAGTTAGAGATTTGTCCGAAAAGTATCGTTAAACACTATAGCCTACATTTCGCAGTAACGCCCAAAAAGGCTCAACAACACCCCTTTTGTGAAATTTTTTAGCATATAATGTCCAACTTTTAACCTTATTGTGACTAACGTTTGTACTTTAAGGTCTAAATGCGGAACGTGGGCTATAGATCAAGATCACTCAATTCTGAAACTTTCCAAGATTGGTGACGTCAAGGCCAAACTATACTGGCCGATCGATGGAAAGATCAAAAGGGCGATCATCAAGAAGTCCGGCAACAAATCGCTATGCATCAGTTCTATATGCCTAATTGGCTGGGTGAGCTGGGTAAAGGGATTTAAGGAAAAAGGGCAATTGCAAAGGATTGCATTGGAACATCCATGATGCGTCTTGGTTCAGGTTCCTGTTCATGCTTTCCTACAAGGCAGGGTGTGCTGGTAAGAAGCTGATCAAGGTTGACCCTAGAAATACGTCTCAAGGATGTTCTTGCTTATGGAAGCGTTATGAAAAAGGATCTATCTGATAGGGTTCACGAATGTCCTTTCTGTGGATTCCGATCTGATGCTCCGGAGTTGATGCTCCGGAGTTGATGGAGGCCAAGGAGATGACAGAGACGATCGATTGGGAACAGGAAAAACTCTTGCGGATTGTGGTGATAGGGGGTGGCATGGGCGGCGCAGAGCTGGTGAGAAATGCCGCCACAAAAGGCGGGCTAGACATGGTGTTGATCGAGCCCAAGGACAGAATAGAGTGTCAAGCCCTTTACCCAGATTATCTTGCAGGCGATGTGAGTATAGAGGGCATGACTGCACCCCTGAAGTCTTTCTGCGATCGAATGGGCGCGACTTGGATAAAGGATTATGCCATCGATTTGGACCTGGCAAGAAAAGTCGTGGTCTGTTCCGCCCAGGAAGTGAAATACGACATCTTGGTGATTGCCATTGGGGCGGTTCAGAACTATTACGGCCTAAAAGGTGCCGAAAAAACTTTTTCCATCAACACCTTAGAAGATGCGATCGAAGCCAAGTATTACTTCGAGAAAGAAAGGCCAAAAAACGTAGCTATCATAGGTTCAGGCCCAACCGGGATAGAAACTGCCTGCGCTTTGGCCGAGACTCCCGACTGCAAGATACACATAGTGGAGATGAAGGATCGGCCACTTCCCACCTTCGCGAGGACCGCTTCCAACATGATGAAGACCGTTCTCAAGAAAAAAGGCGTGAGAGTTCTCACCTCGAAACGGGTGGATGAAGTGGCCAATGGTCAGCTGATATTTTCTGAAGGAAACCCGTTAGAATGCGAGATGATCATCTGGACTGCAGGTATAAAACCGCCAGCTTTTGTGAATAAACTTGATTTCCCTAAGAAGTATGGCTGGATTCTAACCGATCCTTATCTCAGGGTTGAGGGTCGAGAAGACGTATTCGCCATTGGGGACAATGCCTGGATCGAAGTGGGTGAGAACTTGGCCACCAAGACCGGTATGGAAGCAGAATACCAGGCGAAACATACCGCCAGAAATCTGGCAAGGATGGCAAGAGGAGAAGAGCTAAGACCCTACTCGGTCAAAGCGAGCACTGGAAGCCCTGCTGCCTTGATCTCTACAGGATGCAGATGTGCCGTGGGTGTATACGGAAACCTGTGCATACACATTCCTGCCAAATTGATATACACCCTCAAGAGCTGGATAGACAAGTCCTTCGTGAACCGATTTAAATAGCAACGCTGTTCAGCTTCAGTTGGACCCTCCAAAAGAGGCCCCATCAAAAGACTTGTGGGATCTCCCACAGTCCTTGCATGAACGGCCCAATATCCAACCCACTTGGATAGACATCTCTAGCTACGCCAGCCAGAGAGCCCGTAGAGAAATAGGGCCTGCTGAATCCTGCCCAAAAGCTCCGCTAAATATAGCAAAGCAAAAGAGTGGGTGCGGCCAATAGTTGGCCGGATTACCTTGCCGCTTTGGCCACCCTTTCGACGCCATCCTTTCTGTTTATGGCGAAGCTTCTAACATCACCCTTGGAGGCGGATATGATTTCATCAGCCAGACAGGCTGCGGCTGATCGCTTGCTCTTGAAAGCAGCCCTCTGAGCACCCTGTGTGACGAACATTAGGGCTATGTCAACCCTTCTTTGAGGAGCAGTATCCACAGCTTTGGGAACAGTTATGCCGCCGTATTTGAGACGGACGACCTCTTCCCTTGGCCCTGAGTTGGATATGGCCCTAGCCAAAACGGTGAGCGGATTCTCCTTAGTCCTCTGGTTTATAATGTCAAAGGCGTCTTCCACTATCTGGTAGGCTCTTTGCTTCTTGCCAGTATTGTGCTCGGTCCGCATCATCTTGTTGATCAGGCGTTCTGCTATGTGCTGCTCTGACTTCTTGAACTGCTGCCGAGCATGTCTGCCGTTACTATGCACTACGACGGTCGGACGAAGGTTGAAATAACGCTTTATGCTGAGGTCTTTGATCTCGACCTCTTCGGGATCCCACTTACCGAAAATCTTCATTTGCATCACCTTATGGGCTTCTCCTTTCGTCCTATGACCATCTCTCTTAGCGAGACGTTGTTTACGCCGACCACCTGGAACCTGACGCCAGGGATATCTCCCTTGGCCCCACCCATCCTGCCGCCGATCCGCTCCACGACAACTTCGTCGTGCTCGTCTATGAACCCGATGGCACCATCGCCTGGACAGAAGGCCGTGACCTGCCTTCCATTTTTGATGAGTTGTATCCGCACGCACTTGCGGATGGCGGAATTAGGCTGTTTAGCCTCCACGCCAACTTTCTCCAGCACAATGCCTCTGCCGCGCGGTGCGCCTCCTAACGGGTCGGCTTTTACATTAAGCCTCAGCACGCGTCGGCTGTAATTCATATCTCTCCATCTGAAGCTCTTGCGGTCGCTTTCCAGTTTCCTGGCCGCGTACTTTCCCTTTCCCATTCTTTCACCTAATTGACCGTTATATCTCGATCGCCAAAGAAAGACATCGACCACCAAAAGCCAGACTTATGGGGTTGGCTCTTGTTTGTGGTTCTACTGTATTATGATGTCATCTATGCCGTGATGTCTTTGAGAGAGCATCTTGGCCTTCATTATGTTACGGCCATCTCTTCCTATGGCGATGCCCTTGTCCCTATTTGCTACTTCTACATAAGCCAATCGCTTATTGTTCTTGTTGACCAGGGCGACGTTCTTTATCGATGCAGGCTGGAACACGTTCTCTAGGAACTCCCTGACGTTATCACTGTGTTCCACAATCTCAACCTGCTTGCCTATAGACTTCTTCACCCTGTTTATGTTGGTGCCCTTACGACCTATGGCGGCACCCATATCCCCTTTCTTGATGACGAATATTATCCGATTGTTCTCATCGTCGACGACGCAGTCTCGGGCCATGCCGCCGGTCAAGCTCTCAAAGAGGGCTATATATCTTATCCCTTCAGTAGTGAGCTTGAACTCACTCATCCTCAAAACCCCTGATCTCCTTCAAGAGTGCCATTATTTCAGAGTCGCCGGGATCTATCACCGCGAGGGTTGCCACTGGAAAGGGCTTTCCACATGCAGAACCCAGATCTCGACCCCTGCCTGAATAATCGTAAACGGGGACTTCTATTTTGTCAAGTTGACTGCACACATCATCTGGACAGTCAGTGGCACGTATCACCAACTTGGCCTGCCCGTTGTCTCCAACCTCCAGAGTTTGATTCGAGCCAAGCACAACGTTACCGGTTCTAATCGAACTTCTGAGAGCTCTATCAATGTTTATCATCCTTTTACCTCATTTTTTTGCAACTAGTTGCACATCACCAGTTCCCAATTGTATCGGCTGGCCTACTATGACGTTCTCGGTTACGCCTCTGAGATCGTCCACATCACCACGAACCGCTGCGTCGAGGATGTGGCTAACTGTAACTTCGAAGGCGGCTCTGGCGAGCACGCTGGCCTTTTCTCCAGATACTCCGTGGCGACCTATCTGTTTGAGTTCGCCATCGCAGGTCATTATGTCAGCCACCAACATGATGTGCCTGACATCTACCTTCAGTCCCTGCTCTCTCAGAGTATCCGTGGCCTCATTTATTATGGCGTTACGAGCCGCTTCGATGCCCAGAACCTCTCCGATCTCAGTTATATTATTTGTCTTCGTCCTGGTGGGGTCCACTCCTTCGAATTGTACAACCTCTTTGAGGGCAGACCCTTCCGTATATAAGACGTACTCGTCGCCTTCCTTCCGGATGACGACCCGATTTATGCCTTCTATGCCCTTGAGGGATACGGTCTTGATCTTCTCCACTAGCTGGAGAAGCTGCCGATAAGAGGGCTCTTCGGGTTTCATGATAAGGTGGGTCCCGTTCAGGCCCACACTCAGTTTTGTCGCGTCCTCCAACTTTTGAGCCACTTCTTCTGCGGTGATCTTCCGCTGATCCAAAGCAGCCTCGTTCAGCTCGATCACCACGTTCATCTCCGCGAGATCGGTGGCTATAGAACTTAAATGGAGGATGTTGGTGGATTCGATGCTCCAGGCCACCTCCCGTGCCTTGTCTCGATCGCGAGCATAATCCTCTTCCAGCCGAATGGTCATGGTGGGCGTACTCGGGATCTTCCTCGCGTCCACGATCTCTATCAACCTAGGAAGGCCAAGTGTGACGTTGATCTCAGCAACGCCTGCATAGTGAAAAGTCCTCATGGTCATCTGAGTTCCTGGCTCGCCGATTGACTGCGCCGCCACAACGCCCACGGCCTCGCAGGGTTCGACCTTGGAGTGTTCGAAATCAGAGAGCACGAGGTCCGTTATTTTTTGGAACTCCTCTTCAGTCACTTCGACCTCAGCAAGCTCTTCGCGGAGTGCCTCCTTTATGCTTTCCGGCAAGGCAATATCCTTGATCTTTTTGAGGACCTCTTTGCGCGTTAGACTCATAACGACTCCTTCTTTAAGACCTTCTGAACTATGCGATGAACATTCTCCGGGCTGGCATAATCTTTCCGTGAGGCATCAACGCCGTCCTCGCCATAGTTGAACTGGACAATTATCCCCCTAGTCTCTTTGACCGTCCCGTCATAATTCACTTCCAGATCCTGGAGCGCATTTATAAGCCTTCGCTGCAGATAACCGCTCTGAGAGGTCCGGATGGCAGTATCTACTAGCCCTTCTCGTCCCCCTATCGCATGGAAGAAGAACTCGGTAGGTGTAAGCCCCTTTTTGTAACTGGAGTGGACGAAACCATGCGCTTTAGATCCCAGATCTCCGCTCCCGAAGTGAGGCAAAGTCCTGCCCTCATAACCTCTATGAATGCGCTCGCCTCTGACGCTTTGCTGGCCAACACAAGCCGCCATCTGTGTCAGGTTGAGCATGGATCCACGGGCCCCGCTGACTGCCATAACCACTCCGCTGTTATCCAACCCCAAATACCGGCCCGCTATCGAGCCAGTGTTGTCCCTGGCCTTTCCCAGGGTTTGCATTATCCGCATCTCAAGGGTTTCGTCTAAAGTTCTGCCTGGCAGAGGTTCCAGTTCGCCAGCTTGGTAGGCTTCGATCAGCTTGTCCACGTTTGCCTTGGCTATGTCGATCACGTCTTGAATCTGGTCTGCCGCATCTTTGGGTATGTCCTCGTCATCTATCCCGAAGCTGAACCCTTTGAGCATGATGCCTCTGATTGCGAGTTGAGTCATGCTGTCCATGAACTTGGCTGCAGCAGAAGGACCGTACTCTTTCATAACCCTATCAGTGATTTTGCCCTTGAAGGCTCCGACCGCAGCAGCGTCGATGGTGCCCTTTACCAACTCGCCGTTGCGGATCACCACGTAGGCATCATTTTCGCAATCTTCACCTTTACACGTGTCACAATTCATGCAGAAAGAAGCTTTGAATTCCAGGTTTAGGCCTTTGGGCAAAGCCAAGCTGAACATCTGTTTACCTGTCCAGTAAGGTTTGCCATCTTCATAGCCAGCAGGATCTGGCAGGTCCACATCACCCAACTTTTTCAGCATCTCCATGAGGCCCCATTTATTGAAATGCCTATCGCCGTGAGTGAGCACGAAGTTGCCGGTGACGTAATCATGAATGCCGCCTATGATCGGACCCCCGAATCTAGGCGAGAGTATGTTCTCTTGCACTCTCATCAATATTTGAGCTTCAGCACGGGCTTCTTCGGTCTGAGGGACATGCATGTTCATCTCGTCCCCATCAAAGTCCGCGTTATAAGGCGGACAAACGGCAGGGTTCAGCCTGAATGTCTTGTAGGGCATCACCACCACCTTGTGGGCCATGATGCTCATTCTATGCAACGAGGGCTGCCTGTTGAAGAGAACTATGTCTCCATCGATCAGCTGTCGGTCGATCTTCCAGCCAGGTTCCAGCTGGCCAGCCACCTCTTCTGCATTCCGTTCGGTGACTTTGAGCCTTCTACCATCGACTCGTGTGACGTAATTTACGCCAGGATGACTCTCAGATCCTCGCTTCACGAAGTTTCGCATCATATCGGTGTTTCTGGGGTTTACCACCACCGGCACCGAGAGTTCCATGGCGATATCTTTGGGCACACCAACTTCATTTATGCTGAGGTTTGGATCTGGAGAGATCACAGTCCTCGCGCTGAAGTTGACCCTCTTACCTGACAAACTGCCTCTGAACCTTCCCTCCTTTCCCTTTAGCCTCTGAGAGAGTGTCTTGAGCGGTCTTCCGCTCCTGTGACGAGCAGGAGGCACACCTGAGACGGTATTGTCCAAAAAGGTGGTGATGTGATACTGAAGCAATTCCCAAAGGTCTTCTATGATGAGCTGGGGAGCACCTGCTTCTCTGTTTTCCTGGAACCTTTGGTTGATCCGGATTATGTCCACCAGTTTGTGGGTGAGATCGTCCTCGCTCCTCTGACCACTTTCCAGAGTGATGGAAGGCCTCATTGTGACAGGCGGGACCGGAAGCACCGTAAATATCACCCACTCGGGCCTTGCTGTATCGGGGTTCATGCCCATTACTTTGATGTCCTCGTCTGGGACCTTCTCAAATCGGTCACGAATGTCCGAGGCGGTGAGCTTGTGGCCGTCCTCGACATACGACAGTGGCCGCTCAAACTTTATATCAAGCTGGGGCGCTCCACAGTAGGGGCACACCTTGTGTTTCCGAGCCTCTGAGAATACCTTGTTCACCACATCATCGGTGGGCTGGCCCAGCCTGACGAGAGTATCTATCTGGTCCAGGTACATGTTCTTCTCGTTCTCCAAGAGCATCAGCCTGGAGCAATCCCTGCAAATGCCACGGAGCATCTTCCTGATCAACTTGGCAAAGCCCACATGTATAACCGGGGCTATGAGGTCGATGTGGCCGAAATGGCCTGGGCACTCTCCTGGCCTGGCACCACAAGTCCTGCACCGCAGCCCCGGATCGATGACTCCCATTCTTGGATCCATCAGACCCATCTCGATGGGGAAACCGTCATCGTCGTAGGTATCCGCAGTTATGACCTTCACAACGCTCATCCTCCTGAATTCCTGAGGAGAGATGAGCCCAAAAGTTATCTTACCAATTCTCTTTGGGACGGACATGTTTACACCTAAACCGCGTCCTCCAAAACTAATCTGGGTACAACGCCTAAGGATTTGATCTCATCCAACAAGAGCTTGAAGGCGTAGCTCATTTCCACTGGGTAGATGTCGCTATCTGATCCACAGACTGGGCAGTAGTCGACATTCCGACGTTTGTCATGGACCGCGATCATACCGCAATGGTTGCAGACTAACTCTGTAACTTTATCGGACTCGTCAACTAGCCTCTCTTTCAACGCCAAAGCGGCACCGTGAGCTATGAGCACATCGCGCTCCATTTCCCCGAACCTGAGACCGCCTTCCCTGGCACGTCCTTCTGTGGGCTGTCTTGTGAGCACCTGGACGGGGCCCCTTGATCTTGCATGCATCTTGCCTGCTACCATGTGGTAGAGCTTCTGGTAAAGGATCACGCCCACAAATATATCGGCCATTATCTGTTCGCCGGTCATGCCGTTGTACATGACCTCTCTTCCGGTGTGGGAGAAGCCAAATTTCGTTAAAGAGGATCGAAGGTCATCTTCCTTCTCGCCCAAAAATGCGGTAGCATCCACGAATCTGCCTTCCAATGACCCCACCTTTCCGCCGATCATCTCCAACACGTGGCCTACAGTCATCCTAGAAGGAATGGCATGAGGATTGAGTACTAGGTCGGGAACGAGCCCGCTCTCAGAAAAGGGCATGTCTGCCTGGGGGGCTATCAGACCGACAACTCCTTTTTGGCCGTGCCTGGACGCGAACTTGTCGCCCAGCTCTGGCACCCTCTGGTCACGGGTCTTGACCTTGGCCAATCGATTTCCGTTAGAAGATTCTGTCAGTATCACCGTGTCGACTATGCCCTTCTCATTAGACCTCATGGTCACAGAGGTCTCTCTCCTCTGTTGAGGCGATATCCCAAACTCGGTCGGTTCTTCTAAGAATCGGGGCGGAGAGGTCTTTCCCACAAGAACATCATTATGTCCTACCACCGAGTTGGGGTTGACCAAGCCGTCGTCGTCCAGTTGAGAGTATGCCTCGGCTCCTCGTGCGCCTCTGACTTCCATGTCAGGTATCTCAAACTTGTCCTCCTGGCCGCCGGGGTATTTTCGTTCCTCTGCTTCAGAGACCCTGAAGAAGTGGCTCCTTCCAAGGCCCCGATCGACTGCAGACCTGTTGAGAATCAAGGCGTCCTCTATGTTGTATCCCTCGTAAACGAGAACTGCCACCACGAAGTTTTGGCCTGCGGGCCTTTCGTCGAACCCGATGGCGTCAGCGGTTCTGCTCCTGGAAAGAGACCTCTGAGGGTAATGGAGGCTGTGACTTCTGGTGTCGGGTCGAAGCTTTGTGTTGGCCATTGGGGTGCCTAGGCATTGTTTAATCATGCCTGCGCCCATTGTATTTCTAGGGCTGGCGTTGTGCTCTGGATAGGGAACGAGCCCGGCACATATTCCCAGTATGAACGAGGGATCCAGTTCCAGGTGAGTGTGCATTGGAGTAATGTCCTCTTCCCAGATGGCGATCAGAGCGTTCTCCTCTTCCTCGGCGTCCAAATACTCGATAGAGCCCTCTTCAACCAAATCGCCAAAGGTAATCTCGCCCTGTTTCAGTCTCTCCAAGTGCTCTTCAGTCACCAGGTTTTTTCCGTCCTCCACTACCATGAGCGGTCTTCTGGCCCTGCCAGAGTCAGTGCTAACCAAAACTTCATTAGTCCTTTTGAAGTAAGTAATGTTGACCTGGTCACTTATCTGGCCAGTTCGCCTCAGCTGCCTGATGTCCTTGGCGAGCTTTTGCGGGTCAGGATGAGTTCCGATGAACTCGCCATTGATGAATACTCTGCCTTCACTCACCATAATCACCTGGAGAAACTACACCCAGATCCGTGAACAATCGTTTGACGTCTTCGTAACCTTCGACCCCAGTAGAGAGTTCAACACCCTGTGCGAAGTTTTTCACGAGGCCACAGTTAGGACCTTCGGGAGTTTCGCTGGGACAGATCCTGCCCCATTGGGTGGGATGAAGATCTCTGGCCTCGAAGTGGGGCTGTGATCTGGAAAGGGGCGAAATGACTCTGCGCAAGTGGCTCAAAGTGGCCATGTAATCTGTGCGATCTAAGAGCTGAGATACACCCGTTCTGCCTCCAACCCAGTTTCCGGTAGCTAGGGGGTGGATCATTCTCTCTGTAAGTACATCCGAGCGGACTGTGGTAACCACGTTCAGCTCTCTGTTTCGCATGCTTGCCCTCTCTAGCTGATACTTTATGTCCCGGGTCAACCTGTTAAACGCGACTCTGAACAGATCTTCCATCAGGTCGCCACTCAGTTTGAGCCTCTTGTTAGCGTAGTGGTCCTTGTCATCCTCGCCTCTGTGACCCAGGGCCAGTTCGAAACAGGCTTCGGCCATCCGACAGAGGAACAAGGATTTAGCATACCGGTCTTTCTCCTCGACGCCAAGGTGAGGCAGAAGGTACCGGTCCAATACGTAAGCGGCCCTCTTTTTCTGGTACTCTTTTGCTTGACCTGCCGCAACTCTTGATCCTATCTTTTCCAGAGCTTCTTCGGTCGTGGCGACTTCACCTTCCTCTAGATTCTCCAGCATGAACTTGATGATCTCTGGGTTGTCGGACACTGCCTGCACGATCTCCATATCCGTTTCGAGTCCTAGAGCCCTGACCAGAGTTACAAAGTTCAGCCTTCCGCTGACGGAGGGGAAGGATACCTCCAGAATGGATTTTCGGCCTCGTTCCACGATCACAAGGGAACGGTATCCCTGACGTTGCGAGAATACTTTGGCCACCTCGATGTAATCCGAATATCTCTGGTTATACTCGACCAAAATCTTGTTTGGGGCGAGGTCTTCCAGAGTCATGATCACCCTCTCAGATCCGTTCACCACGAAGTAACCACCCGAATCCAGGGGATCTTCCCCATACTCGATCATCCCTTCAGGGGAAAGATCGCTGAGATTGCAGACCTGGGACATGACCATGATTGGCAATTTTCCAATCATGGCCTCCACAGGATCCTTTTCGGTCTCGCCCTGAACTATGGCCATCTCCAGACGGACGGGGCAGGCGTAAGTGAGGTTGCGAAGCCTGGCGTCGTTTGGGTAGAGCAGCTCCACAGAACCATCTGCCTCGGTAACTACTGGCTTTTCTACTCGAATTTTGCCCATCTTGACGTAAGTGTCCTCGATGTTTGTCTCGATGATGCCGACCTCGTCGATCACTTTCTGAAGACCTCGGTCAACAAATTCATTGAAAGAGTTAATGTGGTGGTGGACCAGCTTATCTTTTGTAAAATAGGCCTTGTAGAGAACGTTTCTATCTAGCAAACCCTTAAACACCTCTTAATCGATTACAAGCCTGTAAAAGACGGACTCCCCTGCAGTGGGGCTTTTTCTCAGGATCTTTAATATGTCGCCGACCTCTGCCCCGACCTCTTTCACCACGGGATCGGTGATGTGGATCTTCGGCAATTGAGCTGCTTCCACCCCATATTCTTCCAAAGCCTCCTCGACTTCTTCAGGCGAGAGAAGAATGTGAACGGGGACCAGATCATGATCCTGCAGTACGAACTTTTTCATATGGCCTCCTCCGAGAAATAAACTATAAACGGGCTCGAAGGGATTTGAACCCTCGGCCACCTGGTATCTTCATCCAAAAAACTTAAAAGCCAGGCGCTCTGCCTAACTGAGCTACGAGCCCACATGAGCGAATCAGCCCATACTACCATATGGAGATAGCCATCCTACATAAAACCTTTTCGGCCTGCTTGTTGGTCAAATTTTTTTCACCTTAGAAGCAATGTCATCGCCCACATCCGAAGTGGTCGAGCTTCCACCCATGTCGTAGGTCTTGACCTTGCCCTCGGCGATGTTCATCTCGATGGCGCTGATTACCTCTTCTGCGGCTTTGCTCTCGCCCAAATGCTCCAAGAGCATCGCGCCAGCCCAGATGGTGGCGATGGGGTTGACCTTGTTCATACCCTTGTACTTTGGCGCGCTGCCGTGGATGGGCTCGAACATACTCGTTCCCTCTGGGTTTATGTTAGCGCCGGGCGCGAGGCCGAGGCCCCCTTGGATCATGGCTCCAAGATCGGTGATTATGTCTCCAAACATATTGGGCGTGACCAAAACGTCGAACCATTCTGGGTTTTTCACAAACCACATGGTAATGGCGTCCACGAAGTTGAAATCGGTATTGATTTCTGGGTATTGTGATGCGACGTCTTCGAACTCTTCTCTCCAGAACCCATAAATGTCGCTGAGGACGTTTGCCTTGTCCACGCTGGAGACGTGTTTTTTCTCACCCTTCATGGCGAGGTCGAAGGCATACTTTATGACCCTTTGTGTTCCCTCTTTCGAGATCATGCCGATCTGGTATGCAATCTCTTCGCTGTCGGATTCGACGTCCAGGCCGAATTTGACGTTGTAGAGGTTGCGGATCACCTCGAACTCTTCGCGACTCTTTCCGGATTTGGATCTGCTACCGATTCCTATGTAGAAATCCTCGGTGTTCTCTCTTACCACCGTAAAATCGATGTCCTTGGGCGTTTTGTCCTTGAGCGGGGTCCAGACGCCTTCCAGGAGCTTGACAGGCCTCAAATTCACGTACTGATCGAAGTAGAACCTCATGGAAAGGAGGATGCCCTTCTCCAGAACGCCAGGTTTCACCCGGTCATCGCCGATGGATCCGAGGTAGATTGCCTTGTAGCCGCCGAGTTCTTTCAGAACATCCTCGCCGACCAACACACCGGTCTCCAGGTAGTGGTCTGCGCCTAGAGGATACTCTATCCATTCCAGTCCGAAGCCGTGCTTTTCGGCGGCTGTTTCCAAAACCTTTTGGCCTTCGGCCACGATCTCAGGCCCTATGCCGTCACCGGGAATAACAGGTACATCGTATTTCACGCAGAAGTCACCACTCTTTTAGTGTACTCGACCAACCCGCCAGAGTCTACGATCTCCTGCAAGAACTGCGGAAGCGGCGTGGTCTTGTAGGATTCGCCATTTGTGAGGTTTTTTATGACTCCCTCAGTCATGTCTATCTCGATGGAATCGCCGTCGTCTATCTTGTCCACGTCGGCGCAGATGAACAGGGGCAGACCTATGTTGATGGCGTTGCGGAAGAATATGCGAGCGAAGGATTTGGCCACAATTGCCTTCACGTTGGCGCCCTTCAACCCCAGAGGCGCATGCTCTCTGGACGAGCCGCAACCGAAGTTGGTGCCAGCCACTACGAAGTCACCTTCCTCGACATTGCCTGCAAACTCGGGCCTCACGCCCTCAAATATATGACGCGCCAGACCTTCCGGGTCGTTAATCACCAGGTAACGACCGGGTATCACGGCGTCAGTATCGATATCATCTCCAAACTTCCAAGCTCTGCCTGCCAAAAGCCATCCCCCTGATGTAAGTGGACCATTTAGCAATGCAAACGTAGTATATTAAAGTGACTGTTGGCCACGAAGGCACTTTGTGTTTCGCCGTAATCTCAGCCGGTGCTCACCCGGTGCTTTGTCTCCAGGATGTATCAATTCGGATAGTCATCTGCCTTTCGGGCGCATTTTGTAAGTTTTCTGCGTTCGTCGATCCACTGCCTGATATGCGAAATCGATCTGGGGATCAACGCCTCCCGATCGCGGTTGAGTGTTGTCGACTCAAACAAAATAAGTCAAGAACCGATTAAGTGAAACTAATCAGTTCTCGTCAGAATCGTGCTTAACGATATGAATGGACCAAATCCCAAAATTTTACGAGTTAGATATTTGACTCAAAGGTATCATTAAGCACTATAATCCCAATTCGGGAAGAACGTAAGTTCATATGCTTGATGTTACAGAATACGTAAGTCAATATGTGTATCTCAGATCGGAAATGAAGGTCTGCCGGTTGGGAACTGGAGAAAAAGGTGGGATGGATATGAAAAAACGAATTTTATCGATCCTTTTGTGGATGGGTGTTGTCTCATTCCTGATCGCCTCAGCTCCATCATCGACAGCTGCAACTTTGGCACCAGAACTTGCCAACAACGAAGCAGCAGAGATGAAGTTGGACGTGATCTACGAAGGCGCAGTCGTCCTCGAAGAGGACAACTTCACATGGACAGATAAGAACGGTGCGCCTCACCCGATCTGGAACTTCACGCCCCATGGGGCTCTTGAAGCCGCCCCTGTTGAGGGAACGTTCGATTACGGCGGAGGTTGGAAGGGATCGAAGAACACCACCCTCATCGATTGGATTGAAGGGTACGAGTACGACAACTCCGTTGAGCCCAATATGACATGGAACTACAATCTCAACGGAGTTTACCAAGACTACTTCTCCGACAAAACCAGCGCGAGCAACAACCTAATCTCAGACGGAGATCGGCTCGAGTTCTATTATGGACCTGACCAAGATAACTGCAAGAAGGCAATAGCCGCCTTCAGGATCACTGTGACTACTCCCCCGACTAAAGTCGGGGGCATCTAGGCGTTTGCCAAAGACTGTAGCCCTAGTCTCAAAATGTTGATCGCTGCATTCTCATCACGGTCCATTACCAGCCCACATCGCGGACATTCATGAACCCGATCAGAGAGTGATTTTGGAACTTTAATACCACATCCAGAGCACATCTGAGTCGTATACCTGGGATCGACCAACACCACCGCAGAACCAGCTTCTTCCGCTTTGTTCTGAGTGGTTGTTACCAGCATCCTCCAGGCAGCGTCAGATATGCTTTTTGCCAGACAGTGGTTTTGAAGCATGTTTTTGATCTTTAGGTCTTCAAAAGCTATGACATCATACTCGTCTACCAACTTTCTGCTAAT